>Ga0078972_1016445_pt1 | contig 10951 bp, 5 predicted proteins | sample YelNatPaOPGAMG01_FD_67568 | JGI IMG/M metagenome (GOLD analysis project Ga0078972, IMG submission 67568) | Hot spring thermophilic microbial communities from Obsidian Pool, Yellowstone National Park, USA - OP-RAMG-01 (SPADES assembly) (version 2) | ecosystem: Environmental > Aquatic > Thermal...
AATAGATGAAAACATTGATTCAATTTTAATATACAAATTTCCATCAAGAAAGGGCATGGATATGGAGGTAATAGGGATAGATAAAAGTCCCATATCTAGGATACTTTAAAATTATATTTTTTTCAATTTCGGTCAGGTTTTAAATACTAAGAAGCGTATTAATACATGACTTAAGTTTAACAAAAATATTAAAAATATAAATGATTATGAGAACTATATTTAGAATATAAAAAACTCTCGGTTTAAGAAGTACTATATAGTGTGGAAAGTATTTTAAAGGTGAAAAGAATAACGATATCAATCTAGTTTAAGAAGTACTATATAGTGTGGAAAGTGGAAACACCTTATAATAATGTTTATAATATATCAATGTTTAAGAAGTACTATATAGTGTGGAAAGACAATTTATCTTGATATTGCGGATACAAATACCAATTGTTTAAGAAGTACTATATAGTGTGGAAAGGATTACAATATTGTTCAAAATGATTTTACTTTAAATGTTTAAGAAGTACTATATAGTGTGGAAAGATTGTTCTAATTCTTTTTTTCTTTTGAATAGAGGCAGTTTAAGAAGTACTATATAGTGTGGAAAGTGTAGAGAGATGTTATAAATTTAATAGCATAGAATGTTTAAGAAGTACTATATAGTGTGGAAAGATCTTAAAGCTTCCAGCTCTTGAGGTGTTTTGGCTTGTTTAAGAAGTACTATATAGTGTGGAAAGTTTGTTCTAGTAATGATATCTAAGATCTTTTTGAGAGTTTAAGAAGTACTATATAGTGTGGAAAGTCATATATCTATTCCATATTAGAGGGGCTTCATCATGTTTAAGAAGTACTATATAGTGTGGAAAGTTGTTAAGCCCCGCGACGTGATGGGGGAATATATTGCGTGTCATGTTTAAGAAGTACTATATAGTGTGGAAAGTTTTATCAAATAATATGTTTCTATTTGTTTTTCTTAGTTTAAGAAGTACTATATAGTGTGGAAAGTTTTCTTTTTCTTGGCTTTGGTTTTGGCTTTGGCTTTGGTTTAAGAAGTACTATATAGTGTGGAAAGCCAAAATACAACACAAACATTCTTTTGGTTATGGAATGGTTTAAGAAGTACTATATAGTGTGGAAAGTCTAAATGTATGGCTAACAGGATTTATACAAACTACATCGTTTAAGAAGTACTATATAGTGTGGAAAGCTCCTTTTGCTGATACTGTTATGTATGGCTTTACTCCAGTTTAAGAAGTACTATATAGTGTGGAAAGGAAAATATGTCAGATGCCATATAAAATAAAGATAATTGAGTTTAAGAAGTACTATATAGTGTGGAAAGGAGAATGTCAGGGATATTATAATTGAATATGGTAGATAGTTTAAGAAGTACTATATAGTGTGGAAAGTGATTTTTCATTTAAGAACATTGAATTTGAATAATGAATGTTTAAGAAGTACTATATAGTGTGGAAAGGGTATGATGAAACTAGATAAGCAAGGTAAAAGTATTAGTTTAAGAAGTACTATATAGTGTGGAAAGCCATTATAATTATTCGCTAAAAGGCCTCTTGTATTATTGTTTAAGAAGTACTATATAGTGTGGAAAGTAGTAAATAGTATAATTCACAATAGGCAGTGTTGAAAAATCTAGTTTAAGAAGTACTATATAGTGTGGAAAGATGTATATATTCGTAAATTAAGTCAGGCTAAAAGCCCGGTTTAAGAAGTACTATATAGTGTGGAAAGTTTATATATTGTGTATTTACTGAAGGTGTTATTATTGTTTAAGAAGTACTATATAGTGTGGAAAGAAAGAATTAGGCAAATTAGTTGGATTGAAAAAAGGAGATTGTTTAAGAAGTACTATATAGTGTGGAAAGTAAAATGCAAATTTAAGCCTATAATTTTGAGCCTGAAGCTCGAGTTTAAGAAGTACTATATAGTGTGGAAAGCCATTATAATTATTCGCTAAAAGGCCTCTTGTATTATTGTTTAAGAAGTACTATATAGTGTGGAAAGGTAGCCAGATCGATATAGCTATGGAATTAAAAAAATTGTTTAAGAAGTACTATATAGTGTGGAAAGGGAATATTCAGGTATATATGTAGGGAAATTCCATTCACGTTTAAGAAGTACTATATAGTGTGGAAAGGAATCTTGACGAATATGAAAACCATGTTAAAGAAGAATAGTTTAAGAAGTACTATATAGTGTGGAAAGGTGGTAGATCTAGTTTTAATGAAAATATTAAGAAAAGTGTTTAAGAAGTACTATATAGTGTGGAAAGATGATAGCGATATCGTAATAATTGCCGGGAAAAAATACAGTTTAAGAAGTACTATATAGTGTGGAAAGAAAGTAAATAGGTCTATAATTTATAGGTGGTTAAAAGGGTTTAAGAAGTACTATATAGTGTGGAAAGTATGAATGTCACAGTAGCTGGGGCTAATCTACAAGTACAGGTTTAAGAAGTACTATATAGTGTGGAAAGATTTGGTGGGAGGAATAAAAATGGATCTCAAATATTATCCAGTTTAAGAAGTACTATATAGTGTGGAAAGTCAGGTTTGAGGCTTCATATAATTAATACTCATAATATAGGTTTAAGAAGTACTATATAGTGTGGAAAGATTGATATTTTTGAGAGGAAAAAATTCTCTCAAATTCGTGTTTAAGAAGTACTATATAGTGTGGAAAGAGGATATCCATAAGGGAGGTGAAACGAATGGAAGTAGATGAGTTTAAGAAGTACTATATAGTGTGGAAAGGTGTATCAAATAGTTCTTTTCTACCTTTCCTATTTGCGTTTAAGAAGTACTATATAGTGTGGAAAGACTTCACAAGTAATATTTTTCAACTGGATCACTGACAAGTTTAAGAAGTACTATATAGTGTGGAAAGATAGTAGGATCAGGGGCAAGTGGTAATCCATATCATAGTTTAAGAAGTACTATATAGTGTGGAAAGGGTTATGATGCTCCAGAGCCTTATGATATTCATATTCAGGTTTAAGAAGTACTATATAGTGTGGAAAGGTGAAATAGATAAGATGGAGATGACTATGTATATTGAGTTTAAGAAGTACTATATAGTGTGGAAAGGTTTATGACAAGATCGAAGAAATAGCACAATCATTATGGTTTAAGAAGTACTATATAGTGTGGAAAGATATTAGCGAATAGCAACAAATATGTTTTATTCAAAGTTTAAGAAGTACTATATAGTGTGGAAAGAATAATGTATGGTTTAATGGGCCTTCAAAATCTGCAGTTTAAGAAGTACTATATAGTGTGGAAAGGCATTAAAACCGGTAATATCATCTTTATGCTTTTTCTTGTTTAAGAAGTACTATATAGTGTGGAAAGTGTAATTGTATCACCAAAACAGATTAATGCATCATAGTTTAAGAAGTACTATATAGTGTGGAAAGACAATGTACTAACCAATATTAAAAACCTAAATACAAGGTTTAAGAAGTACTATATAGTGTGGAAAGAGGTTATAATTTTGAACCATAATTCAAGTTTTATATCTAGCTTCTTATAATTTTTTAATATTTTAATATTATGTAGCAATATTTAAACAAATAGATCTTTTGAAATTATTTTCTGAGAAACTGAAATTATAGTAAGAGATTACTAAAATGAAACTGAGTCAAATAATATCTTACCTATTGTATTCTACTCATAAACTGGCTCGTATCCATCCCTGTTATGTCTGTATAAATTGATGTGATAAAGATTGATGAATGGCTTAACCACTTTTGGAGAATATTGATTGGAACTCCACTTAATATGGCCTTAACCGCAAAGGTATGCCTGAATTTATGAGCATGGATTTTAAATCCCAAATCTTTTTGCATTTTCTTGAAAAATAAATCTACGCTTTGCCTAGTCATATTAAACAATCTTTCTTCAGACTTTTTATTTATATTATATTCAAGGTAATATTGCATAATATCTGTCTTTAGGTCGGGATGTAGGGGGATAGTCCTTTTTACATCCTTTTCTTTTTTCTTTAAGGTAATTAATGTAATGGTGTTTAATTCAATGTTAATGTCAATAGGCCTGACCATTAAGGCTTCATCTATTCTTGCCCCTGTTCTGAGAAGGAACTTCATAATAAGATAATACTTATTATAATAGTCAATATCCCTTTTTCTTTTGGCTTCCCCTCTTTTCTTCATAACCCAATCAAACATTTTAAAAAGATCTTCTTCAGAAAAGAATTCTACTTTCAGTTTAGGTTGAGAATATAGTTTCATATCTTTGTTTACGGGAATTATGGAATTCATAATTACTTGTCATTACTTTATAGTATATAAATATTATTACCATTTTCATCATAATATAAAAATTTTAAGGGAGAAGGGGTATATAAATACCATAGAATTCACTTGACAAAATGCTTCTTTTGTAAATTCAAAATTATTGATTTTTATCCCTTCTTTAAGTAAGGGTATTTTTAAGGTATATGCCTTTGATAGTTATTTTTTCCCTATGAGTCTCAATACCTTCAAAAACCCTATAAAAAAGAGATTTTAGTCTGAAAAAAGGAAAAATATTCTTTCATGAAAAATTAATATTACATATTCATTGTTTTCTTTTTAAAAAGTATGGGATTATAATTAATAAAAAATATTATTGCCATAGCAAAAAGAACAAATGCAATTGTAATGATTATAAAAAAAACTTCAAATTTTTTCTCACTACTTCTGAAAGTATTTTATCTGGATCTTCCATATTATTCATACCTCCTTGCCTGTGATTTTTGCTAAGGAGGTATCTTTAACCTTATACACAAAATTTACGGAAACTGTCTACTTATTTACCTATGACTTTGATATTTCTTCATCTGAATAACTGTTTTTGCTTAACCAACTGATTATGTCCTTTAAATTCATATTGATTCTTCAATTCTTTTACATATGAAACTTTCCTAAACTGTAGTCCTGCTTGAGTTTAAGTAATTGATATTTCTTTACTAAAGTAGTAATGCAATTCAACATGATCACTAAACAATGTTTCAAGACCAAATGCAACATGATTTATTTCTATCACTATTACAAAAATTTTTCAAAATAACTATGGTATTTTAGGAAAAAAATTTAAATATCATTACATTCATGAAAAAATGGTGATATGTATGAAGTTATATGTGTTTAGTAGTGGTATATTGAAAAGTACTAAAGACAAATTTGCATTAGGGGCACCTGCAGAAGCATTTGACATACCGGTACCATATTATTTCGTAGATATCAGTGAAATGGGAGTTAAGGCATTAATTGATACAGGAAATTCTCCTGGAGTGATAAAAGATCCAAAGGGAACATGGGGGGATATTGCAAACGTATATTATCCTGTAATGACCGAAGAGCAAAAACCGGTAAATGCATTAAAAGAAATCGGTGTTAAGCCGGAAGACATTAATTATATATTTATAACGCATTTACACCTAGACCATGCAGGTAGCATTAAATACTTTCCAAAAGCAAAAGTTATTGTTCAATTAGCAGAGCTTAGATATGCATATTTCCCAGACCCAATGATGAAAGGCGCATATATTGAGGCAGACATTAAAGATCCTTCAATAAAATGGGAACCAATTGAGGGAATAAGAAGCTTTTTTGGAGGAAGAATATTCGTATTTCCAACCCCGGGCCATACCCCAGGTCATCAGAGTATCCTCGTAAGGTTAAAGAATAATCCTGTAATAATTACAGGGGATGCTGTATATCTAAGGGAGAATTTAGAAAAAGATATTCCCTCGGGATTCGCTGCAAGTTTTTCAGAAGCTGCACACTCTTATCAAGTAATTAAACATCTTGCAGAAGACGAAAAGGCAAAAGTATGGTTCGGTCATGATCCCGATGAATGGAAAAAAATCAAATTAGCTCCATCATATTATGATTAAGGAGGTATGATATACATGGTATATACATCACCTAATGATACAGTGTTTACAGTAAGAAACGTCGAAGTAAAGTTCGGTATTGGTGTGTCTTCTGAGATCGGGTATGAAGCTAAAAGATTAGGAATGTCTCATGTACTTGTAGTAACAGATCCAAATATTAGTGAAAAAACAAAAATTTTACAAGAAATCGTAGGCTATTTAGAGGAGAGTGGATTAAAAGTTGATATCTTTGACAAGGCACATGTAGAGCCTGTGGATTATGAAGTCGAAAAAGCAATAGAATATGCAAAAGGGAAAAATTATGATGGATTCATTGGACTAGGCGGAGGTACTTCAATAGATACTGCGAAAATGGTAAATTTATATACAACATATCCTACTGACACATTCAAGGATTATATTGCTCCTCCTACGGGAAAAGGAAAACCAGTACCTGGAAGACTAAAACCTATGATAGCTGTTCCAACTACAGCTGGTACGGGTAGTGAAACCACACCAGTTGCTATAGTTGATCTTGAAAAAGAAAAAGTAAAAGTAGGTGTCTCTAATCAATATTTATTACCTTCATTAGCTTTGTTAGATCCCCTTTTAACAGTTTCTCTTCCACCGTATTATACAGCTTCAACTGGACTTGATGCATTAATGCATGATATAGAGGCATATACAACATTACCTTATAAAGCAAGACCTCGCCCAGAATCACCTGGAAAAAGACCTGTATATGTTGGAGCAAATCCTATATCAGATACTTATGTAGAAAAAAGTATGGAGCTAATTGGTAAATATTTAAGAAGAGCTTACTTTAATCCATATGATATCGAAGCTAGAGAAAATATGCTTTTAGCTGCTCATATGGGTGGTGCATTTGGAAATGCTGGAGTTCACATTCCACATGCTTTAGCTTATCCAATAGCGCACAGAAGACACGATTTACCTCATGGTGTTACTGGTATTTTGACTGCACCTGCAGTACTTGAGTTTCTCGAACCTGTAGTTCCAGAAAGGTTAGCTAAAATAGCATCATTGCTTGGAGAAAAAACAGATGGATTATCTATTATGGAGGCAGCCTCAATGGCTAAAGAAGCTTTAGTAAAGTTTCTAAAGGATTTAAATATGCCTTCTGGATTGGTAGATGTAGGATTTGATGAAAAAGATATACCAGAGTTGGCCAAAAGTGCATTGGAAAATCAAAGATTACTTATTGGATCTGTTAGACCAGTAAAAGAAGACGATCTAATTTATATCTATAAGAAGAGCTTGCATAATTGGTGATAATATGAGTTTACCAGCAATTGTAATTGGATTTGGTGCATATTCAGTGGCTGCAGCATTATCCGGTTTATATGTTCTTGGAAAAGAAGCTTCACAAACTTCTTCTAAAACACTTTCAATTTATGCTTTTTTAGCATTTTTAGCTTTATTTTTTAATTCATTAGATTTTATTATTTTTGCTCCTTTAGGAATGGTACAACCTGCGATATCGATTCAATTACTATTTGGTCTTCTTACACTTCTTTTCTCTTTTGTATGGCTCGGTTTTTCAATTTCATTGATTTATAACCTAGATTTAAAGTTCGTTGGTGATTCGGCGTTAATGCTGTTTTTCTTTAATGTGATTGGTTTTGTTTTAGTATTCCAGTGGTTTAATGTATTTGGAACTCTTGGATTTATTATTCTTCAAATTAACATGATTTTATACTTGTTGGTTGAATATGGATTTTGGGCATTGACACATGAGAAAATTTCAGCAAAGGTTCAAGGATATTTCTTGTTAATTTCGGCATTTCTGAACTTTTTAGTTGTTCTATATACTGGAGGAATAATAATTTAAAAAGTGATTAAAATGTTTGGAGATAATGTTCTTAGGATAAACTGTAATAGCAAGGAATATTTTAAAGAAAAAATAGATAAAGAGATTATTAAAAAATATTTAGGAGGTAGAGGGTTAGGATTATATTTAATTTATAAAATGGGCATTAAAATTGAAGATTTAGATCCTTTTGATGGTAAAAATCCTTTTATTATCTCTTCAGGACCTTTAACAGGTACCAATCTTCCCTTGGTAACACGTGCAGCGGCAATATTTAAATCTCCATTAACAGATAGATGGAATTACTCTACAGTAGGAGGAACTTTAGGTGCGATTATGCGTTATGCCAAGGTGGATATTCTAATTATTACTGAAAAATTTGATACACCTACTTATTTATTTATTGAGAATGGTAACGTAGAATTCAATGAGGCAAAGAATCTTTGGGGAAAGGATACTTTAGAAACAGAAAATATATTAAAGAAAAAATATGGAAATGACAGCGCAATTATTTCAATAGGACCTGCAGGAGAAAATTTAGTTCTTTATTCTTCAATTAATCATGAAAAATGGAGACAATTTGGAAGGGAGGGCGGGGGTGCAGTATTAGGTTCAAAAAAAATAAAAGCTATTGTATTTAAGCCCTCTTTGAGGAAAGTAGATATTGAAGATGAAAACAAATATGAAATTATTTTTAAAGAAATATTCAAAAGATCAATGGGAATTGATACTAAATCATATAAGGAGAATGGGACTTTAGGCCTAATAGATAGTGGGAATGAACTTGGTTTTTTTCCAAGTTATTATTGGGATAAAGTATTTCTTGATGATTGGAAAAATATATCTTGGAAATATAATTTAAAAGAAAAATATTATAAAGGTCCAGGAGCTTGTCTTTATTGCCCAGTCTCTTGTCACAGAGAAATGTACTCTGAAAAATATAAAAAGGTTTATGACTTAGAATATGAAACAACAATGGCCTTAGGTGGTTTGACAGGAATCAATGATCCAGATGAAATTATTAAATTAGGAGAATTAACAGATAGAATGGGTCTGGATAGTATTTCCTTAGGGAATTTATTAGGATTTTTGATTTATTTAAGTAAAAAAGGTATAATAAATGAAAAAATAGATTGGGGGGATTCAAATAAAATCGAAGAATTAATTTTAAAAATTGCAAATAAACGAGAAGAAATAGGAGAATTAGGAGCATTAGGAGTTAAAAAATTAAGTGAACAATTAGGGGTAAAGGATTTAGCGATTCATGTTAAAGGATTAGAACCAGCCGGTTATGATCCTAGAACATTAAAAGGCATGATTCTTACATATTCTGTCTCAGAAAGAGGGGCTGATCATTTATGGTCGAGTGGATATGCTGTAGATATCCCTGGCAAGGGAGGAGGTAGATTTGCTACAGGTCTAGAAAAGGTTGACGCAGTTATGGATCTTGAAGAAAGGAATGCAATATATGATTCTGCTCTAATTTGTAAATTTGGTAGAGGGGTTTATAATTGGGATACTATATTAAATACTTTAAATATAGTAACTGGATTTGATTTAACAATTGAAGAATTAAAAAATATTGCACAAAGAATTATAGTATTACATAGATATTTAAACAAGACAAATATAAATGATGATAAATTACCATATAGATTTTTCCGTGAATATGTAAATCTCCCTTCACCTTTTGAAGATGGAAAATGTATTATTAGTGAAGAGGAATGGAAAAATATGATTTCTACCTATTATATAAAAAGGGGCTATACATTAGATGGTATTCCCACTATCGAAACACTTACTAAATTGAATATAATCTAATATAGATCTATAATTTTTTAGCCTTGTAGAAAACCTCAGAAAATTATTTAAAATGGAGGGTTTTCGTCATATTTATGTCATACCCATTTGTAACCAATAGGACCCTCTAATCTAAAATGAACAACGATATTTATAAATTTATTGATCTAGTTTACAAGATTGCTAAAAGATCTATACCTCAATATTCCAATAAGCTTTCCAAGAAAATTTATACACAAGATAGTTAGAAATGCTTTTTCTTTAAATAGAAGAAAGGCATTTTAAACTATATATATTAGAAGCTATAAAAAATTGAAAATAATATAATCATATTTAAAACCTTAACTCCGAAAAATTAGGGTATATAAACGACCATTTATTTTTGAATGGATTGGTGTGAACTCATTTTTGTAAACGAATAATTTATATATTACTATTCCCTATAGGGTTTATATGAATGCATATGAACCTTGGGTCTTGGAATGGTTAAATAAACAGAGAAGAAGTGGAATAAAAGGCTTAGAGATTAAGTATCTTAATAACAATTACTATGTGTATAAAAGTACTTCATACTGGGATAAAAGCTTAAGAAAGATAAGAAAAAAATCAACATACATTGGCAGGCTTGATAAGGAAAAGGGATTAATCGAATCTTCACAGAAATATAGATCAAAGGTTTATCCAAAGAGTGTAAAAACATATGGTGATGCAATGCTTCTTAATATTGCAATGAAAGATCTTATACCCCTTCTAAAAGAGAATTTTGAGTTTTGGGAGGATATTTATGCATTAGCATTGGTAAGGATATATGGCTATGTTCCTTTAAAGAGGGCAAAATTAAGGTGGGAAAAGCTATATAACCCTTTTAAAATAAATCCAAACCTAGAACCAAAGCATCTATCAGAGGTACTTAGGATGATAGGAAGTGACAAGATTTTACAGAACAATATTTTCAGATCATTATTAACAGGTTCTGAAAATTTTGCATATGATATATCAGCCATTGTAACAAGATCATCCATAAATATATCTGATATTGGATATAATAAGGAAATGGCATATATACCACAGATAGAGCTAATACTAATATCATCAACAGATTCAAAACTTCCAGCTATGGTAAGGATAGTTCCTGGAAGCATAAGGGATGTGGAAACATTTAGAATAAGTGTTGAAGATATTGGCATAGAAAAGATAACATTCATATTGGACAGGGGGATATTTTCTGAAGATAATGTAAAGGAATTGTACAGGAGGAACATAAGTTTTGTAATACCAACAAAAAGGAACAGTTTTCTTTATGATAAAATAAAAAAGACAATGAATGAACATTTTTTCTACAAAGAAAGGTTGATAAAATGTTCAAAGAAGAGATGGAGTGTATTTTATCTCTATTTATATGAAGATAATGAACTTAAGAATGAAGAGGAAAAGGCA
>Ga0078972_1016447_pt1 | contig 10949 bp, 6 predicted proteins | sample YelNatPaOPGAMG01_FD_67568 | JGI IMG/M metagenome (GOLD analysis project Ga0078972, IMG submission 67568) | Hot spring thermophilic microbial communities from Obsidian Pool, Yellowstone National Park, USA - OP-RAMG-01 (SPADES assembly) (version 2) | ecosystem: Environmental > Aquatic > Thermal...
CTAATAATATAAAAGTATTTAAAAAAGAGACAAATTAAACTTATATTAATTAAAGCCTAAAATTTTGTGAAATAATTAAACCTTTAAAAGTTATTTTGTTGTCTATTACCTATTAGATATTTATTGATTCTATGAAGGCTAAGCTAGCATGGTTCCTCTCGTAAGAGAGGTAGCTTAGCCTTCATCAGAGATAGTTTTGACTCGCTGGGGCAAAACTAGCGTGTCTTTTAAATATTCTAATAGGTAATTAAAAAAAAGTTTTTTATATTTTTATTACCACAAAATTTTAGATACTATAATAAATCTTATAACTTAGTTATTTATTTGCCTCTTTTTTTTAAAAAATTTTTTATAAATTTTTATAAACTTTAAAATATTATAGATATTTTTTTACTTATATTTTTATATTTTTTTATCTTAAAGTTTATTATTAAATTTTAACAATTTAAAAAATTGGCACAGGCGATTCTGCTAATTTTTTATAAGTTTCGTATTTTTCTTTAGCTTCTTTTTCTGCTTTTGCAAATAATTCTTCTGCTATTTCAGGGAAAGTTTTAGTTAAAGAAGAATACCTAACTTCTCCCATTAAAAAGTCTCTAAATGATTCTTTTGGTTCTTGGCTATCAAGAATAAATGGGTTTTTGCCTTGTTTTTTTAGTTCAGGATTATATCTATATAAATGCCAATAACCTGCGTCTACTGCTTGTTTTTCTCTTAGTTGAGTTTTACCCATACCAATTTTTATACCATGATTAATACATGGGCTATAAGCAATAATAATTGAAGGTCCTTTATATCGCTCAGCCTCAATAAATGCTTTAAGTGTTTGATTTTTATTAGCGCCCATAGCAACTTGTGCAACATAAACATAACCATAAGTGGTTGCAATAAGACCTAAATCTTTCTTTTTAACTTTCTTTCCTGATGCAGCAAATTTAGCAACAGCTCCTAATGGTGTTGATTTAGATGACTGGCCACCAGTGTTTGAGTAAACTTCAGTATCAAATAACAAAATATTAACATCCTCACCAGATGCAATAACATGGTCTAATCCGCCATAACCTATATCATAACCCCATCCATCTCCACCAAATATCCAAACTGATTTTTTTATTAATAAATCTTTTTTGTCAAGGATATCCATTCTTAATTTATCAGCTTTTTCATCATTTAATTTTTTTTCTAACAAAGGTAATAATTTTTTGGTAGCTGCTTTACTTAACTCTGCATCATCTTTACCAGCAATCCATTCATTTAATGCATCTTTTAAACTGGAATCAATATTTAAACTAGTAAGCTCTAATGCAGAATCTAATATTTTATTTCTTAATTGTTTTATAGCTAAAGCCATTCCATAGCCATATTCTGCATTATCTTCAAATAACGAATTTGCCCAAGCTGGACCTTTACCTTCCCAGTTTTTACAATATGGCATTGATGGTGCTGAAGCACCCCATATCGATGAACATCCAGTAGCATTTGCTATAAGCATTCTGTCACCAAAAAGCTGTGTAGCTAGTTTTGCATATGGAGTTTCCCCACAACCAGCACAAGCTCCAGAAAATTCAAATAATGGTTGCTTAAATTGGCTTCCTTTTAATGTATCTGGGCTTATTAAATCTTCCTTAGGTTTAACAGATACTGCAAAATTCCAATTATCAATTTCTTTTGTTTGTGATTCAAGTGGTTTAAATACCAATGCTTTTTCTTTTGCAGGGCAAGTTTCTATGCAATTTCCGCAACCAGTACAATCAAGTACTGAAACCTGAATTTTATATTTATAACCTTCAAGACCTTTACCTTTTGCATCTACTGTTTCAAAATCTTTTGGAGCTTTTTTAAGTTCCTCTTCTGTGAATAAAAATGGTCTTATAGAAGCATGAGGACATACATATGAACATTGATTACATTGAATACAATTTTCTTTTATCCATTGAGGAACGTCAACTGCAACTCCTCTTTTTTCATAAGCTGAGGTTCCTGAAGGGAATACACCATCTTCGTTTCCAACAAATGCACTAACTGGAATGCTGTCACCCTCATTTTTAACCATTACTCTTAAAATTTTTTCAATAAATTCAGGTTCATCAGCTAATTTAATATTATCATCTTTTGCATTTTTCCAATCCTCGGGCACATTTATTTTTATAACTGAATTTATGCCTCTATCTACTGCTTCATTATTCATATTAACAACATCTGAACCTTTTTTACCATATGTTTTTTCAATTGCTTTTTTTAAATAACTAACTGCATCTTCTATAGGAATTATATTTGCAAGCTTAAAGAAAGCTGATTGGCATATCATATTTATTCTATTACCAAGCCCTATTTCAATTGCTATATCTGTTGCATTAATAATGTAGAAATTTATATCATTTTGAGCTATATATCGTTTCATTTGAGCTGGTAATTTTTGATCTAATTCTTCTGGTTTCCATTGACAATTAAGCAAGAAAGTTCCACCTTTTTTAAGGCCTTTTAATAAATTATATTGATTAACATAAGATTGTTTATGACATGCAATATAATCAGCATAATTTACTAAATAAGTTGATTTTATTGGATTTTTTCCAAACCTTAAATGAGATATAGTAAGACCACCAGATTTTTTAGAATCATACTCAAAATAACCTTGAGCGTACATATCAGTATGATCACCTATAATTTTAATTGCATTCTTATTTGCTCCAACTGTTCCGTCAGAACCAAATCCCCAAAATTTACATTGGATAGTTCCATCTGGAACAGTAACAATTTCTTCTTTTACTGGAAGAGAAGTATAAGTAACATCATCATTTATTCCAATTGTGAAACTATTTTTTGGGTTGTCTTGTTTTAAATTATCAAATACTGCTTTTATTTGTCCCGGGGTTGTGTCTTTAGAACTTAAACCATATCTTCCGCCAACTACAAGAGGAGCATTTTCTTTTCCGTAAAATAATAATTTTACATCTTGATATAAAGGCTCGCCAATTGCTCCAGGTTCTTTTGTTCTATCTAGAACAGCAATTCTTTTTACTGATTTTGGTAAAACATTAAAGAAATATTCTGCAGAGAAAGGTCTATAAAGATGTACTTTTATTAAGCCAAATTTTTCTCCATTTTTATTAAGATAATCTATTGTTTCTTCTATTGTATCTGTAACAGAACCCATTGCAACAATGATATTTTGCGCATCTTTTGCACCATAATAAACAAAGGGTTTATATTCTCTACCAGTTAATTTGCTAATTTCTTCCATATAATCTGCAACAATTTTGGGAACTTTTTCATAAAATTTATTTGCAGATTCTCTTGCTTGGAAAAATATATCTGGATTTTGAGCTGTACCTTTTGTATAAGGTCTTTCTGGATTCATTGCTCTTTCTCTAAAGAATTTTAATGCATCTCTATCTAAAAGTTTTGAAAGATCTTCATAGTCCAGTAGCTCTATTTTTTGTACTTCATGTGAAGTTCTAAATCCGTCAAAAAAGTGAATAAAAGGTATCCTTGATTTTATCGCTGCTAAATGTGCAATTGAACCTAAATCCATAACTTCTTGAACTGAACCTGAAGCAAGTAATGCGGCACCTGTTTGTCTAACAGCCATTACATCAGAATGATCCCCAAAAATTGATAATGCATGAGTTGCCACAGTTCTTGCTGAAACATGAAAAACTCCTGGAAGTAACTCTCCTGCAATTTTGTAAATATTAGGGATCATTAAAAGCAATCCTTGAGAAGCGGTATATGTTGTGGTTAAAGCTCCAGCAGAAAGCGAACCATGTACTGAACCTGATGCACCTCCTTCAGACTGAAGTTCCACGACGTTTACTTTTTGTCCAAAAATATTTAGTCTTCCATGAGCAGCCCATTCATCAACTATTTCTGCCATTGGAGAAGAGGGTGTTATAGGATAGATTGCAGCAACCTCGGTGAATGCATAAGATACATATGCCGCTGCAGTATTTCCATCCATTGTTTCCATTTTTTTCATGATATTTTACTCCTTTTAAAAATTATTTAATGTAAATTATAAAAAATTAGTGCCTTAATTAAATGTTAAATTTCTATATATAAATTTAACAATATTATATAAAATTCAAACAAATATCTAATTATAATAATTATTTAATTTATATCAAATATATTTTTTTAAAAAAATTTGGCTTTTATTATTTTTTTTGTTTAAATCATAAAATATTTTTTAATTATGATTTCATTATTTAGTAAAATATTAATATATTGGGATCTTTCATAAAAAAATGGATCTCCAACACTTTTCTTAGATAATTTTCCTTTAAACTGTGAGATATCATTATAATTATTTTCATCCATCCAAGAATTAATTTCACTAATAATTTTTGAAATATGTTTTATTCCATTTTTATAGAAAGTACTTACAGCTTGAAAACAAGAAGCACCCGATAATATCATTTTTATTGCATCGCTTGCATTATAAATGCCGTTACTACTACAAATATCAGCATTTACATTTCCAGAAATTATTCCAGTCCATCTTAAAGGGATTTTACTTTCATTTTCACCAGATACTTGAACAGGATATATATATTCTTGTTTTTTGATATCGATTTCAGGTTGAAATAGTCTATTAAATAATATAAAGCCTTTTGCACCAGCATTAGTCATCTCATTAACAACATTTAAAATGTTTGAATAAAAAAAACTAAGTTTTACACTAATAGGAATTGATATTTCATTTTTTACAGCTTTAATTATTTCTAAATGATTTTTTTCAATTTGCTGGGAATTTGCATTTATATCTGTAGGGACAGAATAAAAATTTAATTCAATTCCATCCACGCCTGCTTCTTCTATTTTTTTTGCATATTTTACCCAAGCTTCTAATGATAATGCATTTAGGCTTGCAAAAATAGGAATTTTAAGATTCTTTTTTAAATTTTCTAATTTGTTTAAATGTGCTTTAGCACCAGCATGTTCAAATTTAGGAAATATTGTTATCATTTCTGCATTACGATCACTATATTCATCTGAGAATTCTTGTAATTGTAATTTTTCAAGTAAGATTTGTTCTTCAAATAAAGATTTAAAAACAATTGCTGCTGCTCCAGCATCCTCTATTTTTTTTGCATCTTCTAATTCATAAGTTAAAGTACTAGCACCTATAATTAATGGATTTCTTAAATTAATTCCCATAAAACTTGTATTTAGATTTGCCATTTAGTTCTCCCTTTTAATTTTTTTATTTAATTATTTTAATATAGTTAAAATAATTAATAAGAAAATGATAATTATGATAATATTATATCACTATATTGGAACTAAATTGCTAAATAATGTTGATTATTAATTACAAAAAAAGTAAAAAATATTTTATTTTGTTTAAAAAATTATTTAGTTTAATATTTTAAAAGATTTTAAGAAAAGACTTTATTTTTTTTAAGATTTCTTTTATAAAATATTGTACATATTATTGCAGATAAATATATTTATTATATAATTGCTAAAACTATAAATTATAAATTTAATCTTATTTAAAATAACAACGGCTATGGAAAAAAATATAATTGTAATGAAGTTTGGTGGTACATCGGTTGGAACTCTTGAAAAAATAAATAATGTTGCAGATAGAGCAATTAAAGCTAAAAAAGAAGGTAATAATGTAGTTATAACTGTTTCAGCAATGGGGGATACTACTGATGATTTAATTGAACTTGCTTCTAAGATTTCAAATAATCCTCCAAAAAGAGAAATGGATATGTTGCTTTCTACTGGTGAACAAGTTTCTTCTGCGCTACTTGCAATTGCAATAGCAAATAAAGGTGGTAAAGCGATTTCACTAACTGGCTATCAGGTTGGAATTTTAACTGATGATATTTTTTCAGATGCAAAAATACTTAGAATTAAAAAAGATAGAATTTACTCAGAGTTTGAAAAAGATAATATAGTAATAGTTGCGGGTTTTCAAGGAATTACTAAAAATAATGATATAACAACATTAGGTAGAGGCGGATCTGATACAACAGCTGTAGCAATTGCTGCAGCTTTAAATGCAAAATATTGTGAAATTTTTACTGATGTAGATGGGGTATTTACTGCTGATCCAAATATAGTACCTAATGCAAGAAAGATAAATAAAGTATCATATGATGAAATGCTAGAGCTTGCTTCTTCAGGTGCAAAAGTTTTACATTTAAGAGCAGTTGAATTTGCAAAGAATCATGGTGTTATAATTCATGTTAGATCTAGTTTTAATAATAACGAAGGGACTTGGGTTATGGACATAGAAAATTTAAATGAAAAGATGGAACAGCCAGTTGTTTCAGGTGTTACTTATGACACAAATCAAGTAAAAATTTCAGTTTTTGGAATACCAGATAAGCCAGGAATTGCAGCAAAACTTTTTAGTGAAGTTGCCGCTGCAAATATAAATATTGACATGATAGTTCAAAATGTTGGAGAAAAAGGTATAGCTGCTATTTCATTTACAATAAAAAAAGAAGATTTACCTGTATGCGAAAAGGTAGTTAAAGATTTAAAAGAAAAAATTGGTATAAAAAATTTTGAGATAGATACTGACATTGCAAAACTATCAATTGTTGGTGCTGGTATGAAATCTCATCCGGGTGTTGCTGCTACTATGTTTTCAAGCCTTGGGAATAATGGTATAAATATAGAAATGATTTCAACTTCGCCTATTATAATTTCTTGTGTCATAAGAAAAGATAGAATTTTTGAAGCTGTTAAACTGCTTCATGATGTTTTTAACTTAGATAAAAATTAATTATTTAATTGGATTTTAATTGGAGTTAAAAATGAAGGAATATAATGTAGCTATTGCTGGTGCAACAGGAGCTGTTGGTAGTGTTTTTCTTTCAATATTAGAAGAAAGAAAGTTTCCAATAAAGAATTTATTATTGTTAGCTTCTGCAAGATCAGCTGGAAGAAAAATAAAATTTAAAGGTGAAGAGTTTGAAGTTAAAGAATTAAACAAAGATTCTTTTAAAGATGTTGATATAGCATTATTTTCAGCTGGAGCATCGAGATCTATTGAATTTGCAAAGTATGCGGTTGATAGTGGAGCATTAGTAATTGATAATAGTAGCGCTTTTAGGATGGATGAAAATGTTCCATTAGTTGTTCCAGAGGTTAATCCACAGGATATTAAAAAGCACCAAGGAATTATTGCTAATCCTAATTGCTCAACAATAATAATGATAGTTGCAATTTATCCAATATATAAATTATCAAAAATTAAAAGAATTATTGTTTCTACTTATCAAGCAGTTTCAGGAGCAGGAGCGAGAGGAATAATTGAGCTTAAAGAACAAACACAAAAAATAATTTCTGGTAATATTGAGAACATAAGTTGTAATGTATTTCCGGTTAGAATTGCGTTTAATGTGATACCTCATATAGATATTTTCCTTGAAAATGGCTATACAAAAGAAGAGATGAAAATGGTAAACGAAACAAGGAAAATATTAGGGGATAATGATATAAAAATTAGTGCAACTACTGTTAGAGTTCCTGTTTTTACTTCACATTCAGAATCAGTTACTATTGAAACACAAGAGAAATTAGATTTAAAAGAAGTAAGAGATGCTATTCAAAAAGCACCTGGAGTAAAATTGAAAGATGATTTTCAAAATTGTATTTATCCAACTCCTCTTGATTCATCAGACAAAGATGATGTTTATGTTGGAAGAATTAGAAAAGATATTTCATCAGAAAATGGAATTTGCTTATGGTGTGTTGGTGACCAACTAAGAAAAGGTGCTGCTTTAAATGCAATTCAAATTGCAGAAGAGGCAATAAAGATAAAAATTATATAATTATATACAATATATTAATAGTTAATAAAATATAAACATAAAAAACATTAATAGTTAATATAGGTAAAAAAATTAAGTAATTAAGTAAAAAAATTAATATAAATTATTTATTATTAATCAATTTTATGATCATTGCTTAATTTATTTTTATACTCGTTAATTTTTAAAATTCTTTCTTTTAATATTTTTTCATAACCTCTATCAGTTGGAAAATAATATTTTTTTGATTTTAATTTTTCAGGTAAATATGATTGATTTACAATAGCATTTTCAAAATTATGAGGATATTTATATCCTTTGCCATATCCAACTTCTTTCATTAGTTTTGTTGGGGCGTTTCTTATATGCATTGGAACTGGAAGAGATAAATAATTTTTTATGTCTTGCATAATATCATTGTATGCATTATATAAAGAGTTACTCTTAGGTGCTAGTGCGCAGTATATTGCGGCTTCTATAATTGCAAGATAACCTTCAGGTGGACCAATAAATTCAAAACTTTCTTTAGCCGCAAGTGCTACAACTAATGCATTTGTGTCTGCTAAACCAACATCTTCAGCTGCAAACCTTACAATTCTTCTTATTATATATAATGGATCCTCTCCGCCTTCTATCATTCTTAAAGTCCAGTAAGCAGCAGCATCAGGATCACTACCTCGCATGCTTTTATGTAGCGCTGAAATTAAGTTAAAGTGTTCTTCGCCATTTTTATCATATAAAAGAGATTTTTTTTGAATAATTGATTCAATTGCATTTAAATCAATTATTTTTTTAGCTCCTTGGGCAGAATTAAAATAATTAAATGCAAGCTCTAATGTATTATAAGCAATCCTAGCATCACCATCAGCAAGTCTTGCTATAAACTTTAATGCATCTTCTTGAATTTTAAATTCATAATTACCTAAACCATGCTTAGTATCTAAAATTGCTTTATTTAATAATAAGAAAATTTCATCTTCTGATAATTTATTAAATATAAAAACTTTACATCTTGAAAGTAATGCAGAATTTATTTCAAAAGAGGGATTTTGAGTAGTTGCTCCTATAAGTATAATAGTGCCATTTTCAACAAATGGTAAAAATGCATCTTGTTGAGCTTTGTTAAATCTATGTATTTCATCTATAAAAAGTATTGTTTTAATATTATTTTGTTTTTTTTCAAAAGATGCTATATCAATAACATCTTTAATTTGTTTAATGTTGGATGTAACTGCTGAAAAAGAAATAAATTTATTCTTTGTATTTGCCTCTATAATTCTAGCAATAGTAGTTTTTCCACTTCCGGGAGGTCCCCAAAAAATCATTGAATATAATTTATCGCTTTCAATTATTTGCCTTAATATTTTACCTTTACCTACAAGATGCTCTTGACCAACAAAATCATCAAGAGTAAGTGGCCTCATTTTATCAGCAAGAGGGGTAAAATTTTCATAGTTTTTATTAGAATTATTAAGAGAATCAAATAAAGTCATTTCAAATTTAATAATTTCAATTTAAATTAACCAGCCAGTATTTTTATATATAAATGCCTATTTCTTGGTCCATCAAATTCACAAAAATATATTCCTTGCCATGTTCCTAAAACTAGCTTATTTCTACTTATTATTAAGCAAAGAGAAGGCCCAAATAAGGAAGATTTGATATGTGCATCTGAATTACCCTCGCTATGAGTATATGCATCTTTATATGGTATAAGATTATTTATTTTAAATCTTATATCATTTCTTACAGAAGGATCAGCATCTTCATTAATTGTAAGTGCAGCAGTAGTATGGGGGACAAATAAACAGCAAATCCCATCTATTACATTAGAATCTTGAACTCTTTTTTCAACCTCGCTTGTGATATCAATAAATTCTACTCTTTGAAATGTTTTAATGTTTAAAATATCCATTTGTTAAATTTTTAAATAATTTAATTTTTTTATTAATTTATAAAATTTATTAATTTATTAAATATCAAATAAAAATTTAAAAATTTTAAATTTTTTAAAATGAAAAACTTTTAAAATATTTTATTATAAATATTACATTTAAATTATAAGTAATATCAAAAATAAAATCAAAAATTGCTAAATAAAAATAAATTAATAAATTTGTTATTTATGTTATTTTCTTATTTACTTAATTATTTAAAAAAATTGATTAATTGATATTAAATTTATAATATAATCATTGCTATGTTTATTGATTTTTATGTTTTTTTTAATTTATTTTTATTTGCACCTTTGTTTTACAAATTTATATATTTTAAGATTGAGTATTTAAAAATTAAATAAAATATTATTAAACAATTTATAAGGCAAATTAGTTGATTAATATTTTAATAAGTTAATTATAAAAATTAAATATAAAGAGAAAGGTTGAATTATGGAAGAAGTTTGCAAAGCTGAAATAGGAGTTTTTGGCGGTTCAGGGTTTTATTCTTTTTTAAATATAAAAGAAGAATTTTATATGAATACCCCTTATGGTGCCCCATCGGATAAGATTGTAATCGGTGAAATAGATGGAAAAAATATTGCATTTCTACCAAGGCATGGGAGAAATCACACAATACCTCCTCATATGATTAATTATAGAGCAAATGTTTATGCCATGTACATGCTTGGAGTAAAACATTTATTTGGCCCATGTGCATCTGGTAGTTTACAACCATATATAAAACCAGGTGATTTTGTTATATGTGACCAATTTGTAGATAGAACTAATGGTAGAAAAGATACTTATTATGATGGTCCAAAAACAATGCATGTTTCTTCTGCTGAACCATATTGTCCTGATTTAAGACAAATAGTAATTGAAAGTGCAAAAGAGCTAAATATTTCATGTCACGAAAAGGGTACTGTTGTGGTTATTCAAGGACCAAGATTTTCAACAAAATCTGAAAGTAAGTGGTATTCAAATCAGGGTTGGGAAGTTATCAATATGACCCAATATCCTGAATGTTATTTAGCAAGGGAGCTAGAAATTTGTTATGTAAATATATCTTTGATTACTGATTATGATGCAGGACTTGAAAATCATCCTGAAATTAAACCTGTAACTTATGATGAAGTTATAAAAGTATTTAATGAAAATAACGAAAAATTAAAAAAATTATTATTTCATACAATACCAAAAATAAAAAAAGATAGAAATTGTATTTGCTCTA
>Ga0078972_1016449_pt1 | contig 10948 bp, 8 predicted proteins | sample YelNatPaOPGAMG01_FD_67568 | JGI IMG/M metagenome (GOLD analysis project Ga0078972, IMG submission 67568) | Hot spring thermophilic microbial communities from Obsidian Pool, Yellowstone National Park, USA - OP-RAMG-01 (SPADES assembly) (version 2) | ecosystem: Environmental > Aquatic > Thermal...
TTCGATTGCTTTGGCATGTTGGGGTAGGTGTGCTTTTGCATATCGCCATAACCGTAACCAACGCGCCCTTCGGCATAAAGCGTTCCCCACTTAAAATCGCGGCTCAAACCAACTCCTCCAATTAATCCGTAATCGATACGATTATCGCGTAGGATATTAATCGACATTTTGCTCATTTGGTAATCGCCCGAAGAGTTATCGCCCTCACGCACCTCGGTCAAGTAAGCAATGTATGGCCCTGCATTAAAATGAAGGGTTATTAACTTCAGGTTAAACCTGAGCTGCATCAATATTGGTAGTTCAATATATGTGTTAACGCGTTTGTATAGGGTATCGCCTAGTTCGGCAACATCAATGGGTTTACGGTAGCCTCTATTTACCTTGTAAAGCTCAGCCTGAAATCCAAAATATTTTAGGTTGAAATACTTGAACACCACACCGTAGTCTAAGCCATCGGCAAAAAGCATACTGGTATTTTGAACGGGAAAGAATGCGATATCGCTCATGGTGTAGCCAGCCTTTACGCCAATATAGGTTTGGCCAAAGCCCGTTAGGGCAAAAAATGAAAATAGTATAGGAAGAAATTTTCGTATCATGCTGAAGCTATGGTTACTTTTTAAGCTTTTCGGTTACCGATTTTATTTTGCTGTCAATTCTACCTAAATCGCCCTTGCGGATATCGAGGTTAATGGAAACATAAACCCGCTCGCAATCGGGTTCAAGCAGTTTATATGCGCTATCAACCACATCAAGCGCTTGCCGAAGGGTAGGGGTTTCAACTATGGTACCCATGGCTGTAAGCCTGAATTCATAACCCAACCCGCCTATCAACTCAATAATTTTAGCCACGTAGGGGCTAACACTGGCCCCTTTATCGGTTGGGAACATGGCAAAATTCATTACCACCGACATAGTTGTGTTTATTTAAGTGAGAACTGTAACTCGCTGTCCCAGTTTGCACGTATGTTTATTACACCCTTGGTTTTTTCATCGCTATAGTAGATGATACTCTCGGGCTGAATGCGTTTCATGTAGTTGCCAGAATCCCATTTCCCATTCCCGTTAGCATCGTCGATGAAACGTAACTTATACTTGCCCGGTTTGATGTAGTTGAATTCTACCACTCCATTGCCTGCAATGGTTTTGGCATCAACAGGTGCGCCTTTTTCGCTCAGCAATTCAACTACGGCCGATTTGCTTACACCGCTAAGGTTGATTTTTAAAACACCATACTTTTCAGGGTCGGCACCAATCATTTCCAGTGTTAAGGTATCGTTGGTTTGACCAAAGTAATCTACAAAGGCTCCCGGAAAAACTATCATTCTATAGGTAACATTGGACTTCCAGTCTTTTTTAAACCGATAAATTCGAGGGTTTAGGCTATCGGCATTTAACTTTAAAGGTTCCTCGGCAATGCTGTCGGTAACATTATATATTGATATTTTTGAGACATCAACCCGCCTAATGGGCGCAGGTAGCGCAAACTCGAATGGAACATTCGGTAATACCACCCTATCCGAACCCAGCGAAGTGCTAACTGTAAAACCCTTTTTTACCTCGGTTTTTTCATCCTTTTTGCCTTTACGTTTTGACTGTTGAACATCTTCCTTGTAGAAAAGGAATCTTAATGTATCGGTTTGTGGGTTTAGTTTGTATAACGAGTCAGTTTTTTGGTATGCCAAAACCGCTAAAAGGGTATCGCGATTGGCAATTTCGGGTTTAGTTATCCAAAGCTTTACCGTATCGCCGTTGTTATCGGGCTCAACGATGTACCAATCTTTAGCATTAGCATCATCAATCGGTTTTAGCTTAAAACCTCCTACTGGTTTCCTTGAGAAACCTATTGTAAGCACGTTTCGTTCAGGGCGGTCGTATCCCGTTACAATTTGGCTAGGGATCTGTTCACGGAACAATTTTATTTCGATATCTTTTTGTATTTTTTCTGACAGGTTAATACTGGATGAGCCAAACCCAATATCCTCCGATCCCTGGTTGTAACGGTAGTTGTTGTTTTTATCGTCAATAACTACAATTTTATACTTTATGGGCTTGAGGTTTACAAGGGTAAACTTGCCTTCCTTATCGGTTTTAGCAATGTGGTTGGGCAGGGTAGTGTAGGGGAGAGTATCGGCGAAAGTGTCGTATAGCATTACAAGCGCATTTTCAACAGCTTCATCTGTAAAGGAATTTTTTACCAACCCCGAAAGCGAGAGGGTATCAATTGTTTGTCCGGTTGAAAAAGAAAAAATGAAATTCTTTATTGGGTTACCTTCGTTGTTATCCCTTATGGCGTCGGAAAAGTAAAAGGTGTATGTGGTATTGGGCTTAAGGGTATCGGTAAGTTCAAGTTCTAACCGTTTCCCTTTCTGCTTGGGTTGCGGTTTATTTTTTAACGGTGGCGACACAAGCAGTTTCTGCTGTAAATCCTTTAGCTGAATAAATTCATCAAATTCCAATACAATCTTTTGTCCAGCATATCCCGTGGCATTCATTTTGGGAATGCTATTTACCAAAACAGGTGGAATGGTATCCTTGGGTCCGCCGGTTGGCGTAACTACCTTGGCACAACGGGGAAATAATAGCAAAACTATTCCTGTTGCCGATAACAAAAAAATTACCCTTTTCAATTCAATCGGTTTATGAATTAAACTTCGAGCAAAGTTAACCTAATCTATTGTATCTTTGCGACGATTAACCTTTTTTTATAGGTATGCTTTTTTAAAATCTATAAAGCAAGCTATGAATTTACTTTTTATCATTTTAGGAGTTATTATTCTGGTCATTGGTGCAACTTGGCTTGTTGAAGGGGCATCGAGTATTGCCAAGCGTTTAGGTATCTCGGCACTAACCATTGGGCTAACGGTGGTTGCCTTTGGCACTTCGGCTCCGGAACTTTCGGTTAACATTATTTCTGCCATTGGGGGAAACCCTGATATTGCTCTTGGAAACGTTTTGGGTAGTAATATTTTCAACACCTTTATTATACTTGGCCTAGCTGCGTTAGTTAAACCGGTAGGGGTTCAGAATAGCACTGTGAAGGTCGAAATACCATTCTTTTTGCTCTCGGCACTTGTGCTATGGGCGCTTTCCAATGGCACTCTTCTCGATTCAGCATCCGTGAACGTTATATCCCGCTCGGCAGGTTTAGTTTTACTTTTACTCTTTTGCGTTTTCATGTATTACAACTTTCTGGTAGGAAAGGAAGACCCTGCCAATACCTCGCCTCACGTTGAAACCCGCAAATTATGGCTATCTACTTTGATGGTATTAGGCGGTTTAGCTTTTCTGGTAGGTGGTGGAAAGTTAATTGTTCTTGGCGCTGTAAATATGGCTATAAAGCATGGCGTTAGCCAATCGATAATTGGTTTAACCATTGTAGCAGCCGGTACATCGTTGCCTGAACTGGCCACTTCGGTGGTGGCTGCTTACCGTAACAAACCCGATATAGCCATTGGCAATGTGGTGGGGTCCAATATCTTTAATATTTTGTTTATTTTAGGCATAACTGCAGGTATCAACCCTATCAAAATATATAGTGGTGCTAATCTCGATTTTGCCCTAAACGTTCTTGCGGGCATTTTAATGTTAATCTTCGCCATCAGTGGGCCTGGTCGCAAATTCGATCGTCGCGAAGGTTTGTTGCTTGTAATTATCTACATAGCATATCTTACCTATCAAATTGTAAATGCTTAAGATGTATGGACCAGCAACCTAAAGAACATTTACTCCACTTCTGGACACGCAATCTGGTTGAGAATCCAGGGGCTTTTACTTTCAACCTCTTTCTCTTTTTATCCTTTGGTGTCCTTTACTCTTTCAAGGTTTTACAATCACCTATTATTCTTTTGGTTTTCGGTATTATTACCCCCGTTATCCTAACCATTTGCCTTTACCACATGTCGGGGGTTAGCCTGCAGCATTTACTTCCAAAAGCTTTTCATAAAAAAACAAGCAGGGTTTTACTGGCCCTGCTCGATTGTTCTATCATTACCTTGCTTGGAATTCTTATCTACCGCGATATTCTTAACTTTTTCTTTTTTAGGTTTTTACAAACCGTTCTTCTTCCGGTTCTTTATCTGATTATGCTCAGGGTTATGCTTCTTTCGGAACAAAATTAGTTGTCGGAATACTGATATTTAAACCTCTTGATGCTTTTTTTAGGGGTTTTCTCAAACTCCTGATTGTGAACAATCAGCTTAGATATTTGGCTATACTGGGGTAAATGCTTGTTTACCTCAATACGGTGCTGCTCTAAAACTGGTTCCAGCTCATTGGGGTCGATACCATGCTGCTGAACCGATTCGTAATCAGGATATACCAAACCAACCAGTTTCCCCTTTTGTTCTATAACAAGCGATTCCTGAATAAATGGAATATTATTCAACCGGGCTTCAATTTCCTCGGGGTAAATATTTTGCCCGCTTGGGCCAAGTATCATGCTCTTACTTCTCCCCTTAATGTAGATGAACCCGTTTTTATCAAGAACACCTAAATCGCCTGTATGCAGCCATCCATCAACCAATGTCTTTTCTGTTGCTTCGGGATTTTTGTAGTAACCCACCATCACATTCTCACCCCTTACAAGGATTTCGCCAACTTCATTATAGGGGTCAGCCGAATCGATTTTCATTTCAAGGTAGTTAATTACTTTGCCGCATGAGCCCATGGGATTGGTTTTCCAACTTGAATATGAAATAAGTGGGCCACACTCGGTCATCCCATAGCCAACGGTATATTTGAATTTGATTCGGCGTAAAAAGCGCTCAACATCGGGGTTAAGGGCAGCACCTCCAATAACAATCTCATGGAAGTTGCCACCAAAGGCATTCGATAATTTTTCGTTTATCTTCTTAAATATCACCTTATTTAGCAATGGGATATTGAGTAAAACCTTCATGGCAGGTGTTTCAATCTTAGGCTGTACCTGTTTTTTGAAAATCTTCTCAATTACCAGTGGAACTGTCAACACCAGGCGTGGACGTATTTTAGCAAAAGCTTCCAGGATTATTGGTGGTGATGGTATTTTGGTTAAAAAGGTAATATGGCATCCCATGGCAAAAGGGAAAAGAAACTCAAAGGCACATCCAAAAGCGTGTGCAAGTGGCAGGAACGATACAATTTGGTCGCCTTTTACCAGGTGCATGTTGTTGCGGGCATAGTCAATATTGGCAGCTAAGCTGTTAAGTGGTAACATCACACCCTTTGAGAAACCAGTGGTTCCCGAGGTATAGCTTATTACGCCTAACTCGCTGTTTGGAACATCGGGGTAGTTTACCTGTTCGGGAGTAAGTTTACTCATCTCGTCCGCTATACTTGGCTTTGCCGATTCAAATAGTTTTCGGCTTTCCTCATCGTTTGAAACAAGTAGGTTGAAGTTCGAAATGCTGAATATCGCCTTTAGGTTTGGCATATCGGCTTGGTTTAGTCCGCTCCAAACCATCTCCCCGGCAAATAGCATTATCGAGTCGGAATGGTTAACAATATTATGGATTTCGGTAGGCGAAAAATCGGGTAGTATGGGCACTATAACGGCGCCATACGATATTACCGAGAGGTAAACCATTCCCCACTCAGCATTGTTGCGCCCTACAAGCGCAACCTTGTCGCCTTGTTTTACACCCCATAGCTGATACAACTTATGGAGGTAATGTATTTTCCTTGCTACATCGGCATAGGTGAAGGTTTCACCCTTAAAATCCGATAGTGCATTGAGTTCCCAGTGAGTCCTTATTGGCTTCTCGATGAACTCCTTTACATAGTTGTATTTAACCATATATGTAGTTATTACCATGCATCGCCGCAAATATCCGTATAATTCAAATGAAATTCAACATTTTATGGTATTTATTTAGAATTACGAACCCGCAAACGTTTTCGGAAAATAGCTTTAACTTATTTTCACCACGCTTAATTCCCTCCTATTCTACCATTCCTAATCATTCCAACTCGTTCGGATTCATCCGAATCATTCCGAATCATTCCGAATCATTCCGTTTCGTTCCGACTCATTCCTCTAAAAATGTTTCAGCCTCCCCATGCACTTGGGATAAATTTTGGTAACTTTCGACACCAATATCCATCACTTATGAGCATAAAGCGATATGTGGTAATTGTTGCAGGCGGTTCGGGACTGCGCATGGGCTCCGATACTCCCAAACAGTTTCTAAACCTAAACGGCAAACCCATTCTAATGCATACCATAGAGCGCTTTGCTTCTATCGTCCCCATGCCCGATATTGTGCTTGTTCTCCTCAAAAGCCAAATGGATCGTTGGGAAATGTTGTGCGAAGAGCACGACTTTAATATTACGTTGACCCTCGTAGCAGGTGGCGATACTCGCTTTCAGTCGGTTAAAAACGGCCTTACTCATATTCCTTCCGACAACTCCCTTGTTGCCATTCACGATGGCGTTCGCCCTCTTGTTTCGGCCCAGGTTATTGAACAATGCTATGCTACTGCTGCCCAAAAGGGTTGCGCAATCCCAACAATTAAACCGGTTGAGTCGGTGCGACTTGTTCAGGGTAACACTTCAAAAGCCTTCGACCGCAATAGCGTTTTGCTGGTGCAAACCCCTCAGGTTTTTCAGTCGAGGTTGATAAAGGAATGCTACAAAGTCCCCGAACAGCCTTTCTTTACCGACGATGCCTCGGTATTCGAATATCAGGGGTTTGAAATCCACACCGTTGAGGGTAACAGGGAAAATATTAAAATTACAACCCCTTTCGATTTGATTATTGCAGAAATGTTGATTGGTAAAAAATAATTTTGTTATATGGCCAGTTTTTTACTTAAAGAGGTTAATTCCAAACTCACACGTCGCGATTTTCTTGAACTTCCGGTTTCGCTTTACAGCGATAATCCCAACTGGATACGCCCGTTGGACGTAGATATTGAGAATGTCTTTAACCCAAAGGTAAACAAGCATTTTCGGCATGGCGAGGCAATTCGTTGGGTTTTATACGATAACGATATACCCGTAGGTAGAATTGCAGCTTTTTACGATAGGGAGATTGCCAAAAATTCAGAACAGCCTACCGGTGGGGTCGGTTTTTTTGAATGCATCAATAGCCAGGAGGCAGCCAACCTCTTGTTCGATACTGCAAAGGAATGGTTGAAAACAAAGGGCATGGAGGCCATGGATGGCCCCATTAACTTTGGTGACCGCGACCGCTGGTGGGGTCTTTTAGTCGATGGCGATTTTCCGCCCAACTACTGCATGGATTACCACTTACCTTACTACCGAAATCTTTTTGAAAACTATGGATTTAAGGTTTACTTCCACCAGTTCACCTACCACAGGCTGGTTAACTCGGAGAATGTTGACCCCGTTGTTTGGGAAAAGGCCGAACGTATTGCCCGAAATCCTTCGTACACCATTACTACCATTTCGAAAAAGAATTTGAAAAAGTTTGCTGAGGATTTCCGAACCATTTACAACAATGCATGGGGCCGTTATACTGGTGTTAAAAAGATTACGGAGGCTCACGCCATGGCTCTAATGAAAACCATGAAGCCTATAATTGACCCCGATTTGATGTACTTTGCCTACTACGATGGTGAGCCAATTGGATTTTTCATCATGGTTCCCGATCTTAATCAGGTTGTAAGGCACCTGAACGGTAAGTTTGGTATCCTTTCCAAGTTGTACTTTTTGTACTTGCTTAAAGTTAAAAAGGTTTGCACCAAGGCCATTGGCCTGATTTTTGGTATTGTTCCAAAGCACCAGGGCAAAGGCGTTGAGGGAGCCCTGGTGAACGAGTTTGCCAAACGCGCATTGGCGCCTGGCTTCCGCTACACCGAATTGGAGTTGAATTGGATTGGCGACTTTAACCCAACCATGCGACGTGTGGCCGAACAAATTGGTGCTCGGGTTCGTAAAATCCACATAACCTACCGCTACATGTTCGACCCCGCCAAGGAGGTTGTTCCTCCCCGTAGGGTTAGCTAGCGGAGGAAGATATTAGTTGATGTTTAAGGCTGATTGTTATTGATTTTATTATCAAACTTTAACCTTTAGCCTTTATTCCACAACAGTTAATTTTTGAATTTGGAATCTTGAATTTGGAATCTTGAATTTGGAATCTTGAATTTGGAATCTTGAATTTGGAATCTTAAGTATGAACACTAAATCTATCGCTCTAATCGGTTTGCTTTGGCTATCGGCATTACTCTCCCATGCTCAGCGCGATATTGAGCCGCTCCTGCTTTACAGCGATACTGCTAACTTCAACTTCACCGGGGAATGGCAGTATCTCACTACCGATATCTTTTTGCTTAATGGCGATAAGTTTAGCACGCTTATCAACGAACTCGATTTTGCTCGCGTAGAACCTAAAAAAAATCGCCGCAAAAAATTAGGAGTTGAGGAGGAACAACTCGAATACCTTTTCATTACGGCTAGCCTTAAAAACGTAAAGTTTTTTGGTGACAATGATATTACCTACCCCCTATACAACTTCCAGATTTCGCGCGATAAGGATAGTAAGTACCAAACCTTTGTGAGCGATAATATTGATTATGTACGCATTATCGATAACCTACCACTATACTCAGCTCGCGATTACATTGATGCCGAAATACGTGTTCGCGCCATTACCAATAACGACCGCGACCAAATGCTTGCGCTTGTCGCCTCGCAGCTGAAAAACCTTTCAAAGATTACCACTCCAACCGATGCGGTTATGAGTATTATTGGCGAGTTCGGCAATTTTATTGAGGCTAATACCAAAAAAAAGGAGTACCGGTTTAGCTCTACCATCAGGTTGTTTGAGCAGAAAAATTTCGATACACGCCTACATTCCATCAGACTTTACCTGTTAACAACGGCAAATACTCCACAGGTGGAGTTCAACAACACACCCCTTCGCCTATTCCTCGATACCGTGGCTAATGGACGAATTAACCGCAACCAGCTAAGGGAATTGATTAATATCCGGAGTTACCCGGTTATTGTAGTAGCAAACTACAAATCGCTCTACCGTACTGAGCAGTTAACAGGCGATGAGGTAACCTTTGCCAATATCGAAAAACGAAAAATCAAGGTTGAAAACGATTTCCGCCAGGGGCTTATCAATGCCGAAACCTACCGACAGGAAAAGGATTTACTCAACTTCCTGAACATTTTTGCTCAGCTGAAAAATCACCTCGATGTTTACAACCTCAATTACCGAACCGTTAATAACGATGCCATTTCGGTTAGTCTTTTCCGGGTTATGCAGTACTACCGTCAACTGCAAAAGGCCTACGAGGAGATGAAGTTTAAGTATCGCGGCAACAACACCTTTTCAACCATCTTTAACCGTGAGTATGAATCCATTCTGGGTTTTGCCTCGCTTTACATGGACGACGACCACAACCTTAAATCGATAAAAAATCTTGTTAATACCCTTGTCCGCCTCGAGGCCAATCCCAATGTGCCCAATATCGACTTAGAAAAAACCATTACTGATCTTAGGTTTTCCAATATCTTCAAAACAGAATTGATGAGTCAAAACCTCGAAGGTCAAATTATTGCTAACCACTTATCGCGGCTCGAGGAACAGCTATACAAGTGGCAATTTGAAACCGAAGTTGAAAAGTTAAAAAATACCGAGGCGAACAGCAAGAATAAAACCGCAACGGAAAACATTCTCAAACTAACTCGTGCTACCTCGTGCGGTCTTTGTCGCGACCGAGCCCTAAATGCTGTAGCCGAGTTTACCCAAAAACTGGATGCCTACTACCTTAAACTGGAATTACAACACTTCGATAGCATTGCAAATATCCTTCAACCTTGGATTTTTCAACGTATTGAACTTATTCAGCTTATGAAGCAAAACTTTAAGGTTTTGTACCCCGATAATGCAAACCTCGAAAGCGCCCGATTCCTTAACGGTAAGATTTCCGAAATTGAACGCGACGTTTTCAACATCCGCGATTTCCTGAAAATCGATTTAAGCGGCAAAGACCTATCCATGGTGAAGACCTTCAACGATAAACTACTTGCCATTCAACGCCAGGCCGATGCAAACATCGATTTGATTTGCAAGCTACGTCCGGAGCTCTGCTCCAGGCAAGCACTATCAAGCCAAAACCTGCAGAATTCCGATCTCTCGAACCTTTTTGCCCGTTCCGATTCCGTTGCCCGCCAAGCCGAAATCTTTTACTCCATTTTCAACTACCAATTAAAACAGCTCCGCGACACTTTAAAAACTACCAAAAACGATGAACTCCGAATTGAAGCCGATAGGTTAGCCCAGCAACTCGAAGAGCTGAAGGTTGCCATCAGCCTACTCGATGGCAAAAGCATAACACCCGACACTTACAACAAACTTGTAAACCAGGTTAATCAGCAGGTAAAGGATATTAGCGACAAACTCGTAACCCTCAACGAGAAGGTAAGCCTTAGCGGTAATCGCTAAAATTGGAGCATAAAAGTAGGCGGAGGATTGTCACCCCAATCAAAAAAAATCTCTCTACAATAAACCACATTGTCGTTCCGTATACCTGCTAGGAATCTCAGAATAAGGTTAAAGAACCTTTCCCGTGCTAGCGAGATTCTGAATTTAGTGTGCAGTGTAGAGTGTGCATTGTACAGAGAGGTGTTGGGGTTTAGTGTTTTCAGCGTTCTGTTGAATTTACTGTCAACTATCAACCATCAACTATCAACTCAAATGGTATCACAGTGTTACACGGAGTTTTACACAGAGTTACACACTGAAAATCCACCAAATCTGCGTCATCTGCGTTCAATTCCAATTCACGAACTACGCCCTCCTGTCATTCCGAGCAAATGCGAGGAATCTCATTATCAATAGGATATTGAAGAAGTTAAAGGAAGTTAGAAGAAGTTAGAGGAAGTTAGAGGAAGATAAAACGTTAAATGTGAGCCGTGAACCGTTAAACGAAATCGAACAACGAACAACTATATCTAGTCATTGAATGCGGTCATATACCGTTTTTAATACGC
>Ga0078972_1016452_pt1 | contig 10947 bp, 7 predicted proteins | sample YelNatPaOPGAMG01_FD_67568 | JGI IMG/M metagenome (GOLD analysis project Ga0078972, IMG submission 67568) | Hot spring thermophilic microbial communities from Obsidian Pool, Yellowstone National Park, USA - OP-RAMG-01 (SPADES assembly) (version 2) | ecosystem: Environmental > Aquatic > Thermal...
GAGGTGCTGGACCTCGGCCCTCATGCAAAAGTCCGATTGCTGCCGGCCCTATGCGGCCTGGCTCTGGCGGGAGATCTGGCCCCAGGTGTTTGCCACTCGTGTGTAACAGGCTACGCGGCCGTCTAAACTAGCCGGCAGATAGTCCGGTTGCTCCAGGCGCACCTCACGGCCGCCCCCCACCTGCCGATACGTTCCCGGCGGAACCCGCTCCCCCGCCAGGTAAAGCTCGTCTACAAACTGGTCATTCTCCGGTTGCTTCCACATCGCTTCCATCTCCAGTCGAGGGAACTGCCGTCTACGTTGACGCACACGAAACCTGTCATGGAAGCTGTCCTGCGGCGGGCACCTCCTAGCGATTAGATCGAGATGCGGCGTAGCACCAGGCCTGGCCCAATCGCCACGCCTGCGACCACGGCTGGTCCAACCGCCAATCCGCCGCTGCCTCCTAACTACAAGAACGAGTGCCACTCCTTCGTTGGAACACGCCGCACTCAAAGCGCGCTCCTACGGCGCATGCCCGGTCGCTCTTTTGCTCACCTGTGTATTTTAACAGGTCATCGCCCGGTCGTCAAGCACCTCTTTACAGTGATCTGTTTCAAATCTCTGCCGGGTTGGCCTGCCCCAAAGTCCACGGGCCGCCTACCTCGCCGCAATGATAGCACCTTTTCACGATTTGTGCTACACTCTCTCCGTCGGTCCGGAATCACGGCCAGTCAAGCACGGAAAGGAACTTTACATGTCTGCAAGGTCGTCCGCATTTACCCTTATAGAGCTCCTCGTCGTCATCGCGGTCATCGCCGTGTTGGCCGCTATCCTGTTCCCTGTATTCGCTCAGGCGCGAGAAGCAGCCCGCCGCACCATGTGCCTCTCCAATGAAAAGCAGCTTGGCCTTGCTGCCCGCATGTACATGGAGGATAATGACGGCGCCCTCTTTCACCACCACGAAGGCTGGGTACTAGACGACGGCACCCAGATCCCAACCCTGCCCTCATCCGTGGACGGATGTGTTGGCGGAGGAATGGGCAATAGTAACGCCGAGAAGCCATGGGCCATATTCTTTCAACCCTATATGAAGAGCCGAATGATAGCTTTCTGCCCATCCGACCCCGCTCCACGTTCCCCACACCTCGCCGCCGATATTTGGAGCTATAACGGAGGCATCACACAAATAGGCCAAGAGTGTTCGGCTGCCCCGAACGGCGAACAATGCCAAGCTGAAATCCACGGGTGGGCAATGTGGAATTATCTGCTCAACTCCATCTTCACGCACAAGAGCTGCCGCTACGCCATGGAGGGCGTCCTCCCCGGCTTCGCGACGGACGCCGTGATCGGTGCTCTGCCGGACCCCAACGTGATCATGTTTTCGGAGCGCAACTCTGTAGGCCTGGATGACCCAGAATCGGCATTCTGTTATGTTCCCCAGGATGATTACGACACCTGGCCAGGGGAAGCGGCTTTGGTGCGATGGGGGTCCGGTAAGTATGCCGACCAGGGATGGATTAAATATGATCGCCATAACGGCGGTGCCAATTACATCTACGAAGATGGTCATGTAAAATGGCTTCGCTGGAGCAGGGCGCGTGTGGATCAGTACCCCGATCACCGCGTGCGCTTCCCGCTTCCCGATCCTCCCAACTAAGCCTTCATTATCCTCCGAGCTTAGTTCCTTCACGGCCCGAGGCGCAGGCATGGCTTCGGGTCCTTTGTTTGCGAGGTCCTGCATCGCGCTGACGATCTCCATGAGCGCATTCATGACGATGATCTGTGCGCTCTGCAAGCGCTATCCGTGGAGAAGAGCGACCAATCGGCTTCCGACTTGGGGATCTTGATAGAATAGCGCGCAGGATAACTGAGGGGATTGCGCTAAGATTGCCAGGCGCGAGGGGAGTGGGGGACGATTAGAAGCGGGTCTTCAGGGCGACGTCGGCCTCTACGCCGTTGCGCTGGGCGCCCTCGTAGACGGTGTAGGCGGTGCCCAAGGAGAGATAATGATCGGCATCCACTTGATGGTCGTACGACACGCGGATCGTGTGCCCGGCATAATGGCTTCCGGGCTGGGAGTTCACATCGTAGCCATATCCAACCTGAACCGCCGAGAGCTTGTCTACCTTGCCGTTCACCGAGGCGGCGAGCTTTTGGAGCAGCGTCTTCCGCCCGAAGTCCGTAGTGGACGTGTAATCCACCGTGAACTTCATGGTCTTGGAAAGGTCCCGATGTAGCGCAAACACGGTAGAGGCTGTGGGCAACATCTGTCCATTTGGCTGCAAGGGCAAAGAGGTGTACGTAAGCGTGGCCTCGGTCATCTTATCCAGCCGGAGGGCAAGGTTATACTTGCGTACAAGCTGCACGTCGCCGCGATTAATATTGATGGCCTTGTACATGAGGTCAAAGTGGTAGGGCAGCTTGGGATTGCGATCACTCACAAAGGTAAACGCGCGGGACACTGCCGAATTGCCCTTGGGATCTAGGTTGCCGCCATACTCGAAGCTCAGCTCGTTCTTCCCGAGGAAGCCATGGAGGGCTCCAGTCACCACTTCGCTCTGCTGCTTGCTGTAGTCCGTAATCCCAGAGTATTTGCCGGTGAAGGTCACCTGCCGCAACCCCAACACGTTCATGGGACGCGCATTGCTGAGGGCAAAATCCGCCACTGTGTGCACATTATGCGCCCCCTCCTGCTCCACCTGGGTGTACGTTCCCGCGAAGTTGAGATCTCGGGTGAGGGGCCCGCTGAGGGAAATGGCCCGGGAGTGAACATCTGTGTGGTTGTTGGTGTGCGTGTCGGACACGGTCCCTGCAAAGTTCAGCGATTTGGTCATCGCCCACTTCATTTCCAACGTGTCCGTGTTTGAAGAGGGATCCTTGCCACGATCAATGCGCAGCGTTTCATACCGCAAGCTCATGGTCTTGGAGGCCACGTAGTTCATGTTGAGATGTGTGGTGTTCTCGAACGCGCCATTGCTGGATCGCACATGCTTTACCTCTCCCAATAGCGATGCGCGCTTCATCAGCATCGGGGTCTCTAGCCGCAGGTAATCCGTGGCCGTGGTTAAGCTTTGATGCGGCCCGGTGACGGTAGCAAGCGTGTCATGGAACATGTTCAGCTTGTAATTGCCACGGAATGTATGATCCAACGAGATAAGTTCGTGCTCCCGGCCGTCTACGACGGTGCCGTGCGAAGAAGTTCCGTTTCCTTCGGAGAGGAAATTAAGGACACTTGAGCGGCCCAGGTTCCAAACCAGATTGTGCCGGAAGATAGACCGAGACACCCGGTCCTGCGCATTGTTGGCATCGTAATTGTACGTGTCGAAGGTGAGGCCCTTAATGGCAGCGATATGGGCCGAGAAGTCCATCCGCTTGAAGCCGCGCTCCGCCTCGATCGCGTTGCGGTCCGGCTGTGCCATGGCCAAGTCGTTGGCCCGGGTGAAGCTCTTATCCGTATTCGCCAAGTTCAGATTGAAGGCGATATTCTTGCTGGCATATGCGAAGCTTTGCCGCGTCATACCGCCGGATTTGTCGCTTAGCCCTAGTTGCGAGAATCCGAATAGGGACCCCTTGCTCAACGGGAGGTTGAGCGCCAGAGCAGTGCGGTGAATGCCGCGCTCATTGGCAAACTGCGCGCGCTCGAGATTGGACATGTTGCCCAAGCGCGAAAAGCTCTCGGAGATGTTCTGGTCTAGCCAACTGAACACCGTGAAACCCTTCATGGTAAGGCTGAGGGAACGCCGATCAATGGATCCCTTACCATCATCAATCCCGAAGCTATTGAAGGCCAAGGCGCCCTGCTTCCCGAGGGCGGAAGTTAGGGACATTACGCTGCGGCTGAGGCCGGCATCAAGAGCGAGCTGCTGCTTATCCACCGGAGTAACGCCGTTCACTTGTGCATTCGGATCGAACTGACGATGGATATCCAAGGCTAGGAGGGTCTTGTCGGCATCGCTCAGATCGTTGATGCGTCCGAATTGTGCATTCGCCGAGCGGGTGACCATGGAGAAGCTGAAACCCTTCCCTGTAACACCGAAGGCTTGGCGCTGCAGGCCGCCCGTCTTGTCGCCTACGCCGATTTGGTCAAAGGCGAAGGTTCCGCCCTTTCCCAAACCGAAGTTGAGAGCCAGCGCATCCCGGTGCATGCCGCGCTCATGGGCCCACTGCGTGCGATCGTTCTCGCTAAGATCGTTGAATCGGGTGAACCCTTCACTCACGGCACGACTGGAATAGCTGAAATTGAACGCCTTGCCCGTATAGCCCAACGATTGCTGCAGGATCTGCCCTTTCTTATCGTTGATGGTGCTAAAGTCCATGGAGAGGCCATCGGAGCGCCCGAAGCTGAGCCCTCCGCCAAAGCCCAATCGCTGGATGCCTTTTTCCCTTTGCAGCGTGGCCAACTGAGCCAACGCGGCTTGGTTCCCTGCGCTCGATTGTTGAAGCGCCTGGAAGCCACTGAATTGCATCCCCACGTCCTGGTACGTGGCGTGGAAACTCGCCCGGCCAGATTTCACATTGAGGTTCTGCACAATCAAGTGATCGGTGGCTAGGTCCTTCGCAGTGGCAGCCCGCGTAACCGGGTGCAGGCGATGGGCGCTATCTTCCAACAGGTTGTTGTTCGTAGCAGCCGGTGCGGACACGTAGAACAACCCGTTCAGCACGGAGCCCGAACCTAGCTTGCTGGTCATGGAGAGGCCGTACGTGGTGAAATCCAGCCCGCGCGCCTTGTCACTGGACATGCCGTAGACGAGGTTCAGGGATGTCCCTCGCAGATTGAGCGCGAGCCCCTGCGGTGCGAGGCTTGTGCGCTGGGCATCTGCAGCTTCCACATAGGTGTAGCTCACCCGGATGGAGTCAAACCGGGACACGGGATCTGCAAAGGCAAGCATCCCGCTCGGAGCATCCACAAAATAGTCTACGTTCGGCAGGAGTGTGCGTGCATTTACGGACACGCGGAGCGTCTCCGGGATGATGCCCCCGTGGGAGAGCATGTACCCGCCACGCGTGCCATTGCCGCGGAGCGTTTCGGTGAAGGCCTGTGCGCTCGATAGGGGTTCCCCGTTCTTGCCGAGGTAGCTGGGGCGTTCCGACACGGTCCCGAAGATGCCGCTCTGAGCACCTGTTTCCACCAGCCGCGGGGATGCGAGCTGTGCGGGAGCCGGCCCGGAAAACGCGCAAAAGCCCGCGATCATCGCGAGCGCTGTTACCGTACGCAGTTCTTTTGTGGTTGCCATGGCTGCTGCTCCTTCAACCCTGTGCCTAGTCGCTAGGCATTGGATCTGCAGTACCTGGATCACTCAATTGCGTGTAGCCTCATGGGCGCTTGGCTAAAAGGTCCCTCGGATGAGGTCAATCCGGATCTGTCGGTCTTTGATGCTCTGCGACACATCGGGTGTGTCCCAGTTAGGTCGCTGCCGTCGCAGACTCTGCTTGATCGTTGCCAGCGAGGCGATTTGATCCACCGGGATGCCCGACGCCGATGCCGTGAGTGTGATGTGCGTGACCTCCGAAGACCGGCGCGTCACCTCCGGCGTTACAACCGTTGCAGGCTCTGTTTTCGCCGGCACCGACGCCACAACAGCGTTGGGCACCTCAACCGTATCGGCCGCAGTCGCATTGGGCTCGGCTACTGCCGGATGGTGCGATCCTGCGAGCACGGGCTTAACGCGTAGTGCGCTACCCGCGGAAGCGATCTTCGGGAGCACCACCACATGCTTGGCAGCCAAGCTTGAACGACCCTCTCGTCGAGCCGTGTTCTCGGATGGAGCAACCGATCGCGCCACCACCACCGTGCTCGGAGCTACTCGGCGCATCACACGGGAAGGCGAAGAAGCAATCCGCACCCGATTCACGGTTTTGGGCACCACGGCCACCCGGTGCGGTTGCACAGCGTGGGCAGGAGCCTCGGAAATGACCATGGGCGGGCGATTCGTGAGGACCGCGTGCAGCGTCATGGGCGCCGGGCGGCGTACCAACACAGTAAGCGCCAAAGCGGCCACCGCTCCTGCACCTGCAAGCGCCGCATAGCGCACTCGGGCCAACGCAGGGTTCACGCGAAGAACCTGGGCCACGCGCTGGGCAAAGGTTGGGCGGTTCACCGTAGCCGCCAAAATCGCAGCGTGCAGCGTTGCAGGCGGCTCTACCTCGGGAACTGATGCAAGCACTGTGGAGTTCGCCTGCATCATCACAAGGGCTTCGGAGCACGCCTGGCAGTGGGCCACATGTTCTTCCACTTCCGCGCGCTCCTCATCACTGGCCTCCCCGTCTGCATAAACGGAGAGGAGCAGCCACATGCGCTCGCAGGTGTCGTCATCCTCAAAGCGATGCGGCTCTAGGTTTGGGTTGTAGCTAGTCATCGGGCTTCTCCTAGCCTGGATTTGGATGATCTCTCATCCACACGAGTGAGACAACGGTCGAAGCCCAATGTTGCAAGGATTTGTGCGTCTTGCGCGTTCGTGGCGAGGAATAGCCGGCGTGCTCGTGGGCAAGCCTTCGCGCCACCGTACGAGGGGAAGCCAGCAGCCTGGCGCGCTACTTTCGGCTTCGGGCGGCCATGCCGATGGAAAACGGCGGGTATAATTCGGAGGGCGTGGCACCGCCTACTGCAAAGAGGATTGAGCTGATGAGCATCTTAGTGGATCAACATACGAGAGTGATCGTGCAGGGTATCACAGGCAGGGAGGGATCCTTTCACACAGCCCAGATGTTGGCCTATGGCACTCAGGTGGTGGGAGGAGTGCGCGCGGGGAAGGGTGGCACGCAATCGGAGCATGGGCTGCCCATCTTCAACACGGTAAAGGAAGCGGTTGCCGCTACCGGTGCGAATGCATCCATGGTAATGGTGCCGGCACCTGCGGCTGCCGATGCCATATTGGAAGCTGCCTCCGCAGGATTGGAGGTGGTGGTGGCTATTACCGAGGGCATTCCCGTCCAAGATATGATCCATGTGTGCCGCATTGTGAAGATGGGTTCAACCCGCCTTATTGGGCCCAACTGCCCCGGCATTATCTCGCCGGGCAAGTGCAAGATCGGCATTCTTCCGGCGGACATTTTCACTCCCGGTCCGGTGGGGCTCGTGTCCCGTTCTGGCACCCTCACGTACGAAATCGTGGATGAACTCACGCGCGCCGGCTTCGGCCAATCCACGTGTGTGGGTATCGGCGGCGATCCGATGCTTGGCACGACCTTCGTAGATGTGCTGCCCCTCTTCGAGGCCGATCCCCAAACGAAGGCAGTGGTACTGGTTGGTGAGATCGGCGGTTCCGACGAGGAAATTGCTGCCGAATACATACGCAAGATGACCAAGCCCGTTATCGGCTTCATCGGTGGACGCACAGCTCCCCCGGGAAAGCGAATGGGGCACGCAGGCGCCATCATCAGCGGCAAAACCGGCACGCCACAGGCAAAGGTCGAAGCCCTTCACGCTGCCGGCGTTCCCGTTGCCGAGACCACTCATGACATCCCCGAGCTGGTCCGCCGGGCGTTAGGCTCCTAAACCTCCCCAGGATAAGGCCCAGTGGGTGCAACAGAACAGCTAGATGTGGAAGCGGTTGTCCGCGTAGTTGTAGATGCCGGCCGACACGCGATGGAGCGCTGGGGCACCGTGTCTCCGTCACTCAAGAGCGACGCGAGCTACGTCACCGAGGTGGACCTCGCCACCGAGAGATTCCTCGCCGGCAAGGCGGAACAGCTCTTGCCCGGTTCTGGGTTTTTGGGCGAGGAATTCGGAGCGCAGCGAGAAGACGCCGAGCTCCTCTGGGCCTGCGACCCAATTGACGGAACCACAAACTTCGTGTGGGGTCTCCCGCATTGGGGCGTGTCCCTAGGACTGCTGGAAAGGGGCATCCCCACGCTCGGCGTCATCTATCTGCCCGCATTGGACGATCTGTACTGGGCAGTTCGTGGTAAAGGCGCGTGCCGTAACGGAAAGCCCCTTGGCGCCGTGCCGGACCGCTCGACAATCCAGTTGGAAGACACGCTCTGCCTTACAAGCAATGCACTCAAAACGCTGAATACCGAAGCAGTTGCCGGGCGCCTACGTTGCTTGGGAAGCATCGCCACCGAGCTGGCATACACGGCATGCGGGTGCCTATGTGGCACTGTGGGCCTCCACGAAGGTATCGTGGATATGGCGGCCGGGCTATGCATCGGTGCCGAAGTGGGCTGCATCATCCAGTATCTGGACGGCTCACCGGTGGATCTGCATCAGTTGATCCGGGTGCGCCGAACCGATCGCCACTTTGCCTTCGGGCCGCCTGCGCTGGTGAAGCTCGTGCAGAACCTGCTCCACGAGCGCTAGGCGGCCGGGGCGACGCCGGACCCACGGGTAAGATTTTCCTACGTGGCTTCTGTGCGTGCACCGTCCACAAGAGGCTTGCCGAACCGGGACAGTACTCCCATGCCCCACCGCAACAACTGGCGGCACACAACCATCCTTTTTGCGGGTACAAGCTTCGTGGAAGCCCTGGCTTTCGGGCATTTAGGAGCTTTCACCCCTCTCTTCCTCCAGCGCGAATTGCACGTTCCGGCCGGCGAGATCCCGTTTTGGACCGGCATCCTCTCGTCCCTGGGCTTCGTGATCGGGCTTCCCCTGCTCCCATTCTGGGGAGTGTGGGCAGATCGCTTTGGCCGCAAGCTCATGATCGTGCGCAGTAGTTTTGTTGCGGCGATCATCTACGCGCTGTCGGGTGCCAGCACCAGCGTGGCCATGCTCGCATGCGCGCGGTTGCTTAGTGGCTTTGTGTTCGGGAATACGGGCATTATGATGGCCCTGCAGGCGGAGATTACTCCGCGGGAACGACTGGGCCGTACCGTGGCGCTTATTAGCGCAGGCTCCCCGGTGGGTATGGCTGTGGGTCCATACCTGGGCGGCACGATCGCTCACCACGCATCTTTACGCGTGCTGCTCTATGCCGATGCACTCCTTACTCTATTAGTGGTGGGCGCGCTTGTTTGCTTCCTACACGACGAGCCGCGGCCGGCCCACAAAGAAGGATCCAAGCCCATCGGGGTGTTCCAAGCCATGGCGTCCGTAATACGCACTCCGCGCGTAGCGCCCTTGTTCCTCGCCGTCTTCATCGCCTCCTATGGAACGAGCCTTGCCCAACCCTACGTGCCGATTCTCATCCAACGTTTGGTCCGCGGAGCCTCGCCGGCAGAAGTCATAGGCGCCATCCTCAGTGCGTCCGGAATAGCTATGGCGCTGGGAACGCCCCTATGGGGCCTGTTGGGGGACCGTGTGGGCCATCTGCGGATCCTGCGGTTATGCACCATCGCCATCGGCATTACGCTGGCCGGCCAAGCCGCAGCACGAGATTTGTGGCAGATTGCAGGATGGCGTGCGCTACAGGGCTTTGTACAGCCTGGCTTGGGCTCACTCTCCATTACGCTCCTTGCGCTCTACACGCCGCGGGATCGGCGCGATCACGTCCTGAACCTCAGCCTCCTTCCGCAGCAGCTTTCCTGGTTCTTAGGTCCACTCACCGGCGCCCGCCTGTCGCAATTCAGCCTCACCCTGCCCTTCTGGACCGGGGCTGGGCTGATGTGCGGAGCCTGGGCTGCTTCGTATACTATTGCGGAGGAAGGCGATGCCGGTGCGAGGAATGTGGATACCGCATCCTAACCACGACCATGTCTGCAAGATTTGTGAAACTGGCTACTTTACCGAACGTCTCCGCGTTCCGTGAGGCACTTCAGAGCCTTGGCGCTGAGCTTCCCTGCGACGACGAACTGGAAACCGGCAGCACATCTCCCTTGGCGCAACCGGTGCAGGTTTTCAACCGCACGATTGGGAACCGCTTTGCCGCACAGCCCATGGAAGGTTGGGATGGCACCGCCGACGGCAGGCCAACGGAGCACACCTTTCGGCGATGGAAGCGTTTTGGCGAGAGCGGAGCCAAGCTCATCTGGGGTGGCGAGGCCGTAGCGGTCCGCCATGACGGACGCGCCAATCCCCGCCAACTCCTCCTGGTGCCAAACACCGCAGCAGAAATCGCAAAACTGCGCGAAGCCCTCGTCCAATCCCACAAGGAACGCTTCGGCACCACAGACGATTTGCTCGTGGGCCTACAGCTTACCCACTCGGGGAGATATGCGCGGCCCAACGCCTTCGACCGCGCCGAGCCACGCATCCTGTACCGCCACTCGATCCTGGATCGAAGAATGGGTCTGCCCGCGGATTACCCGGTCCTTACGGACGGAGAGGTGCGCCAAATCATTGATGATTTCGTGCGGGCAGGAAAGCTCGCGTGGGAATGCGGATTTGACTTCGTGGATATCAAGCACTGCCATGGGTATTTAGGGCACGAATTCCTTAGCGCGCGGACACGCCCTGGGGCATACGGCGGCAGCCTCGAGAACCGCACACGCTTTCTTAGGGAGGTAATCGAAGGCATTCGCTCTTCCGTCCCTGCCCTTGGAATAGCCGTGCGCCTTAGCGCCTTTGACACCGTGCCCTACCATCCAGATCCCGAGCGATCCAAGCCGGGCAGACCCGGGCCGGGCATCCCGGATGACTATTGCAACGCCATGCCCTACGTTTACGGGTTTGGCGTGGACGAGGATCGCCCTACCGATATTGATCTGACCGAGCCCGTGGCATTGTTGGAAGTGTTCCGCGCCCTCGGCGTGGCCCTTGTGAATGTAAGCGGCGGGAGCCCATATACCAACCCGCATCTTCAGCGCCCCGCCCTCTATCCGCCTTCAGACGGGTATCTCCCGCCTGAAGACCCGCTGGTAGGAGTGGCGCGGCACCTCACGGTGACTTCCATGCTCAAGGCATCTGCGCCGGACATCGTGTTTGTAGGCACGGGATACACCTACCTGCAGGAGTTTCTTCCCCACGTAGCCCAGGCAGCGGTACGGCAGGGATGGACGGATTTGGTAGGATTGGGCAGAATGCTGTTAGCGTATCCCGAGCTGCCGCGGGATCTGCTGGAAAACGGCAAGATCCAGCGTAAACGCCTG
>Ga0078972_1016456_pt1 | contig 10945 bp, 2 predicted proteins | sample YelNatPaOPGAMG01_FD_67568 | JGI IMG/M metagenome (GOLD analysis project Ga0078972, IMG submission 67568) | Hot spring thermophilic microbial communities from Obsidian Pool, Yellowstone National Park, USA - OP-RAMG-01 (SPADES assembly) (version 2) | ecosystem: Environmental > Aquatic > Thermal...
CCAAAATCAAGAACTGTTGTGCTGACACTGATTTTCGGCTCTGTCTGTCCACTTGACTGTATCGTGAAATTACTGTTTGATATATCTGATGGTGAACCATCCGGCTCCTGAACCCTTATCCTGCATGTTGAACTCGGTGTGTTAGGAACTGTTATTGTCTGTGAACCATCATTCGCTGTATTTGATACAAGTGTTGTCCAGGTTGAACCACTGTTCGTTGATAAGTCAATATTTACATTACCTACTGAACCTTGAGATGTCCATTGAACTGTCCTCGTTTCACCTACTGTCCAGGTCTCTCCACCATTAGGATATATTACTGTTATTGTCGGTTGTGCTGGTTGTGTTACTGTTATATTGACTGTTCCCTGTGTTAACCCAGTTGATGTTCCTGTGACTGTTGCTGTCCCAGATGATATTGCAGAGCGGTATCTTATTGTTGCGACACCGTTTACTGCTTGGACAGGATTTGTTCCGACGAGTGTTCCGCCAGCAGAACCTGATAAACTGAATGTTATTGTTGCTGTTGATGAAGTAACGATATTATTATTTTCATCGCATATATTTGCTGTTATTGTTGATGTACTGACATTATCTGCTTTAATTGTAATTGGATTAGCAGTTAACACAATTTTTGTTGGTATTTGTGAGCCCCAGGAATGGTCATTAGGGAAATAACCTGGAGTCCATATTGGACCGTTCATAAGTGTTCCTGTGATATTATTTCCTGAACTATCCGCTATTGTTGTACCTGAACCTTCATTGAAATGGAATAATCCGACAGTATCGCTATCAGGTGTAAAAGGTTGTACTGGTGGGACGAACATATTTCCTGTATACCTGACAACTTTTGAGATACGTATTTCGTCTATCATCCCGGAATAATAATTTCCACTCGGTCCACCACCGATATACCACTGATTGGAACTTGTTGATAGGTTTCCAGAAACAGGTCTACTGCTTTTCAAGACACCGTTATAATAGAATCGCATTGCTGTGCCATCATAAGTACCGCAGTAATGTCCCCATTTATATTTCCATGGTTCGTAATCATCCAAATTCGGTTCAAGTTCATAATGTGTTCCGTTGATATCAAGTGCGAACCTGCATCCTTTAATATTATATCCGAATAGCCCAACCTTACCACTGACACCATCGCGTGCAACAAGAACGTGTTCATTCCAATCATTAGGTCCAATAAAATAACTCCATGCTTCAATTGTTATCTGGTTACCGCTGATATTTAGTACCGAACTATTTGCTAATTGCACATACTGATTTATCCCGTTGAATTTTAGTGAATGTTCGTTCCCTAAATTTGTTATAATATTAACTGTTCCTTGTGTTAGTCCTGAAGAAGTAGCATTTATTACTGTTGTTCCACCTGTTGTTCCACCTTTATATACAACTCTTGCTATACCATTTGTTGCCTGAATATTTGTCGGTCCGACAAAAGTTCCTGGACCTGATACTATATTAAATGTAACAGTATTATTTGCATTCGGGACAAGGTTACCATTTGAATCAAGTATAAGTGCTTTAACAATTGCGGTTGATTCTAATGCTGGAACAAAATTATCTGGTATTGCAACAACACTGATTTTATTTGGTTGGCCAACTGATAATGGCACATTCTGTTTAATAGAATATATCCAGTAATAATATTCAGTCCAGTATGATGTATCTGAGCCGATAAAATCTATTCTTACAGTGATATTAGATTTACCCTGCGTATATATTTTATTTACCTGAAATTCAGCATCATACCATCGTTTCCATGTGTTTTTGTCTGGAGTATACCATGTGCCAATGGCAGTTCCATCAATTTTAACTATTGATTTCTGTCTTCCGATACCCTGGTCAAGACGTCGACGCAGTATCACACCATCATTATCAGGGTCAACTGTAACCGTAAACTGTGAATAGCCGTTAAATGCACGTCCATCATCAACAACAAGTATATCATCGTTATCACCTTCATAGTAATGATTAACAGTTCCGCACCAGACCTGTCCATTAACAACATAATTATGACCTGCTTCTGATGAACTATTTCCTATATCAATTGTATCTGTCAATATTATACCATTACTCTTTTTCAGATAATAGAATGATGCTGCAGCGAGGTTTCCTACCCTATCATTAAGCGGACCGACTTCAATTGCGAATTTACCATATTTATTAAATGGGATAAAATCTGGGATATGGAGCCGGTATGCGGACCCGTTTCCTTTACCGACGAGTGCACGTGCAAAATCGCCACCAGAAAAATACCAGCCACCACCATAATAATCTTCTGTCCCTGTCCCGTATAGTGCTGGTGAAAGTGAATCATCAACATGGAATCTATGGTCACCTTCCCAATACATATATGACTCAGGGTTCATCCTATTTGTTACACCAAGAAAATGTCCCTGTCCGTATGGTTCAACAAACAAGAAATCCTGGCCAATAGTTGTTGCTGTTTCTTCACGGTAATTACAGTAAAAATAACCGACATCTGTCTGTGCTTCTGTCAGATTTTTGTATTGTATTTCATACCAAAAATTAGATAGAGTTGAACCAGTATTATTCGTTATTTGGATAAGTGCTGACCCATTATATGGCATTGGGAAATAGTTATAATACCAGTTTGAAGTCATCCCGAATGCTAATGCAGTAAATGTCCATCCAAGTTCATTCCCAAAAAATGAGCCGATACGCGTATTTACTGCTGGTATACTGTCACCATCCCAGTAAATTTTTATATATGTGTTCTGTAATATCTGCTGTGTTATATTTGAAAATTTAACTTTTATACTTCTTATTTCACCGGGTCCTGTCAAGTTAGCTAATGTCTGTGTTGCACCATTAGAAATATTAACTGTATTTGATATTACCAAATTACCTGAAGTAGGTTTCGGATCTGTTCCTAAATTATTCCACATATTACGAACATTCGTTGTGTTCTCTGTTCCTGTATATGTGGTAACATTTGTCCCGTCATCATACATATGATATGTTATCTGGTAGAAACGCGGTTGTAGTGTAGTTGTTATTTTAAGTGAAGTTTTAAACGGGAATGGATAATAACAACTGTATCCACCTGAAGTCGGTTCAACAAGTGGTGCTGTGAACGGTGCTGTATTACCGGAAAAGAAACTATCCCAAGCCATATTTATTCGTGGTGTTGGTTCACCATCAAAATAGAACTTTAATGTTCCGAACTCGCTTGCATCAGATCTTGTTGACCAGAACCGATAAATACATCCCGGTCCGATTGCTTCAAATATAACATACTCAGAACCGTCATAATACAGGTAAGCGCTACCATCAATATTACCACCTGTTTTATCATGACTTGATATCTCATAACATCGAACACCGGTTTTTATTTTCGGTAGTAAATCAAAACGCTCAAGATTCTGTATACCGATTGGACCCGTGTCTGCTATAACTGAAAGATATACTAACATTATAAAAATTAGTACTATAATCTTTCTCATAGCAATTGGTTCTTCTGGATTGCATTGATAGTGTCAATGCTTTTATTTTCTATATCGTCACTGAAAATGAACCGAATAAATTACTTTCGTCCCTTTTATTTTATTATTACTGTGAATTTGCCGATACCTTTCTCTTTAGGCGATTCGTATGTGTATAAATATATTCCGTTTATAACTGGTGTGCCATTCTCGGTTTTACCGTCCCAAACTAATTCATCAGTTTTTGCAGATAAATCTTTAACTAATTCACCTGAGAGTGTGTATATCTTTATTTTTGTTTCACCTGGAACAATTCCTGAACCAAAGAATGTTAATAATCCTTTATTCGGATTATATGGATTCGGTTTGACTAATACACAGGTTGCTGTCACTATGACTTCAACACTAGTATTACCACCATCAGAAATAATTATTATTTTACCGTTATAGCGTCCTTCTTTTTGTTTCAATATACTATTATTAACAATTACACGAACAGTAACAGTATTGTTATCAGATTTATCACCGAGTGAAAAACTAACAGGGTCAAGTTTTATCCATTCCTGGTCAGAAAATAATGTTCCATTCATTGTTCCTTTACCAACATTTAATATCTCAAAACTTAAACTTTTTTCTTGATCAAATTCAAGGGAACCAAAATCAAGTGAAGTTGTACTGAGATAAATCTGTGGTTTAAACACATACTCAGCCATACTAAAAGTAGCGACAGTAGAAAAAGAACTTGATGTTCCAGCGCTATCCCACACTTTAACCTTCCAATAATAGGTTGAAAGTGGTTGTAATGTTAATCCATTATATATGACATGATTACTTGACGAATTAACTTTATTTGTATTCCACATTGACCCTATATCCGATTGAAGTAATGTTAAATTACTTGAAACCAATATTTGATACGCAGATTGTATATCATTACTATTCTGGTCACTAAATGACCAGGATAATTCAGGTGTAAAATTACCGAGATTAGAAGGATTGGTTTTATTGTCACACATTAAATTTGAAGGTGGATTAGGTGGGTAATTTGTTTCTACTTTAAATGTTGCAACTGTTGAATATTGACCTTGTAAATCAGTATAATCCCAGGTTCGAACTTTCCAGTAATAGGTTGTTCCGGGTATTAAACTCTGACCACTATATACCACTTTTATTAAAGGACCAATTTTTTTTGATGTATCCCATATATTACCTATATTGTTATTTATATTTGATAAATTATTAGCAACAATAATTTGGTATGCTGATTGGACATCACCAATGTCACTATCATTGAATATCCAAGATAGTTCTGGTGTAATATCACCGATATTTAAAGGGTTTACTTGTCCGTTACATTTCAAGTTTGTTGGTTGGCCAGGTGGTGTTGTATTATGTACAACAGTTGCATTCCCCATATTTAATGCTTTTATTGATACATCATCAACCCAAAATGTACCAGTTCCGACACCGCGAATAATTAGTTTAACTCTACCTGTAAACCCTGATGATGTCGGTGTATAATGCATATATCTTACTCGTCTCCATCCGTTTGGATAATATCGTGTATCAACAAGTGCTTCGTATCTATTAGGCCAGTACCACTGGTCCCCTTCCTGAACAAGAGGTATCTCAAGATGAAATGCTTTTGGGTCAGAAGCACTAATTTTAAGCCAGAACATAACTTCATATAATCTACCCTTTTCAACATTTAAGAACTGACTTTCAATAGAAGTGGTATTTGTTCCTTTACCGGAAGCATTACCACTATGTTTAAAAACAGTATCAATAGTAACATTAGTCCACCCTGTTGTCCCGTTTTCAAATCCTGGATTTACTATACTTACATCAGATGATGCTGGTGTTAAAACAGGTAATGGTTCTCGGTTATTTGGGTCCCAAGTTGGATAGGAAACAGTATAACTTTTATACATATTATATGCTGGTGTTGTCGCTATATTAATTGGTGGATTCCACATATCATCACCATAGATTAAAGCGCCTTTATCATAATTTCCTGATGGATAACCATCACTATAAGCTGAATACATTGATGTTAAATCAACAAAACCTGATTTACGTGATGTATCAAGTACTGATTGATAATAATTCTTTTTAAGCGTTTCATCACTCAGTTTATAAGAATATTCTGAATTCCAGATTAGTATATTAGGGTCATTATTTTGTTCAGCAATATATTTTAGATACCTTATCACTGTTGCGTAATGAACAACTTGTTGACCTTCTGTTGCCATATCAGGGTTACTGCCATACGAATGAACACTTATTCTATCAAAATATCCTTTACAACCGAGTTGATATAGTTCATCAAGAAAATGTCCTGCTCCTTGCCAAACACAGTTCGGTATAACAAGTATATTCGGATTGTATGCTTTAATAGCATTATATCCTGCTTTTAAAATATTAGCATAATACCACGATGGGTCTTTGTCAAGTAATGAGCCATCTGGCCAATTTCCCCAAATTGCATCTTCATTGCCAAGGTCAACTGCTTCACATACACCTGGAGCAAGTGTATCACTGTATATCAACATCGCTGTAAGGAACTCTGCATATTTTGTTGTAGAATACGACAATACATCAAGTTTATCTGCATCGGGTTTTGCCCAGTCAGGTGCACCCCAAACACAATAACAAATTAAGGCATTACCTCTCTGTGCTGATAATGCACCGCTATATACATGCCACCAGTTATAATTTGTACTATCAATAGGTAAATCAGTGGGTTCAACTTGTGCCCAAGATACAAAATTTCTGTATCTATATATATTAGCTTGTTTTAATAAATCTACTGCTTGGTCTGGAAAATCCCAACCATTCACACCATACGGTTGTCTATAAGCAGAAAATAGAATTAAATATGAAAAATTAACTAAAAAAAATACAATCAAAAAATTTTTTCTTATCATGAAATTTATACTTTCTGCATTTTTATTTATTTATTATTGTGAATTTGCCGATACCTTTCTCTTTCGGCGAGTCGTATGTGTATAAATATATTCCATTTGCTACTGGTTCACTGTTATCTGTTTTGCCGTCCCATATTAATTCCTTACCTGATTCTGAAGACAATTGTTTCACTAATTCACCTGAGAGTGTGTATATCTTTATTGTTGTCTCACCGGGAACTATTCCTGAACCAAAAAATGTTAATAATCCTTTATTCGGATTATACGGGTTCGGCTTGACTAATACACAGGTCGCTGTCACTACCACATCAATTGTTTCTGTCCCACCATTTGAGTCAATCAATATCTTTCCTGTCCATTCACCTTCCGTCTGGTTCAGGACACTGTTATCTACTGTCACATTTACTGATATACTTTGATTCTTATTCAATGAGAAGTTTGTTCTGTCAATAATAATCCATTCCTGGTCTGCTGATAATATTCCATCAAGAGTTCCTGCACCGATATTAGTTATTTCAAATGTTAATGTTTGTGTCTGTCCTGCATCAAGTGTTCCGAAATCAAGTGTGTTTGTACTCAACCATATAACAGGATTTGTCACAACAATGAATGTTCCTACTATAGAATAAGGTCCTGCCGAATCATGATTATCCCAAGTCCTAATTTTCCAGTAATAAGTTACATTGGTTGACAATGGTGCCCCTAAATATCGTTCACTATTTGATGAACCTAATTTTTTATTTGTATCCCATACATTACCAGTATTATTATTTATACTTGATTGATTATTAGCCAGTATAATTTGATATGCTGATTGTGTATCATTACTATCAGGGTCAGAAAATGTCCATGAAAATGTTACTTCTGTTGTATTTAAAATAGCAGGAGTTAATATATTGTTCGTCTTAAGATTAGTTGGTGGGTTAGGTGGTTTATTTGTTGATAATAACACATTAACACTACCTTGTGTTAATCCTGGTGATGTTGCTGTTATCTGAACTGTTTCTGCTGTTGTTCCGGAACGATATACTATTTTTGCTACACCATTAACAGCATTAACCGGATTCTGACCAACAAATGTTCCTGACCCTGTTTTAGAGAATGTTATTGTTGCAGATGAATTCTGGACAATATTGTTTCCTGAATCACATACATTCGCTGTTATTGTGGATGTGGATACACCGTCAGGTAGTATTGATGACGGATCAGCAAAAAGTAATATTTTAGTAGGAACTGTTCCAGCAGATAATGTTTTAGCAGATGGACAATTTGATAATCCCGACCAGTTCCCGGACTCGTCAACTGTTTTAAGTGCAAAATAGTATGTTGTATTTGAATTAAGTCCATTCACAGTAAATGATTGTTTTGTCCCAGCAACAGTTGGGACGGGTTCGTCATTACATTGTATTGCATTATTAAAAGCAGTATCAGTTGTTATAGAATTCAATGAATATCTTATATCATAAAGTGTTGCTGTTCCAATATTGCCATCGTCTCCTGGTGCTGTCCATGTTAATGTTATACTTGTTGATGTTGGGTTACCTGCTGATAAATCAGTAACAGTTGCTGGTGGTGTTGTATCACTACTACCACCTGAAAAATTTACTGTCCAGTTTACATTTGTTGATGTCGGAGTAAACGATACACGAGTTACACCATCTGAACCGACCTGAACTGTCATTGCGTTACCACCTGCATTACCATTTGAAATAGAGTATCCTGTCGGACAGAATATAGCCATAGTGTACTGAACATTTGTTACAAGGTTTGCTGATGTCCCTGTTAACTGTTTTGTTGAACCATTCCATGATACATTCTGTAAATCAATACCACCCTGTGAAATATGTCTTGAAGTAGATACAATCTGTGGTATTGTTCCTTTTGGTACAATAGATAAAACATAAACATCGTGTCCAGGAATAGTTAACTGCATTGTTCCTGTTTTTGTCCCTAAAAAAGTATTATTCCAATAATCATATACAAGAAACTCCTGTGATGATGATGTTCCGAGCCGTTGTGCAAAATCAATTGTCTTATTTGTCTGTGATGTACTCCAGTTAATAACAGACATAACATAATAATTCCCCCATGTTTTCTTTACATCCATAACAAAAATAGTTGGAAAATCTCGTGCACTCACATTATGTTCAAATAAATCAACGGGACGTGCTGCAACTCCGTATGGTGGTGCAATTCTTTTAAGCATATCTAACCTATTTGCTGGTAATTGCCAGAATTTGTCTCCAGTAAGTATAAGACCACCTGAAATACCGACTAAAGTAGCCCATATTCTTGCTTGACCATCAGAAAGCGGTGGTGTTTTTACATGTACTTGGTCAATATCTGTTATCCACATTTTTCTATTCATATACCATTGTAATGATGCTGCTCGGACAGCAGGAACAATACCATCATCCCGTGAAAAATTAAATGGGTTACCGGACTCATCACAACTAACATCATCACCAGAACGTGTTGCATCAATTGTATTCAAAGCTAACCACTGGAATGAATTACTATAAGTAAAAAATGCTCCTGATTTCATACCTGACCTGAATTTAATATATGCATTACGGAAATCAATTTCACTTCCATTCCCTGCCCAATCATTCATAAAATCAAATTTAACATATTCATAACCCCACCTGTTTGTTATCCTGTCACTGAGTTCATAAGCATAATTAAGGAAATTTGTGTTATTCATATCATATTTCTGAGGACCACCAGGAGGACAGGTTAAATTATACGGTGGTGTAGTAAAATTGGGATTTTGGCATCCCCAACATTGTGGTCTCCAGTCAGGATTATCTTCATCCCCTAATGGTCCAATCCATAGTCCTGCTTTCAAACCACGATTATGTATCTGTGTCGCAACATTTGCCATCGCATTATTATCACTACTTCCACCACCAAAAGTACTGTTTGCCCACCAAGAACCTGACTGACGCCAACCATATTGCCAGCCATCATCAATCTGTACTAAATTATAACCGTATTCTTTAAGCCGTGTTGATACAAGTTGGTCACAAGCAGCATACACATCATTTGGTGTTATATTATTGTTATATGCATCCCATGTACAGAATCCACAAGGTATCCACTGTGATAATGTTATCTGGTTAACAACACCAACTATTTCTGCATACCGTTCCATTTGTTCAACAACTCTGTATGTTACACCAATTGCGAATACAGGACTGTTTCCATTGCTAATATTACCCCATGCTCTGAACCCTAACCCATCTGATGCACGAGAAAGTTCAACCTGTTGATTAAGTACTGATATGTCAACTGTTCCAACAATTATCCCGGGACGATTATATCCGTCCCAACCAGAAATAGCAAATTTTGTTGACCTAGAACTCGACCCAAGTGGCCCTTCCATAGGACGATTATTATAATCACCATCAGCATACCATACCATAGGATTATTGGGTGTGCCACTTAAAAGGTTTCCTTGAAATGTTCCTGTTCCACTTGAACCGGACTTGTATATTTTAACAGTAAAAAAGTAGTCATTGTCATATGTCCGAATAGTAAGTGTGCCACCACCATTAATATTAAAAACAATTTCCTTACCTGTACCAAGAGCATTATTTAAGTCGGATTGTGACCATCCTGTAAACCCGCTTGATGTCCCACCACCTGATGAGAACGACCCTGTTATATTCTTTAACACATTTGTTCCATCAAGTGTCCCTGTCCATGTACCATTTGACAAAGTAATAGATAGAGACAAATGACCGTTGTTAATCGTTACAATACCATTTGACTCTCCTACTGTAACAGAAAAACCAAACCTTGTTATTAAGAAAATGATTAATAAACTTAAAAAAACAATTCTAAAATATTGTTTTATCATAAATACCATTATACCTCCAAATTTTATTCCTTAAATTTCATTTTAATACAGTAAATTTTCCTATTCCTTTCTCTGTCGGACTTTCATACATATATAGATAAATCCCATTAATAACATATTCACCTGATTCATTTTTACCATCCCAAGTTATCTGATTTTTATGTTTTTCTGTTGTGCATAATTTGTTAACGAGTTCACCTGAGAGCGTGTATATCTTTATTGTTGTCTCTCCTGGAACTATCCCGTCACCAAAAAATGTTAATAGCCCTTTATTCGGATTATACGGATTCGGCTTGACTAATACGCAGGTCGCTGTCAATATCACATTAACTGTTGCTGTTCCACCATTGGATGTTATCGTTATTGTTCCTGTGTATTGTCCTTGTGTCTGGTTCAGGACACTATTGTCTACCGTTACATTGATTGTCTGGATTATTTGGCTGAGAATATTGAATGAAGGTGGGTCAACTTTTATCCATTCCTGGTCCGTTGTCATTGTCCCTGTTAATGTTCCTGAACCTGTGTTTGTTATATCAAATGTTAATGTTGATGTCTGCCCTGCATCAAGTGTCCCAAAATCAAGAACTGTTGTGCTGACACTGATTTTCGGCTCTGTCTGTCCACTTGACTGTATCGCGAAATTACTGTTTGATATATCTGATGGTGAACCATCCGGCTCCTGAACCCTTATC
>Ga0078972_1016460_pt1 | contig 10942 bp, 9 predicted proteins | sample YelNatPaOPGAMG01_FD_67568 | JGI IMG/M metagenome (GOLD analysis project Ga0078972, IMG submission 67568) | Hot spring thermophilic microbial communities from Obsidian Pool, Yellowstone National Park, USA - OP-RAMG-01 (SPADES assembly) (version 2) | ecosystem: Environmental > Aquatic > Thermal...
GGGGGCCCGGGGGGGGGGTGGGGGGGGGTGCCCGCCGCCGGCGCCCCCGGGGGGCGCCCGGCCGGCGGCCACCCCGCCCAATCCCCCTCCCGGGTCAGAGCCGGGCAGGCGTACAGCACCTTGGCCGGCTGTTACCGGGAGCCGGCTGGATCAAGTACGGTTGCAGTACTACTTGGTCGGGAAGTGCTTGGTCCAGCAGCGCTGAGTGAAGAGTTTCCTGAACCCCATGGCCAGGTAGAACGGCTTGTCGGCGCCGACATAGGCCACGCTGGCCCCCAGCGCGCCGCAGCGCCGGATGCCCTCCAGCACGGCTGCCGTGCCCAGGCCCCGGCGCCGGTAATCGAGGTCGGTAGCGACAGGCTCCACATAGCCAAAGCGGTTGACCGGCTCAAACCACAGGCCGGCAAAGGCCACAAAATCGCCGTTGGGGGCCCGCACCACAATGGCGAGGTCCTGGCGGAAGTGGGGCCCCGACTGCATCTTCTTCCGGCCCTCCGGGCCATCGGCAGGCGGCTCGCCCGGATGGTCGAACCCGCGCCAGAGCACACGGTCGAGCTTGACCAGGTCGTTCTCGTCGGCCACACTCTGCAGCCGGAACCCGTCGCACAGGGGGATGGGCGGGAAGGGATTGGGAATGACGAACTGCACCGAGAGTTTTGTGATATCACTATCTTACATGAATGTGTATGGGGTGCAAGCGAAACCAAGCGACCGGCTCCCTCGCTTCGCGCCGCCCAGGTACGGATCTTCATAGAAGTAAGTGGATGGGCTGATGCCGGGCGGCAACCCCGTAGAAACGGGCCGACAGCCCGTGTTGCCCGGCTGTCTCTCAAGCCCCAACTGTTTTGGGGCATACCCGTATACACTTTCCCGTTTGCCAAGGCGCACGAGCTGGCCTATTTTACCACTATGCTACGGCGTGCACACCAGGCACGCTACAGGAGGGAGCCATGCGTGACGGTAATCCGCTGGAGAGATGGTGGTTTGGCGAGCTCATGTCAGTATCCCCAGAGCGCCTATCCGAACTCCAGACGAAGATCCATGGCAATCTGGCACACTTGGCGTCCATGCTGGACGCTGCTGTGGGTGGAAAGCCTCGTTACAGCAGCATCAGGATCGGGCTTGATGTCGAAAGGGTGCCTCCCGCGCCCGAGGATGTGGGGCTGGCGGAGGAGCTCTTCCGGCGCGTCTTTCGGGCGGGCGGGACAGGCTCCATGCCCGTGATGGAAGCGCTACTGGAACTCATTGCTGCAGCGCGAGATCCTGCCACTGTGCCCTTCTGGCGCGAGGTGATAGCACTCAGCCGACCGCGCGATAAATCTGCCGGCATACGGCACAACCTGGCCTTGGCGGCGCTGGCAGAACTGCTCGCCGAGCACTCCGTGCCTGCGGCCTATGAAGCGCTGCGCGAGGCCGCTCACAACCCGAGTGCCGAGGTGCGGACGCTGGCTGTGGAGTACATGGAGGACGCCTACCTGTATGTGGAACGCCCCCTACCGGCGGAGGTTGTGGCCGAACTCACCGATATCGCCACCCATGACCCTGCCCTGGGGCCGCGCTTCCAGGCCCGGCTGGCCCTGCAGGATGCACAGGCCCCCGTGCCGCACGAGAACGCCGGAGGCACCTACGCCTTCAAAGTCTGGCTGGTGAGGACACCGCAGAGCTACCGCGTCCTCGAGCTGCGCTCGGAGCAGACGCTCGATGATCTGCACGATGCCATCCAGCAGGCCATGAACTGGGACGCAGACCACCTCTATTCCTTCTTCCTGAGCGGCATCCCCTACGATGAGAGCACCTCCTTTTCCTGCCCCATGGAGGAAGGCGAGCGCTGCACCGAGGATGCCGCCATCGGCGACCTGGGGCTGCGGGTCGGAGACGTCTTCGCGTACCTTTTCGATTATGGCGATGATAACGTCTTTGGCGTCGAGGTCGTGAGCGTGCAGCCGCAGGCGCAGCAGGGAGTACAGTATCCGCGCATCGTCGAGAAGCATGGCCGGGCGCCCAGGCAGTACCGGTATTGAGGCTGGAATATTCGCTTTTGACAATACTGGATTCTTCTTGTATACTGGTTTTGTAAGTGAATACAAAGACTGTGAACGGGAAGAGTACTCGTCAAAGCGGGATACAGAGAGCCGGGGGGTCGGTGAGAGCCCGGTATCAGCGCAGGCGAGGAATGGGCCCGGGAGTCGCTTGGCCGAGGGCAATTGGGCCGGTAGGTCAGGCCGGAGCCGCCACCGTTATCAGGGCAGAGGGTATCGGCTGTCTGTCACTGCGGAAGGCGGCCCGTACCTGCAGAGTGGGGCTGGCCTGGAAACACATCCGCCGTCACGGCGGTTTTTTTGTTTCTGGCCGCTCAATCAGGGTGGCACCACGGGAGAGCCTCTCGTCCCTGTTGGCCTTGCATGGCCGCGGGAGCGAGGGGCTTTATGATTCCTCCTTTTAGACGGAAGGGCCCTCCGATCGAGGGATGGCGGTCCAGCGAAGCGGCCAGACAGGGCAAACGTTGTGCTGTGCAATAGCCGGGTGGCATGTTCACAACAGGGAGGAATCGAAATGTCCAAGACTGCACGCACCATCGCCTTGCTCATGCTGCTGGCCACAGTCTTTAGTGGGTGCAAATCTGCCGCCCAAGGCAGCAGCGGCCCCATCAAAGTGGGGATGCTGACGGTGCTGACCGGCCCCGCCGCCTCAGTAGGCACCGAGCAGCGTAATTGGGCCAAACTGGCCGTCGACGATTTCAACAAAGCCGGCGGCATCGGCGGGCGCCAGGTAGAGATGGTGGAGGCGGATACCGAGTTCGACCCGGCCAAGGCGGTGCTGGCGGCCCAGCGCCTGATCTCCGATCCCAATGTCTACGGCGTGGTCGGGCCTGAGAGCAGCCAGAATTGCGAAGCGACCGCCAATGCCTTCGAGCAGGCGGGCCTGGTCAACATCAGCCCGTCGGGCACCAAGCCAGAGCTTTCGGAGAAAGGGCTGAAGACCTTCTTCCGGGTGGTGCCACGTGACGACGTGCAGGCGCCGGCGGGGGCTACATTTATCGCCCAGGACCTGGGGGCCAAGTCGGTCTATATCATCGACGACCAGTCGGTCTACAGTGTGGGCCTGGCGACCGAGGCCGAGAAAAAGCTCAAAGAGCTGGGGGTAGCCACGGTCAAGCGGGAATCGATCAGCCAGAAGGATAGCGACTTTTCGGCCCTGCTGACGCGGATCAAAGCCGATGCGCCGGATGCGATCTATATGCCCATCCAGCTGGCGGCCCAGGGTGCACAGATCGCCAAGCAGATGCGCGAGCTGGGGGTGCAGGCCAAGATCGTAGGCAGCGACGGCCTCTTCTCGCCGCAGGATTTCATCGCCGGAGCCGAGGGGGCCACAGAGGGCGCTTATGTCACCCAGTTCGCGCCGGATGTGCACTATCTGCCCGAGGATGCAGCAGTGGTGAAAGAGTACGAGTCGCAGTATGGCCAGTTCGGCGCCTATGGCCCGCCCTCCTACGAGTCGATGGCCGTGCTGCTCGACGCCATGAAGCGCGCCTATGACGCCGATCACAAGCTCACGCGCGAAAACGTCCTGCGCGAGATGCACGCCACCAAGGATCGCCCGGGCATCCTCGGCTTTAAGGTCAGCTTTAACGACAAGGGCGATGCGGTCGGCGCGGCATTCTACATGTTCCAGGTGACCGGGGATCACTTCCAGCTGGTGAAGAAGATCGAGACTCAGTAGGGACCCTGCGCAGGGGCGGGCCGGGTCAGGCGCTTCGCCTTTCCCGGCGGCCCCCTTTGGGGGAGTGGGTGGTGATTGCCGGTGTCTCCGCCCCCGGCAATCACCACCCACTCCCCGGGACGTTGGCCGGGCGGGTGCGCAGCGCAAATGCCGGCGTGGAGCCCGGCGGATTTCTGACTGGCCTGGTGAGCACATCTCTATGGACATATTCCTGAAGGAACTGCCGCAGCAACTGGTGAACGGCCTGACGCTGGGCGCCGTATATGCCCTGATCGCCCTGGGCTATTCGATGGTCTACGGCATCCTGCAGTTGCTCAATTTCGCCCATGGCGACGTCTATATGATCGGGGCCTTTGTGGGCTGGGGCGTCTTTGCCCTGCTGGCCCCCGGCGCGGCGCTCCTCGTGCCCGCCTGGCTGGTCATCCTGCTCATGCTGCTGGCGGCAATGTTGGCCTGCGGCCTCTTGGGAGTGGCCATCGAGTGGTTCGCCTACCGGCCCCTGCGGACGGCGCCGCGCATTGCCCCGCTGATCAGTGCGCTGGGCGTGTCGTTCTTCCTCGAGAACGCGGTGCTGCTGGTGATGAGCGCCCGCTACCGCACTTACCGCACGGGGATGCTCATTCCCTCCTCATGGAATGTGACGTTCCTGGGGGCGACCGTCTCCTTCACCCGCATCCTGGTCATCGCGGTAGCGGGGTTGCTGATGCTGGCCCTGCACTATCTGGTGCAGTGCACCCGACTGGGCAAGGCCATGCGGGCCACCGCGCAGGACCGCGAGGCCGCGGCCATGATGGGCGTGGATGTGGATCAGGTCATTGTCTTTACCTTTTTCATCGGCTCGGCACTGGGGGGGGCCGCCGGTGTGCTGGTAGGCGTGCTCTTTACCCAGATCTACCATTTTATGGGCTTTACGGCCGGCCTCAAGGGGTTCACCGCCGCTGTGCTGGGCGGCATCGGCAACATTCCGGGGGCCATGCTGGGCGGGCTTGTGCTGGGGCTTGTAGAGAGCCTGGGCAGCGGCTTTATCTCGCCGCGCTACAAGGATGGGATCGCCTTTGTTGTGCTCATCCTGCTCCTGCTGGTGCGGTCGCGGGGGCTATTGGGGCTCAAAATACGGGAAAAGGTCTGACCGGAAAGGGTGTGGTGGGTCTGGGCGCCGCCCGTGGCGGCGCCCAGACCCACCACACCCGACAAAAGGCCTGTTCCGGCCGCGCGGAGCATGATGCCCGGAAGCCGAAGGGCGTTTTCATCGTGCGTTGTGCCCAACTGGGCATGGGGGCTGGATTGAAAAGTCTGTCGGAGTTTGGCCGTGACGAGTGGGTCGCGCGTGAGGAAAAGCGCCGCCAGGATGGGGCCTCACGTGGGCGCCTGGGGTTGTTGCGGCAGGCCTGGCAGGGCGTCGACTCGCGCCTGCGCTGGCTGGCCGCGCTGCTGCTCGCTACCCTGGTCCCCCTGTTGGCGTCGAATGTCTACGTGGTACAGGTGGCCGGGCTGACGGGGCTCTACGTCATCCTCGCCCTGGGGCTGAACGTGGTGGCCGGGTTGGGCGGCCTGCTGGACCTGGGTTACGTGGCCTTTTACGGCGTGGGGGCGTACCTCTATGCCCTGCTGGCCTCGCCTCAGTTCGGCCTGCACTGGCCGTTTCTGCTGATCCTGCCGCTGGCTGTCGCCGCTGTGGCCCTGCTGGGCTTTTTGTTGGGTGCGCCATCTCTGCGCCTGCGCGGCGATTACCTGGCCATCGTCACCCTGGGCTTTGGGCAGATCGCCAGTCTGCTCTTTCTCAACCTGGACCGGGTCGATCTGCCTTTCCTGGGGCTCGCCCAGCCGTTGAACGTCACCGGCGGGCCGAATGGCATCATCAATCTGGATAGTATCTCGCTTTTGGGCCTCACGGTGCGGACGCCTGCCGGCTATTACGAGCTGATCCTGTTCTTTGTGGCCCTGGTATTCCTGGCCGTCTATCACCTGGACCGCTCGCGCATCGGGCGGGCCTGGCGGGCCATCCGTGAGGATGAGCTGGCGGCGCAGACGATGGGCGTGGACGTCCGACGACTCAAGCTGCTGGCTTTTGCCGTGGGGGGCTCAATCGCCGGGGCAGCGGGTGTGCTCTTTGCCGCCTGGCAGGGATCGGTCTTTCCGCCCAATTTCGACGTCAGCGTGCTGATCATCCTCTATGCCATGATCGTGCTGGGCGGCGTGGGTTCCGTCTCGGGGGCTATCAGCGGGGCAGTGATCCTTTCCATCCTGCCCGAGGCCCTGCGCAGCCCGACCCTGGCCCGGCTGCTCTTCTACGGGGCGCTCATCGGGGGCCTGCTCTACCTCTACCGCAGACAGTGGCAGCGGGGGCTGCTCATCCTGGGGAGTGTGGCGGCGCTGGGGATCGTGCTGAAAGTGCTCCTGGGCGCGCTCGAGCCGGCGTGGTTCCTCCATCCCCAGTTGGCCCCCAGCCTGGCCGATTCGGCGTTGGCGCCATTCTTCAGTCTGATCAACGCCTGGCTGCTCTTCCCCCGCAACAGCCTGACCGTGGGCAACGTGGCCTTTGTGCTCACCGTGCTCGCCTGGCTGGCCCTGGCGCGGGTCAAGGGGCGCGCGCGAGAGATCTTGCTGGCGCCAGCGCTCTATGCGCTGATCTTTGTCTGGGAGACGCGCCTGCTGGCAGACCCGAGCGTGACGCGCATGCTGATTTTGGGGGCCGTGCTGGTGCTGATGATGAACTACCGGCCGCAGGGGTTATTTGGGCAGAAATGGGTGCAGAGGACGTAGGAACTGAGGGAACTCATGGGAACTCGTAGGAACGCGGGAAGCGCAGCATGCAGGCCTGTGGGGCCGAACGCAACGGAGACGCGCATCCGTCCCTGCCCCTCAGTTCCGTTAGTTCCTTCAGTTCCCAGGTGCAGCAAAGGGGTAGCGGGCTATGGCGATGCTAGAGATTCGCGGCCTTGATAAGCAATTCGGTGGGCTCAAGGCGGTAGACGGCCTGGACTTGCAAGTTCGCGAGGGCGAGGTGGTGAGCCTGATCGGCCCCAACGGCGCGGGCAAGACGACCGTCTTTAACCTGATCAGCGGGCTCTACCCGCCCGACGGGGGCGAGATCCGCTTCCAGGGGCGCAATGTGACCGGCCTGCAGCCCCACGAGATCACCGCCCGCGGCATTGCGCGCACCTTCCAGAACCTGCGCGTGTTTACCAATATGACCGTGCTGGAAAACGTCATGGTGGGGCAACACGCACGCACGCGGACGGGGCCGCTGGGGGCCATCCTGCGCCTGCCTGGCTGCCGCCGCGAGGAAAAGCGCATCCGCCAGCGCGCGCTAGAGGCCCTCTCCTGTTTCGAGGAGCGTCTGGCGGGCTTTCGCCTGGATCAGATGGCCTACAGCCTTTCCTACGCCAACCGCCGCCGCCTGGAGATCGCCCGCGCCCTGGCCACCGAGCCGCGCCTGATCCTGCTCGACGAGCCTACGGCAGGGATGAACCCCCACGAGACGGCCGAGATGACGGACCTTATCGGCCGCCTGCGCGACAAAGGCTACACGCTCCTGCTCATCGAGCACGATATGAAGGTAGTGCAGGGCGTCTCGGACCGGGTGGTGGCACTGGATTACGGCTGCAAGATCGCCGAGGGGCCCTATGAACAGGTGGCCCACGATGAACGGGTAGTGGAAGCTTACCTGGGCCGGAAGGGGCGCCATGACTGAGGGGCCCCTGCTCAAGCTGACCGGCGTATCCACCTGTTATGGCGCGATCCCCATCCTGCAGGATATCGATATCGAGATCCAGCCCGGAGAGATCGTCTGCCTGTTGGGGGGCAATGCCTCGGGCAAGTCGACCACGCTCAAGACGATCCTGGGCCTGGTGCGGCCGGCACAGGGGACGGTCGAGTTCGCCGGCGAACGGATCGACGGCCTGCCTACGGGGCATATTGTGGCGCGCGGCATCTCCATCGTGCCGGAGAACCGGCGGATCTTCCCCGATATGAGTGTGTTGGAGAACCTGGAGATGGGAGCCTACCTGCGGCGCGACCGCGGGGCGCTGGCGGAGGATATGGAGCGGGTTTTTGGCCTCTTTCCCCGGCTCAAAGAGCGCCTGCGCCAGGCGGGGGGCACCCTTTCTGGCGGCGAGCAGCAGATGCTGGCCATGGGGCGCGCCCTGATGAGCCGGCCCCGCCTGCTGCTGATGGATGAGCCCTCCATGGGCCTGGCGCCGGTGCTGGTGGAGCGCAGCTTTGAGCTTATCCAGCAGATCAACCGCCAGGGCACGACCATCTTTATGGTGGAGCAGAACGCCAACATGGCCCTCTCCATCGCCCATCGCGGCTATGTGCTGCAGACGGGGCGCATCGTGCTGACGGATTCCGCCGCCAACTTGCTGGCGAATGAGATGATGCGCAGCGCCTATTTGGGCGACTGATCCCACGCGGAGGCGCGGAGGGCGGAGAGGACGGGATGGAACCACAGATGAACGCGGATGGACGCAGATTTGCCTCCAGACTTACTGAATCTCAGGCTTGGAAGCTTCTCCGTCTCCTCCGCGTGAGGTCGGCTCTTCCTTAAGGAGTATGGAATTGAAGCGAATTGTGGTTCATGGCGAGCGTTGCAGTGGCTGTCGGGCCTGCATGATGGCCTGTGTGGTGCGCCATGATGGGCGCTTCGGCACGACGACGGCGCGGATCTATGTGGCCAAGGCTGAGGACTCGGGCACGGACCAGCCGCGAGTCTGCCGCCTGTGCCGGCGGGCGCCCTGCATTGCCGCCTGCCCGACAGGGGCGCTCTATCGCGACGAGGCACTGGGGGCGACGCTGCTGCGGCCGGAGCTATGCATCGGCTGCTCGGCCTGCGTGGATGCCTGCCCCTTTGGCATGGCGGCCCTGCACCCCGAGACGGGCCTGGCGAATATCTGCGACCTCTGCAATGGCGACCCGGCCTGCGTCAAGCGCTGCGCCACAGGGGCCATCGAGTATACCGACGGGAAATGAGCCCAACCGCTTGTGATCCTTTGTGCCTTGGTCGTCAGCCATTCTGAGAGGGACCGGCGCGATTGAATCGAAAGGGTGATGCGGTGGATAGTTACGGCGGCAGTATTCTGCGCGTTAACCTGACAGACGGCACGGTGCGGCAGCACCCCACGGAGGAGCACCTGGCCCATGCCTTCTTGGGTGGGCGGGGGCTGAATATCAAGCGCCTGTGGGATGAGCTGCCCGCCCATACCGACGGCCTCTCGCCGCAGAACGTCCTGGTGATCGGCGCCGGGCCACTGGTGGGCACGCTGTTCCCCGGTGGGGCGCGGTTCAATATCAGCGCCATGTCGCCGCAGACGGGCATCCTGGGCGACGGCAACGCAGGGGGCTTTTTCGCGCCTGAGCTGAAATTCTCCGGCCACGACCAGGTCGTCATCACCGGCCGCGCCGAGCACCCCGTCTACCTGTGGATCAAGGATGACCGGGTCGAGCTGCGCGACGCCCGGGGCCTGTGGGGGCTCGACACCTGGGAGGCCACAGCGGCCATCAAGCAGGAGCTGGGCGACCCCGATGTGCAGGTAGCGACTATCGGTCCGGGGGCGGAGAATGGCGTGCGCTTCGCCGGCGTGTTCGTCAACCTCAACCGCCCGGTGGCGCGCACCGGCATGGGCACGGTGATGGCGTCGAAGAACCTCAAGGCGATAGCAGTGCGCGGCAGCAGGCTCATCCCGGCAGCCAATATGGCACGCTTCAGCGAGCTCATCGAGCGGCTGGACAGCCTCATCTACAACCATCCCGAGTATGAGATCCGCCGCCGCCTGGGCACCACCAAGCTGATCAAGGCGCTGAACGCAATCGGCGGCCTGCCGGGGCGCCACTTTCAGCAGGGCTGCAGCGCCGACGCCGACGCCGTGAGCGGAGAGGCGATCGAGGCGCATTACAAGGTCAAGAGCAAGGCCTGCTTCGCCTGCACCATCCCCTGCAGCCGCTACCTGGAGGTGCGCGACCCCCGCTTCCCCAACCTGCGCCTGGAGGGGCCCGAGTATGAGTCCCTGGCGGGGTTCACCGTGCGCGTGGGCAATAACGACCTGGCCTTTGCCCTGCACTGCGTGGACCTGTGCAACCGCTATGGGATCGATGCCATCACCCTCAGCGAGGTGATCTCGTGGAGCATGGAATGCCGGCAGCGGGGGCTGCTGGCCGATGCAGAGGCAGACGGCCTGGACCTCTCTTGGGGCAACCGCGAGACGATCGAGGCCCTCATCCACAAGGTCGCACACCGCGAGGGGTACGGCGATACGTTGGCCGACGGGGTGCGGGCGGCGGCCGAGAAGCTGGGGCGCGGCGCCGAGCTGGCCATGCACAGCAAAGGGCTGGAGGTATTCCAGGCCGATGTGCGCACCATCAAGGCCTATGGCCTGGGCAACGCCGTCGCCAGCCGGGGCGCCGACCATCTGCGCTCCGAGCCGTGGTTCGAGTTCTCTGGCGACGCACAGGAGGGCATCCGCCGCTACGGCATCCCCGAGACGGCTTTCCGCCTGGAGCACAAGGGCAAGGGCCTGGTGGTCAAGCATTTTGAGGAGATGGCCGCCATCGCCGATGCCTTGGGCGTGTGCAAGAACACCTATAACAACATGGAGGTGCTCGACTGGGAGGGCACGGCAGAGCTGCTGCAGGCGGCTACGGGCTGGGCGTGGACGGGCGAGGAGGTGCGGCAGGCAGGCGAGCGCATCGTCAACCTGGAGCGGCTCTTCATCGCCCGCGAGGGCATCACCCGCCGCGATGACACCCTGCCGCGCCGCTTCCTGGCTGAGCCCCTCGCCGCCGGGTGCGGTGAGAGCAGCGGCGCCGTGCTGGAGCTGGAGCCGATGCTCGATGAGTACTATCGCGCCCGCGGGTGGGATGTGGAAACGGGTCTGCCCACGCCGGAAAAGCTGGCGGAATTGGGGCTGGAGAGCGATACGGGGACGAGGTAAACCACAAGGGCACAAGAGACACCAAAAGGATATACCGGGTTCCCTAACATTACAGCCGTACTTACCCATCGGGGCGCGGATCCCATCCGGGCATCGCGCTTCGCACGCGACCGGAGTGGAGCCATTCGGGGGGATTGGGCGGGTTGCCTGCAGCCGGGCCGCCCGCGGGCGGCCCGGCTGCAGGCAACCCGCCCAATCCCCCCTCCCGGGTCAGAGCCGGGCAGGCGCACAGCACCTTGGCCGGCTGTTACCGGGAGCCGGCTGGGTCAAGGACGGTTGCAGTACTAAGCTGC
>Ga0078972_1016461_pt1 | contig 10940 bp, 13 predicted proteins | sample YelNatPaOPGAMG01_FD_67568 | JGI IMG/M metagenome (GOLD analysis project Ga0078972, IMG submission 67568) | Hot spring thermophilic microbial communities from Obsidian Pool, Yellowstone National Park, USA - OP-RAMG-01 (SPADES assembly) (version 2) | ecosystem: Environmental > Aquatic > Thermal...
AAAGCTTCTTGCTTGGTTAAATGATTGGATTTCCTTGCCATATTAAATTCTCCCTCTTAATTTATTTTGTCTTTCTATTAATCTATTATTTAAATTTCTTATAATATACTCAGACACAATTTTTTGTTCATTCCCGCACGGGGCGCGACAGGCATCGTGTACATTTCCTTTTCCTTTCCCTAAGTTTCAATCCACGCGCCCGCACGGGGCGCGACAATCATAACAAGCCGACCAAGACCAACAAAAAGAGTTTCAATCCACGCGCCCGCACGGGGCGCGACAGGAATAGAGTATCCATACTCTATCCATATCGTAGGTTTCAATCCACGCGCCCGCACGGGGCGCGACAAAATTACAAAAGAAAATGAAAAATTAAGTAATAGTTTCAATCCACGCGCCCGCACGGGGCGCGACCAGAAGAGGAGGCACGGGGTTATTTATTAACGTCGTTTCAATCCACGCGCCCGCACGGGGCGCGACCCGGTGCACACACTATTGTAGGCGTGTGCTATAACAGTTTCAATCCACGCGCCCGCACGGGGCGCGACGGAGAATTATTGCGAGCAGATTGCCGAGATATCGTTTCAATCCACGCGCCCGCACGGGGCGCGACCAGAACTATCAACCTCAATTCCTATGCTCTTTAAGTTTCAATCCACGCGCCCGCACGGGGCGCGACGGTAAGGGTATGGATACTCTATTCATACCCTATGGTTTCAATCCACGCGCCCGCACGGGGCGCGACCATCAGGAATTATAACCAGTTTGTTCTTTGGAAAGTTTCAATCCACGCGCCCGCACGGGGCGCGACTTATTTTCTCTTCCCGCTTTGGTTTGCTCATCAGAGTTTCAATCCACGCGCCCGCACGGGGCGCGACTTAGATAAGGCGAATCTATTTTTTGCTCAGATAAGTTTCAATCCACGCGCCCGCACGGGGCGCGACGAGCTTTATTCATTGCATTTTCACAGACAATGCTGTTTCAATCCACGCGCCCGCACGGGGCGCGACGTGGGCGAAAAAGGATTATGGATTGTAGACTTGAGTTTCAATCCACGCGCCCGCACGGGGCGCGACTCGTGCAGTTGGCCACGAAGAGCGTATTTTTTCAAGTTTCAATCCACGCGCCCGCACGGGGCGCGACCTTTTTCAAGTGCTCTTGCAATTGTTTCTTGATTTGTTTCAATCCACGCGCCCGCACGGGGCGCGACTTGGCTTGAAAAACGGATTGAAGTTATTGCAAAGAGTTTCAATCCACGCGCCCGCACGGGGCGCGACCTACACCAGCTGGACTCACTGAGCCTGTATCAACGTTTCAATCCACGCGCCCGCACGGGGCGCGACAGTCTGTTCCTTCGAAACTTCTGTACGTTCATTCAGTTTCAATCCACGCGCCCGCACGGGGCGCGACTGTTCCTCCATCCATTTTTTTGCCTCTGAAATTGAGTTTCAATCCACGCGCCCGCACGGGGCGCGACTCATTTTCCTTTGTAATTTTTAGCAGCATTCTGTGTTTCAATCCACGCGCCCGCACGGGGCGCGACAACAGTTTCAGCAACACGTTGACAGACAGTATCGTTTCAATCCACGCGCCCGCACGGGGCGCGACTCTCTTGCATCGTAACCGTCCAATACGCCGAAAAGTTTCAATCCACGCGCCCGCACGGGGCGCGACCCGGTATCACTGGCATATGTGGGTGCGAAGGTTGGTTTCAATCCACGCGCCCGCACGGGGCGCGACAAGGCAAACTATACATTTTGGACTTTTTCCAAGAAGTTTCAATCCACGCGCCCGCACGGGGCGCGACCATAAAACTATTAATTCACAAAACTATTACTTACGTTTCAATCCACGCGCCCGCACGGGGCGCGACTTATACAAAGGAATTTTGAATGGGGTTTTTACAGGTTTCAATCCACGCGCCCGCACGGGGCGCGACATTCTCCTTTGCCTTATTTAACCAATTAAATACAGTTTCAATCCACGCGCCCGCACGGGGCGCGACTGCAATTGCTGAAGCTTCGGTATTGTTTAAATCAGTTTCAATCCACGCGCCCGCACGGGGCGCGACGCTTTATGTGTGCCGTCCGCTGTATTGTGTTCAGTGTTTCAATCCACGCGCCCGCACGGGGCGCGACCTATTAACAGTAGATAGAGTGTATGAGGGCACTGTGTTTCAATCCACGCGCCCGCACGGGGCGCGACTCGTGCTCTGGATTAATCCCCTCCCCGCGTACCCGTTTCAATCCACGCGCCCGCACGGGGCGCGACCTCAATGAAGAAATTGAAACAGGAATAGATAAGGGTTTCAATCCACGCGCCCGCACGGGGCGCGACTAATACAGCCCCATCCCTCATGGCTCACTCAGTACGTTTCAATCCACGCGCCCGCACGGGGCGCGACCCTATCGCGCTCCCTAACTTACCTGTGAGTTTTCCGTTTCAATCCACGCGCCCGCACGGGGCGCGACCTGTCGCAAGAACCCACACGGGGCTATACTTATAGTTTCAATCCACGCGCCCGCACGGGGCGCGACCGCCATTAGCCGCTTGGATTCTAAGCCATAACTCGTTTCAATCCACGCGCCCGCACGGGGCGCGACTTAATTCAATGCCAGTTTCTGCCGTTACAAATAGTTTCAATCCACGCGCCCGCACGGGGCGCGACCTGTCGCAAGAACCCACACGGGGCTATACTTATAGTTTCAATCCACGCGCCCGCACGGGGCGCGACTACACCGACCGTAATGACCATGTTTTTTCTTTTTAGTTTCAATCCACGCGCCCGCACGGGGCGCGACCTAAATTACTTAAGGAAAGAGAAGAGACTATAGAGTTTCAATCCACGCGCCCGCACGGGGCGCGACTTTTCCAAACACTTAAGTGTTTTTTTCTCTTGACGTTTCAATCCACGCGCCCGCACGGGGCGCGACTAATGCGGAAGAGTTTAACGTACCGTGATTTCCAGTTTCAATCCACGCGCCCGCACGGGGCGCGACCTCTATTGTCTATTTGCAGCTGCGGTACGGCGTCCGTTTCAATCCACGCGCCCGCACGGGGCGCGACTACTATGATGACGAACTCAGTAACTTCGCAAATTGTTTCAATCCACGCGCCCGCACGGGGCGCGACTATCCGCTGAATTTGGCCTTGACAACACACAAGTGTTTCAATCCACGCGCCCGCACGGGGCGCGACATCGCAAGCTTATTAGGCATTCAAACTTGGAAGTTTCAATCCACGCGCCCGCACGGGGCGCGACTAGACTATCAACATTTGGATTATATTCTTTTAGCGTTTCAATCCACGCGCCCGCACGGGGCGCGACATACATTTTACCTCCCACCTGTCTGTGGTGTTGAGTTTCAATCCACGCGCCCGCACGGGGCGCGACCACTATATATAGTGTATTGTCAAGTTTTAGACAGTTTCAATCCACGCGCCCGCACGGGGCGCGACATATAAGCTGGATAAGAATAGCACAAGGAATATACGTTTCAATCCACGCGCCCGCACGGGGCGCGACAATTTACTTGGATTACTACATAATGATGGTAACGGGTTTCAATCCACGCGCCCGCACGGGGCGCGACACAGAGGCAAACCTGTGGTATCTTTCAATTTCTGTTTCAATCCACGCGCCCGCACGGGGCGCGACCAAATCCCGACTAAATTCACTTGCAAATTGTTCAGTTTCAATCCACGCGCCCGCACGGGGCGCGACAGTATGATTTATACAGGCTTAACGAACCAATTGAGTTTCAATCCACGCGCCCGCACGGGGCGCGACATATTGAGCCTGAAACGTCCCTGTTGATAATTAGGTTTCAATCCACGCGCCCGCACGGGGCGCGACAATCCGGACACCATTTTAACCGTAAGCATGAAAGGTTTCAATCCACGCGCCCGCACGGGGCGCGACTGAAGGTGTCCCAGACCTACTTGTAAATTACAAGTTTCAATCCACGCGCCCGCACGGGGCGCGACCCATCGGATTAAATAATAATAACGAGCTTGAAGTTGTTTCAATCCACGCGCCCGCACGGGGCGCGACTTTCTGAATATTCCGTTTGTGCATTACTCTCATGTTTCAATCCACGCGCCCGCACGGGGCGCGACCGGGGTAAGTCGCAAGTAAAAAAGGCACTTCCGGTTTCAATCCACGCGCCCGCACGGGGCGCGACCTAATGCTACCAGTTCATTCGTGATAAATTTTTTGTTTCAATCCACGCGCCCGCACGGGGCGCGACAAAAGAATTAACATTTTTCGAAAACATACAATTGTTTCAATCCACGCGCCCGCACGGGGCGCGACTACCGAACGAAATATGGGATAAGATATGTGACGGTTTCAATCCACGCGCCCGCACGGGGCGCGACATTTATTATGATTATTCATTGTAATTACAGCTGGGTTTCAATCCACGCGCCCGCACGGGGCGCGACGAAGTTGTATTATTAGACTGCTCTGTTCCTAATGGTTTCAATCCACGCGCCCGCACGGGGCGCGACATCTTTACGTAACACCAGATTGTGAAGAGCAAGTCGTTTCAATCCACGCGCCCGCACGGGGCGCGACATTTGGATTATATTCTTTTAGCAGATTGTGTTCTAGTTTCAATCCACGCGCCCGCACGGGGCGCGACTAATCGATTGAAGCCAAATAATAACAATATCAAAGGTTTCAATCCACGCGCCCGCACGGGGCGCGACTATATCCCCACCGCTGTAATTTCGGTAGATTTTGCAGTTTCAATCCACGCGCCCGCACGGGGCGCGACGAGATAATTTTTGTCCCGTTTTTGAAAGTTCTGCGTTTCAATCCACGCGCCCGCACGGGGCGCGACGGTTATAGCGAGTATGCTTATGGAAGGATATACAAGTTTCAATCCACGCGCCCGCACGGGGCGCGACTCGGCAATCCAGACCATCAATTAGATACACTACACGTTTCAATCCACGCGCCCGCACGGGGCGCGACGTGCCATTAGCCGCTTGGATTCTAAGCCATAATTCGTTTCAATCCACGCGCCCGCACGGGGCGCGACTAATGAGCCACTGGTCGTCTTTTTGTGTGATTAAGTTTCAATCCACGCGCCCGCACGGGGCGCGACATTCAGCTTTGTGACATAATACCGTGCCATTCAAGTTTCAATCCACGCGCCCGCACGGGGCGCGACTGTAATTATTGTGAGTAACCTTATCCTCAATGTAGGTTTCAATCCACGCGCCCGCACGGGGCGCGACCGAAACTTGCAAATTTAATTCCAGCCCCAATGAGTTTCAATCCACGCGCCCGCACGGGGCGCGACCATTAATCCAATGACAATGGTTATTTTATTCTTGGGTTTCAATCCACGCGCCCGCACGGGGCGCGACAACATTGAGTCAACCATTTGGATGCCTTTAACGAGTTTCAATCCACGCGCCCGCACGGGGCGCGACGTTCAAGCTCTGACACGTTAATCTGTTCAGCTGAGTTTCAATCCACGCGCCCGCACGGGGCGCGACTTCAATTGAATCGTAATCAATTTCGCCAAGAAATAGTTTCAATCCACGCGCCCGCACGGGGCGCGACCCAATTGCCGACTTCAATAAGCTCTATAATTTGTTTCAATCCACGCGCCCGCACGGGGCGCGACTCTAATTCTTTCATTTCCATCCTCTCAAACTCTGTTTCAATCCACGCGCCCGCACGGGGCGCGACTTAACCCTTAATTTTTGCGTTAATGAATCTTTTTGTTTCAATCCACGCGCCCGCACGGGGCGCGACTCGTTGTAATAATCATTCGCAGATTCAGCGATTTCGTTTCAATCCACGCGCCCGCACGGGGCGCGACATATATCGAACGTATTTTGGCATATTTGCGACCAGTTTCAATCCACGCGCCCGCACGGGGCGCGACAATTCTATTTTGGTTAGATTATATCGTTCAGGTGTTTCAATCCACGCGCCCGCACGGGGCGCGACCGAAAATTGTGGTTGTAATTTATTCGCCGTCAGCGTTTCAATCCACGCGCCCGCACGGGGCGCGACCACAGAGTCGGAAATAAGTAATATTTCATTTGCTGTTTCAATCCACGCGCCCGCACGGGGCGCGACGTTCCTGCATCCATTTTTTTGCCTCCGAAATGGAGTTTCAATCCACGCGCCCGCACGGGGCGCGACATTTTTGTTCGCTAAGATAAGGCAGTGCAAACTGTGTTTCAATCCACGCGCCCGCACGGGGCGCGACTGTTTCAGCTCGGTTTTTTACTGTACCAAAAATCGTTTCAATCCACGCGCCCGCACGGGGCGCGACCATTTCACTTTTTTAAAAAAAGGAGAAATGCTATGGTTTCAATCCACGCGCCCGCACGGGGCGCGACCATTTTCTTTTGTAATTTTCAGCAGCATTCTGTGTTTCAATCCACGCGCCCGCACGGGGCGCGACTTAAATCTCGGATAAAGTTTCCCTACTTCTTTCCGTTTCAATCCACGCGCCCGCACGGGGCGCGACAGAGAACGCCTGAAATATTTGTTGCTGATGTGCCGTTTCAATCCACGCGCCCGCACGGGGCGCGACTTATGGATACACTTGGTATTAGTAAGCCTTACATGTTTCAATCCACGCGCCCGCACGGGGCGCGACTTACTTAATCAATTATTATTTAGGCTGATTTAAGTTTCAATCCACGCGCCCGCACGGGGCGCGACCAAGCCGGGGTTCGATTCCCCGGCGGAACTCAAAGTTTCAATCCACGCGCCCGCACGGGGCGCGACTTAATAATTGTTTAACTAAAATGAAAGGCCAAAAAGTTTCAATCCACGCGCCCGCACGGGGCGCGACATGATTTACTTGCAAATTTAACAGAAGAGGAATTGTTTCAATCCACGCGCCCGCACGGGGCGCGACATGAGCATTTTGTCATCGAATTAACCGTAGAACCGTTTCAATCCACGCGCCCGCACGGGGCGCGACCCTCCGTTAATATTGTTATGATTATTATTTTTGTTTCAATCCACGCGCCCGCACGGGGCGCGACTATAGGCGTAAATGCACAATTTTTAAGACCGATAAGTTTCAATCCACGCGCCCGCACGGGGCGCGACCGCATCTAATTTCCCGGGTGAGCAAACAAAATCGTTTCAATCCACGCGCCCGCACGGGGCGCGACTTACCGCCTGAGCAGTATTTCAAACAAGCTCAGGTTTCAATCCACGCGCCCGCACGGGGCGCGACAGAATAATTATAATGCGGATAGCTGTTGGGAAGGGTTTCAATCCACGCGCCCGCACGGGGCGCGACCTAATTATCAACAAGGACGTTTCAGGCTCAATATGTTTCAATCCACGCGCCCGCACGGGGCGCGACCATAGCCTTCGTCCTTTGCTTTATTTAGCCAATTGTTTCAATCCACGCGCCCGCACGGGGCGCGACAAAAAGTTGTTGATGGATTCTTAAGGAGCATAGGTTTCAATCCACGCGCCCGCACGGGGCGCGACAAGAACCAACGTCAAGTGTAGAAGCATCATACGGTTTCAATCCACGCGCCCGCACGGGGCGCGACTAACAACGCTGATAATCTTCCTTTGTTATATCTTGTTTCAATCCACGCGCCCGCACGGGGCGCGACACTTTGTGACGGACTTATACCGCGTACGCGCGAAAGTTTCAATCCACGCGCCCGCACGGGGCGCGACTCAATCTTCATTTTGTTCTTTTAATTTTAAAAAGTTTCAATCCACGCGCCCGCACGGGGCGCGACCTTGCGGATTATCGCAAAGACAAATAACAATGAGTTTCAATCCACGCGCCCGCACGGGGCGCGACCAATCCAAGAAGTCTGTGATTCTGTTTGTCGGAAAGTTTCAATCCACGCGCCCGCACGGGGCGCGACCTGGTATTCCCGAGCCCGTTATGAATGCATTCCAGTTTCAATCCACGCGCCCGCACGGGGCGCGACGTTTCTATCACGTGTGCGCGGCATAAGCCCGTCACGTTTCAATCCACGCGCCCGCACGGGGCGCGACTGGTTTATCCGCAACGGGAAAATATATATCGAGGAGTTTCAATCCACGCGCCCGCACGGGGCGCGACTTGCGGCCATAGAAAACCTCTACGCAAACTATTTGTTTCAATCCACGCGCCCGCACGGGGCGCGACTCTTACTTACCCCAGCAGCATTCTCGTAATGCTTGGTTTCAATCCACGCGCCCGCACGGGGCGCGACCAATTCCTGATGCCTAAGTGCATCAGGATTATCGTTTCAATCCACGCGCCCGCACGGGGCGCGACATTTGCAAGTGAATTTAGCCGAGATTTATTGTGTTTCAATCCACGCGCCCGCACGGGGCGCGACTAGGTAAACTACCGTTGGTCTCTATTGCCTGATAGGTTTCAATCCACGCGCCCGCACGGGGCGCGACTAATGAGTATGATTGCGGCTGCCAAATGAATTGGGTTTCAATCCACGCGCCCGCACGGGGCGCGACTTACGCAATAGCTTATGAGGAAACTTATGGTGAAAGTTTCAATCCACGCGCCCGCACGGGGCGCGACTTAGATAAGGCGAATCTATTTTTTGCTCGGATAAGTTTCAATCCACGCGCCCGCACGGGGCGCGACTTTTAGCTCCCTTAATGATTGATAATGCATCTTGTTTCAATCCACGCGCCCGCACGGGGCGCGACCAATGAAGATGGCGACGATATAGACACAGGACGAGTTTCAATCCACGCGCCCGCACGGGGCGCGACCCAATTGTTACAAAAATCCCCGTATATTATGACGGTTTCAATCCACGCGCCCGCACGGGGCGCGACCTGGTAAAGGTTGGGTAAGCGATGACACAGCTAAGTTTCAATCCACGCGCCCGCACGGGGCGCGACTTTTTTTTCTTGCTCAAGAACAAAAGAAGTAACAGTTTCAATCCACGCGCCCGCACGGGGCGCGACCAGAGAAGCTTATATCGTTTTCACAGGCGATGAGTTTCAATCCACGCGCCCGCACGGGGCGCGACTGCAATGAACAAAGCTCTGATAGCTGATTACAATGTTTCAATCCACGCGCCCGCACGGGGCGCGACTTTTTCATGTATCATTAATTCCCGCTTGAAATAAGTTTCAATCCACGCGCCCGCACGGGGCGCGACTCGAGTTGCTCGAGCTTGTATACGTGGCCTCTATAGTTTCAATCCACGCGCCCGCACGGGGCGCGACAGCAGCCAAGAACGTTAAAAGAAGCTGAAGAGGGTTTCAATCCACGCGCCCGCACGGGGCGCGACCAGCATTGAGTCAACCATTTGGATGCCTTTAACAGTTTCAATCCACGCGCCCGCACGGGGCGCGACTTGAAAAGGATTTTTCTGATTTTCTCGCCGTATCAGTTTCAATCCACGCGCCCGCACGGGGCGCGACGGCCATAAAATCCATCAAATAATGAAAGAGAAAAGTTTCAATCCACGCGCCCGCACGGGGCGCGACAATATATGGTATCATATTGCTGTCACAGTGGATAGGTTTCAATCCACGCGCCCGCACGGGGCGCGACCAATGACAGGATTAATCAATTAAACACGCAAATTGTTTCAATCCACGCGCCCGCACGGGGCGCGACAAGTCCGATAATTAGTTTTAATATTGTCGATTCGTTTCAATCCACGCGCCCGCACGGGGCGCGACTATCATTTTTTAGGGAGACAGATGAGGCGGCAACGTTTCAATCCACGCGCCCGCACGGGGCGCGACTACATACAGGTAGCAAAATGGTTTTTGTTGCAAGTTTCAATCCACGCGCCCGCACGGGGCGCGACAAAAAAACATAATGAAGAAGCACAAGCAGAATTGTTTCAATCCACGCGCCCGCACGGGGCGCGACAGGTAATTGCCCTCTGTGAAATCTAAAATTTCCTGTTTCAATCCACGCGCCCGCACGGGGCGCGACTCTGATAGAAGACGAAGTTTTTAGCAAAATAAAGTTTCAATCCACGCGCCCGCACGGGGCGCGACTATCATTTTTTAGGGAGACAGATGAGGCGGCAACGTTTCAATCCACGCGCCCGCACGGGGCGCGACTTCGCTACCAAAAACTAAAAGGTTATACTGTTTGGTTTCAATCCACGCGCCCGCACGGGGCGCGACTAGGAAGCAATATACCAATAATTATTAATTTACGTTTCAATCCACGCGCCCGCACGGGGCGCGACTTATCCAACAAGTGTTAATTACACCGTTCTTTAGTTTCAATCCACGCGCCCGCACGGGGCGCGACATTTGTCAACGGATGAATTGATTGATGTTACAAATGTTTCAATCCACGCGCCCGCACGGGGCGCGACATGCAATTGCCGCAGATAGATTATTTAACGAACAGTTTCAATCCACGCGCCCGCACGGGGCGCGACAACTTGCAGCGAATGCGGTTGAAACAGATAAAATGTTTCAATCCACGCGCCCGCACGGGGCGCGACCGAGAGTTTGAACTATCTTTACGAAAGTAGCACACGTTTCAATCCACGCGCCCGCACGGGGCGCGACCAAATTATGTTAAAGTGAAAACAATTACTTTTGTGTTTCAATCCACGCGCCCGCACGGGGCGCGACTTAATATTAGGTGTTGCTTCTTCTCTTGCAGGATGTTTCAATCCACGCGCCCGCACGGGGCGCGACACATTTTCATTGCTTCACTTCTATCACTCGCTTTCGTTTCAATCCACGCGCCCGCACGGGGCGCGACTTATCGTTAGAAGTGCATCAATTGATTGTATCAAAGTTTCAATCCACGCGCCCGCACGGGGCGCGACCTGAATTGTCCCCGGTGAATCACTATTATACGGCGTTTCAATCCACGCGCCCGCACGGGGCGCGACTTTGATAGGTGACGGTTTAACATTACCACACGTTGTGTTTCAATCCACGCGCCCGCACGGGGCGCGACTTAATGCTCGATGGCGTAGTT
>Ga0078972_1016462_pt1 | contig 10938 bp, 17 predicted proteins | sample YelNatPaOPGAMG01_FD_67568 | JGI IMG/M metagenome (GOLD analysis project Ga0078972, IMG submission 67568) | Hot spring thermophilic microbial communities from Obsidian Pool, Yellowstone National Park, USA - OP-RAMG-01 (SPADES assembly) (version 2) | ecosystem: Environmental > Aquatic > Thermal...
GAAGGCGCAGCGGTCGCCCTGGCTGTAGTTGTCAGTGAGCTGTTGCTAACTAGAATATGAGGTAGGAAATTAATGAAAACGATATACGCATATTGCTTTACAGTTGTAATGTAGTAACGGGTAGAGATTATGACTATTACTTTACAGTTGTAATATAAAGGCGGAGGCATATTACGGTTATTTCTTTACAGTTGTAATATAGACGACGGGTGTAGTCACGGGGCGGGGATGTGGGTGTAAACTTTTTATAGGATATTGGTAGTGGGGTAGTAGTAGTTTGGATAAAATGTTTGACAGTTGTAAAATTCATGGTATAATGAAATTAGAAACGCTGTAACTTTTTACAGCTTATTTAGAAACATAAAAGGAGAGGATTAATTAAAATGCCTAAGGTTACACCTGAGAAGTTCGTTGAGAAGTGGAAGAATAATCTGGGTGCTGCTTCTTCGTATATTCGTGATGGAGTAAATTCTGTCAAGGAGAGTCCTACGCATCAAGCTGCACTTGCAGAGGACAGATGGTTTACAAATTTGACAGCTGCAAAGAACGCAGGCAAATGGAAGGCCGGTCTGGAAAGTGTGTCACTCGACTACTGGAAGGATCGCATGAGCACGGTTGGTATTAGTCGCATTCAAGAGGGGGTCACCAAGGCTGACACCGTAATGCAAGATTTCGCTAGTAAATTGCTTGAAAAGGTTGGGACTCTACAGAAGACAATTGAGGCAATGCCGAATAAGACTATTGAGGATTCGGTCCAGCGTGCCTCAACCTGGATTCGTGAAATGAATAAGTGGAGTTACACTAAGCCTAAGCGATGATATATATGTTTGCTAAACATAAATGTTAGCAATTAGAAAAAACCAGGTGCGGGGGTTTGGGAGTAACGATCATCCGATCCTCAAACCCCCGATCGGGAGATGTTACATAGTTAGATATTTTCAAGTGTACGGTGTCTGGCAGACATTTATAGATGTTAGTATAGATGGTGTATTTCTTGGAAGATACTTATCAAATGAAGGCTACATGGGTGGTCATGTAGTGAGATACACCAATCAAAATACGTGGATGCCAGTTCACAGGTATATGTCTAACCGTGGACATTTCCTTGGATATCCAGTCGCAGAAGGACAAGAATTTGCGCTGCAGTGCGTACCAAAGCTAACAATAACTGGAAACATCATATACGATGAATACGAGGCTGGAGTAGTTGATGAATATAGTGTGAATGGAAGTAAATCATCTACTCTGCAATGTATGACGTATGGATGTTACCATAGTTCTATTAACTCAACTGGTACATACAAATACGATACTAGTCTAATGCCAAATTACTTCATGGGTTTTCCATGGAGTAGTTCAGTGCCAGTTGGATACAATGTAGAACTAAATGCGATATTTTTCGGTGATAGAGCATACTGTGATTCTGGAGATAATAATGATGTAATATCCAGTAAACATTACTGGCGTAAAAATGGACAGAATCTAATAAATGATTCTGACAATGGTATTGCGGCTGTTGGGATAATTGATCCGGTTTATCCCGGCGGATTTTACGATTTAGGTGTACAACCGTACGGTACATATACTAATGCGTCACCAATAGAGCCAATGATACTTCATCCACCGATCCTGTTTGAGCCAAATGATACACTTGAACTATCTGTAGAATATATGGCTAAAGGAGGTGGTGTTAGTCTAAATTATTGGTGGCATATGTGTGGTCTATGGGTAACTATAAATAAACTTAGTGTATCGGAGGATTAGGAAATGCTTAGAACACCGAACTTGGTAATTCCAATCAATAATGCTGGCACATTTACTGACGGCCCCGCAGCTGGCAGGGCTTGGCGAGTAAAGGATATACTTCTAAACACATGGACAGCTAGAGGTATAGATGTAACTATAGATAGACGTGTAGTTGGCCGTTGGGTAAACGATAAAGACACGTATGGGTCACACCTTGGTGGTGTATCACAATATTGTCCAAACAAATCTCTACCGTCTTATCTTTACAAAAAAGGGGTATGGCCAGGATATCCAGTTGGCGAAGGTCAGTCGATAACACTTACCAACAACGTTAGTGCTAACTTTACAGGACAGCTAATTGTTGATGAATATGATGCATCTGATATTAGAAGAGACGATGTTAACGGTAGTGATGCTACCGAGATGACATATGTTGTTTATGGTAACTATGGTGCTAACATAAACTCGGCTGGTGAATATTTGTATTCTTCAGCTTATATGCCAACTGGATTCGTGGGGTTTCCTTTTGGAAGCACTGTGCCGTCTGGATACGTAGCAACTATTTATGGACTGCTATTCTCCGGACGAATTCTAAATGGTGGTACAAGTGGGTATTATACGAGTGTCTACGGGTATAAATTTATGTCACAGCGACAAGTTTTGTTCGCAAAAGACAGAACTTACATACACTGTGACATGACAAATCCGGGTACGGTGTCAACATTCTATTTGGGATTTGACAATGGTCCTAGCGGTGACTACACTCAATACTCATTCAAAGAACCCTGGATGCTTGATCCACCGTTGACTTTTAACGAAGGTGAAGATCTTAGTATATATGCAGAGGTAGCTGTAGGTGGAACTCCACCAAATTTTGGATCTTATCATCAGATGATAGCTGCTATTATCAATATGAAGAAAAGATAGGAGAACATAGATGGCTAGATACTATAAATATGTGACTGTAACTGGAACCAGTGGTGGAGAAACAACCAGCAGTGCAGTAGCATCTACAGATGTTGAGCCAAAGCATATCTCTAAAATATTTGTATATGAATCAACTGCGACTCGTCAGAATAACGCTATAGTACGAGTGTATGTTGAACGCGAAAGAATAGTAGATGCACCTATCGCGATGTTTCTAGATCAATCATCTTCTCAATCGTATCCGTTGGCGGCTGGATCGTTTGAAGTCGACTTTGATTTGCCCATCGGACAGACACTGTACGTTGGGCATGTTTCAGGTGCAATAGCATCAAATCTAACGTTTATTGTAGAGTACGAACTTAGTAAGTCGTAATGGTGGTGATAACATGGCTGAACGCCGTGAGGACGTTGAGGAAGTTCTACGTCTAAAATCAAACCCGTTTCCTGACGGGATGCTCGAAGCACCTGAGTTTCCACGTCGTGTCTATACAACCAACATTGTGCAGTCAGTTAATGCACAGATGGTGGCACAGAGTAAGAGTGGACCACGCTTGTTGCAGGCTGATGATACTGGTGTTATGCAGGTCACCATACCAGACTCAGCACGACCTATCAGAGATGTATATGATGTATCAATTGGTCCAATTGGTAATATTAATCCACAATCATATTGGACACAAGAGTGGGTTCCATTGGATCGATCGATACTAAGTATTAGATCGCTGAATGTGACGTCCGATATGGTGCAGGGTGCGACACAGGGTAGCGTAGATTTTTATGTTGCATCTCACAACACCGGATCACTGCTATTGACCGCATCGTGGCCATACAATGTAAAACCATCCATCATAGCTAGTTTACCGATGGGTAACGGAGTAACTATTTCTCCAGCACCTGAGGAAGCGTGGGTAACTGTGATGAATGGTTTGCGGTTTAGTGTTGATAGGCCTGTACACTACTATATCTGGAATCGTACCGATGGGGTTTTGAATGGATTGCATTTCATAATTAATATTCTCTACTACGTGGAGTTCTTCTAATGAGCATCCCTAACATCATAATTCTATTAGCCGCGGCAGTGGTGATCGTCTCAGTAGTGGCACTGATGACGGTTAACGTCATGTCAGTAAAAGATGGCATGCTGATCATCACAGCGCTCGTTGGCTATTTGATTGGACGAGTACATCAGAGCACCAAACAGTGAAACTAAACGAGTTGATGCCACTTGCCGACTGGCAGATAGTGTGTTCTATCACTGTGCAATTCAAAATTGACCCACTACTAATTGCGGCTATTGGGTGGCATGAAACGCACTGGGGTAGGCTCGGTGCTGGAAAGCGCGGTTGGTATTTGGGATATGGATATTATCCAAAAAGCGCTATATCAGAAGAGACAAAAGGTCTGTGCCATCAAGTTTATTACGCTAGTAAATTTATAAGTCGCTACATTAAACCCCCATATACGCTAAATAAACTAACTGAATTTGCAGTAAATCATTGGAAGCCTGGTAATCCGTACGAATGGGCAAAAGATGTGTATAACATATATCAGGATCTAAAAATCGGAGGGAATGTGGCGTCATGGCATACACAATCCAAACCGTCCGCAAGGCAGTCGACATAACACCTGATAAGGGGTTTATAGAGGTGTACCTTATCAGTTACAAAACCGACAAAGGCAGTGAACTATTTCTCAGAATACCAACCAACGAGTTTAACGTAGACGAAGTGCGACGGCGGATGGAGAGTGAAAGTCAGGCGGTTGATAAATTGTATGGTATCTGATCATGCCACGCACCAGGAAGACTACTGTTTCACGTGAAACAAAAAGTGCCAGCCCACCATCAGAGGAGGCTGGCATTGGTTCTACAACTGCTACACCACAGGAGAAAGAATTAGCTGCGCTGGCAGAAATCGCGGCTAAACCGAGTTCGATTATAACAGCACATCAATGTTACGCCCTTATAATGTTCGTGTTGGAAGCTGAGGGTATAAATGTGACGCTACTTCGTCATGAAGAAAGCATTAAAGCTCTGTGGGATGCCATTGATAGCCTGAAAAAACCCGCGGGTGGATATTCACTTGAACAGTGGATCAGAGATTACAAAATATGGCGTGACACCATAATCGGATTCGCTCTAGACGATGCAAATGCTAGTGTTGAATCTAATCGATAACTGATGGCAGATAACGCAGAAAAAGCTGAAAATTTCATAGAGTCGGTAACCGGTATCGTAATATCTACGATAAAACGGACGGCGCTCCCAACCATCGAATCTATTGTTAAGCTACTGAAACGGGTTCGAGAGGAAATACTGCATCCCCAGGAAAGCGCCCACGCCGACATGATCAGGATGTTTGTAAACTATGATGCCGGTATAGAAGATTTACCCCCTAACATCGCATCAGCTCTCGATCCTCTACTCCATCCGCGTGAACAATTGTGGGCTAGCGTTGCGAGTGGTGTCGCCACAAGTATGGCGTTGACGCCGCTTGAAGTAATGGCTCGAGCTAACATTCAGCCTTGGCAACGAGATTATCTTAAGAACAAAGTTCCATATGTATTACCTGTGGATGTCGCCATAAAATACGCGAGCGGTTTTCCACGTGAGTATTTAAGCACTATAGACCGCATTAGAGAGCTTGGATATGGCGACGATGACGCAGATGTTATATTCCACATTAATAAAGTTTATGTAGATTTAAATACTCTTAGATTTCAGCTACTAACAAATAAAATTTCGCGGGCCGAGGCATTTCGCCAGCTAAATTGGCAGGGTTATAGTGAACCCGACGCTATGGATATTCTTTCTAACAATACAAATGTAATACCACTTAATCTGCTCATAGCTGGGATCTTTAGAGAACATTTTCGTGAAACATATATACCAACTTTGGCAGCTCGTCTTGGGTATGACACTACTACACTTAATGCATTAGTAGATATATCTAGACCAACCTTGCCTCCATCAGATGCCGTTCGTGCATTTTGGAGGGGTACTATAAGTTCCAAAGTTGCCAATTGGCATATAGCAGCCAGTGGGTATCCACTGGAATACGCTCAAACTATAGCTGAACTAACAAGACCACGTGCTACAGTTGACGATATAATAGAAAATCTATTCAGAGGTAAATTAACTCAGTATCAAGTAGAAGATGAACTCCTTCGACGTGGATATACTACAGCCGACATTGAGGTGATGAAATACGCTCGTTATCCTCGTCTAGATCCATCCACCATCAAACAAGCCGCGCTGCGAGGTATCATAACGTGGGGTAATCACGATTTTCTACTTAGTCAATATGGATTTAATTTATCTCAGATAGATATCATAAAAAAGCTGTATCAAGTCATTCCGTCAATATCCGACTTGATTGTCATGGCCGTACGAGACTCATGGAATGAGGAGGCTGTCAAACAATTCGGATACGACGAGGACTATCCTGAAGAAGTAGGATATTGGACAGAAAAACAAGGGCTACCGGCAGAATGGGCAAGGAGGTATTGGCGGGCGCACTGGCAGCTCCCGTCACCACAGATGGCGTACGAAATGCTCCACCGTGGAGTAATAAATAGAGACACGATGGAGCTGTTACTTAGAATCGCTGACTACCCCAAATTTTGGCGAGACAAACTCATAGCTATTTCGTACAACCCATATACACGCGTCGATATACGACGCATGTATCAGACAGGTGTACTAAATAAAGAAGAAGTTTTTAAAGCTTATAAAGATATTGGCTATGACGACGAACACGCCTCTAAACTAACACAATTTACAGTTTCACTAGCTAGTACAAATGAACGCGATCTATCAACAAGCGATCTTGTCACTGCTTATAAAGATAAAATCATTAAGAGAGATGTCCTCGTTTATAATCTAAAACTGTCTGGATATGATGAAAACGAAGCCGAACTAATAGCATCTAAAGCTGACTATGATATTAATAGAGAATGGCGAAAAGGCATACTGGACTCTCTCAAAACGAGGTTTCTAAATAATGATTTAACTCTAGATCAAATAAATACATTGATGCACTCTTATAATTTTACTGCGGATGAAATATCGTACTATACTGCATTGTGGCAACTCGAATATAGTACGAAATTCTCCAAGCTATCTCTTAACGATCTATTCGAACTATACAGAAATGCTATTATCAACAAGGATCAGCTTGATTATGAACTGAGACGATTGGGATATAATGCGCAGCATAGAGACTGGTTGAAACAATTAGCTGACACACAAAGGAAAGTATTCCTTTAGGAGGTGAAAAATGGAGAGAGATATGAGCAAGACTGTCGATCTGCTGAAACAACGAATAGATAGATATCTACAAGTGCAGCAGAACATAAAACAGTCTGCAGAAAAGATTAAGGAGCAGGAGCAGTCTAAGGCAGCACGACAGGGTAAGTGAATCCGTCTTCACCAACTTGCCGCGCGGTGTAGTCGCGCTTTAGTATTTTTACACCGCGTTTAATTACAGGTGTAGTAAGAATACCGTCCCGTATTCTCGATGCAATACGGGGCCATGTCTCGTGGGTGTACGTGTTGAGTCCAATTGACTCAGCGTTATTGCGTACACCCTTTATCTTTTGCTTATTGCTTAAACTGTAATCTTTCGGTGCACGAATATCGATGTAGTCTGATACTGATTCAACTTTTAATTTTCCTAGAGTATATTCATCAATATATTCAGTGAGATTATTTAATCCCTCCTCATCGACAAATAACGAATCGGTATCAGCATAATACACATGTTTATCGCCCGCCATTCTAATTAACGAGTACAGATACATTCGAGCGTATGCAGTTACGTGAGACGACACGGCTGGAAATGCATCATACGCCTCTTTGCTTCCAATGCACTTCTCTATAATACCTTCATGGACCCGATACGTCTCACGCTCGTGTGTGACTGGATTGATAGCAGTCATTGTATAACATTCATCAATATCTGCTTTTCCGACAGTTTCCCACGATACAGTACGCTGACCAAACTTCCCATACAAGGAATTCATTAACAATTTATATGCTAACGTTCTTGCTTTATCTCCATTTCGCTTCGCTGTTTCTCTCTGTTCATACATGTAATTAATGTAGCTGGTAAAAATTGGGGCCTTCTCATATACAGCCACTTCTAGGACACGTTGAATATGATTACGTTCAAGTGCATGTATTAGTTCAGGTGTAGTTAAACACGTCTCAAACCGACCAACAGGAAATATGAGTTTATTATTATGCTTAAATGGGTATGCGTCATCGTTTGTATCTAGCTGTACTCTAGCTATAGTGCAGTATTTCTGCACTGCAGATGAGAGCGACTTGATCGGTATATTACGATAGATACCGATTAGTTTTGTTGGATAGTCATTATTTCGCATAACGTACGGATACATGCTATTTACATCTAGTACGAATATTTTTCTATTATTACGGCCGATAAAGCGACACTCAGTTCTTCCTCCATGATAACTCTCACGCTCTAATGCGGTAACACGATCGTTACAATGAATTAGAATACGATGACTCATAAATCTATGGCGGAAGGCATGAAATGATTGAGCAGCAATCGTTGGTGAGAAGTTGCCTAAATCCTCATGTCTGAGCCAATCAAGCCACCATTGGTAAGCTCTCACAAGAATTTCAACATCACGGTGACAATATTCACTGACCTCGTCATCGCTGTCAGAGCTCCAGGCCGGCTCTAATTTCTCTACACCCAAGGATTTTCCGAGAACACTTAGTGCAAACGGCCACAGCAGCATCGAGTCGTGTATTACGACTGTCTTATTATAGTTTCGATACTTCCTATAGATATGGCCATGACTATCCCACGATCGAGTTAAATGAAAACCCCGTTCAGGTAGCTCTGTGTATCCACGTATAACCGCCCAATCAAAATCTGCATTGTGAGCTACAACCCACAATGGACTCCTGTCTCGTGTATAGTTTAGTATGACATCTATAGCATTACGACTATCATCAATATAGTGCCATATAGGGTCTGCCCATTTCCCTGATCGTGTTCGATTAAAATAAGCCATCCACCCCAATCGGAGTCGATGGCTTACAGTTGTCTTGTCTACCCTATCCTGGTACGTCTCTACATCTAATGCTATCAGACGAGACGGAGTTTCGGATTTTGCGTTTGGGTGGAGGTAGTGGGGTTTCCTGATCCGATTCATAGCATAGAGCTCTTCCAGACTTCCACATATTGTGCTGATATAAATTCGTATGGTTTAGATTGCTCTTGCTTACTACCGTACTCTTCCCATTCCTCTCTCGCTCTGCTCAATATATCCTCTATTGGGGTGTTCTCAGCTAAGTGTACGCCCCAGTAATGTACAACTGTCTCATCTGTCTCGGGATTACGCGCAACAATTGACACCTGCGCAATCCCGGACGACAACGTATTTACCGTTCGCGTTGACTCTTCTTCTATATCAACCCAGTGCGATGACGGTAAAAATGAATTCTCCTCCCGCTGCTCAACTCCTGCCCTCGCGAGATCGATATCTCGCAGCATATCGGCACGACGATAGCTGATACCGAATGCATTTAGTACACTGATAATTTGACTTTTGTTAAGTCCCTCTTCCACCCCAGCAGTTATAAACTGCCAACTAAACCTTCTCCGCTCCTCACTCCCAAATCCAGCCATCAGTACCTCCAGAATAGTTATTCCCCGCATGTGAGATGTTCACATGCGGGGAAATTCATCTATTCCTCGTCTTCGTCCTCTTCGTCCTCCTCCTCAGTCTCTAGAACATCTATACCCTCAATCTTATAACCCAACAGAAGAGTTAGCTCTTGTAGATGTCCGATTCCCTCCTGAATCGTTTCCGCCAACTTCCTAACATCCGGGTCGGTTGACCCTCGCCACATGTCAATTCTCTGTGACCACATTTGCAGCCTCCTCAGCGTACTCATCAATCCGGATAGAATTCGCCTGCGTCGCTCTGCTTGACTGATCGCCATTTCTTCACCTCAATACCCACGACCTGCCCTGACGGGCAAATGTTGCACGAAATGGGAGAAGTCCGTTCTCCAGCACCTTGTCAAATACCCGGCGAACGTATCGTCCGCCCGTGACTACACGAATAGTCTGATTTGTGTCGAGACGCTCCGCCGTGATAAGTAAATATTCTCCATATTTACCTTCACGAACCTCAGCTGCTAGAAATTTGAGCGGCACACCAGCTAGGTCGTCTGGCCGCATCCACTCTTGATACTCATCCTGTTCGACGAGTTCAAGTATTTCGCTCACCGCGTACTCCACATCGTCCGTATTTGTGTTCGTCATCTGTGTTGGTCCTCCACTCTCCACCCAACATGGCCCTGATCACCAGGGCCATGTTGGGAAAAACAAGTTTATTCTTTTTAATCTCGATTATCTACATAATTCACCTCCTTCTGGATCATAGCTGAGATTACAGCCGCCATGCCGTAAATGTAGTCCATTGCTCCTGAGGCCCATGAAGCATAAACCTTCTGAGCCTCGGACCACCAACTCTCAGCCTCCAGATGAGGATCGACCGCCTTAACCTCATCGATGTGATCTACAAGAGCCTTAGCTCCGTAGCGATGCACTTGAAGCCGAACGATTCCAATCACATCGATAGCACGATCGTAATCCGCTCGTGCACGAGCCGGCACGATATCACGAATCACCTTGAGATCATGAATGATCTCACCGAGCTTCCTCTCCACGAGAGCGTCCACGTTTGCAACGTCCACGGTAATCTCTGCAACCATCTCAGTCCTCCTCGTTATCCAGTTCAACCGGAATCTCGCCAGGGGCAAGCCCTGCTCGCTCACTGTCATGAGCTACATTGTGATCAACGCTTAGGTTGATCAAATCGTCCTGAAGAGCCCTAACGGTCACGGTGGTCAAATCGTTATAAACCCTGACCTCCACCTCCTCATCTCGAATATACATCGTTACCTTCATCCTTCATTCACCTCCACTCACATTATACCACGTTTGCACGAAATGTATAGCCCCCAGATGGAATTTATGGTTAAATTTACGTAAAATTTTTGGGAGGGGTTGGCGGGGTGAGTAAATGAATATTGACGCTCCATGACTACACCAGTAGTCTATATTACAACTGTAAAGAAATAGACCTAAAGACAATCCATCACTACATTACAACTGTAAAGCAATATGCGTATATCGTTTTCATTAATTTCCTACCTCATATTCTAGTTAGCAACAGCTCACTGACAACTACAGCCAGGGCGACCGCTGCGCCTTCACA
>Ga0078972_1016465_pt1 | contig 10938 bp, 14 predicted proteins | sample YelNatPaOPGAMG01_FD_67568 | JGI IMG/M metagenome (GOLD analysis project Ga0078972, IMG submission 67568) | Hot spring thermophilic microbial communities from Obsidian Pool, Yellowstone National Park, USA - OP-RAMG-01 (SPADES assembly) (version 2) | ecosystem: Environmental > Aquatic > Thermal...
TCACAACACGGTTGTTCATGATCGAGACTCCTTGTGCGCTTTCAAAAGCGCCATGACTTCCTGCTCAAACCGTTCGACAGTTTCCTCATAGCTGGTGTGCTCCACGGGTTCGACCTGGCCCATGTAGTGCCGATGGTGGTCGCCGTGGGCGTTGTCATAGCCGAGCACGCGCCCATGATCGACTGCGCTCAGGGCGGGGTTGATGTACGCCAGGTTGTAGCGCGTGACCCGGGTTTTGCCCTTCTCGACGATGCCCCAGACTTCGTAGCTCAGGATGCCGCCGCCTGACTTTGGCTTGAGTTCGTGCCGACAGCGCTCCAGCAGGATCTCGGGTTTGGGGCGCGTCACCATGCCACCAGTGTAGCACTTTGATGGCAATGCTGATGCACCCAAGGCAAACAGGTGTTCAATCTCTGAAGTTCTTTGACTCTTTAACGTTGTCTTGTTCTCGCTGTAGGATGAAGCCCGCGTAATCTCCTTTGGGTTAAAGTTCTTAAATGCCCCTCATCATTGCACTCGCCCACCAGAAGGGTGGGGTGGGTAAAACCACGCTAGCGGCCAACTTGCACGGCTGGTTTGGCCAGGCGGGGTATTCCTGCGTGCTGGTCGATGTGGACCCGCAGGGCAGTCTGTCGCACCTTCTGGCGTCGTTCGGCAACCGGGAGGATGTGGCGCTGATCCGGCGCGGGGAGTTCGAGACGTATGACGATCTGGCCAAGCGGCTGGAGCCGTTCGATGTGGCGGTGATCGACACGCCGCCTTATCTGTCACGCGAGCTGGTGGATGTGTTGTCCATCGCGCATGCGGCCATCGTGCCGTGCAAGGCGTCGCCGCTGGATGTGCTGGCGGTGCGCCAGACGATGGACTACATCGAGGAGATTCGGCGCACGCGCAATCCGGGTCTGGTGTCCGCTGTGGTGCTGACGATGGTGATTGCGGGTACGGAGTTCAGTGACCAGATCCGCACGCATCTGGTGTCGTCGGGGCTGACGGTGCTGCGCGCTCAGATTGGCAACCGGGTGGCTTATGCGCGCTCTTTGCTCAAGGGCACCAGTGTCAAGGCTGAGGATGGCGGCAAGGCTTGGGCGGAGATCGATGCGCTCGGGCAGGACATCGTTCGTTTTTTGAGTGAGGCAAGGTCATGACGACATCCCAAGGGAAAAATGCCGAGGTCGGCAAGTTGCTGGAGTCCATCCGGCCCCAACCCGCACCCGCGCCGCGCATGGACGCGCAGCGGGTCATCGTGCAGGAAGCCAAGCCGGTGCGCCGCATGGGGCGCCCCCGCTCGTTGAGTACGGCCAACACGCCAAGCGTGAAGGTGTCACCGACGATTCCTCTGGCGCTCAAGCGCAAGGTGGATCTCGCACTGGCCGATGCGCTGGCCGATGAGTTTCCGACGTTCAATGACTTCGCCGCAGCAGCGTTCCGGCTCTTGCTGCAGTCCAGACAGTTGCCGACGGACTGAAGGCGTCGGGCATGGCACTTGAGGTTTGAGGCTGCCGGCGGTTTCATCCACGACGACGCCGGAGCACGTCGCAGCGCAACAGGAGGGTTGAGCCATGAGGACATGGCCCAACCGGGGGCCTCCGGCGGCCCCTGCGGGGGGCTGGAAGAGAGAGAATCCAAGAACCCCAGCAGCCCACTTGACCATCAGACCCACCAGGTCTGACTCAAGCAAACAGGCCTCCTCGAAACCCGGGGCGGCTCACACGTCGCCTGCACTCAGTTTTTGGTCAATAACGCTGGGAAACCCGGATTAGTCACGACTTTGTGGATGAGCTTTTCGACTGCAACCGGTAGTGCGGCAGCTGTCTTGTCGCAGGCGATACCGGCCAGAAAACTCGTACCAAACTCGTAGTGCTCGGCAACTGAGAGGGCTTTGCCGTTGCTTGAATGCAGATCGAGGTTCAGATCCCAGTATCCGTCGACGACGTGGTAGCTTGAAGAGAAGTCGACCTTCGTGAGCTGGCCTGTCAGAGTCACGTCCGGCGCGCCCGACGCCAACTTGCCCGACGCCTTGAGCTCTTTGGCCAGCGAGTCTTGCACGAACGACGCGAAGGTCATCCCCTCAGGCGGATCGACCGGGCCATTGCCACGACACATGGTCGAGATGTCTGCCGGCTGTTTGAAGGCGCCCAGCGCCACGTTGTTTGCATGCACCTCCGAAAGTGCTGCCTGATTTGCCGCATCCGGTTTGTAGCTCGGCGACACTGAGGCACAAGCGCTCAGCAGCGCGGTGATGGACAAGACACTTGGGAGAAGCAGACGTTTGGTAACCTTCATGGCTTTTATGTTTTTCTGACAAATTCATAAATAATATCTGCCCATTGGCGGCAATTTTCTCATACCCCATCTCAACGGCAGTCTTGGCAGTCTTAATAGACGCATCAATTAATTGATAGTAAGCGCACCACTCACGGCACCAATAGACGACACACTATCTAACGAAAAAGATTTTGGAAATGCGCCATTGGTCGTCGCGGAATTAGGCACCCATTCAGAATCTGGCGAATAACCAAGGCCGTCATAAGTCACTATTGGATCATTACCTGAATTTGATGAGGGCGTGGTGGACAAGACATACCCGCCAAGCTGTGTAGTCTGCCCATTGATCGTACAGCTACCGCTGATCACTGCGATTTGCACAGGGCCAGTCGCAGGATTATTGACGAGAGCTGTCGGCGTCGCTGCAACACTTCCAGAGCAGCTTTCCTGGTATTGCGGAGCGTTGTAGGCAGCGCCATTCCCCAATACAGTTTCATTAATTGTGATTGTTTTCCCAAGATAGGCATAGCAGTAACTTCCGGGCGCACAGTTGTAACCATTGGCGGTGTTAGATGTGCCCGATGTGCCAGACGAGTTTGTGCCGCCCGAAGATCCTGCCGCACTGCCACCGCTGCTTGAGGCCGCGCTTCCACCCAAGGTTGACGGGGTCGATGAAGAACCGCTGAAGGTCACCGAAATTATCGGGTTGGAGCTTCCGAGCTGCAGGTTGTTGCTCCCTGTCACTATTTCAGGATAGGCATCGAAAAAGGCATCGATACCTTGCCCGTTCGCCGTGAAAGATGCAGTGACCGGATTGAAGCCCCCAGCGACCGACACTCCATATGTCGAAAGCGTCTGCGAAAGCGCACTCAACACGCTATTGGCTGCGTTTTGATAGGCATTACTGATTGCAGAGAAAGCAGCGTTAGGGCCGCTGAGTTGATAAGCTGTAGTTTCGATCATGGGAATATATCCCACGGCTTGAACGTAGTTTCCCGGGTTGCTGAGACCGCCTGTGACATTTTGTGTGCCAAGGAAGTCATACACAATCATCGTGGTCAGCGGATTGATGTTGACGGTACCGCTGACCGCTGCGTCCGTATTGGCCGGGATGGCGATCGTCATGAGGGGAATATTGTTTGGTGCGCCGGAGAGCACAGCAAACTCCACCGGCCCCGGCGCGCAGGTCGTGTTCATGCTGTATGTGCCGTCGCTCGCGGTCGTTGCCGAACCGCACTTGTTGCCGTTGACGTCCACGGCGACGACGTACCCACCCGCGACAGGGCGTCCGTACGCCACCGTCCCTTGAACGCTGGAAGGCACCGCATTGGAGCTCGTTGTCGCCCCTGCAGAGCCAGGCGCAGTTGACGTACTCCCGGGCGACCCACTAACGCCGCTGCTGCTTCCACCTCCGCAAGCAGCAAGAGAGAGCGCCGCGACGGACGCGAAAAACAAGACAATGGTTCTTTTCCAGGGCATGTGCGCTGATCTCCGCTCAAAGTTGGTGCAATGCTTGACATGCAGATCGCGAGAAGCCCTGCGTCCGCAAACCTTTGTTGAATTTATTGATGATATGTTGATACAGCTAGATCGTGTCGTCACGAGATATCTAGCCAGAGGGAGAGGCAGCGGATTTGCACGGCGGCAGCGAATGAGGCGACGTTTTTCGCGTAACGCGTTGCGATCCCCCTCCATCGCTTGAGATGCAGGAAGGCGTTCTCGACCAGGTGGCGATGCTTGTAGAGCGCTTTGTCGTACGTTCTGGGTTGCCTGCGGTTCTTGCGCGGCGCAATCACGGCTTGCGCACCTTGCGCTTGGACCTTTGCCACGATGGCGTCGCCGTCGTAGCCTTTGTCAGCAAGCAGGTTGTCCATCCTGAATCCGTCGATCAACCGCTCAGCCTCTGCACAATCTGCTCGGGTACCTTCTGTAATAACTGCTCGGAGCGGCAGACCATGCGCATCCACGGCCAGATGTATCTTGGTGTTGAGCCCCCTTTTGTACGGCGCATCGCCTGATTGCCGCCACGCGCTCCTACGGCGTGCAGATGAACCTTGCAATGACTGGCATCGATCATGAGCCATTCGAAATCGGGCTCCGTGATGAACTGCTCCAGCAGTGACTCCCAAATGCCCTGATCACGCCAGCGGCAAAACCGCCGATGGGTGTTTTTCCACCCGCCATACGCGGCCGGCAGGTCTCGCCACGGGGCGCCGGTGCGAAGAATCCAGAACACGGCGTTGATGAATCGGCGGTTGTCCTGCGCAACTCCGCCCCAAACCCCGGCTCGTCCTGGTAGATGGGGCTCAAGCAAGGCCCAGTGCCTGTCGGATAGGTCGTGTCGATGAAGCGTCTCAGGCATCTCAATCGGGCGGCTGTTGCAAACAACGCCATCATGCCACATCTCGTGACGACACTATCTAGTGTTTGGGCGTGAGAGGATGGGCGATCAGGACACGACGAAGCACAGCCCAGGCCCCGACTAGGGGCGCCACAAATCCAGCCGGGGCTTCGCGTACGCCTTGCTAGAAGGCGCGCAAAAAGGATGTGAGTGTTTTCTCATACGAGGGGCTCTCCTCAAAAGGGCGTAGCGGCATGCGTGCGCTGCTTGGCGTGGATCGTTCCATATGCTGGGATTTTTCGGCGATGTAGACGTTTTTGTAGGCGGGGTGAGGCGTACGGCCGACTCACGATCCTTCAGGGGTCAACATCGCAAGGATCTGCTGAACGGCGGCAGCCTGCTGGTCACGGTAGATCCGAAGGCCGTCCATTTCTTGCGCGCCGCCTTCGAGGGTGCTCGATTTGTAGGGGACGTCCGCGTCGACTTGGATTGTTTTTTGCGCGATGACGTGACCGGCCTTTTCGATGGATATTTTCTCCAAAAGGTGATCGTGTTGAATGAAATAGTTGCTGTGGGTCAGGGGAATCATGCCCATAGCGACGCTCTTGCCCATTTGGTATTGCGTCCACACCAGGTGGCGGTGGCCTTTGGTCGGGGTCATCGTGACGTGAATGACGACTTGCGCTTGGGACGCGGAGGACGGCACGGTCGCGCCCTCTTGCTCGAGGGCCGAAGAAAGCTCGTTATTGAACACGCCAGCCACGGCCAGCGGCGTCATGACCCAATCACCGGCATGTTGCGGGTGGTCCGGGCTGTTTTTGAACGCCGTGAAATCCGCATCCTCAAAACGGGTTGTCATGGTGATGCTTTGCCCCGACAAGGCCCCATGGCTCACGGAGCCCTGATAACCAAACGAGGGGGGTTGGGCGGCGCATCCGCCGAGAAAGGCCACTCCGCCGAGAGCAACCGCGGAGGACAGAGCGCGAAAATGTTTGTTAAAAGGGAGCATGGTTTCTCTTCTTTGGGTTTTATCGAATTCAAAATACACGCGTTTTCGCATAAAAGTCAACTCACAGCCTTGTCAATGAGCCTGAACGAAGCGCGTCATTCCCCAGTCTCTGGGGATAGCGTCCTTCGGTCTTTCAAACCACCGTTTTTGAGAAATTCGAAAAGTAGACAGTTTGGCGCAAAGTGTCTCGTTTTTAGACTGTTGCACTTTACAGGCGAAGCCACCACTCCGCGTGACTTTTTCTTGCCAAACTGCAGCAACTGTGTTGCACTGTGGTTTAACCTCACAAAATCCTGACTTCACCTCGATTACATGAACCGGCACGCACTGCTGTGGACTTTGTCCTTGTGTTTGCCAGGTTTCGTGCCAGCCCACGCTGCATCGCCCTGGAGCGCAGGAGTGGGCCTCAGTACCCTCGGTGCTGGACTGAGCATCAGTCGTGACATCGTGCCCGGACGTCTGCGCATCGAGGCGTCCCTTCAAGGGGCGAATCTGAACCACAGCTACGACAGCGGTGGGGGCCACACGGACGGCACGGTGCATCTGCGCAGTGCTCTGCTGCGGGCGGACTATGCGCCGTTTCAGGGACGTTTCTTTCTCAGCGCCGGGGTGCTCTACAACGCCTCACGCATCAACCTGCAGGCCACCCCATCGGCAGGTGGCGATGTCATCAACGGCCACACCTACAGCACGCAGGATGTCAGCAGCCTGGACGGCCAGGCGCGCTATGCGCGCTGGGATCCCTATCTGGGTGTGGGCTGGAGGGGTGCGATGCCCTCGGTGGCCACGGGCTGGCGCTGGCAGGTGGATCTGGGCGTGCTGGATCAAGGCAGCGCCACGGTGAATCTCCAGGGGGTCACCACACTTGGCGGTGCCCAGCAGGCGGCGCTGCAGAGCGATCTCAATGCGCAGCGTCAGGCGCTAGCCGGAACGATGAACCATTTGCGCTGGTATCCGGTGCTGGGCGTGACGCTGCAGCACAGCTTCTAACAACTCAAGGGGTAGCCTCGTGCGCTTGAACTCTGGAATGACACGCGTGGCCCTCTGGCTGGCAGTGGGTGTGGCACCGACATTGGCCCTGGGGGCTTGTGGTGGAGGGGGATCAGGCCATGCAACCCTGAGTTGCCCGACCTGCAAGCCAGGGACCACTTCCAGCGCGCCAGTCGCCCCGTCGCCTGCGAAGCCCGCTTCGGCACCCGCCAAGCCCGCTTCCGCCGCCTCGACAGCGGCCAAGGCCCCCTGGCCAGCACCGCCAACGCCACAACCCGTGCAGGGCGTCCTGACGGGGCGGGCGCTGCGTGACTATGTCCTGAACTCAGCGCGCTACATGATCGACCATCCCCAGTTGCTCGATCAAACTCCGACTATCGCCGGGATCACCAATGCGCATGGCATCCGGGTGGACATCTACAACTGGATTCAAGGGCTGCCCATGACGCCAGCGCAGAAGGAGGCCATGGTGCAGTATGCGCACGCGACACAGGATGAGTTGTTAGTCAACAGTACAAGTACACAGGCAATTGGCTTGGTTGACAAGGAAGCGTCGGATGCAATTAACTGCTTTCTTTCGCAATTCTCAGGCACATTTAGTGGCCATTCATGGGTGGATGCAATAGATTTCATGACCGCGAATACACCACTTCGACAAAAATCTTATATGGCCTACAACAATGCTCCATTGGTAGATGGAAGTGATTCATTGGGCAATACCTGCAAGGCCTACTGATTCGTGGATGCCATGACGCGACCATTTCGTTCATTCAATTTACTTGCCGCTCTATTTGCAATCTGTTTCTCAACATTTGAAATCAGCACACCACAAGCCTTAGCCCAGACATGCCCGGCGCACAAAATTGTTATTCCATTCATCAATGGTGTTTTCGTTACGAAAAATGATGGGGCGGCAGACCGCAGTAATTTACATAAAGCTGTTTGCGCCAACCCCTCCGACACAGCCATGTGTCAGAACGGCGATTTCGAGTTGCTCTACAACGAGAGTGGCCTAAACAATCTTCCGTCTGATCAGGGCACTTTGCAAAGCGCTCTGAGTCTGGTCACGGGGGCTTTTCAGGACATCATCGAGACGCTTTGGCAGATCGCGCATCTGAATGCGCGCACCTCGCCGAACTGGTTCGACTACCTGCTGTACATCTTCATGCACCCGGCGTCCACGAGTGTGATTTCGCTAATGGCTTCCCAGGAAGCCTACGCCTCCGCACACCCACCAACGCAGGCTGATGTAGCGTCGATGGATTCCGCAATGGATGGCTGGTATGCGGCAGGGGATGACATCTTGTTGACGGCGCACTCGCAGGGCAATCTTTTCGCTTATCAAGTCTTCAACGATTTTGCTACGAAATATGGGGTGCAAGATATCGCCTTCTGGGGGATTGCCCCGCCTTCTTCGCAACTACCAGGTCAGTACACACTCAACGACGAAGACCAGGTGATCAAGCTTGCCTCCGTGGCTGACACTGTGCTCAACCCTGGGAACCCGCCCCCAACGCCGAACGCTTCGCAGCTCTGCACAGACTATGTCGCGCCGACGAGCTTGACGAATCTTGGTACGGACGCCGCGTGCTTTGCCGATCATGGGCTGAATTATTATCTTGATGGTCAGCTAGGGGAGGCAATAACAGGATTTTTATATGACGAGTATATATCACTCCAATCTTCTTCTTCGCCGCATGGAAAGATAACCTATATAACAATTGATTACGGTGCGGCGGATTATAGTCCAACGCCTTTCAACTCATTGGCTGCTCAGGAATATTATCTGGAGAATCTCGCAAAGAACTATACGCGTAATTACGAACTAAATTATCATCTTCCGTTAAATGGGCCATCTTTTATCGGTCCGTGGGTGGGTAATTACACGCCAGGCGGAAATTTTGTTATATATAGGCCTTATACAATAGATTCTATTAACCAAACTTTCGCAGCGTCGGGTTACGCCGTTTTCTTCTGCCCAAATTTAGGGGAGGTTTATGATCCAAACGATATGCCAATACCACTCCCTCCTCGCTGTAAGGCCGTTCTCGGATGCAGATAGGGTGCCTGTCGTATATTTTTATTCTGATATTTAGGGAAGATCTGCACAATTCGCGCCAAAGCGCGGGATGATGCATTGCTTTTCATATGATGGGATCGGCATTGAAAATCGAGCAGATTTCACGGGGTTTTGACACGCGCTGCCTGGCTAGCAGCGATCGTCGACCCGGCGGTCAGCAAAATGCCGGTGGCTGGCTAACGGGGTCGTTGCCCAGCGTGGACTATGGAATGGCATCGGTGCCAAGGCACGCAGGACAGAATTTCTGGCCGAACGAGCGACGCGTGTGCATCAACGACCGTTTTTGAGAAATTCGAAAAGTAGACAGTTTGGCGCAAAAGGTCGCGTTTTGCGAATCCCTCTGCATGGGCCGAGCCACCGAACAGACGTGCGGGGTTTGACGGTTCATTTATACCTGTGTTTTCATGCAACCGATCAGCCCGAAAGCAAGCCTGCACGCCACTTTCCGAGGAAAGTGATGACAAGAATATCCCGAACGTCCCAGCTTATCCGACAGGATTTGCGGGATACATTACGTTGGGGGGCTTGAAGTGCAGCGCTACTCATATTCTGTTTGGCTTCGGATTTGGCATGCATCAATCGACCCCGACGAAATTACTAAGAGCTTGAACATCAACCCAAGTACCACCGCTAGAGCTGGCCAACCGAGAGTCACCCCGAAGGGAAATCCTTTGCCGGGAACCCATACCCAAAGTTACTGGAGCGGCATCCCCTTTGGTCGCCGGCAATATTCATCCGACGACCAATCGGCAGAGGACGCATTGATTGAAGTGCTTGCCCTCCTTGAACCACATGGAGAGTTCCTCCGTCGGCTTCGGCACGAAGGTGGTAGCGTATTGCTCGAGGTCTGTTCGCACGGCAACGAAAACTATGCACTGGAATTCCCGCCCGAGTTCCTATCGGGAGTTTCCGCTATTGGTCTGAGCTTGGTGCACGATGTCTATTCCGTCGAACAAAACTGGTAGCCCGCCCCCCAACCCGGCAGTCAACCGGACGCTGCGCGATAAAGCCGCGCAGCGCCGGTTACTTCTACGTTATCTAAACCACCGTTTTTGAGAACAATCCAACCCGCCCCGGCCCTTGACCACCGATCAAGGACTTGGGCGGGTTTTTCGTTCTCGAAATCCTCTCTTGATTGTTTCTTCTCGATTGGATCGCATTGGCCTGAGTTTCGAGAAATAGAATCCTCATGTCGAATCACGTTGTCGTCAGCATGGATCACCAGGCCTGGCAGGCAGGCTATGCCGCAGGCCTTCGGGGCATGTCCAGCATCAGCCCGCATGTGCGATTCAACGTCATCCCATCCAGAAACAAACCGGAGCACCCCATGCCGTTACGCACCTTTTTCTCCAAACTCCTCGATCGATCGAAGGCAACCGACAGCGATGCTCTGCCGAGCGACCCGCTGGCGCTCGATTCCGATCTGGCCACACAGTCCGAGGCGCAAGGGCTGAACTTCTATACCGCGATACAGGCGCATCAAAGTTGGAAGCGGCGTCTGATTCAATACGCACAGGGTGAGGCGAATGCGCCGATCGACATCGAGCAGCTGCGCTGCGACACCTGCTGCGAGCTGGGCGACTGGCTGCACAACCGCGCACAGGTGCCGAGGCGGTATTTCGGGGTGTTTGAGCGGCTCATCGAAGACCACGCCCAGTTTCACCGGGTTGCGGCAGACGTCGCCCTGCAAGCGCAACGAGGACAGCGCGAGCAGGCGCTGCAGGCCATCACCCGCGGGGAATTCGCCAAACAGTCGGCCAAGGTGGTTGGCACGCTCAGCGAGATGTTTCTGGCCTTGACCGAAACCGACACGCGCACATGAAGTCGGTCGATGACCTGGCCTTCATCTCGGGCCACATCGAGGGCAAGGCCCACCGGCAAGGGTTTGACCCAGAAGGCCGCGAGAAGCTGGCACAGCGTGCAGGAGCATCCCAGCCGACCCAGCCATGCTGATCGGCTACGCCCGTGTCTCCACCCAGGATCAGAACCTGGAGCTCCAGCGCCAGGCGCTGCAAGCGGCCGGCTGTGCCAAGGTCTATGAAGATGCCATGAGCGGCCTGCGGGCCGATCGCCCAGGCTTGGCTTTGGCCATGGAGCAATTGCGAGAAGGTGACACCCTGGTGGTGTGGAAACTCGACCGGCTGGGCCGCTCGGTCAAGGGCCTGGTGGACCTGGTGGAGTCCCTGCAGGCTCAGGGCATTCAGTTCAGAAGTCTCACCGATGCCATTGACACCAGCACCCCCTCGGGGCGGT
>Ga0078972_1016468_pt1 | contig 10937 bp, 9 predicted proteins | sample YelNatPaOPGAMG01_FD_67568 | JGI IMG/M metagenome (GOLD analysis project Ga0078972, IMG submission 67568) | Hot spring thermophilic microbial communities from Obsidian Pool, Yellowstone National Park, USA - OP-RAMG-01 (SPADES assembly) (version 2) | ecosystem: Environmental > Aquatic > Thermal...
GGTGACGCTCGGCCAGGTCCAGGCACCAATCCGTCTCCTCCAGCACTTGGCGCGCCTGCACCAGCACCGTCCCTGCCACGCGGTTGGCCTGAAGCAGGGGCGCCAGGTCCGAGGGCAGGTAGTCGCGGGCGAGGGCCATCCTGGCCGGGCGCATCCAGCCGTAGTCCCGCTCGTTGTAAGCCCAGAAGTGCTGATGCGAGTCAATGATCATTGCTGCTTCTCCACCGCGCCTGGATCGTCGTTCTCGGGCAGGCCCTCTTTCCAGCTGACGTCGGCAGCAGGGGCAATGATGGCCCGCACCTGGGCGAGCAGTTCGGGGTCGGGCGGCACGCCCAGCGCCTGAAGGTTGGCATCCACGTGCTCGGCCTTGCTCATGCCGACAAGGGTTGTCGCTACACCGCCATAGGCAAGGGCGAACTGCATGGCCAGGCTGGCGATGTCAACGCCCCTGGCATCACAGAAGGCGGCGGCCGCTTGCGCCACCTGGCGCACGGCTCGGGGGGCGGGGTGCCAGGCCGGCGGGCCCTTCCGGGTGAGCAGGCGCATGTGCAGAGGCGAGGCGCTGATCAGGCCGGTGCCCCTCTCTCGGGCAAGCGGCGCCAGGACGCGCGCCAGCCCCGTGTCCAGCAGGTCGTAGTGGCAGTACGAGAGGACGGTGTCCACATCGGCGGCGCTGGCCACATCGCGCAGCAGGTGCAGCGGGTAGCCGGTGATGCCGACAAAGCGGACCTTGCCGGAGCGCTTCAATTCGAACATGGCTGGCAGCGTCTCACCCAGGATCTGGTCGCGGTGGGCGTATTCGATGTCGTGAGCCTGGAAGACGTCTATGTAGTCGGTGCGCAGGCGCTGCAGGCTCTCCTCGAGCGAGCGGCGGATGCGCGCCGCCGAGAAGTCGAACCCGTCCGGCAAGGACTTGCCGTAGCGGCCACACTTGGTGGCCAGGATCACCTCTTGCCTGTGGCCGACCAAGGCCTCGCCCAGGCGCGTCTCGGCCAGGGTGCGGCCGTAGTAGGGGGAGACGTCGAAGTAGTTGATCCCTCGCTCGATGGCGCGGAGCACAGCGCCGCTCGCCTCGCGCGGGTCAACAGGGTCGAACTCGTTGCCCAGAGGCGAAGCGCCAAAGCCCAGGATTGAGACGCTCAGGCCCGTCCGGCCCAGGGTACGATAGATCATCTTAGGTGAAGATAAGAGAACGCGGATGAACGCGGATGGGCGCCGATAGGCGCGGATCAGAAACGAAAACGGTTGGTATTGTCAGCGTGAATCTGCCTACCTCAGTGTTCATCTGTGTCCCGTGCCCCTCCGTCGCTCGCATAGACTTGCTCTGCCCGCCGCGCCAACAGCCAGGCGCACCCAGGCGCATGCCCCCGGCTCAAGCCGGCCGCCCGACCTAAGCCGGCCGCCCGGCTCAAACCGGCCGGATCAGGCCGAGGGCCTGGAGCTCGGCCATGAGGTCCTCGTAGCGCTTATCTATCGCCTGTGCCCTGGCAGGGGCCTCCTTGAGCAACTGGTCGTGCAAGCCGGTGAGCATGCGCTCCAGTTCCTGCCCGCGCAGGCTGGTGTCGGCGATGCTGTGGGCTGCCACTTTCAGGCTTGGCCCACGAATGCCCAGAAGGTAGGCGCGCACGCGGTCGCGGGCCCACTTGGTTGCGTATTCCCCTGCTGTTCTACCCATGGTGCATCCTCCTCCGAAACGGGATCACACCACCCCTCCCCCCACTGGCAGCAGGCATCAGGCTGGCGCTTGATCGTCAAGTGCAGTTAGTGTTGCCGGGCAGGTAAGCCACCTCCGTGCCAGGCGCCGCAACAGCCCTTGCCGGCGCCCGGGTGAGCCTTCGGATGCACATCTCAGCGCGCATCCTCGTGCAGGGTGTAATAGTACCACATCTGAGCCCGAATGTGTGAGCACGATATGAGTCACCTTGCCGTGCAGCCGTCGGGCAGCAGAGTAGCGGTCGAATTCCACCGGCGGATCTGGATGCGCCCCCGAGTCGGCGGAGCAGCGACCGCCGGCGCAGGGTGGTACGCAGGACACGCCATCCAGCGCGCGACGACGTAGCACCGGGGCCGGCTCAGCGAAGCTGACACGTCGCCGTCGTCTCGCGGTATGACGACGCCCACGAGGGGCCATACTACACCGTAGACGAGCGCCGTCATGATCACGGAACCAAGCCGCTGTTGAGAGGTGACACGGCTCGACCGCTCTTCGGGAGGAGACAGCTGGCACAAACCATCTGCACGGCCTTTCTTCCAGGCCATCGCTCAAGTTTCTGGGCGTAGCTGCCGATACCATCGGCAAAAAGAGGAAGCGAACATGGGCAAAGGTCGCTTGCTCGGATGGTTTGTCGCGCTCGTTCTTGTGGCATGTGCTGCTCTGGCTCTGCCGCCGCAGCTCGGCATCTGGGCCGAGGCACCGTCGGCTGCCGACCAGACGCGCACCGTCTTCCTGCCCGTCGGCTCGCGCAACGCTCGCCCGCCTCACCTCGGCTACGGCGCCGGGTTGGCGGGCGCCGACCACGCCACCACTCTGGCGGCCATGGGCTTCGACTGGGCCAAGGGCATGTATAGCCTGAATTACCTCTCCGATCAGCACCGCTACGGCGATGTGGACAACCAATTGCGCGCGTTCCTCAACGCCGGGGTGCGCCGTGCGCTACTGCGCCTTGACGCTGCTGTGCCGCCCGCTTCAGCGGCCGACCTCGCCGCCTTTCAGGCCGCCTGCCAGGACCTTGCCGCCCATGTTGCCAGCGAGTGGCGGCCAGCCGGCCTCGCTGCCGTCGCCTACGAGATCTGGAATGAGCCCAACCTGGATTACGAGTGGAAAGGGGGAACGCCGGACCCCGGACGCTACGTGGCTGTGTTGCAGGCTGCCTACCGAGGCATCAAAGCGGCAGACCCGGCAGCCATCGTCGTGAGCGCCGGCCTAGCGACGACGGGAAGCAGCGCCACTACCTTCGCCGCCGCCACGCCGCCCCTTGGAGAGGCGGCGGTATACATGGACGACCTCGAGTTCATCCGCGGCATGTATCGCGCCGGCGCCAAGGGCTACTTCGACGCACTCGGCTCGCACCCGTATGGCGGTTATGCCGCTCCGGAGGAGAAACGCGGCCCGCTCTACTTCCGCCGCGCCGAGGAGCAGCATGCGGTCATGGCCGAGTTCGGGGACGGTGACACGCCGATCTGGGCGACCGAGTTCGGATGGATCACCGACGCGGGCGGCTGCGACCTGGGTGAGCACCAGCCCTACCAGGTATCGCCCACTGTACAAGCCGACTACCTGGTGCGCGCCTTCCGCTATGCCGATGCCAACTGGCCCTGGATGGGCGCCATGTTCGTCTTCAACCTGGATTTCGGCGTCGCCCCTTGGTATGCCTACTGCGACCCGGTGCGCTGGTACTCGCTCACTTACCGCGAGGACCCCGAGCAGCAGGATGCACCCATACTGCAGCGGCCCGCAGTCGCCGCCCTAGCCGCTATGCCCAAGCACGCACGCAGCTGGTGAGCGGCTGCGATAGCGCCGGGCGCGGCTCGGAAGGGCCTGAACATAGGCGCGCTAACCCGTACCGGCGCGGGTGCGCGCCGTCTTCTCGCTGAGTGCTGTTCTTTGGGCCTCACCTCACCTTAACTTAACAAGAGGGCGCGCCCCGGGAGCCACACCCGGGGCGCGCTGCAGAAGGAGATGGAAGCTACAGTCAGTTGTTCTAGTTGCTCTCTTGAACCTCACTGGCCTGGGCCGGCAGGACCGTGCCGGTGTTGGCGTCCACCTTCACGTCGGTCTGGCCGATCTGCACGCTGTAGACAAGTTTGCCGTTCTCGTCGTCAAGCGTGACCGTGGTCGCCTTGCCACTGGCATTGAGGCTCGCCTCGGCAGCGGCCTTGGCGGCGTCAGCAGTAATGGCCGGCGTCCCAGCGGGAGCCGGGTCGGCCGCCTCCGCAGCTGCCTCGCTCACTTCTTTCTCGCCAGTCTCGGCAGCGGCGTTCGCCGGGTCGGCCGTGGTCCCACCGACCTGCTCGCTGACCTGCTGGTCCACCGTGTCGGCATCCTTGGCCTCGGGCACGGCCTCTTGGGCTGTTGCCTCTTTGTCAGCGCCGGCTACCTGGGTGACCACTGCTTGCTGCCCGGTTCCGGTTGGGGCTGGCCCCTGAGCCCGGGCCCTCAGGACCATCGGGCCAGCCAGGAGTGCCGCCGCCAGAGCGGCCGCGGCGAAAGCGGGTGCCAACAAGATGAGCGGACGTATCGGTTTCATGTGCCACCTCACCACTTAGTTTTCCTTCCGGCAGCTTCTCGTTGCCTTCAGGTAGCTATAGTGTCGCCGGTGGCGATGAAGCCCACATGAAACCAAGGCAGCAATTCGCTTCATCTTGGCAGGTGCACCGTGAACGTGCTGCCAGCGCCAGGCTGGCTCGCAACCTCTATGGAGCCGGCGTGCGCCCGCGCGATCTCCTGAGCAATGGCAAGGCCGAGGCCGGCGCCCCGCCTGGAGCGCGACGGATCCACACGGTAGAAGCGGTCGAACACGTGCGGCAGGTGTTCCGCCGGGATGCCGACGCCGCTATCGCTGACGGCAATGGTGTACTCGCCCGGCCCGGAGCGGGCGACGACGGTGATGGCACCGCTGGGTGTGTACTTAATGGCATTGTCGAGCAGATTGACGAACAGGCGCACCAGGCCATCGCTATCCCCATGGATGAGCATGCCCTGGGGCAGCGAGCAGGTGAGCCCAAGGCCCTTCTGCTCGGCGAGCGGGCGCAGCGAATCGCATACATCGCTCAGCAGGGCCGTCAGGTCAACCGGCTGGCGTGGGCCGGGCTGCCAGGCGTCACCACGGGCCAGTTGAAGCAAGTCGTCAACGAGGCCGCGCAGGCGGTTGATCTCCTCGGAGAGATCGTGCAGCGCCTGTCTATACTCCTCAGGCGTGCGCTGCCCGGCAAGGGTGACGCTCGTGATGGCCTGCATGGCCGCGAGCGGCGTGCGCAGTTCGTGGGAGGCGTCGGCCGTGAATTGGCGCTCGCGCCTGAAGGCAGCATCCAGGCGGGCCAACATCTCGTCGAAAGTAGCCGCCAGGCGCCCGACCTCGTCGTCACCAGGGTGAAGGTTGAGCCGCGAGGAGAGATTCTCCGCCGACATGCGACGGGCAGCCCGGGTGATCAGATCAATGGGCGTCAAGGCGCGCACAGCGAGGAAGTAGCCGCCAGCACCGGCAGCGACGACGACCAAGGGCACTCCCAGGCCCAGGGCGGTCAGCAGCCGGCCGAGTGCCTGCCGCACGCTCGCGAGGCTCTGCCCAACCTGGACGAAGGCAAGCACGCGCCCGTTATCCAGAAGCGGCAGTGTGATCACGCGCACCGGCTCGCCAGTGGCGGCGTCGGTCACCGTGGTAAAGCTCGCCTTGTGGCCTAACACGGCGCTACTGGCGCCAGCGCTAATGGAGAGGGCGCGAAAGGGGCCGAAGGCCTGCGTCACCTGGCCATGCTCATCCAGGAGCCACATTGTCAGCCCATGGGCACGCAGGTCGCTGCTGGCGGCACTGCTTTCCGGAAGGCCCTCGGCGAAATTGACCTGGCCGTTCTCCACGTTCAGCGCCGCTAGAGCCTGGGCGGCGCTAAGCTGCAGCGAATCATCCACTCCAGCCGAGAGGCCCGCGGCCAGGCTGAAGTAGACGAAAGCGCCATAGGCGACAAGCACAAGCAAGAGAAGCGATGCCGTCCAAAGGGCAAAACGGGCGCGGATGGTTTTAAGCCGTCGCATTTTCTGCTGCCAGGCGGTACCCTGCACCCCGGACGGTGTGGATGAGCTTCACTGGCGAGCCGTCATCTATCTTGCGCCGCAGATTGCGGATGTAGACATCTACGACGTTGGACTCATTGAATGAGTCGTAGTTCCACACGTGGTCGGCGATGGCGGTGCGGCTGAGCACGTGCCCTGGCTCGCGCATCAGGCACTCCAGCACGGCATACTCCTTTGCCGTGAGCTCGATCAACTTGCCGCCGCGCTTTACCCGGCGCGTCAACAGGTCTAGCGTAAGGTCAGCGACCTGCAAGACAGTGGACTTGTTCACCTCGCCGGAGCGGCGGGCGATGGCGCGCAGGCGCGCCAGCAGTTCCTTGAGGGCAAATGGCTTCACCAGGTAGTCGTCGCCGCCAGCATCGAGCCCGGCGACCCGATCGTCAACCGAATCGCGGGCAGTGAGCATCAGGATCGGCGTTCTGATACCTTGCCGGCGCAACTCTCGGCTGACGCTCAGGCCGTCCAGCTCCGGCAGTAACAGGTCCAGGATGATGATATCGAACTGGCAAGCTGCCACCCAGTCCAGTGCCTCGCGGCCGGTGAAGGCCACGTCCACGGCGTACCCGTTCTCTTCCAGCCCGCGCTTGATATAGCTGGCCAGCGTCCGCTCATCCTCTACGATCAGCACATGCATGGCGCACCCCTACTAGCATACAGCCAGAATAAGGGGTTTGGATGAAGAACAGATGAAACGGTGCTCAGGCAGTGGGCTTGCGCGCGCCGCCGGCTTCGGCACCAGCCAGGCCATCCAGCAGGCGGATGAACGAGCGGGCCAGGGCAGAGAGGTGGTGGTGCCGCTGATGCAGGTAGTAGAGCGGCCGGCGCAGGCTGAGCCCCTCGACCGCCACCGGCACGAGCAGCCCGGCTCTCTCTTCCAGCCCGATAGCCTGGCGGGACATGAAAGCGACGCCCAGCCCCATGAGCACGGCGTTCTTGATCGCCTCCACCCCACCCAGCTCGTAGGCGGGCGCCAGGCGGACGCCCAGGGCCGAAAGCGCCTCCTCCACCAGCGCCCGTGTGCCGGACTCGGGCTCGCGGCTCACCATGGGCCAGGCCTGGAGCTCGCTCACCGAGATCGGCCCATGCCCGGCCAACGGATGCCCGGCCGGCACCACCAGCACGAGTTCGTCGCTGAGGAACTCGGCCACCACCAGGTCGGTTTCCTCCACGGATGCCTCAACCAGGCCGATCTCGACGGCGTAGGATTGCAGCGCCTCCACCACGCGGCTGCTGGGCTCGATGTCGGCGATGCTGCGCATCTCCGGGTGCAGGCGCTTGAACTGACCCAGAAGCTGCGGCAGCAGGTAGGCGCCAATAGTGGGGCTGGCCGCCAGGCGCAGATAGGTGGCCTGCGCCCCACGCTGTTCGAGCATGGCCGCTGCCGCCTCTGCCTCCAGGTTGAGCATCCGCCTGGCGTAGCCGAGCAGCACTTCCCCCGCCGCGGTGAGGCGCACCCCGCGCGGCAGGCGATCCAGTAAGCGCAGGCCCAACTCCTGCTCCAAAGCCTGAATCTGGGCGCTCACCGCCGGCTGGGAGATGGATAGCTCCCTGGCGACCCCGGTGAAGCTACCGGTCCGCGCCAAGAGCTCGAAGGTGCGCAATTGCCTTAGTTCCATAGTCTCTAATATAGCGCCCCTTTATAATGTTTGCCAGCCATATCAGTAGTCCTTATGATAGTGCTAGCCTGGTCGCAGCTGCCTGGCCCCGCTCCAGTGGCCAGAGCTCCAGGCAGATGAATCTCCAGTGAGGCTCAGATGCTCACCACGCCAACCGCTGTGCAGGAACGTCCCCAGGCTCAGCCCTCCGTGCCAGATGTGAACACGGACCTGAGCCGGGGCCTGAGCGATGCCGAAGTCCGCGCTCGCCAGGCCAAGTATGGCTTCAACGAGGTGCCGGAGCGCAAGCCCAACCTCTGGCTGATGTTTGCCAAGAAGTTCTGGGGCCTTTCGGCCTGGATGATCGAACTGATCATGGTGCTTTCGTTCATTCTACACAAGTACTCGGACCTGTACATCGTCACGGCGCTCCTCGTCGTCAACGCTGTGCTCAGCTTCGCCCAGGAGCAGCGCGCCTCGGCCGCGGTGGAGACGCTGCGGCGCCGGTTGCAGGTGGGAGCACGCGTGCTGCGCGAAGGCAAGTGGTCCGTCGTCCCTGCCCGTGAACTGGTGCCGGGAGATGTGGTTCGGGTGCGGGCTGGGGATTTCGTGCCAGCCGATATGTCCCTCGTCGAGGGCCACCTGCAGGTTGACCAGTCGGCCCTGACGGGCGAGAGCCTGGAGGTAGATAAGGAGAAAGCGGCCGTGCTCTACTCCGGCTCCGTCGTTAGGCGGGGTGAGGCAACCGGCGTGGTCACGCTCACGGGGGCGCACACCTACTTCGGCCGCACGACCGAGTTGGTGCAGCTGGCGCGGCCTAAGCTGCACATGGAGGAAGTGATCAGCCGCGTCGTCAAGTGGCTGTTCGTCATTGTCGGCGTCATGCTGGCGATCACCATGGTGTTCGTCGTCATCCGCGGCCTGCCCTTCCTCGACATCCTGCCCTTGATGCTGGTGCTGTTGCTGGGGGCAGTACCGGTGGCTCTGCCGGTGATGTTCACCGTGAGCATGGCCCTGGGGTCGCTCCAGCTGGCGAAGCAGGGCGTCCTCGTCACCCGCCTGAGCGCCTCCGACGATGCTGCCAGCATGGACGTGCTTTGCGTTGACAAGACGGGCACGATCACGGCGAACCGCCTCAATGTTGTCTCCATCCTGCCCCTCGATGGCCAGAGCGAGGACCAGGTGCTCCTCTGGGGCTCCCTGGCCTCGCAGGAAGCCAACCACGACCCGATTGACATGGCCTTCATCTCAGAGGCACGCCGGCGGGAACTGCTGGATGAGGACTGGGTGCAACGCAGCTTCTCGCCTTTCGACCCGAGCACGCGCCGGACAGAGGCGATCGTGAGCCGGGGCGAGGGTGAGTGGCGGGTAGCCAAGGGCGCCGTCAGCGTGATCACCCAGGCCTGCCAGCTGGACGAGCAGGCCTGCCGGGATCTCGAGGAACGTTCCGCCCCCTTGACGAAGTCCGGCGCGCGCTTGTTGGCCGTCGCCGTGGGCGATGCCGGGGGGCCGTTGCGCCTGGCTGGGCTGGTCGCTCTGAGCGACACACCCAGGCCGGACGCACCGAAGCTGATCAGGGAACTGAAAGAGCTAGGCGTCTCAGTGAAGATGCTCACCGGCGATGCTTTGCCCATCGCCCGCGAGGTGGCCCGGGCCGTGGGCCTGGGCGGCAACGTGGAACGCCTGGCGGACCTGGAGAAGCAGGCGGCGGTGGACGCGCAAGCTGCGGCGCAGGCAGCCGAGGCCAGCGACGGCTTTGCCGAGATCTACCCAGAGGGCAAGTACACTGTCGTCAAGGAATTGCAGGCTCGCGGGCACGTTGTCGGTATGACGGGCGACGGCGTCAACGATGCGCCAGCCCTGCGCCAGGCTGAGGTTGGCATCGCTATGAGCAATGCCACTGACGTGGCCAAGGGCGCCGCCAGCGTCGTGCTCACCGAGGAGGGGCTGGGCGGAATCGTTGACCTCGTGCGCAACGGGCGCATGATCTACCAGCGCATCGCCACCTGGGTCATCAACAAGATGAGCCGTACCATCCAGAAGTCAGCCTTCGTCGTGATCGCCTTCCTGATCACAGGCAGGTTTGTCGTCTCCGCTTTCGCCATGCTGCTCATGATGTTCATGACCGATTTCGTCAAGATCTCGCTCTCGACGGACAACATGCGCGGCTCGCGCACGCCCAACAACTGGGACGTGCTGGGCCTGACGAAGATCGGCGTGCTCCTCGGGCTGCTGATGACTGTGGAGTCGCTGGGCCTGCTCTATCTCGGGTTCCACTGGTTCCACCTGGGCGGGGACGATCAGGCCCTGAGCACGTTCTCCTACATCACGCTCCTCTACTTCGCCCTGTTCTCCATCTTCACGGTTCGGGTGCGGCGGCACTTCTGGGAATCCATGCCAAGCAAGACATTGCTGATCGCCATCGGGCTGGACTTGGTGATAAGCACTGTGCTAGCCTTAGTGGGTATTCCGGGCCTGGTGGCGCTGCCGGCGGGGGTAGTCGCTTTTGTGATGGTGTACTCCTTCATTTTCTCGCTGGTGGTCAACGACTTCGCCAAGCGCCTGGCGGTGACGCGCCTGGGCCTCAACTGGTAAGGGGGTGGTGTGCCTAGTCCTATCTTGGTGCGGCTTGGGCCGCTAGCCATCCGTTGGTACGGCGTGCTGATCGTGAGCGGCGCACTTGCCGCCGCCTATTTCTCCAGCCGCGAGGCGGCCAGGCGCGGGCACGACCCGGAGATCGCCTGGGACATGCTCATCTGGGTGCTATTCTGGGGCATCGTGGGCGCACGCCTGTACCACGTGGTCTCATCGCCAGTTGGCGGCAACCTTGGCTGGTCATACTACCGCCAGCACCCGCTGGAAGCGCTGATGATCTGGCGCGGCGGGCTGGGCATCTACGGCGCCCTGGCGGGGGGCATCTTCGGCGTGGCCACTTATGCCTGGCGGCATCATCTGGACCTGGTGGAGTGGCTGGACATCGTCGCCCCCAATGTCCTCCTGGCCCAGGCCTTCGGCCGCTGGGGCAACTTCTTCAACCAGGAGGCTTACGGCTACCCTACGAACCTGCCCTGGGGGATATACATTGATCCCAGCCACCGCTTGCCGGGGCTGGAGCAGTACAGCCACTATCACCCCCTGTTCCTTTACGAGTCCCTGGCTTGCTTGCTCGCCTTCGTGCTCCTCACCTTGGCCCAGCGGCGCTGGCTGCGCACCTGGCTGCTCAGGGGGGACATGCTCGCTCTCTACTTCGCCAGCTACGGCGCCATCCGAACCTTCACCGAGTCCTTGCGGCCCGACGCCTGGCGCGTGGGCGGCTGGCCGACGGCGCAGATCATCAGCCTGGCAGCCGTCGCCGTCTCGCTCCTGTACATCGCCCTGCGCCACACACTCAAGCCGCACCCCAAGGAGCAGACCCAGAGCCCCAGCAGTTAGCGCCTTCCTCAGGCGCCTCTCCGGAGCCGCCTCTCCGCTAAGCTGCCAGCCACCACAGGTAAGGCCAGCGAGGTGGCGAGGGCTATCCACGCCCCTGGGCCGCTGAGGTGATCCAGCGGACG
>Ga0078972_1016469_pt1 | contig 10937 bp, 9 predicted proteins | sample YelNatPaOPGAMG01_FD_67568 | JGI IMG/M metagenome (GOLD analysis project Ga0078972, IMG submission 67568) | Hot spring thermophilic microbial communities from Obsidian Pool, Yellowstone National Park, USA - OP-RAMG-01 (SPADES assembly) (version 2) | ecosystem: Environmental > Aquatic > Thermal...
GAGCAGCTTTTGCCCCACGGCCACGGCGACCGCAACGCCTCCGCCCACGCCGCTGCCACCTCCACCCGGCAACTCGCCGGGGCTGAGTGGCCTCGGCATCGCTGCCGCTGATTACCTGACGCGTGCTGGCGGCAACGTCGTTGCGCTGGAAGCGGCGCTGGCCAAATGGGGCCTGGTGTCCTCAAAACAGGGGGCGGTGCCATCCCTATCGGCGCAGGCCATTGGGCCGGTGGTTGTGGCAGATCTCAGTGGTCAGGGCTCAGATGACGTTGTGGTCGCGGCGGCTGACACTCAGGCCGGTGGCACTCTGCCGGAGGGGACGCTGCTCATACTGCACAATGATGGCGGCGTCTATCATGTCGTTTTCGATAGCGCCGCCGCTGGGCAGACACGCGGCCCTGTCAGCATTGTCAGTACCCAGGACCTCACTGGCGACGCAAGGGCAGACGTCACCTACGCCATACAGTCCTGCGGCGCCAGCACCTGTTTCGCTGAACTGCACTTGCTGACCTGCCGCAACGGCGAGTACGAGGATATCGCCGGCACGATTGCGGTCGCCTTCCCCGATCGCATCGAAGTGAGGGAGGCTAATGGTGGCCGGGAACTGGTCGTTCACGGCAATACCTACGGCTCCGTCGGGGCCGGGCCACAGCGGGCGCAGACGCTGATCTACCGTGTCCAGGGTGGCCGGCTCACACTGGCAGAGACCAGCTACGATGCCTCGGACCTTCTCTATTTCAAGGTACTGGACGCCAATGCCGCTCTGGCGGCCGGACGGCTGGATGACGCAATCGGCCTCTACAACCAGGCGATCAGCGATGGTGCGCTGAAAGCCAGTGCGATGATGATGAATGGCATGGATGCGGCGCAGGAGATAGAAGCTCTGAGATCCTTCGCTCGCTTCCGCCTGGTGGTGGCTTACGCCATACGCGGCGACGTAGCCGCGGCCTCGAAGGCGGTTGCCGAGGCGCAGTCGGCAGGCGGGCCATTCGCGCCTGTGGCGGCCGCGTTCTGGGGTGCCTACTCGCAAAGCAAGTCGGTGGACCAGGGGTGCGCCGCTGTCCAGGCAAGCGCCGAAGCAAACCCAGACCTTTTGGGCATCCTCAATGCTTTCGGCTACGCGAACCCGGAATTCGCTGCCCCCGACCTGTGCCGCGGCGCTGGAACGGCCCCTCAGCCTTAGGCCGGTTGTGCGCTCGGCTTCCCCCAGTGAATACCAGGACGGGGCTGGCTGTAGCCGCGCTGGCTAGCCTGTGGCTTGGCCGCTCGTTGTGCTCGTGGATCGGCTTCGGCGAGGGCGGGCATCGCTTGACGGCGACCTGACCAGAGTGGCGTGCAGGGTCCTGCCGGGGTCAGACGCTGATAGGGTATTGGCCAAAGCGAAGGACGGTCTCGCGCATGGCGTTGTAATTGGCGAAAGGTACGTACTCCGGCACCGAGTTGCTTGCACCCACGCAGTAACCGCCGCCAGGCGCCACATCGCGCAGGAGGCCCAGGGTCTCCTGAACGACTTCGGCCGGCGTCCCCCTTGTGAGTGTGTAGCCGAGGTCCAGGTTCCCCATCAGGCACAAACGCCCGCCATACTTGCGCTTGAGCGACCGGATATCCATGGCCTTGGGCTCGATTGGGTGCAGGGCATTGAAGCCACAGCCGAGAATGTCGTCCATCACCTCGTCCAACCGGCCGTCGGAATGGTAGATGAGAGGTTTGCCCAGGCTGGAACAGATCGTGCCCATGCGGCGGTACCAGGGGAAGAGCCAGCGCCGAAAGTGGCTCGGGGCGAGCATCAGGCCCTCGGTATAAGCGATGTCATCCGGCATCCAGGCGGCGCCCACTTCTGGCAGGCCGATCAAGTGCTCGAAGATGGCGAACTGGATCTCGCCGATGCGCTGCACAAGGGCGTCTATCAGCGAAGGCTCCTCGATGAGTTTCAGGCAGAAAGTCTCAAAACCCATGAGTTCCCAGGCAGGCGTGAAGATGTGCCCTTGGTAGATCACCACCTTCATGCTGGGGGGCATTATCGTGCCCAGGGCCTTGATGTCGTCGAGCCGGTCGAACTCAGCAGGGTCGGGCCAGGGGAAGCGCTCCAGATCCTCCCAAGTGGTGATGACGCCGGTGTGTTCCTGGGCCCAGGCGCGCTCGCGATCTTCGCTATCACTCACGCCGTAGCGGGCGCGCGCCCTCAACCGGACGCTCTTCACTGCCTGAGCACGGGCACCTGGGTCGTAGCTGGGGTCGTGCCCCAGGCTGAGCATCAGGCGCAAGCCGGTGTTGATGGGGACGAAGTCGTAACCGGCCAGGCGCCAGAAATCGGCTTCATCCTGCAATGACCGCAGGGGGTGGCCGAGTATGGCCTCCTTTATGCCCTGGTCAATGCCGGCCTCAGCCAGAGGAACCCGGTCGGGCTCACCCTTGCACAGGAGGGCGGTGCGAAAGCGCTCGAAGTCGGGCCGGGGAGCCAGGACATCGGTCACGCCTACCTCCGTGAGGAGTCATGCCGCCATGCCATGGAGATCACAAGGGCCCGCTCACAGGAACGGGCCCCAGCCGTAAACCCTACTGAAGGTTGGAGAGGTGCGAGAGGCGGTTGGCGTACTGCCGCTCGTAGTAAGCGCGAAACGACCCGCTCTTGATCTTGCGCCACCACCACTCGTTCTCCAGGTACCAGCGGACGGTGCGCTCCAGCGCCTCCTCGGTTGTGTAGCGGCCGCGCCAGCCGAGCGCCATCAGCTTGCTGGAGTCAACGCTGTAACGGCGGTCGTGTCCGGGGCGGTCGGCGACAAAGCGGATCAGGCTTTCGGGTTTGCCCAGCAGGCGCAAGACCATGCGCGCGATGTCTATGTTGCGCGTGTCAACGCCACTCCCGACGTTATAAACCTGGCCCGGCTGGCCCTTCGTGAGCACGACGTCAATCGCTTCGCAATGGTCGAGCACGTGCTGATAGTCCCGGACCTGTGAGCCGTCGCCGTAGACCGGCAGGGGCTCATTATCTATGGCGTTGGTGATGAAGAGGGGCACGATCTTCTCGGGGTACTGATAGGGGCCGATGTTGTTGGTGCAACGGCTGACCGTGACGGGAACGGCAAAGCTACTGTAGTAAGCCAGGCACATGAGGTCCCCGCCGGCCTTGCTAGCCGAGTAGGGGCTGCGCGGCCGGAGCGGCCAGTCCTCGCGAGCGGACCCTTCCAGCACCTCGCCGTATACTTCGTCCGTACCGACCTGGTGATAGCGCTCGATGTGATACTTGCGTGCTGCCTCGAGCAGAACGTAGGTACCGTAGGTATCGGTGCGTACGAAACTGCCCGGCTCCATGAGCGACCGATCCACATGCGTCTCGGCGGCGAAGTTAACGATTGTATCTATGCGGTAGGCCCGCATGACATGGTCAACGTTCTCCTCGTCGCAGATGTCGCCCCAGACGAAGGTGTAACGGGGGTCCTCGGCAATGTCGTCGAGGTTGTCGAGGTTACCGGCGTAGGTGAGTTTGTCGTAGGCTACGACGTGACACCTGGGATGTTTCCGCAACAGAAAGTGCACGAAATTGGAACCAATGAAGCCGGCGCCACCGGTGACCAGTATATTACGCACGAAAGTCCCCCCGTAGAAGATCTGGGCAAGTCACTCGCGGATTGCTATGGCCCGGCTGGCGCTGAGAAGGCCAGCAGATGAGGCACACAGGCAATAGTAACGAATCCACCTGCTACTCGCAAGCCAGCGCCGGCCCCGCTCAGGGCCGACTTTGCACGGATTTTGGGCAGCAACGACACGCCAAAGCCCAGCTTGGCACCGCAGAGAGCTGATTCACGGCCAAAAGAGGGCGATCGGCGTCGCACGGATGGCACTCCACGGAAGGCGTCAGGAGAGCGTCTGACAGTAGTAGAACTGTCGTAGGCAAGCCGTACAGTGTGGGGTACAACCAGGCCGCCTCTGTCCAGGACCCTCGTGGTCTTGGCCAGGTTGGGGAGTTGCGACTGCTGGGTTGCTGCGAGCAACAGAGAGTGCTACCTTGTCACCAAATGTGATTGGGCCTGCGGCGCCCGGAGTGGGGCGCCGCCCTTCTTTGCACGGTTGCCAGGTGGTGCTCTCGGAGTCGCTCAGATGAACAGACAGCAGGAAGAAGGGTCAGAAGCTAATAAACGAGGTGTGGCGCTAAGCTCAGTGCTGGCCGCACTCTTCCTGACCCTGGTCAAGATCGCGACTGGCCTGCTCACCGGCAGCCTGGGCATCCTTGCGGAAGCGGCTCATTCGGGGTTGGATCTGGTGGCGGCGCTCGTCACCTACTTCGCCGTGCGCATCTCAGGCATGCCTGCGGACGCCGGACATCCTTACGGGCATGGCAAGGTGGAAAACCTGTCGGCTTTGTTTGAGACCTTGCTTCTTCTTGCCACCTGCGTCTGGATCGTGCAAGAGGCCGTCCACCGTCTGCTCTACCACCAGGCTGCCGTTGAAGCGAACGTGTGGGCATTTCTGATCATGGCCGCTTCCGTCGCGGTCAACCTCTTCAACTCCAGGCGCCTGGCAGGAGCGGCAAGGCGGCACAACAGCCAGGCCCTCGAGGCAGATGCTCTGCATTTCAGCACAGACGTCTGGTCGTCAGCGGTTGTCATTGTCGGGCTCGTGCTCGTGCGCATAGGTCAGTCGTTCCCCGCGCTGGGATTTCTCCTGGGCGCGGACTCGATCGCCGCTCTTGGGGTAGCACTGATCGTGCTTTACGTCAGTGCGCAATTGGGGCGGCGCACGATTTCGATGTTGCTCGATAGCGCGCCGGTGGACGTCTCGGCGGCATTGTCCCAAGGCATCCGGCGCCTGCCAGATGTGCAGGATGTGCGCCAGTTGAGGGTCCGGCAAGCCGGCCCGGATGCCTTCGTTGACCTTTCCCTGGAGGTGCGCCCCGAGGCGAGCCTGGAGAAGGCGCATGGGATCGCCTCACAGGTTGAGAGCCTGGTGCAGGCCTCCCTGCCTGGCGCCGACGTCGTGGTTCATGTCGAGCCCGCGGCTGTGCCCGAAGTGGACGATAGCGTCGTGGCTGAGGTGCGGGCTGCGGCGCGCACGCTTGACCTCAACGTGCATGGCATTCGCACCATTGCAGTTGGTGATCAGCGGCACATCGAGGTGCACGCCGAGTTGCCGCCCAGCCTGAATCTGGCCGAGGCACACGAGATCATCTCCCGCTTCGAACAGAATGTGCGCGAGCGAGTGCCGGCCGTGAGCGACATCATCACGCACATAGAGCCTGTTGGGCGAGAGCCCGTGGTCAGCGCCAGCGCCGTTTCATCCGAGCAGGCGAGGGCGCTCGCGACTGAGGCGCAGGTGCTGGCGGAAGAGGTCTTCGGCCAGGGGTCGTGCCACAATGTGCAGGTGCACACGATAGATGGGCGGCCATCGCTCTCGATGCACTGTCTCTTGCCGGCCGATGTGAGTCTCGATCGGGCTCACGAACTGAGCGAATCGCTCGAGGATGCTCTGCGCCGGCGTTACCCGCCGCTAGACCGCGTACTCATCCATACGGAGCCGCAGGCGGGCTAGCGGGGCCAGCACCAGCGGTGAGCGGCAGCTTGATGCTGATAGTGGTTCCCTGGCCAGGGCGCGAGTCAATGCTGATCTGCCCACCAAGGGCAGCGACATCTTCGGCCACCGCTGCCAGCCCCATGCCGTTGCCGCTTAGATCGTCTATCGCGGCGCTGGTGGAGAGCCCCGGCACCAGAGCCAGCATTGTGGCGTCCTCATCTGATGTGCGATCGGCCTTCTCCTGGCTTATCGCACCAAGACGCACCGCAGCCTCTCGCAGGGCCTTCGTGTCGAAGCCCTGGCCGTCGTCGCTTATGGAGATCACCAGGTATGGCCCTTCGAGTTGGCAGGTCACCAGGATCGTACCCACCTCAGGCTTGCCCACTTCTGCGCGCCGCGCCGGGCTTTCAATGCCGTGGGCGACGGCATTGCGCAGCAGGTGAACGATGGAGGGCTGAAGCGCCTGCAAGGTGGCACGCTCCACCTCGAGATTCTCGCCCTGCAGACGAACCGAGACTCGCTTGCCCAGGTGAAGGGCTGCGGACTGCACAGTCGCGATCATGGGCAGGAGGAAAGCGCGCACAGTGGTGAAGCGGCCTTCGTGGATGGTGTTGCGCAGTTGCTCCACATTGTGGCGCATCGCCGCCATGAGCGCCTGCGATCGTTCATCTTGTTGGGTGCAGCTGATGTCACTAAGGCGCTGTAACAGGCGGCTGAGGTTGGCGCAGAGGGCGTCCATCTCAGCGAGGTCAGGGTTCGCGCCGCGGCGCAGCAACGGCAGCGGAGGTGGCGCTTCTGCTTCGCTCGAGGCGGCCTGCCCCTGCGGCTCGGGGCCGGGAGCGGAGCGGCGGACTCTTGCGAGCGCTGCCTGCAACGCGCCCAGGTAGGCTTCGTTTCGTGGGCTGGGCAGCCCCCGGATAGTCGAGGCATGGGTCGCGAGCAGCAAGGAGACGCCCTGGCTGATGAGCCGGATATTGTCGCTGTTGAGCGGCATCTGGCCCCGCCAGACCGCGCTCAGGAACTCCTCGATGGGGGTAGCCAGCCGGACCGGTGGCTCTGTGCCTACGAAGGACATCAGGCTCTTGTAGGTGTGGACATGGCGCAAGAGAGTGCCAACCTGCTCCGGGTCCGAGCTCTGCACAAGCCCTTGGCAACTCTCCTGCACCTTGCGTAGGGTTGCCTCAGCCTCGGCCAGAAATGCCTCACGGCCGATCTCGGTTTCGCGTGAGCCAGTGCTGTAGCCAGCCGCTTGGCCCGAGAGGGCAAATGCCGCTTCAGCCATGCCGCCTCACCTACGCCTCGATAGCCGTCTGATGACTGAGGTTGGAGGCCAACTCGGCAATGGCCACGGCGCCGGCGCTTTCCGGAAACTGAGTGAGCAGCAGGCGGCCATCGGCCAGGCACTGAGAGAGCCGGTCACCTTCGAAGGGGATGATGAGAAAAATGTCCTCATCGAGATAGCGCTGTGTCTCTCTGATGCCAAAGGGCGACGGACGCAAGCGGTTGCCGAGTAGGAGCCGGCGACTCCGTCGTACACCCAAGCCGTCCAGACGTTCCAGGTACTGGCGCATGTGCGCGATGTGCGTGCGCTCCAAGGCCATGACCAGCACGACCATGTCGGCCTGGGCGATGAACCCATCGCTGAAAGGAGCGCTCCAGTCTCCCGCGTCAATGAGCACGAATCTCGCCAGTTCGCGCGCTGCTTTCACCAAGCCGGCGCAGTCGAGATGGGACATGTCTCCCGGAACCAGCGTGTCTATGCCATGCAGGTACCGGAAGCGCACACCGGCTCGTCCCCCGGCCAGGTAGGTGCTAAGGTTCTCAGGAGTGGGATCAACGCCTGCTACCTGCCGCAGGCCAGCTTGCGGCGGGGCTGCGAGAAGCGCTGCGAGTGAACCCAGAGGCCAGCCGGCGTCCAGGGCAAGCGTGGTGCCCCGTGCGCCCAGGGCTTGAGCGACGTTCGCACAGATGGTTGTTGTGCCTACACCGCCGGCACAGCCGACGAAAGCGATGACTTTGCCTGGCTCGGGCGCCGCAGGCTCAGCGGAGCGTCTGAGCAAGGCCTGCACGCGCGACAGAATCTCCAGCGGCGAGGCGGACTTGGCGAGGAAGTCGTCAACCCCCAACTCAAATAGGCGGACGCGCTGCGGTCCTTCGTCGAGCGCTGTCAACACCATGACCGGCAGGCTCAGAGTGCGCTTATCTTGCCTGAGCCGAGCCACAAGGTCAGCGCCGGACATGCCGGGCAGGTCAAGATCAAGCACGACAAGGTCGAAGTGCTCGGCTTGGGCGGCGGCGAGGCCGGAGAGACCATCGCGAGCGGTGCGCACCGCATAGCCGCGTGTCTCCAGCACGGTGCGTAGGGTAGTCAGGAAGGCTTTGTCGCTGTCCACCAGGAGGATGCTGCCGATGGAATGCTCGCCTGGCATAGGCACCTTCGCTAGCCCTGCCTATTTGCCCGCGGACAGCGGGGATTTTGCCATTGCCGCCCTCGACCCCTGCCGCTGCGCAAGGTCGGAGGCGTAGGCGAGGATCGCTCTGGAGCTCGGGCTGCGAGGCACGGAGCGCACTATTGGCACCCCCCGGTTGATAGCATCTACGAAAGCCAGCTTCTCGTACGGGATGGTCGCCGAAACGGGCCGGCTGAGGGCACCGGCGATGTCGTCATTCGACAGTGGTCTGGCGGCAAACACCGTGTTGACCACCAGGAAGATGCTTTCCTGCGAGTAACCAAGCGAGTCCAGAATTTCAAAGGCAGAGGTTGTGGCCTTGAGGCCGGCCATTTCTGGCGTCATCACAACCGTGATGTAGTCTGCAGCCTCAAGCACGGCGAGGTTGAGGTCGCTGAACGTTGGCGCCAGGTCGAGCACAGTGTAGCGAAAGCGGTGCCGCAGAGTCTCGATCACGGCTCGGACGCCATCAACAGTCACCAGAGGTGCAGACGCCGGGGTCAAGGGGGCCGCGAGCACTTTGACGTTATAGCGAGAGGGGGTCAGGTAGGCCATGAGCACATCCGGCTCGAAGCTCGCCCCGTAACGTGTCACCAACTCGTCCAGAGTGTGGACCGGGCGCGCATCAAGCATGAGCGCCAGGTGGCCAGATTCGATCGCCAGATCGGCGACAACCACTTCCGCATTGGACAGGCCAGCCAGGGCAACCCCAAGATTGGCGGTAAGTGTAGACCGGCCTGCTCCGCCCCTCAGGCCGAAGATGGCGTGCACAACGCCCTGAGGGCCGGCCGAGGCTGGCGCAGCGGCTGGCGCCGCACGGGCAAGCAGCGCGCGCAGGCGAGCCAGAAGCTCAGCTGCCTCGAATGGCTTCACTACGTAATCGTCCGCGCCGGCCTCGAAGCCCTTGACCTTGTCTTCAACGCGGTCACGAGCGGTGAGGATCACGATCGGCTTGGAGGCTGTCCGGGGGTCAGCACGCAGGGCCTGAGTGAGTTGGAACCCATCCATCCCGGGCATCATGACGTCTATAATGAACAGGTCCGGAATGCCCTCGGACAGCTTGCTCAGAGCTTCCTGCCCGGACAGCGCGATGACGGTCTTGTAGCCGGCGGCCTCGAGGTGCGTGGCGACCAGCTTGCCGACACTGATGGTATCGTCAACTACCATGACTCGTTCGTTGGCCACTATCACTCTCTCCCAGGCCCCGCGTGGGTGAGGTCAGACCGCGGCAGCCACATGCCGCTCGCGAAGGCCAGGTGACCACCGCAGGGCCCACCGCCACTCGTGGTTCACATGATTATCGCCCATATTAGGCCAAGCTTGAGGGCAAAGGCCGTAAGCCTTGCGTAAAGACTGGCGGGAAGGGTTCCGCGCCTTGCAGCGTTGGCGGAATCCGCCGACGCATCCCTATGGATGCATCAGGCCTCGCGCCGCCGTGAGGTCATCGCTTGCGAAGGTCGGGGCCCAGAACTTCTCGATGAACCCGATCACGAGATTGGTCCCTTCCTCATGGCTGACATAGGGAGGCCGCAGAGGGTTGTACATGGCGTCAGTCAGGTCGCGTGCCAGGGCAACGTTGAAGCCGAGGCGCACGAAGCGCTTGATGGCAAATGACCGTTCGAGCACACACATGTTGGTGTGCACGCCCATGTACAGTACGTTGCGGATGCCGCGCTGGACGAAGACCGAGTATATCTCATCGCCGTTGTCGCTGATGGCGTCTTCTGGCGCGATCTCAATGGCCGGGTGCTGGCGCGTCCAGGCGGTGTACCAGCCGGTCTCGAAGGTATCCGAACCCTCGTCGGAATCATCTATGGGAAGGGGTGGATCGGCGTGCTCGGCCAGGGCTGGCACTGGCAGCCGCGTTGTCTGCGCCACCCACTGTCGCGCTGGATGCGACTGGTAGAACCCGACGACATCTGACGGGGCGTGCACGATCAGGACGCCCTTGGCTCGCGCAACTTTCAGGACTTCGTTGATCCGCGGTGCCAGGATGCCGACGCGCTCGTTGGCACCCCAGGACCAGTGCTTGTCCCAGACGTCAACGACGATGATCGCCGTCTCAGCGGCCTTCCAGGAGACGAGCTGTTCGCACGTGATCCAACCGGCTCGCCCTGTGAGCTTGGCTTCCTGATGCCGCAGTGTCAGCTGCAGATCGCTGCTGGATTCGGGCCTTTGCGATGGCGATGACATAGGGCAACCCCCTTGGTAGTGGTGATGCCATTATCGCGCGTCTGGCTATGATGGTCTACCGGGGCGGCAGGCTAGAAGAAGTAGTGGCGCACCAGGTCAAGTCTGCCACGAAGCAACAGCTTCATGCCGGCGTAGCGCATGACCTCGCGCACTCGCTGACGGTAGGCCGGACGGTAACAATGCGTCTTGCAGTGCTTACATGCTGGTTTCGGGTCATACGGGCAGCGTTCGTAGCGGGCCAGCGAATAGGCCAGGAGATCGCTGCATGCCTCACAGAGTTGGCCCGGCGGCGATCCGTGTTTTCCCTCACAGTAGATATGCACGAACTGCTCAAGAATACGGCGATCCTTCTCACGGCGCTCCAAGTATCACTCCATCATTATCTCTTGCCGCCAACTGAGACAGATGCAGCCAGCCTTCGCCGGGCTTGTGCGATAGTAGGCTATCCGTGGGCAGTATAGCAAGAGGCCTACGGCTACAGCGTGGAGCGGCTCAGTGCCGCGCCGGTATCGGTTCGACGTGGCCGCTCTCGATCAGGCGCAGGCCGCCTCCTTCCAGCAACTGGCCGCCTGCCTCCATGAGCGTAGCAAGGGAGCGCTGCAGGCTGGTGCGTCGAGGGAGAGGGTTGCCCGGGGTGAAGTCTGGGCCGAATACCATTTGGAGAACGAATTCGGAGGAGTAAGGGCAGGGGTAGAGCCGAAACAGGCGTTGGAAAGCCAGTATGCGCGAGCCTGGCGGTAGCAAGCGTTGCAGTTGGCAGTCTAGTAGCCAGCTATGGCAGAAGAA
>Ga0078972_1016471_pt1 | contig 10936 bp, 11 predicted proteins | sample YelNatPaOPGAMG01_FD_67568 | JGI IMG/M metagenome (GOLD analysis project Ga0078972, IMG submission 67568) | Hot spring thermophilic microbial communities from Obsidian Pool, Yellowstone National Park, USA - OP-RAMG-01 (SPADES assembly) (version 2) | ecosystem: Environmental > Aquatic > Thermal...
TAAAATGTCATTAAAAGCGGCTTTCATATTTTTAGCACCAGGTGCTGACCCGTCAAAAGACAAAAGCATAATAAAAACTCAAGAAGTCGAGCTTCATGTTGTAGGCTGCAAAAATTACAAAGAAGCTTGCGAAGTTGCAAGACAACTCTTAACAGAAAATATTGGTGCAATTGAATTATGCGGTGGTTTTGGCAATATAGGCACAGCAGAAATAGCTAAAGCGGTAGAAAATAAAATACCCGTTGGAGTAGTTAGATTTGACACACACCCGGGTCTAAACAATAACAGTGGAGACAAGTTCTTCATATAAGGAGGTTCTTTATGGATAAAGCAAAGCTACTGTCTATGTACGAACTTATGGTTCGTATAAGAACATTCGAAGAGCGCGTGCGCAAAGAGTTTGCAGCAGGTAATATAGGTGGTTTTATTCACCTATACAGTGGAGAAGAAGCAACAGCTGTTGGTGTTTGCTCTACTCTTAGAAAAGACGACTATATTACAAGCACGCACAGAGGGCATGGCCATGTAATAGCAAAAGGCGGAAAGACAGACAGAATGATGGCTGAACTCTACGGTAAAATAACTGGTTACAACAAAGGGAAGGGTGGATCAATGCATATTGCTGATGTAGAGTTAGGAATACTTGGTGCAAATGGTATTGTTGGCGCAGGCATAACTATAGCAAATGGAGCTGCGCTATCTGCACAAATGAGAGGCACCGATCAGGTATGTGCGTGTTTCTTTAGCGACGGCGCGTCAAACACTACACGCTTCCATGAGGGTATCAATTTAGCTTCAATTTGGAAACTGCCAGTTGTTTTTGTCATAGAAAATAATGGTTATGCTGAATCTACTCCAGTAACCTATTCTACAAACATTAAAAATCTGGCAGAAAGAGCCTGTGCTTACGGAATACCCGGCGTAACAGTTGATGGCAATGATGTCATGGCGGTTTACGAAGCTGCCAAAGAGGCTGTTGAAAGAGCCAGAAAACAAGAAGGTCCAACATTGCTAGAATGCAAAACATACAGATACCACGGTCACTTCGAAGGCGATATGCAAGAGTACAAACCTAAGGAAGAAGTCGAAGAGTGGCTAAAAAAAGACCCAATTCCTAGATTTGCTTCAAAGCTTATAAATGATAAAGTTGCAACAGAAAGCGAACTTAAAGAAATAGACAAAAGGCTTGAACAAGAAATAGAAGATGCTGTGAAATTTGCAGTAGAAAGTCCGTACCCAGACGTAAATGAAACTTTTGAAGATGTTTGGGCGTAAAAATTATAAGGAGGTAACTATATGAAAACTGTTACATATATGCAAGCATTTAATGAAGCTATAGATGAAGAAATGGCTAGAGACAAAACAGTATTTGCTCTAGGTGAAGATGTTGGGCATTTTTGGGGAAATGCGCTTGGCGAGTACAAAGGATTAGCTGCTAAGTACGGTGCAGAAAGACTAAGACAAACTCCAATATCAGAAACCGCCATTGTTGGTGCAGCAATAGGTGCTGCTGCCACTGGACTAAGACCCATTGCAGTTGTTATGTTTGCGGATTTTTTAGGCGTCCCAATGGATGAAATACTAAATCAGTTAACAAAAATGAGATACATGTTTGGCGGCATAATAAAGCTTCCTATGGTAATAACATCCTACAGTGGTGCTGGGTTCCAAGCAGCAGCACAGCATTCTAAAAACATGGAAGGTCTTTTTATGACCATCCCGGGGCTTAAAATAGTCTCACCTGCAACACCATATGATGTAAAGGGCTTAATGAAATCCGCCATAAGGGATGATAATCCTGTACTATTTTTGCTGCGCAGCGTTTTGCTTGCAGGCGGTTTTAAAGGTGAGATACCTGAAGAAGAATACACTATACCGCTTGGTAAAGCAGATGTAAAAAGAGAAGGCAAAGATGTAACCGTTGTAGCCATTGGCACAATGGTTCACAGAGCCCTTGCATGCGCTAACAAGTTAGAAGCAGAAAAAGGTATAAGTGTAGAAGTTGTAGATCTAAGAACAGTTATTCCGCTAGACAAGGAAACGATAATAAATTCTGTAAAGAAAACTAATAAACTTGTTATTATGGACGAAGAACCAAAAACTGGCAGTGTAGCGGCAGAAATAGCAGCTATTGTTGCAGAGGAAGCTTTTGACAGTCTTGATGCACCTATAAAGAGAGTTTGCGCACCAGATACCCCTGTGCCGTTTAGCCCTGTGTTGGAGAAATTCTGGATGCCAGACGAGGAGAATTTAGCAAAGGCCATAGAAGAAATCATCTAACTCTGGAGGTTATATGGATGCTTCTAAATCACCTGTATTTACGAATGTACTGCAAGTAGCTGTAGTTGTTGATGATCTTTACAAGGCAATGAAGCAATATTATGAAATCTACGGTATAGGCCCATGGAAGGTATACACTTTTAACTCATCAACTGTATCGGATATGATTATTAGGGATAAACCATCAAACTACAGCATGAAACTTTCATTGTGCGACATAGGAAATGTTCAATGGGAGCTTATCCAACCTCTTGATGATAAAAGCATATACTATGAATTTCTAAAGGAGCACGGTTCTGGTTTGCATCATGTAGCCTTTGCAGTTAATGACTATGATGAGACGGTTAATTACTTTAGGCAAAAGGGCATTGGCGTACTTCAGGGAGGCTTATGGAATAATCTTAAATATACCTACTTAGACACCCAAAGCACAATGTCTATCATCGCAGAAATCTACCAGATTTCCAAAGATTTTACCTGGCCAGAGCCAGAAGAAGTGTACCCTTCAAAATAACAAATAGGGGGTCTGCCCCCTATTTACAATAAGGAGTTAAAGATGAAAGCGGATATAATAATGCCCAAGATTGGACTTAGCAATAAGCCTTTAACAATAGTTGAATGGAAATTTAAGGAAGGCGATCTTGTAAAAAAAGGTGATATTGTGGTTACAGTTGAAACTGAAAAAATTCGCTATGATGTAGAAGCGCCTATTGATGGATATTTACATATAATAGCTAAGGAAAAACAAGAAGTTGAAATCGGAAGTGCTATAGGAGTTTTAACTGAAACAATAAAAGAATATGAAGAGTCAAAAAGCATCACTTTAAACAAACAAGAACAGTCGCCCCAAGAAGTTTTTATTAGTAAAAAGTCTGAGTCCGCTAAAGAAAAAGAAGAAAGGATAAAAATATCGCCTATTGCAAGAAAACTTGCAGAAGAGCATATGGTAGACATAACTCAAATCAAGGGCAGCGGACCTGACGGAAGAATCGTAAAAGAGGATATTGAAGCTTTTTTAGAAAATAAAGAAACTTCTTATGACGGGAGAAAAATTAAAGAAGTAATTCCTTTCACTGGAACTAGAAAAGCTATTGCAGAACATATGCACGCAAGCTTGTCAAATTCAGCACAAATTACCCTCATGGGGGAAATAGATGCCTATGAGCTTGTTAATTTGAGAGAACAATTATTAAATAAAGAATCAGAACTAGGGCTTCGCATAACCTACACGGATTTGATTGTATATTTTATTTCTAGGGTTATAAAAGACTTCAGCCTAATTAACTCAAGTATAATCGATAATGAAATAAAAGTTTGGGAAGATATTAATATAGGTGTTGCAGTAGCACTTGAAGATGGACTGATTGTGCCTGTAATAAAAAATGCTGATAAAAAAACTCTCATAGAAATAAGCAAAAACCTAAAAGAATTATCAGCCAAGGCCAGAGAAAGAAAACTCGAGATCTCAGATGTTAAGGGTTCAACATTCAGCTTAACAAACCTTGGAGCTTTTGGTGGAGGGTATCGTTTTGAAACTGTAATAATAAATCAGCCTGAATCTGCCATTTTAGGCACAGGCGGTATTGTAGATAGACCGGTTGTGATAAACAAGCAGATTGTTGTAAGGCCAATCATGACATACTACCTTACCTATGACCATAGAGTTGTTGATGGGGCTTTAGCAGCAAAATTCATAAACAAAGTAAAAGAAGTTTTAGAAAACGCAAATGAAATATACGGGGGTAAAATATGAACGATCCTTTAGAATTATTAAACGTATTAAATAACAACCTAAACCGATTCTCAAAAGACTGGAGCAAACAAACATCAGCTTTCTTTAATTTAATGAACTCTGTTGAGTCAGATGGCGCTCTTTCTCCAAAAATCAAAGAAATTATTGCTATTGGCATATCAATTGCAGTAAAATGTGAATGGTGCATAGATTATCATGTGAAATCTGCTCTCGATAAAGGGGCAACCAAAGAGGAAATTATGGAAGCATCATGGGTAGCAGTATTGATGGGTGGTGGGCCTGCACTAATGTATATGCAATATGCTCAAAATGCGTTAGATAAATTTGCCAAATAGATATGGATAAATGCAGTGTTTGTAGGCTGGGTGTTGTTGAATACCAAAAAGCCTATCAGATCCAGAGTGATCTGGTTGAAAATAAACTTAAAGAACCATCTAGGGATGTGCTTTTGCTTTTAGAGCACCCACCTACAATAACACTTGGCAAATCAGGTAAAATAGAGAATATAGTGGTTGAAAAAACTGTATTAGAAAAACACAATATTGCACTGCATTTTGTTGATAGGGGCGGTGATGCAACATACCATGGGCCAGGACAGCTTGTGGGGTACCCTATTATAGATATTGAAGAAAAAAATATAACCTTTCATGATTACATATACAACCTTGAGCAAACAATAATAGACACTTTATCTGCCATTGGGATAAAATCTTATAGAAGAGAAAACTACAGAGGTGTTTGGACTGACATGGGAAAAATTGCATCAATAGGAATTAGAGTAGTAAAAAAAGTTACTATGCATGGGTTTGCTTTAAATGTAAGTACTAATTTGGAGCATTTTAGCTTTATAATACCGTGTGGGCTATCAAATGAACGTATGACCTCTGTTTTTGAAATAACACAAAATCATATCCCAATAGATGCTATTATGAGAATCTATGAAGAAAATTTTTCTAGAATTTTTAAATACGAGTTAGATTATGATGCCTTATTGGCTTAAAAAGAACTTCAACATGAAAGATATTGAATATATGCAGGAAATTCTTGGAAGTTTCCATTTGCATACAGTGTGTGAAGAAGCATTTTGCCCAAACATAAGTGAATGCTTTGCATCAAAAACTGCGACATTTCTTATTATGGGAAGGTACTGTACTAGAAACTGTAGGTTCTGTAATGTAGTTCACCACAAGCCAGAACCTATTAACCACAAAGAACCCGATATGATAGCTCAAGCCGTTCAAAATTTAAATTTGAGATATGTTGTAATCACAAGCGTAACAAGAGACGATTTGTCAGACTTTGGATCATCTTGCTTTGTAAGCGTGGTTGAAAAACTTAAGCCTTTGAATGTTAAAATTGAACTACTAATACCCGATTTTCAATGTAAAACCGAATATTTACAATTAGTTGCAAATTCTGGAGCTCAGGTCATTGGGCACAATATAGAAACCGTAAAAAGACTTTATTCTAAAGCTAGACCACAGGCTGACTACAACAGCTCTTTAAATGTTTTAAAAAAGCTGAAGGAGTTAAATCCAAATTTAATAACGAAATCTGGCATAATGGTTGGACTTGGTGAAACACAAGATGAAGTTATAGAAACAATGAATGACATTGCACAAACAGGATGCAATATTTTAACAATAGGACAATACCTGAGACCATCAAAAGAACATCTTCCTGTAGCAAAATTCATAGATCCATCTGATTTTGAGCACTATAAAAGTATTGGCAAAAAAATAGGATTTAAATATGTAGAATCTTCTGTTTTTACAAGAAGCTCCTACCGTGCAGAAAATGCTTACGATAACTTATTATCCAGAAAGACTTGACCATACTTTAATTTCATTATAGAATTGCAACAAGTTATGCAAAAAAATATTAAAAATTGGAAAGAAAGTATTCTAGAAAGTATTTTTAGTAAAAAAGAAACCAATAATATTGTCCGGATTTTAAGTGAGTCTCTTAATAAGTCAGTTTTTATTATAAACACAGAGAGCAAGGTTGTTTATATTAATACAAAAGCTAAAAAATATTTCAAAATATTAAATTATCCCAATGATGAGATTGAAAAATTTTTCAATATAAGAAAAGATTACATACAATCATGCCTAGAAGGAAAAGCTTTTTCTTCAATCAAAGTAATTATTAAAGACGATATTTTTTATATGGATATAGCTCCTCTTACATTAAATTCTGAAATTGTTGGAGGATTGATCGTAATTAATGAAAAATATGATAGTAAATCTTTTGAATCTACTTTTCAGGTACTAAACAATATAAATAAAGAAATAGAGCTATTTTATGCAATGTATTATGACGAGATAATGGTAACTGATGATAAAGGGAAAATTATCAGTGTTAACAATCCAGTTTGTGAAGAATACTATAATTTAAATGAAATGCATTTAATCAATACTAACGTAAAAGAATTAGAAGATAAAGGAATTTTTAAACCATCTATAACTCTTAAAGTGATAAAAGAAAAAAAACTTATTTCTATCTTACAAAAAACCCAAACTGGCAAAGTATTGATGGTTTACGGTTTACCTGTATTTGACAATAGTTTTAAATTATCGAAAGTGTTTAGCACATCAAAAGATCTCACTGAAATATATACATTAAAAGAAAAACTAAGCAAAACTGAGAAACTAATGGAAAAATACTATTTGAAATTAAAAGAAATAAAAAACGAGCAAAATTTATTCGAAAATGTTATATATAAAAGCTCACAAATGAGGCATTTAATAGACTTAATAAAAAGAATTTCCACTGTTGACTCCCATATTATTTTAAATGGCGAATCTGGAGTAGGAAAAACTCTTTTTGCTAAAATCATTCATAAATTAAGCAACAGACGAAATAATGAATTTGTTAGTATAAATTGTGGAGCAATACCTGAAAACCTACTGGAATCTGAACTTTTTGGCTACGAAAAAGGAGCTTTTACTGGAGCAAAAAATGAAGGAAAAATTGGATATATTGAATTGGCAAATAATGGGACTCTTTTTTTGGATGAAATTAGCGAACTACCTTTGCAAATGCAAGTGAAACTATTGAAAGTACTCGATGAAAAAAGTTTTACAAGAGTAGGTAGCACAAAGCCTATTAAATCTGATTTTAGACTAATAGCTGCGACTAATAAAGACTTGGAAAAATTAACAAAAGAAAATAAATTTAGAGAAGACTTATTTTATAGGTTAAATGTAATTCAGATAAACATTCCTCCTTTGCGCGAAAGAAAAGACGACATACCATTGCTTGTAAATTTTTTTATAGAAAAATATAATAAAAAATATAACACAAATAAAAGACTCGATCCCAAAGTGCTTGATGTCTTTTCAGAATATAAATGGCCGGGTAATGTAAGGGAATTGGAAAATATTATAGAGAGACTAGTGGTTACTATAGATAAGGCTTTAATAGAAAAATCAGATTTACCATCCTTTTTTTCTAATCAAGATTATCAGAATGTACAAATTGATCAGGTTCTTCCTTTAAAAAATTCTATAGACAATTTAGAAAAGCAGCTGTTGGGGAAAGTCTATGAAATTCACAAAAATACCTATAAAGTGGCAGAAGTTTTAGGAATAAGCCAATCCAGCGTTGTAAGAAAATTGAAGAAGTATAAAATAAACATTAATTCAAATTTGAATCCATAATGCATATTTGAATTAATATATTATTCCATAAAAAAAGGACTATCTATTTTTATTAAGTCATTTTTGCATTAAAACTTTATCTTATTAATAATTTTATTAATAAAAAGTTTATTTTAAAGCAATAGAACACTTTTTGCTTAATAATAAAGTAGAAAATTATTAATTTACTAAGGAGGAAAAATGGATTTAAAATTAGTAGAGAAACCAAAGATTGTTACAGAACTTCCCGGGCCTAAGGCCAAAAAATTGCTTGAACAAAGAAACGACAATTTGCCAGTTGGAGTATCACAATTAACATCTACCTTTATAAAAAAAGCTCAAGGAGCAGTAGTCGAGGATGTTGATGGGAATGTGTTTTTAGATTTTGCTGGCGGTATTGGTGTTATGAATATTGGGCATAGTAATCTTGAAGTAGTAGCGGCAGTAAAAGAACAAGCTGAAAAATATTTTCATACCTGTTCAATGGTAGTAAATTATGAACCATATATTAAATTAGCGGAAAAATTAAACGAGATAACTCCTGGAAATTTTAAGAAAAAGACTTTTTTCGTGAACAGTGGCGCAGAAGCTGTAGAAAATGCTATAAAAATAGCACGCAAATATACTGGAAGAACAGAAGTAGTGGCCTTCAATGGAGCGTTTCATGGCAGGACGTTAATGACAATGACGCTTACAAGTAAAGTAAAACCTTATAAGTTTGGCTTTGGTCCATTTGCTCCAGGCATTCATCGAATGTACTTTCCTTATTGTTATAGATGCCCTTTAGGTTTAGAAAAAAGCAATTGCAACATGCAATGTGTAAAATTATTTGATGATTTTTTTATAGAGGAGGTAGCGCCAGAAGAAATAGCGGCCATTATTATAGAACCAATACTTGGTGAAAGTGGTTTTATAATCCCGCCCGATGAATATATTATTCAATTAAGGTCCATATGCGATAAATATGGAATAGTGTTAATAGCTGATGAAGTCCAAACTGGTTTTTGCAGAACAGGTAAAATGTTTGCGAGTCAATATTGGAGTGTTTATCCAGACATTATTACTACTGCAAAATCTATGGGTAGTGGACTACCAATTGCCGGCATAACTGGAAAAGCTGAAATTATGGATGCTACTCATAGTGGTGGCTTGGGAGGAACTTTTGGTGGAAATCCACTTGCTTGTGTGGCCGGACTGAAAGTTATAGAGATTATGCAAAGGGATAATTTTTGCGATAAAGCTAATTCTATTGGGAAAATTTGCATGGATAGGTTAAACGCAATGAAAGAAAAATACCAAATAATTGGAGATGTAAGAGGACGTGGTGCAATGATAGCTATGGAATTAGTAAAAGACAAACAAACAAAAGAACCTGCAAAAGAAGAAACAACGGTTAAACGCAATGAAAGAAAAATACCAAATAATTGGAGATGTAAGAGGACGTGGTGCAATGATAGCTATGGAATTAGTAAAAGACAAACAAACAAAAGAACCTGCAAAAGAAGAAACAACTAAGATTATCAATAAGTGTTGGGAAAATGGATTATTACTTTTAAGTGCTGGAACGAGAGGCAATGTGATTAGATTCTTAATGCCGTTAGTGGTTACTGAAAAACAGTTAATAAGTGGGTTAGAAATATTAGAGGAAGCAATAAAAACAATTGTATAAGCTTAAATTGGAGGTTATGCTATGGAAAATGTAGATAAAATTGAAAGTTTTGGTTACAAACAAGAACTAAAAAGATCTTTGTCTTTTTGGGGATTGTTAGTTTATGGAGTAACATTCTTAAACCCAACAGCCCCAATGAACTTATACGGGATTGTTGTTGGACCTAGCGGTGGTATGATAGCATTAACTTTTTTGTTTGGAGCAGTTGCAATGTATTTTACTGCTTTAAGCTATTCTAGAATGGCAACCGAATTTCCAATCGCTGGCTCAATATATTCATATGCCCAGCGTTCTTTTAATTCGCATATAGGTTTTGTTGTGGGATGGGCTATAATGTTGGATTATGTTTTGTTGCCAGCTTTCTTATACTTGGTTACTGGATTGTGGCTGTCACAATTAATACCTGTTATTCCTTACTGGGGTTGGATTATTATTGTGATAGCTATAAACACTATTATAAGCATAATAGGAATTGAGTTAACTACAAAAACAAATATTGCTATACTTATATTTGAATTGATTGTTATATTGCTTTTTGTATTAGCAGCTTTCTGGAGTGTATACTATAAACATATTGGTAGTTTTAATATAAAACCTTTTTTTGATGCCTCAAAATTTCATATTAGCACTATACTTTCCGCTACTTCTGTTGCTGTAATGGGATATCTGGGTTTTGATGCTCTTAGTACTTTATCTGAAGAAACTAAAAATCCGTCAAAAATCATGGGAAAAGCAATTGTAGCAACAGTTATTGTCATGGGTGCGTTATTTGTTCTTGAAAATTATATGGCAGCATCCGTTTGGCCAAATTATCGTAGTTTTACTAATCCAGATGTGGCTTTTTATTTTATAGCTCAAAAAGCGGGAGGCCAATGGCTGCGCTTTTTAGTATTTTTAGCAGTTATAGTTTCAGCTATAACTTGTGCTTTGGTTACTCAAACAGGATTTGCACGTCTTATTTATAGTATGGCTCGTGATGAAATGCTACCAAGTTTCCTCGCTAAAGTTCATCCTAAGTATAAGACGCCGTATATAAATTCTCTTTTAATTGCATTAATATCGGTAGTTGCATCTATTTCAATGAGCTTAGATTTTATTACCAATCTAATAAATTTTGGAGCGTTAACTGCATATTTGGTTATACATCTTACCGTAATAAACTATTTCGTAATACGTAAAAAAATGACAGATGCAGGCTCTTTATTTAAATATTTAATATTGCCCATAATAGGATTTATAATCATTTTTTATGTATGGTTAAGTCTAGATAAAGATGCTAAAATATTAGGGTTTACATGGTTAATTTTAGGTATAATTTATGGGGCTATTGTATCAAAAGGTTATAAAAAAGTTCCACCTGCTTTAAAGGTTTAATGTGTTCTTTTTATGTAAACTTTACAAAAATGGTTTATTTACAATGAGTTTAAAATTATCTTTTCGGATGATCATAACAAAATAATTTATTTTTAATCTATTGAAAACTAAAAGGAGGTACCCTCAATGCAAACCTACAAAACCTTTATCGGCGGCAGTTGGGTTGAAACAGGCAAATTATTGGATGTTACAGAAAAATATACAAATGAAGTGTTTGCT
>Ga0078972_1016472_pt1 | contig 10936 bp, 5 predicted proteins | sample YelNatPaOPGAMG01_FD_67568 | JGI IMG/M metagenome (GOLD analysis project Ga0078972, IMG submission 67568) | Hot spring thermophilic microbial communities from Obsidian Pool, Yellowstone National Park, USA - OP-RAMG-01 (SPADES assembly) (version 2) | ecosystem: Environmental > Aquatic > Thermal...
TCAAGGGCATGCACTGAGCGAAGCGGCTTGTGTTCACGCTCCACAGCGCAGCATCCCTGATGAGTTAAAGTTCTGGATACATGCAGGGCGCCTGAGAATAATCATGAAAGCGGTGCGAAGGGCTTAAAGACGCTGCGTATAAACAAGATGAGCACGGGAAATGAAGCAACGATCGCAACTTGCGCCTGTGCATCAAATGCCTGACAGGAGCCTAAAGCTGCGGAATCAGGACTTGAACACCACCATCGACAACCTTCGACGGATGACAGGGAAAATGGAGGCGCAGGAGAGACAGTCGGATTGAAAGCCGGATACAGGAGGCAAAAGACAATGGAGCAGCCAGAGAGAAACCTCTCAACGTCTGGTGCTGATAGCACGGAGAAGCGACCACAACTTTAGCATGTACACACCGATCCGATACAGAGACCCATTCCGTTTTATTCTGAACTGGATATACAAACATACGCATTCGAGAGCTACCTGTCGGAGTTCGCATTCGCCACTCGGTTTCCGTTTCAGTCTTTTACGATATAACATTGCGGCTAATCGGTCGCAACGTTCAGATACGCTACACCGCCAGCGTGCCCTGCGAACGAGTCGACTGTTCCAAGCACCATTTCTTACTGGGAAACTCGCAACCGTCGGTTTACTTCCACGGAAAACTCTTTGTGAGATGAGTAGCTTCGAGAGCTATCCAGAATCGCGGTTAACGCTGAGCTCCTCGCGCTCTCTCCGAATTCTACATCCGTAAACAACCGGCACCAAGATGATCGCTTTCAGAAGCCATGCCCAGGATTCTCGTCGACAAGCAGTGACTCTGCACCAATGCCCTGCCCGATGGTACGATCAAGCTCGGGAGGGAGCGTACGATTCGCAGTTGCGAACAGGACGGTAAATCGCAGATCCGGTCGACGATTGAAGCCAAAATGCGGTACGGCGATGAGGTTTCGTCCATCGTCAAACACCGGCAATGCTAAGCGACAAACGTACGGCACAAAGGTCCATTTCAACCGGGGACGCCACGCTGTCACCTGCGTCCAGTCGTGCAGCGTCATCTGTCGAACACGGAACCAGTGCTTGCCACGTTCGGATGCTGGGGGCAGCGCAGCTGGAGCCAGGTTGCCGACCTGGTCTGCTGCGCCCCAACCGCCAGTGGTACTCGTCGAAATCGTCGTTCGCAGCGCCTCTGTGGCGAGCGAATAGACCTCACAGACGTCCGCCTGCTTCTTCTTCTCCACCGAGAACGATCCCTCGAATCCGGTCAAAACGTCAGGAGGGGTTTGCGGAGAGGATTTGCCCCTCGTTGTGCCACTATGACTAGCTTCGTGACGCTCGATTCGTATGATGAACCGCCGATCCCAGAGAATGCATCGACCCAACGGCATCCACTCGTATGAACGCCCAGCACTAGAGGCGGGCTCTCGGCAAACAACGAATCGCGGATACCAGCCTAGTTTGTTATTTGAGGCGGGATCGCTAGCATCTGCCGCATTGGTGACGAAGCGGCACCGACTCTGGTCGTGCTGCTCGCGAACACGCGCATTCATGTGGCTCTTCTCAGCGCGACCTCGGTGTTTCCGCAGTGCAGCAGGTGTGCTGGCATGCGTCGCTGTCCCCAAGGCGTCGCTCGGGTGCTCCGCATCGCCCGCTTCTCCAGCGAGGTCGCTATGATTACCACAAGCCTCATGCCAGTACTGCAGAGACGGGTCCTTGCCCTCGTGTGCATCAGCTGCCTGTTTCAGATAAAATGTTTGATCGGCCTGCAAGGCACCCAGCTGATCTGGAATTCCTGCTGTTGATTGCCGCCATCGTACCTTGTGCAAAAAAGCCCCAATGCGGTTGAGCGAGTTCTGGGGTTTCAGCAGACATCCCATGAGGGTGCGTCCACTCATCTTGGTAGCGGGTGCTGTGATGTCCTCGTAGAGCCGCTCCAGCGCCTCCGTGCGATTGGCACGCTGGTGCGCACCCACGTACTGGAGAATACGCAGTAGAGCGCGCAACCCAACTGCCTTGGTGAGGGCGTGCTCTGCCAGCTTTGCGGGCCGAATCACCAGGTACCCCAGAGGTGAGGAAAATTCGACGCATTGTAGGAGGAGCTGGTCGGCTTCTTCATCCAAAAGCTGCTCATGTTTCCGCAGTGCCTTGATCACTGGCGCCAAGTACAGGTGCCTTGAAGCGGTGGCGTGCTCGTCCTGTACCGAACTCTCCGATGCAGGATGCGCTGCTGCAGGTGCCGCAGCAACGACCTGCCGCGAGCTACCAGACAACGCTACTGCTGCGCCTTTCGTGCGGGCATTCTCGATCGGCTCGATATTCACAGGCGCTGGAGCGCTACACGCAGTGCCCATGAGCGCTGCAACAGGTGAGCGTTGCACATCACTTGGGGAGGAAGTGGTAGGCTTGATTGAAGTAGCCTCCGGACGACCTTGAGAGGCGCAACAGTTCTCCGTTGTTGTTGATACAGGTTCATTCGAGGCAGCGTTCCGCGCACGAAACATCTCGATTGCTGGGTCGGCAAAGGTCTCCGCAGATATCGGGCGCGTACTCTCGGGGCTACCAACTCGAGACGGACCCGAGGTTTCCTTGCTACGTGCAGCACGCAGTCCAGAAGCATTGTAAACGACTACAGCCGCAGTGTCCCCTCGTCCAGTCGCTTCAACGAGTCCTGCCGCTCGACACGTCTCCACGAGTCGAAATTCGGATAGATGCCAAAATGGACGAACAATTCTCGGTACCCGCAGCGGTAGGTCGACCGGGTCCTGGGCCGGCGCGAGTGCACTCAGTCCATCGAGAAAGCCGCCGTGGCGCATACGATGCACTAAAATAGAGACCTGGTCATCCAAACAATGTCCTAAGGCTACCAAGCCTAGATCCCGTTCAAGCGCTTCTGCGCAGAGAATGCGAAGGCGTTGTTGTCGCCTCTCCCACAGGGCTCCTCTGGGCAGCTTCCGGGATGCACCTTGTTCACTGTATTCGTCTAACGCGGGCAAACGACCTGCAAATGCAGCCGATGGCGTCTGTCCTCTCACCGAAGCTGCAGTCGCCTGGGCAGGGTGCGCTCGCCCCGGTTCATCGGTTTCCGGTTTGGCGTGCAATCGTTCCGCGTCCTTCGTACCTTTGCAGGCGTTCAGAACTGGCATCTTTCGTACCTGCACATGTCGTTCCGGAGACGAACAGACCGAGAGCGAATCTGATCGAGCACTGCTCCATTGATGTCCATGGATAGCGACTGCTGCCTTCTCCACAACCAGGCCTAGTCGACCGAGCTGTGTGAACCATTGGAATCCCTCGGCCTCGTTGGCGTCCTCGGGCACCCAGATCGCTGCGAAACGCTTACCGTGCTGCTGCGCCCACGCTTTTCCTAAAAGCGCTAGAGCTAGACTCTTCGAGTCACGTGGGGCAACGCCCACAGCAAGGCCAAGCAGCTGCGGGCGTTCCGCTGCTGGAAAGACCTGCAGCAGACAGTGCCGAAACTCGGCAAGCGTCACCACCGCCGAGGCAGTGAGTCCTTTCGTGACGCCCTCTGCCAGCATCCAGAGAAGCTTTTCTTATCGCCGAGTGCAGTTAGACAACGTTGTCCCAAGTGTTCACCGAGTACTCCGAACCAGCGTTTTGCGGTTGGTGCAAGGTCGTTGACCACTGGTATACGCACAGTGCGATGCAGTGCGAGTCTCACTCGTGAGCCAACGCTAACTCTTTAAGGCAAGCGTCTGTATCAGTTCCAGAGCTCAAGAGATTACGATGCAGGTTGTAAGCATGTAGGTAGTGCGGTACCTTGTGCTTCTTGCAGTGAGCACATCAGGTCCGATCCGGTGCCTGCGGCTTCGATTCCTGTATAGGAAGTAGATGTACTTGCCTTGAACTTTACAGGCTTGCTGCTTTCGGAGACGCAGAGGCTCCTGTATGTCTACTTAAGGCACGTAAAACGCATCCAACACGTCCTCTCGACCGTGCACCAGAGGCCGTGACTTTCGTTTCGCACGGCAGCCGGCCGGGTACAACACAGACACGTTGCCCCGTTCTCCCAGCAACTATCCGGGATCCGTTCATTTGGAGGTTTCGTAAAGAGTCGAGTTTCTTTTCGGAGAACTTCAGACCGGGGATCAAGGGGTTGTGATTTCACCTTTTCAAAATTACACTAGCGCTTTGCGACGATCTTTTGTTGAGGGTGAGGTATATTTTCGGAGGAGTCTGAACGACGGACCAACAGGTTCTGAGATCGTCTGTTTACGTTGTTCCTGAACAGATCTGCGACGATCTCCCGCTAAGGCAAAAGTTTCTATTGCAAAAAATTTTAGTTTCTGGTTTACTAGATTGTATTTCTGCATCTAGGAAACTGAAACGCTGCCTTTGACAACAGTCTCCTTGAGGTTCGTTACAGCAGCCGGCTACTGTCGTTGCTTCAAACTGAATATACGAGCTGCAGTGCGCTTCAAAGTCCGACTTCGTTTTCCTTACGAGCCCAGCGAAAACGCTGCTTCCAAAGAAGCGTCTTTCAAGTGTCTCTGGGAACATCGACTCACGACGCCCATCGTCTCTGATCGTGAGAAGCAGCTGCTGCGAACGCTGTTGCTTCAACTTGATTCACCGCCTTGCGTCTTGAAAGACCGTGCTACACACGTTTACGGCCACCTGGAACATGCGACTTGATAGCCCGAAGACAACAGACGCTGGTCAAAGTGTCACTGGAACCATGAAAATATCCGCGGAAAAAGACGCGAGCTCGTCGCCCGTCTGGCTACGAGCAATCGTTGGTACGGTACTCGAGGCGGATGAACTCGTACTCTGGAGACCGACATCAGCAGATCTCTCTCGTACGGAACTGCCAGCTGCTCGACGCGTTCGACTCGCTGGGATTCAAACACCGCGCGCCTGTCCTGCTCAACGACCGGAGTCGAGTTCCGTCCCTGCCCCGGCAACGGAAGCAGGTGATCGTCACGCTCTGCTGACGAAGGACGGGTGCGAAGGGAACGGTTTATCCCCCGCTTCTGATGATATCGAGCAAGACTGGGCGTTTGAAGCCCGCGAATGGTCCCGGAAAAGCACCATTGGTCGCCACGTCACCTTCTCCATCGTTGGCACCGATGGGCACTCGGAGTACGCACTTGTCCATCTAGACCCGAAGGAGTCTTTGCAGAGCCAGCTGTTGAAAGCAGGGCTTGCACGACTTGCACCAAACCAATTGGGTACACACGCCAGCACTACTGGCCCAAAAGGTTTGACGTCTTTAGGCGAACGCAGCTCTACGGTGACGACGACAGCACCAGCAACGCAGGCACCGGAGCAACGTGACGTAGGGATGGGCTCCCAGACCGCTGCTTTTTGCAGTCAGAGGAATATCGTGGTAGCGCAATGGTTTGCTGCGCACGTCTATCCAGCGCTTCAGCAGGATGAGGTAGCTGCAAGAGCTCACGAATGCGGCATCTGGAGTAAGCAGTACCCTCAACGTCACATTGTTGCGCCTGTAACCCAAGTCAAGACCTGGTTGGAGGCGAATATACCTATGGGCGGATCCTTTTATTTGAAGGCGGTTGTGGAACGCGTTCTTAGTGGTTCGGTGGTTCCTTTGCGGGTTCCAGAGCCGGCAACCGCACCGAGTCGAGAGAGTTCCAGACAGGTGCAGCGGCATGCGCTCATCCTCGCCTGGCTCGCGGGTCTTGCAACCCCATCCGTATCATCTGGCCAAACTCGAGCAGATTCGAATAACACCGATTTAGGGGCAAAAGCCTCCCCAGAGGATCCGAAGTCTCCCGCTGGGCGAATCGCTCTTCAAGCCCGTTTTCTTACCGAGCGGTTTCTGCTCCAGCGCGATATCCTTGTCTACGGGAAAGAGCAGACGCCGCTGGGTCACTGGATCGTGACTGTCCGCGGAGTCTCTGGCTCGGGAGTCGATTCATTACATGACGAGCAGCAGCAGCAGCAGCAGCAGCAACAACAACAACAACAACAACAACAGGAGACGTATACGCTGCATGCACAGCTCGGAGAGGCCCTGCTCCGAAACGGTCTCGGTTGGATGAGCGACTGGGGTATGGACTTGGTATCAGCCTATGCAAAGCGCTGGCAATCGCTTCAAGAAGACGCTCGACGTCGTGAGCTTGGCTGGTGGAAGTTTTCTCCCGCAACAACGAAAGCAGCGAGCCCACTCGAGGCGCCTAACTTGACGGAAATCGGATCACGTTGGCAAGCTGAGGTCATCCAAGTGCTCTCCGGTGATTCACTATTATTGCTGCCGTCGCACCAACGTTCCAGGGCGACCTCTACGACTGCGTCTGCTACATCGATGACAACAGATACGAGTCAGGAACCGGTGCTGCATACGAGTTCGTTGCAAAGCGCATTGCAAGTTGGGCTAGCGTTCGTCAGAGCATATCCGCTCGATACCGAAGGAGGGTTCACTGCACGCGAGTGGCTACGAACGCGTCTCATTGGTCACCCCGGTCTCGTTCGGGTGCAAGTTGTTTCGCAGCGCCCTGCTAGGGTAAGCAGTGCCTCATCGACATCTACGGGCGTTCCGCAGGTCCTCCTGTGGCAGGCGGACTGCTTGCTGAATGCTGCCCTACTCGAAGCTGGTCTGGTTCAGTTGAAGACCCTCCCGAACGACCAAAGCGATGCAGCGTGTCAGCAAGCTGTCAACACACTTGTCGAAATCGAGCGCAAGAGGAAGCAGCAACCGCCAGAACAGCAACGAAAGCAGGGAGGCGGCTCGAGGGCGCCCACCGGCTCTACACTTCACAGGTCTGGTGCCGGAGAGAGCGCTGTACCTCGGGGGTCAACGACTCCTGCTGCGATCCTGACGCAGCCTCGGCGCATCCATGACGTCACTCGCAGAGAAGCAAGTCGTCGAGCTCGCGACCTCTTCCCAATCCTCTGCGGAAGCCAGCAATCGTTGTCGGATACGAGCGAACGTATCGGCATCGTTGAATACGTTCGAAGTGGGTCTCGCTTCAAAGTCTTCCTCAACAAGGATGCGCTGCTAGTATCATTTGCGCTCGCTGGTGTTCGCTGTGCGGTTCCTCGGCCCATCGAAACCGAGGGCCAGCGCTTGTCCGCGGAAGAGGACTGCAGCTGGCGTGCATACAGCGAGGCACGGAGGCATGTTCTTCAGCGCGACGTGCGGGTCCGTATCTTGGATGTCGATCGCTATGGGACTTTTCTCGGCACGCTGTATGTTCTGGGGCCTTCCCTATCGCAAACGGATCCTTCCGAGCAAAATGTCGTTTTTTCCGGGGACTGGGCTGAGCATCTGGTGCAGGCAGGTCTAGCCACGCTGCTCGAGCGAGCATCGCTTCCTGCGGCGACCTGGCAACAGCTGCAAAGCGCGCAACAAAGAGCGCAGCGAACTCGTCGAGGCCTCTGGGCTGTTTCCGCTCCATCGGTCTCTGCAGACGCGGGCGAGGAGATCGGCTTGTCGCGGGTGGGCGCAGAGCACTCGGGTAGAGCTGTGGTTTGGCGTTCACTAACGGTAGCGGAGATTCTTCCCGGCGGCTTGCTTTTTCTGCGCTCACCAAAAGCAAATCCTGCTGAAGCAGCGCGCATTCAAGAGCTTTGTGATCTGGTTGCGAGACAACTCGTTACCGAGACCGCGCACAAGCCAATGCCGCACCCATTCGACCTGGTATTGGCCCAGTACCCTGGTGAACGCCCCTGGTACCGTGCTCGGGTGCTGGACACTGCACCAGGTGAGCACGACTTGATTTTTTTACGGTTCATAGACAGCGGCGGCGAGCTCTGGGTTGATGCATCGCATTTGCGAACGCTCCCTCCGCATGATGCGAACGTACACATTCTAGAGCAACTCCCGGCACAGACGTTTGCATTTAGGTTTGACGACATTGCAGTGCCTGATACAGACGAGCCGTGCTGGGAGCAGAGCGGTACCTTGTTACGGGAACTGACATGGGACCGCCCCCTAAATGTGGTGGTGACGAAACAGGACCCTGGTCCCGCACCAAGCATTGCGCCCGAGTTAGGACTTGTGCTGGGCGACCTGCTTGTTGCGTCCAGGCCAACGACACAGGAGCCGCGATCCTTTCATAGTATAGACGAAGCTGGTACCTCGGTTGCCGGGCTGCTCGTTCAGCGTGGACTCGCTTGGTGTCTTCACCCGCAGGACGAAGGTACCAGACGGCCCGCTGCGCATCGTTTCGCAGCGGAAGAGCAGCAAGCTAGGCACCAGAGAAGCGGTATCTGGCAATACTCAGATGCCTTGCGATTTGCAGCTCTTGATGAAGAGTTCGGTCTGTGAAACTCTGCCCTGATGATGAGCTTCCGCGTAGCCGATTACGAGTTTGAATGAACACTGAAACGACCATCACGCGGGTTTGTGAAGCGTTCAGCGATTGGCGAATAAAAGGATAATAGGCCTCCGAGGTTCTATAGAAGCTGTTACCTCCTGGGATACATTTGCAGGGGTTCCTGGGAACCATCAGCAGTATCGTTGCAAAGTAACCGTTGACACGTAGATGGACCAGCGTGTCTAGTAGGTGCGAAGGCCGGCTCTCGGTTCGAGAATAGCCTCACGCGTCCGATGCGGCTCCGGAAGATGCGCAACCCGAATGACAAGTCACGCAGCAGACGAGGCGCGCCAGTCACTCGCACCGCTGGAGGTACGCTCCCAGGAGAGACGGTTCTTCGCAGATGCGCATGCTGGGGAAGCATCCTCCTCAACGGCACACACGGTAAAAGACGCTCTCCCCGACAGAATTTCCGGAAGCAACTGGTGCGTATGCTATACGACGCTGCCCTACTGGATCTCCGGCAACGCGTCCTTGATCTGCGACTCCATGACCGAGCGAAGCCAGCTGCATAGTTTCTCTGCTGCACCAGCGGCGATCCGGTATGCGTCTTGGTGCCACTCCAAGTACATGCTGGCGTTAGTATCCGACAGTGATGCTGGTGCGCTAGTCCCCAGGGCAAACGGGGCCTCGAGCCGGCAATAGCATATGTTTCCGGTTTGATCCACAACCCATAGACTGGAACCCAAACTTTGCTGACGCAGCTCCGCCAGCGTCGGGTCTACCAGCCAGCTTACGTCTGCCTGCTCGTGATCGATGCTTCGTGCCAGGATGGGCACCGCAACCAGGAAGCCTCGCAGCGATACGCCCGCATCCATGAGCGCCAAACTCGCAGCAATGACAGCCGCGGCCAACGTTCCACCGTCATGGTGCAACACCTGAACGATGACATGGATACAACTGGACGCGTACTCCATTAGGATGATCACGGACGAAAAGAGCCGCTCCAGCAGCGTCTCCATGGCAGGATGTCTTCGTAAGCCCGTCGCTCGAGATCGCACTGCAGCCTGCTCTGCAGACAGAGGCAGGACAGGGTACGGTGCGCCCTGGACGCCGCCTCGGTGCGCTTCACGTGTTGTGGTCAGTATGTCGCTGAGCGTAGGTTCCGGTTCAAGCCAAGTGACCTGACAAGTGCCCTCGCGGGGGGTTTGCACTGCGACACCGCCCGATCTAGTCGATAGCTCGCTTTGCAGTGGGCCGTAAACGCTCACGAGCACTCGAGTCTCGCCCAGAGAGAGCAAGCTCGAACCGTCAGCACGTTCGAGTACGCCGAGCGCCACACGGAGAGGTCGGAACGCTTCGGAAGAGCGGCCATCTGGACGCACGGAATCCATGATCAGCGGCCTGCGGTTGGTGTGAAACTTACGGAAAAAGAGACATGCAAGCTCGCTGTCGTTTGGAGGCTGTTGCCATGGACCCCCGAGGTCAACCCGGGGATTCGCGTGGGACGTGCCGGCGGCGACTGCGGCAAAATGCTTTCATAAATTGTCCATATTAGTCTGATTGTAGTATTTCATCCCAATGGTGTTCCATCAACAGGTGCGTGTCTCATCATGCGATTTCGCGGTGTATGGAAGATGCTTTCGAAATGCGTCCGTTTGAAGAAATACATAATCTAAGAGAAAGTTATGGAGATGTAACTTGGGAATCCTGGAGTTCCCGGTGTCATCGGGTGCCGGAGAGAAACGAAAGAGCAAAATCCTCTTCTGGTCTTTGATAGCGCGAGGAGGAAGAAGAAGAAGAGGCGGGATAGGCGGCAAGGGGTGTTTGCCCCACGGGATGATGACGAGACTGTTGTGGTACGGAGGGCACGTGTTCTAGCAATCCTTGCATTGGTGAGTTCAAGCAGATACAATAAATACAAGAAGTTCGTGAACCGAGACTTCGTAGCCGCCATCAATTCCATACGATACGTGGTGCTGACGCGAACCACCTTTGTGAAGTAGCCTCTCAGCCTCGAAGTGTACAAAGAGAAGCTACAGCCGATAGCAGACGGCCTGTCAAAAAATGCTGGGAGGGGTCTGTGAGTGAGACTACGTGTTTACTCTCCATGTTCGTGGGACAACTTTTGTGTGTCACTGATGGCATCTCTGTGGGGGTCCACCTTCCTCGATTCTGCATGAACTGGAGCGGCCGTCGGGCGCGTCATGGGCACAAAGGCCACGTCCATGATCTGAAGAGTCCCGAATGTATCTGGGCCGCCCTGTCAAGGTCTGCATTTGTCCTCTTATGAAAGGATCACAGGAGGTTGTTTCTTGCTCACTAACCTCACTGGTGCACGTTCCTGCGAGCTCGTGCATCGCGAGTCCTCAGAGCGACAAGCGCGAGACTGTCGCCGGCCGCAACGTGTGGGGCGTTCAGAGAAAACACCTGTATCAGCTTAAAATCGGATATTGTATTGCTCGCTCAGCGTCTGTCTTGCGAATTTTTCCTAGATGCATTCGATGTACAGCCTCGACAATCAGATTGCCGGAATAAGCGCCCAAGCATGTATAGTAGGTGATAGGATGCCCGGTTGCTTTTTCGAAGTGCCCCCGTTGACGCTGTGCCGCTGGCGTTCGTTACGTACCCGGAGACTCGCGATGATGTGCGACGCGTTCCGATCAGTGATTCCCAAAATCAACCGATACCATGATCAG
>Ga0078972_1016475_pt1 | contig 10934 bp, 6 predicted proteins | sample YelNatPaOPGAMG01_FD_67568 | JGI IMG/M metagenome (GOLD analysis project Ga0078972, IMG submission 67568) | Hot spring thermophilic microbial communities from Obsidian Pool, Yellowstone National Park, USA - OP-RAMG-01 (SPADES assembly) (version 2) | ecosystem: Environmental > Aquatic > Thermal...
ATGGGTATATACAAATAGACCAGATAAAATGTAAAAAAGGCGACTTTGACGGGTTGAGGTCGTCCAGGGTGGTAGGAGATGATTTGCATTTCGGGCCAAATTGTAACATTGATTATGCTGAAGGAAAGAAAATAACAATTGAGGATGGGGCAAATATACGGGAGAAGAAAATAGTGGAGTAAAAGGTGAAGGATCAGATTTCAGGGAAGCAACGGGTTAAGGATATTGCTGTATACCCTTACCGGTAGCCCCATTTTGGTTCTGTTTCAGGGTGCTGTTAAAAAGTTTAACGGCTTTGAGAGCATCAGCTTCATCTAGAAATTGAAAGCTTCTTTCTTTTATTTCCCTTGTTATTCTTTTCACACTCTTTTTGATATGTCTTTTTCCGTGTTTTCTGCGATCCAACTTTTTATCCTCTCTTTCAATTCTGCTCAATTGTTTTGCAGTAACAGGCAGGTTTGTGTCAACTCCATCCATGTCAAAGTTACCGGTTCGCGGAAAGAAAACAGAATAGTAGTTCATTTCGGATATGGTGTTTGAAACTGCAATGGCAGCATCTATGGAATCAATTGGAATTGATTTGTATAGATCTTTACCTTTGGATTTTGTAAAGATAACACGTTTATCAGTTATTATATAAACCGTTCTTGAAATCCTTCTCAGATAAAGATAGGCCGTAACCAATTGCAGGACTATTATGAAAGCGATATAGGAAATCAGGGGCAGGTAAACAGAGAGAGTGGTAGGATTCCCCGCATAAGCAATATCCGGCAGTGAAGGAAGTAACAAAAGGAAGGTCTGGTATGCCATAGTTTCCAATTTCTCCTTCGTAAGATCCCTTTTTACCCTGGGTGATGGTTTGAATTCTCCCAAAACTTTCTCTTCTGAACTTATAAATGTAAACTGAATGGCCGAATCAGTCTGCAGGTTCTTAGCAGGATCATAAGGGTCATAAAAGAAACCACTGTTGACCGGCTTTCCGCAGTTGCTGCATATTGTATCATACTTTCTTAACTTGTGGCCGCAGTTTTCGCATTTTACCTTCAATTAATTTCAATAGCTTTAAAATTTAAAAATATTATGGCTATTTGTATAACCTAGTATATATTCAATTCATCTCTGCTTCCTTTTCTGATTTTTTTTATATCTCTTCAGTTGCTGTTACCAAATGGAAGAGTAAATTGATCTGAAGATCTGAGATTTAAAAATGACCTTTCAATATGAATGGGTGGTCAGGAAAGATTCGTAAAAGATAAGCAAATGCTTTCTGGGATATTTACGGGGAGATTAAAAAGTAAAACCTTAGTTAACCATATAAATTTGGTCCTTAGGAAAGGCTTTTTCTAATGTTTCTCCTGTTCCACCACATAGAATTTCTAACCGGGGTGCAAATAATGTTAAGCTTTTTAACGATCTTCGGGACAAATACAGTAATTAGGAAACATTGAATCCACAATTATCATGAATAAAATCAAGATATGTATTGCCGGAGTCAGTGGCTGGATAGGAAAGGAACTTGCGCCTGCAGTTTACAGATCTGAGGATTTGGAACTCGTTGGGGCTGTATCGCGTAAAAATGCTGGAAAAGATCTTGGTGGACTTCTGAACCTTAAGAATTTATCCATCACAGTATCCGGTACAGTGAAAGAAGCCCTGATGTCCAAAACAGATGTTCTAATAGATTATACATCACCCGATATAGTAAAATCAAACGTGTTAACAGCCATTGACATGGGTGTTCACACTGTGATTGGTACATCTGGACTTACAGATGATGACTACGCTGAGATAGACAGTGCCGCGAGAAAAGCAGGAGTGGGCGTTTTCGCCGCAGGCAATTTTGCCATATCTGCGGCACTTATGCTTCATTTTGCAGCCGTTGCAGCAAAATTCATGCCGGGTTGGGAGGTGGTGGACTATGCGTCGGCATCCAAAATAGATTCCCCGAGTGGAACTGCTTATGAAATTGCCAGCAGGCTTTCGAAAGTGGGAAAACCAGAAACAGTGATCCCCGACAATAAAATAAATGGATCACTGGAGAGCAGAGGATTCAATGCCAATGGAACACACGTTCATTCAGTGCGTCTTCCTGGTTATGTTATAGGTGCGGATATCATATTCGGCGGGAAGGATGAAAGACTTACATTGAAATTTGAGGCAGGTACTCTCCCAGATACGTATATTGAAGGAACTCTGTTAGCGGTGCGAAAAGTAAAAGACATGATGGGCTTGACCAGGGGCCTGGATAAATTAATATTCTAAGAAATGAATGGACATGAGCCCAAATAATCATTGCTAAGGTTAATATTAACTAATTTAGATAAATAATATTCCATAAACTATGAATACTTTCATTGGTCCCACGATTCCGGGGCAACTGAAGGTAAGATAGTCCGTTTTATGGAATAACTGTTAAGAGATAATTATTTGCCTGAGATGGCGGCCACTATTTTATCCTTGTATGGCGATCCTTCCATAGCCTTCGTAAGATTTTTCATGTCCCTGCTTTGCCCTGCGCTGTCCAGTTGTTTGTTTGCCTTCATCCTGGCATCCATGAATATTTTAAGCGTTTTTTCATCCAGGGATCCAGCTATGCTTACATTTGTTTTGCATAATTTAACATATTCTTCATCAGTTCCTTCTTTTTGAACATCCTTAAGAAGTGCATATAACTGCTTTGTCATCTCGTTCTGATCTCCTTTCAACATCTTGGTGAATATCTCTGTCATTTCCTTTTTCTGTTCATTTGCATCCATTTTCAGAATTTTTTTTGCATCCATTTTAATCCTTATCAACATACTGCCACTTCATTTAAGAAAATGGAATTAGGCTTACAGATTTGTGGTCTAGTCTGATTCAAACCAAGTGATGAAAAGAAATCCAATTAGCAATCATTTGCTTACTTAAACTGATATTAAAAAAATTCCTGGGACTTTTCCAACCTTTAAAAATGGCAATTTCAGCAGAGAGTAAAGGAAATTTTTTAAAAATATATCATGGATTATTTTAGGTTAGTGAAGAAGTTATCTTCCTGTTTTTTCGGAATCCATGAGGAACTTTGGTTTCTCTTCAATGTTGCTGGTGACGACCTTTCTTGTGAATAAGACAACTACGAACGCGATGATTGCTGGAATTACCACTGCAACAATAGAAGCTGTTTTAAAGTGATTTGCCCCAAGGAGTTCAGCGTACAATGGTCCACCGATTATTGTACCAACATTGAAGATGAAAAACAGAAAACCTGTTATTGATCCTACAATTGTGTCACTGACTGAATCCTGGCCAAGTGCAACAAGAATATCTACATAAACACCCCAACCCGCACCAAAAATAAAAGTGAATGCAATCAAACCATAGAAATCTGTGGTTAAAAGAAACATTCCCGTGGAACCTAGGGCAACGAGTCCTGAGGCAAAGATAACCATGTATTTTCTGCCTATCCTGTCTGCGGTAAAACCGATGGGAAATGCCAAAATGAACCCTCCAAGCCCAGCAGAGGAAGCAATTACCGCCGCCGATGAGCTTTTAAAAAGCAGTCCCTTTATCAAATAATCTGAAAAATACCCCAAATATCCAGCAAAGAGAGCTATTCCAAAGAAAAATACAGATACAGAAAGAAGTATTATATTATAATTAAATGCATCTGATATTTTAATTTTCGGACGCTTTCCAATTTTTTTAAACGTGGAGGGTATAAACATAAACACCAATGCTAAAATTATCACAGCCAGTGCTCCAGAGATTTCAAAAGGAATCTTGAAAGCTGGAAGGAAGGGAGATATAACATAGGGACTTGTAAATAGGCCAACCCCGAAAAATGTTGCCCAAACTGATACAGCTTTGCCTCTTGTTTCAAAGAAAAGGTCTCCCAGGACTGCTACACCAGCAGGTTGAAACATTCCAACACCAATACCTACTGCAAATCGGGTAGCAAACAATTCAGGTGTTGTTGTAACAAACCCTGTTGCAAATGTGGCTATGGAAAAAATAGCTACGGATATGAGTATTAAATTCTTAACTGAAAATCTATCAAATGAAAAACCGCCCAGCAAACTAAACACTGCAATACCTATTGCATATCCTGTTACTATGAGTCCAATGGTAAGATAGGGCGGGCCGGTTAAGGCTGGAACTATGTAAGTTGACCCGAAAGAATATATCTCACTGTCAAAAGCCTCGAGAAAAGCAGGTAGTCCAGCCACAATTGCAATTAGAACAAATCTTCCTATGCTATCACCGGCAGCCTGTCGTACAGTTTCCGATCTTTGTAGGCCCAGAAGTCGTGATTTAGCCATGTTAAGTCATAGCTTCTCATTGTTTAAAGTATTTACCCATTTTTTTGACCTTTTTAGATCTTAGTTTATAGATTTTAGCGTTACTACAGTTTTATGATACGGCATGGACTTTCTGGCACAACATTTTTTGGTGTTATCTTGGTCTATGGTTACAATTGTATCCCCCTTGGATTGTTTTCTTGACAATATTTAAAATACAAATGTATTATAGTGTATTAAAATACGCAATCTCCATTTGCTTTATTGGCTTTTAGGAAGCTTCTTCATTAATAACATGGAGAATTCTCAAGTTAAAGCCACTTTGGACTATTGTCCGGCTATTATTATGTAATGTTATAATGAAAACTATATAGAACAATTATCCTAAAAAAAAATAATAATGAAATATAGTTTATGCCAAAAGGAAATCATGGCAAGTAATATTGTTCATCATTCCCATTAAAAAAATTGCCTTGGGAATTAAATGTACCCTGCTGTACTAAGTTTTGAGTAACATTCTCCTGAACATAGTAACTAGTCGAATTATCTTCCAATCCCGACATAACGTGAGTATAATAGGAGATAGTAATATCATTCCTGTTGTGTTCCATTGAATTTGCATTTTGTTGCATTGTAAAAGAGTACTGACTGTATACTTTATTTGTCAGATGGTAAGAACTTGTGATGTTAAGTATTATAGCAAAATAGGGAGATATCTCTAACACACTTGTAAAGGTTCCATCACTATTTCTAATAGCGTCATTGGTTTGTGCTAAAGTGTAAGTCCTGTGTCCATTAATCACTGATGAGGTGGTACTTGAGATTTGCAATCCCTGATGAACGTTAAGAAAATAACTTGTGTAGTTATAGAAACTATCTGTGAAATGGAAACCATTTGAAGGGCCTTGTTGAACGCTGTAAAGGTAAGTTAGCGTTCCTCCAAGATCCATAGCGAGCGGATATGACCAGGTTGTCTTGGTTCTACTGACTCCATGCATCCCCGACTCAGCATAATTTGTTGTCTGGTGGATCGTGGACACCTCATTTTCAGTTATATTCTGCCATACTGGCGTCAGGAATTGGTGATTTGAAAAGTAGTATGACTGTTGTGAGAGGACTTTGAAATGACCAGTGCCAGTGAATATCATAGATGAATAGGATATGTGCTGGTTTGCACTTTGATTGTAGTACACATAATTATTGCCATTGCTATTAATGACGCTGTTGTTTAGAGTATAAGTCGTGTTTACAGGACTGAAATATTGCTTGGCAGTCAACTGGACTGCGCCTTTGGCGTTACCAGAATAAAGGAATAGGTTTGCTATTACACTGTAACCCCCCGTAGAATTTGGAGCTCCATAGAATGTCATGTTTGTGTTGTGCTCAAGGAGTCCAAGTGCACCAGTCAAGTTATACATGAACCAAAAGTGGTTAAGCATGCTAACTGGAGCTATTGGTCTCCATTCAAAAAGGTCAATCCCTCCGGAATTTATCCATGGGAATTGCAAGTAGTTGCCAACAGCGTGGTTACCGACCGTGATGTTGAAGGAGGCATAGTCAGGATTCAGTGAATACCAGAATTCTGGGCCTATCCCGATGACGCCTAGATCAGCGGCAACGGTGTTCGATGGCACATTAATGGGTCCGGTTAAGGCATGCCCTGCCCCAACTCCCTTCCATTCAACAACAGGTTCTACCATACTGGGATAGGTAGGTTGCACCTGTCCTTGCGGAACAGGATAGAATAATAATGAAAAATTGTTTATCTGTATACCTTTAAAATTGGTGCCAAGTCCGATGTGCGGTCCAGACATATTTATTGTCTGGTGATTCTCGAAGAACGACATATACATACTGAGATTCGCTTCAACTGACCATCTTCCAGCTTCAGGTTCTACAGCAAGATATACTACTGCATGGTTTATATAAACCGTCTGGAAATAATCATACGCCGTTCCAGCTGTATAGCCCGTATAATTCAAAAGGACCGTTTCCCAAGTGCCCTGAGGTATCGTAATATTCCCATAATGCGTTATATTCAAAATCACTGGAGATGTATCGGGAACATTAGGTGCTGGGGCCGCGTTCAATTCGCTGAAATTCGCAGGCGGAAATGAGTTAGGGTCTAATGCCATGTTTCTTACAGATGCTACAGTCAAGGTGTTGGGGTTTAATGCATGGGGAACGCTTGCTGAAGATGCTCCGACTGATGCAAACGCCCCTAAAATCATTACAAAAGCAATGATAGATGATATAATAATTTTGTTTTTCATTAAAATTGTATACGTATTGGCACTACTTAAATGTTATCTATAAAATACTTCAACATTGGCAAAATGAAATTTGTAACAAATAATATAAAATAGTTAGAATGTTATCCACATTATTAAGCTCGGAGTATTTTTGGTAGGGAATTATCTTTTCTTATGGCTTCTAACAAATTTGTGCCTATTCACCAGTCTTATTTACCCCTCATCACTTAGTGTGCTCTAGTTTTGTTTTTCCTTCCATTTTTGCCTTTACATAGGCATACATGGCATCATATAATGGAAACTGTAGTCTCATGTTTTCATGGTCGTCTTTTGCTATTTCCCTGAATCCCAGGGCGGCAGCTTCAAGTCCTATGGACTCAGGCGGGGCATCTGGAATATTGGCGTCCGCCCCCCTTACTATCTTGGCAAATTCAAGTAACGCCGGGTCCTTAAGTTTATATTTTCTAATAATTGAGTCGAAACTAACGTATTCCATATTGTTCTCCGTATAGTGAAATAATTCTGCACCGGGCGAATCAAAGGGTATAGCATTTTCAGATTTTGCCACTTCAAGAACCTTTTCCTTTGGGACAAACAAAAACTCTGGGTTCTTATCTACGAATCTGGATATTAACCAGGGACATGCTATTCGGTCTACTTTCGCTTTTTCTCTCGTTACCCATTTCATAGATAAATAATGAAGATGAGTTGTATAAACTTATGGTGCCAACAAAGTCCTGATTAAATGAATGATGAGCAGATAAATAGGTTTATTGGGTAATAAAATATTCAATAATGCCTCCGATCCTTCAATGTATAAATGGTGTTTTTTTAACTTACCTTATATCACCTCCTCCTCACAAACATTAAAACGCCAATTATAACAACTATTGCTACAACTGCTCCTATTATTGCATAAATTTCTATTGAAGATATGGTTGCTTTATTTGATACGGGCTTTAGAGTGATTGAAAGATTCTTTACATTTCCTGAATTCAATGTGAAGTTGCTGTAATATGAGTTATACCCTGAAAGCGACGCAACAACATGATATGTTCCATTTGCAACAGAAACATTGAATGCACCTGCTGATGATAGAGAAACATCTTTACCATTTATTGTTAGTGTTGCATTGCCCGGTGAAATTGTTCCGGTTATGTAGGCATAGTGATAATATCTGATTGTTTCAGTCACATTCTTTCCTGAAACAGTGACTGTGAAGCTGTATGTTTTTGTATAATAGCTGCTGAGGTTTGTTGCTGTGAATGCATATGTTCCATTGGTAAGAGAGAACGATATGTTGGAAGGAGAGGTTGCATGTGCTGGCAAACCTGAACCATTAACAAACCATTCAGTGCCTGAAGGTAATCCAGATTCTGTGAATGTTACCTCATACGGCCGTAAGAATGTAACCGATTCTGATAAAGGAGCACCGTTTACATTGAATGATCCAGTAGACGAAGATGGCTGGAAGCTTCTAAGGGAAGTGGCAACTGTGTATGGGTATGTACCATTGGGTACTTTGAATGATATTGTGCCATTAGTGGATGAATAGGTCTGGCCATTGCTTAAATTAACGTACCAAGATGTTCCAGATGGCAATCCTGATTCTGTGAATGTTACAGTGTAATAATTTTGGACTGAGTAAAGCGAAAATGATCCCAGGATGCAATTATCAGTAACTACATCCTGTGAAGATGGATCGAATGTCATTACTCTAACTATAAGACTTGGTATTAAAGAGACAGTCCTGTTATTTGAAGGATTTATTGCTGTAATGTTTCCCACATAGGCATCATTATTGAAAGCATCAAAGTTAAGGGAGGCGATATAAAGGTCACCAGAAAGTTCATCGTAAGCGACAGAAGTTGCCATTCCAGTTATGTTAGGACCTTGAGTAATGATAGAACTGGAAACATTATAGAGGAGATCAGAGTAATTCTCACCTCCAATAAGAAGGTCTGAACCAAGGTAAGGCAAAACAGATTCTGCGTTATAATCTTTTGGCAATGTTACATTTTTTTCTGCATCGTTCGTAAGGTTCAGCACAAGCATTTTGTTACCAGTTGTGTTCGCGAAGTATGCATTTCCTCCAAGCAGGGTATAAAACGAACTAAAATCATAAGTAGTTCCAACCGTAAAATTTTTTGTTAGAATCATGTTTGAGGCATTTATCTGAGTAATATTTCCATTATATGCATAATAGGCGTAAATGTAGCTTCCCTGCTGGTTGAGGTATACGCCAGCTTCATTGGCTAGAGAGATTGATATATTCTTGACAATTTCTAATGTTGATGGATTTATTTCGGAGAGGTTTCCGCTCTCTGAAATCGCGTAAACAAATCCTGTGAAAGGGTTGTAAACTGCACCATATGCCCCTGGGTCATTTATGGTATTCAAGAACTTTCCGGTCATGGTGTTATAGACATATAATCCATTGTCTCTCCCATTGAAAGAAGGCATAAATAAAAGTCCAGTTCTGTTGTCAAAGGCGAAACCAAGTGATGTTGTTGTACAGTAAATGCTCTCATTGAAAACGCTTCCAGGCAAGACTTCCTGTTGATTAGGGAATATGGTCTTCAAAGGTTTTATAAAGGTCTCGTTGCTTGTTTGTCCATAGAAAATGACAAATGGAAAAAAATTACCATTAACAGTAAACATGTATTGTGACGGTGTAGGAAAATATCCTGACGATGAACTGAACTGGGCATTGTAAGAACCATTTGTCAGATTAAGAGAATAAGATGATCCTGTTATTGAACCCGAATCCATTCCGTTACTCAGATTCACATACCATGAAGCTCCAGATGGCAATCCTGATTCTTTAAATACTACTGAGTATCTAACCTTTGAAAATGTTATATGTTCTGATAAGCCAGCATCGTTAACAGTGAAATTGCTTGATGATGGTAAAGGTGAGTATATCTTATTGGATGTCGATACTGTGTATGGATAGTTTCCATTGTGTTCCTGGAATGATATTGTGTTAGAGGTTGTCTTATACGTTTGACCGTTGCTGAGGTTCAAGTACCATATGGTTCCTGATGGAAGTCCGCTCTCAGTGAAGTTCACATTATAATAATTTAATGAAATTTCCGTTCCGTTAACGACGAAATCTCCATGAATGGATGGAACTTTGCTATAACTTGTTGAAATGTTTAGGTCATAGGTACCATTAGGCAAGGTTAAAAATACACCATGGGTGGAAGATTGTGATGAACTGTAAACCTGGGCAAAAGCGCTGTCCATGGATGGCTGTATCTGTAGATTCCATGTGTTTCCAGCCGGTATCAGGGTTTTAACTCCAATGGTAACGTTGAAGGTAGGAGCTGGAGATATTTCCTCCAAATAATTATTTGAGTTTGGATCGAGAAGTATCTGGTCTCCTGGAATGTATGTCATAAGTCCTGAATTAGAAAGGTAGGGAGAATTTATTGATCCAACCGTTTTATTTAATATTGGGTTGAATACTGTAACATTGTCTGTTCCGGATTGCATTATGTAAATCAGACCGTTTGATGGATTAAGAGCTATACTCTGCTGAGGACTTCCCAAGGGTACTTTGTAAAAAGGAGTAGACAAACTTGAATTAAAATTTCCATTTGACTCATTTATTATGAACATGCTGTTGTTGCCGCTGTTTGCTATGTAAATAAAATTGGTATTTGGGTCATAGATGACCTCAGATGGATAAGATCCGGGTACACTGTAAGGAAAAATGTTTACATAATTGCTTGCGTTGATTATATGAATATTCTCATCATGCTGTGCAACATATACCTGATTTGTAACATTACTGTATGTCAGTGCTCCAGGACAAATACCTACTTCAAGATTTTTTACAATACTGTGGTTGCTGAGATCCATCACTCCAACATCATTGTTGTATGGAAAGGCTATAAAGAGCGTATTATTGCGACTGTCATAGGCAAGCCCATCCGGGGATGAATATGTCAGATTTACTGTCTTTGTCACGCTGTTTGTATCTGTATTTATTATTGTGATCTGTGCAGTATTTGAATTAACAGCCGCAAACACTGTATTATTAGCATAAATAATAGAAAGAATGGCAGCTGAGGTTGGTATGGATTTAATGAGAGAGCCATTGAGAGAATACACGTTTATGGAGGTGGAATTGCCTGCATACAGAAGGTGATTCTCAGGGTCATATGCAATGGATTTTGTTGCAGTGGAATCCATGTATTTATTGGCAATACCCCCAACACTGTTATAGTTCAGAGTCGAATCCTTACCTGAAACATCATTCACGGAAATCACCTGTTGCAGAACCGGATCATACACAATAGCGCTTGGGCCTTTTTGGTTACCAATCATTGCAGGAAGGCTCTGTATGATCGACTCCGTAGCTGGGCTAATAACTGAGATGTTGCCGGACAGGTAGTTAGCC
>Ga0078972_1016477_pt1 | contig 10933 bp, 9 predicted proteins | sample YelNatPaOPGAMG01_FD_67568 | JGI IMG/M metagenome (GOLD analysis project Ga0078972, IMG submission 67568) | Hot spring thermophilic microbial communities from Obsidian Pool, Yellowstone National Park, USA - OP-RAMG-01 (SPADES assembly) (version 2) | ecosystem: Environmental > Aquatic > Thermal...
CCGCTCGCTGATAGATCGACAGATTGCTGGATCGATATCGAGCCCAGATTGCTTGAAAAACCTTCTGACCATACGTTCGTGGTTGCCGACTTTAACCTTAGCTAGTTTTTAGCGCCACAGCGGCGTTTTGGCACGAAAATAGCATAGCATTACCGGGGCAATAGGCAGGCTCAGGAGGAGCTATGATTTACGTGCTGCGCCGGTTATGGGCGTGGGCGCTCGTGGTCTGCTGTACTGTTCTTGTTCCCGCGCCCCGAGCGATCGCCTCTTTGTCCACTCCGAAACAACTTATCACGCGAGGAAGCAATGTAATTGTATGGCAAAGACAGGACTACTGGCTTGTCGTTACTGAAGATCTATCGCAAGGACGTACTTGCTACTACCTCGATCATGATAACTTCACTCGAATGTACCTCAAGAAGAACGCGCCCGGAAACTGGGCGCCGCTCGGGTCGGCGATAAAATGGCTGATGTATACGGACTACTACCAGGGCCTCAACCGGCTTATGGCCGGCGATGTTGATTGGAACACCTACCATATCGCCCGTTTGAGCCAGCAAAATCAAATCGGCTGTGGAATGGTAGGAACGCAGTGCATCTATGCTCAATACCGTGCCGCGATGTCTGGTGACCACTATCCCGTTGACCTGTATTACTTCCATGTCGATACCGGTTTGGTTGAACCATTCTGCGTGAGTAATTCCGAGAAGACTGATTTTGCGCACGATGGCAATTTAATCGTATACCGATCGCATATCGGACCTGGAGATGACCGTATCTACGGCCATTTCTTCAGTGGCGGAGATGAATTTGAAATCGCGGCGCGGAATGGGCTGCACCCGACTGTGTGCGGGTCGCTAGTCGCATGGGCCGAGGTTAGCGGTTCCGGTTATAATATATGGGCTAAAAACATCGCTACCGGTGAGATGCGTCTCGTTGCGTTTACAAGCGCTAATCCGCCACGTCCCGAGGCCGGTCATGGCGCAATCTTTTGGGAAGATGCGCGCAATCAGTCAAAAACGGGGCTCGATATCTATGGTTATGACTGGGACAGCGGGAGAGAGTTTCCGGTGACAACAGCCGCTGGTGACCAGGTGCGGCTGAAGGCTAGTGATGACCTTATAACATGGGTAAGCGGCTTGCCGGGCTACGAGATTCTCTGGGGATCCGATTATACGCCTCCTGCCAGGATAACCGATTTACGTATAACATCCGTAGCCGCGGCTGATGTCTTTCTTGCATGGACATCTCCGGGAACAGGTGTCTATGAAATCAGAATGAGGACCGATGCTCCTATTGCGGACAGCAATTGGGACAGTTCTAGTCTTATTCAAGGAAACCTGACCGCAAAACAATCAGGCCAGGCTGAAGCATTCGACGCACGCTCGCTCGGTTCAGGTTATTGTTACTTTGCACTAAAGGTCAAATATACGGATGGGACCGAGTCACCTGTTTCGAACTGCGTGTGCGCGTTTATCGGTGACGAGAGCTCTGCTATCCGGGCTAATCAAGGCACATATATCAGCTTTACCGGGGTTGTAACAGGCCTCGGTTCCGGGAACGCTGTTTATTGTCGGAAGAGCGGTGGAGTGGGGGCTGTAAGGGTTATCATCCCGCAGGGGACGGCGCAGATAGGCGCGGGTAAATCGGTCACGGTCACTGGGCAGGTTTCTCATGATGATGATTTACTCGGCCCGGTGCTGCAGGCAGCTTCTGTTACGCAATTATCTACCGCTGATTTGGTGAGATGCATTGCAATGCCGAATAAAGCTGTAGGTGGATTCGATCCTCAGTTTGGTGGGACTATCGAACATGGAGCTTCCAATCAATGGATGCTGGTGAAAACATGGGGCAGGGTGTCCGGGTTGGTCAGCAGTAATGGATGCTCATTCTATATCAACGACCAATCGATCAAATCCGGGCAGAGAGTATATGTCGTGAGCCAATATGCTCCACCGAATGGTCTTACTAACGGATCTTTCGTGACAGTGCAGGGGATTGCTCGTGTGTCCAAAACACTTGGCAGAGAGATCGAGATAGTGAACGATGGAGCAATTCAGATGCTCCAATGATAACCGCAGCCTGTCTGGTGTTGCCTGGTGTTTCGGAAACTAGTTTCCGAAACACCAGGCAACATTGTAATATCAGCAGATATTTTAACCAGCCTTACTTGTTTCCTTCTCCAAGACCACTTGAAGTCAGGTACTTATAACTCTGCCTTACTGCCTCCATCATGTCTGTTTCGCATGCATCGAGCTCAACCACCAGCCACTTCAGCACGTTCGGGTCCGCCGCGCCGATGATAGCCGGCATATCGAGCTTACCGGAACCGACTGCGGTATGGACATGCTTGCCTTCTTCGAGCATGCCATCTTTGATGTGAAGCAAGGGCAGGCGGGAGCTGTATTTCTTGATAATTTGCACTGGGTCCGCTTTGCCAAACGCACACCAGTAGACATCTAGCTCGCTGAAAATATCCGGCGCTTCCGCCATCAAGATATCGTAGACATACTTATCGCCGATCTTGGCGAATTCCCACCAGTGGTTATGAAATCCGAAAGTCATCCCGTAAGGCTTGAGCAGATCCGCCGCTTGCTGGAATTTTGCCGCGGCAGCCTTGACTGCGTCTTCTGTCTTGAGATCGTCAGGTCCGAATCCGCTGATTACGCGGGTGTTACCGAGAGCGGCTTCAGTCTCTGCAATCTTACCGACTGTTTCAGGTGTGGGTAGACCGGTATGGCTGCTCGAAACCGTCATTCCAAGATCGCTTACGAGCTTAGCAATCTCTTTGGGGTCATGGCCGTGCAGGCCGGCGTATTCGACTCCCTTATAACCGATGTCAGCAATCGTACGAAGAGTGCCGGGGAAGTCCTTTGCAGCGACTTCGCGCACAGTGTAGAGTTGGATTGATATGGGCTTCAATTATGTTCGCTCCTTAGTGGTCATAGTATCCTGGCAAGCAGGCTCTCCGCAACAGGTTTCGCCATGCCCGCGAATATACCTTCAACTTTTTTCATCTAATCAGCTACATCGATGGACTGGGCTCCTGGTCGGATTCGCCATGGTCCACGAGATGCGTTCGGAACCATTCCTTCGCTCGCCATGCCACCCTTTCCAAAGCTCCAGGTTCCTCGAAGAGATGGGTAGCGCCGGGGATAATAACAAGCTCCTTGTGGCCGCCCAGGGCGTCGTAAGCTTCCTGGTTAAGCGGAATTACGGGGAAATCATCACCGCCGACGATGAGCAGCGTGGGAACTTTTATTTCAGGAAGATACGCCATTGCGAGATCGGGCCTGCCGCCTCTGGACACAATAGCGCGAACTTTATCCTGACATGAGACCGCAGCTTTCAGAGCCGCCGCGGCGCCGGTGCTGGCTCCAAAATAGCCTATTGGAAGATCCTTCGTATCCTTATTAGCAGAAAGCCAGTCGGTTGCCGTAATCAAACGTTCAGCCAGGAGATCGATATCGAATACTTTCCGGCGATCATCCGATTCCGCCGGCTCCAAAAGATCGATGAGCAGTGTTCCTATTTGCCCCTCTCTCAAAACGCCCGCAACATACTGATTACGCGGGCTGAACCTGCCACTTCCACTACCATGAGCGAACAATACAATTCCGATTGCACTCTCGGGAATAGCCAGCATGCCCTCGATGCGAGCTTCACCTGATTCTATGGTGACCGTGCGCTCAGTCTCCAGTTTCATATATCATCATGCTCCCTTCTCGATTAAAGATGGGTATCCCAATGCACGATGCTTGGATACCCAAACGAGATCAAGAGCTACACAATGTATGCTGAAACGGGTTCAATATGATGTAATATGACAGCTATTAATGAGCTTTCTTCGCAGCAGGCGGCTTTTGGTTGGACTTTGCAACTGGTTTATCCGGCTTTTCGGCAGGAGCGGGCGCCTGTGCTTGTGGTTTAGCATCCTTTGCCTGCTGCGCTACATTCATAACTGTGGAACATGGCAGCACGGATATATAAAAAGAGTATTTACTATCTTCATCATGCCCCGTGGGATATCGGACAACCACTATTCCCGCGCATTTACCATCCATTGTAAACGCCGGTACCCCGAACTGGCGGAGCGAATCGCCGATCACGAAAAATGTGCGCGGTTTGGTGACTATTGCCTCCACGCGTTCGAGTTTCGCCGCTATCGAGTGATTCGCGGACTGTGAGAGCCTGGTGAGCACCATTATCTGGTCCAGCAATTGCGGCATGCTCGAATTAGTCATGTCGAGATATGCAAGCGGCTTGTCCGGCTTTGCTTTTGGGCGGATGAACGCGAGATCAAGGTCTTTATCACGAAGAACGACATCAGCGGGAATCTCATCGCCATCGGCGGTCGTGATCCTGCAATCTTTAGTAACGAACGAATAGCTGTAGCCATCGGCTTTGTCGTTAGGATCCATATACGAATCCGGCGACACCTGCAGGAGAGAAGTGACAGCCAGACCTGACGGATCGATAATGGTTGCGGTTGTGCTGTGCTTGCGTTCGGATTTCTCAGTCTGCCCATCGTAGGTCATTTTGGCATCTACAACGATGTCGACTGTAACTACCGCGCTGCCATATTTCTCAACAATCTTTCGGGCATCGTTTTCCACTTGCGCATGAGATACAGCACAGGGAATGAGAGCTGCCAGTAATGCGGTGAGGATCAATTTCATTTTCACGATTTAAGAAATTCTCCTTTGATGATATAAACCACTTCGATGGATGCTGAGTTAGTACAAGTTAATACCATCATTGCGCGTTGTCGGGCCAGCTTGGCTCGATTTCAATAAATGATGTGTGGATTCCGCGCTGCACCTTGAATACAACTGTCTTAGGCTTACGCTGCGCGATCGAAGTCATAGCAGTTTTAAGAGCCTGCAGGTTAGAGATAGGATTGCCGTCGATTGCGGTGATGACATCATCAGCCTGCAGATCGGCCAGAGCCGCCCAGCTTCCTTCAGAGACGGTTTCCACATAGACCCCGATCTGCTTTGAGGTCACACTCCCGTTCGCTCGGTCCGCGAATGATATATCACGAGCGGTAAACTCAAAGTTCTCATCGTCATAGGTCGGATAATCGCGCGGTGGCTTTGGAGACGCTTCCAGCTTTACCTTTATGTCCATCGGCTTCCCATCGCGGATGATACCGAGTTTCGCTTCAGCTCCGACATCGTATTGCCTGATCATACTGGGCAGGACTTCTTCATCTTCAACCTGATCAGCGGGAATTTTCTCGCCGTCAAGCTTAACAATAAGATCACCGACTTTAAGACCAGCCTTGGCAGCGCTGCTGTTAGGATATACTTCGGTAACTCGAACGCCGGTCTTTCCCGGCACTCCGAGGCCTTCCGCAAGCTGGCGCGTGAGAACCTGCATATCGATGGGCAGCCACGCTTTGCTTATCTCAATACCCGAGTTTGTATCTTCATTCTTGCCTACTTCAATTACGGTGACGAGGTGCTTTGTTCCGCGGTCAAAATAGACCAGCACCGGTGACTGATCTGTTTTATTCGACGTAAGCTGCTTGGTTACCGTGCGCAGCACAGCGGTGTCCTTTATGTTATCATTGCCGATGCGCGTGATAATATCGCCGTCGGTAAGGGGAGGTTTTGCTGTTCCCGAAGGTCCGCTGGGAAGGACGCTCGTGACCATTACCCCTGAATCAGAGTCGCGCTGCATCTCCTGCTTGTCCAGGTATGTTAGATCAGACGCGCATATACCCCAGCTCTTGAATTCGTGCTCTTTTGCCGTTGCTTTTTGCCGTTCGGTCGGGGTGAGGGTTAACGTGATCTGCTTGCCATCTCGTGTCACAACAGCAGATACTGGCTTGCCTATCGGCAGATCGGCGACATACTGATTGAAAAGCGGCACTTGCTCTTTAAACCGAGCAACGACCTCTCGATCACCCAGACTTATGAGCACATCGCCTGCTTTGAAATTCGCTTTTAGAGCCGGAGAATCAGGCAATACACCACTGATCAAGATGCCCTTTTCCAGGTTTGAAGAGCGCAATAGAGGCTGTATTTCGAGCCCGATCCATGCCCTGGTGACTTTACCGCTGCGAATGAGCTGATCGGCAATCTCCTTGGCAAGGTTGCTGGGGATTGCACCGGAAAGGCCGACGCTGATCTCGTTGATGCCGATTATCTTCCCTTCGCCATCAACTAACGGACCACCGGAATTGCCGGGTTTGATAAGAGCATCATGCCCGATCCATCGTACAATGGAGCCGACATCTTCGCCTTCCAAAGTGAATTCTTCATCGCTCATATTCGGAGGCATTACTAACTCGGTATTGCTTACGATGCCGTTTGTGACGGACTGTGAAAGCGCATAAGGACAACCCATAGCGTAGACACGGTCGCCGACTTCCAGTTTCGATGAATCGCCGAACGAGGCAGCCGGAAACGGTTTGTTATCCGGAGAAACAAGCTTTATAACCGCGATATCTCCCAGTGGGTCTGTTCCGACCAGCTTCGCGTCTACTACACGTCTGTCGGCAAGCGTACAGACGAGCCGTTGGGCGTTACCGGCTACATGATGGTTTGTGATCGCGTAGCCATCGGGTGAGATAATTACTCCGCTGCCGGCGGATTCTACTTTGATCTCACGACCCTGGTTATATTCCGCGCTTACAACCAATATTCGGATAAGCGCGGGCCGGACAGCCGCCACCGCGGCGTTCATCTCCGTCTTGATCTCATCTCCACCAGCCGAGACGGCCAGGGAAGCAACTCCGCAGATGAGAGCTAGAACAGGCAGTATGACACGTGTGTAATTGGGAAAAAGTTTAGAGAACATCACATCTCCTGATGCACGATAATTACACTAAAGCAGGCGCGCAGATGTAATGTTCGTCAATGTAGTTGAGTATTCCTTTGAGTGCGTGAATATAGAAGATGCATAAAGCAGAAAAAATGCGAAAAGGGAGACTCGTTGTGAGTCTCCCTTAAAATCGCTTATGGTAGCGGAGGTCGGGATCGAACCGACGACGCCCCGGGTATGAGCCGGGTCCTCTAACCAGCTGAGGTACTCCGCCGCAGCAAGTATATTTTACCAATAGCGGGCTCATTCGTCAATGCATTTCTGACGAAGATACTTATTGTTCTAAGATCCTGCCGCGCGGGCATTTTCAAATTGCTCCGACACATAGTCTCTTATGAAACTATCGAAAACTGGAAGATAGTCTCTCCATACTTCGTTACGCGTGCCATTTATGAACTTTGTCAGGCTGATGAAAGGCACATATCTCGGTTTCCTGGGCGGAGACTTGAGAATAAAACCGACCTGGGCGAGCGTCTTATCGCCTTTCTTCGTATTACACTTCTTACAACAGCAGACAAGGTTATCCCAGCTCGTCGGCCCACCGAGGCGCTTGGGGATTACATGATCGACGGTTAAGTCGCTTCCGCGATAGCCGCAATACTGGCATGTATAGTTATCGCGCGCGAATACACTTCGCCTGGACAGCTTCAACTGCGGCATTGGGCGCTTAATATGACTCCTGAGCCTCACCACGGACGGTGAGCGCATGGTAGCCGATGCTGCATGCAATGTCGCGGAATCCTCATGCAGGACATCGACCTTACCCAGGCAGACGAGGTTGATCGCCCGCCTCATATTGCAGATATTCAGCGGCTCATAGTCACTGTTAAGAACAAGGACATCTTGACTCATACGCTCTCCAACAAAAAAGCCCGCCGCGACACACGTGCCGGGCGGGCTTACTTACCAGTTCTCGAGTAGTGGTGGAATTGGGGAGCGCACAGGCCATCTTCAAGGAGACGGAGGCTGTGAGCCCTCGATCCACCTACCAGGTAACGGATTCGGATGTTGTAGGATTTTTCTCGATCTTTCATCCGGATATTCCTAAACAGGTGTGGCTCAGCACATAACTGATACCACTACAACTATTCTACCGTTCGAGGGGGCAAGATGTCAATTTGATATTTCTCCGGATGAGACGACATTTTCGGTGGATGCTCCAGCTTCGCGAACCACGAAAGATCGATGTCTTCAAATAGAGAATCTCGCTCTTCACAGTAAGCAAGGACGTCTATCTCATCGGGAGTCAGTGTTTCACCTTTTATGACCTTATCGGCAAGGTCGGCAAGCCTGCGGAAGCTGCGGTAGTGCCAGTTCAGCCTCAGTTCGGCATAATCAGTAGATGTAGATGTCGTTATATTGAACTGCCAGTCGGATGATTGCAGGAGGAGCATCTCCCTTGCGGCTTGCTTGATCAAGCGGATGAGCAGGGGATTATCTGTATCTATCGAGGCAAGTTCCTGCATCCGATCTTCAGCCGCGTAGACGAGCTTCCATGTCCATTCGGTATCGCCATTAAGCCATACCCAGTGAAATCCGCCTTCTCCCCATGAGCCTTCGGGAAGCGCAACGGGAACTGATGCGGCATGCTTTTCGAGCGATTCCGTGCCTGTTGAGAGATTGACTTCAGGGTCATTAGCGGCACGACGCAGAACAGCTTTCAGCCAATCTACGCCCTCGAACCACCAGTGGCCGAAAAGTTCGGTATCAAATGGAGAGCAAATTACCGCGGGAGCGCCGATACGCTCGCTCTCTTCACGGAGCACATCTTTAACAAGCTCTATGAAGTGATACGCATGTGATTCCACTCGCTCCTGCGCGCGGTTGGGTTCGTATACGAGCTTCGCTCCAAGATCGATCCCGGCTCCTGATACCCTGTAATATTTATGCCCGCCGGGAACATGCTTCCTGTGAAATTCCAGATACCACTCATCACCCGGATAGCCGCTCGCAGCGCTCCAGACCTGGAAGCCGGTTCTCGGGTCTCTTGCGAAAACCGCAACAGGATCGGCTTCTTCACCTCTACCCGCGATATAATAAGCCTGATATACGCTTCGATTCCGTTCCTCGGGAAGAATTTGCTTCTGGAACTGAGACCAGAGCTTTTTGAGCGGAGGGAAACGGTCAGCATAAACACCGCTGCCGGTTTCCATGCTGCCGCCTTTAAGGAGATGGGCTTCGATTATAAAATACCTGAGCCCGTTTTCTCCGAGAAACTCTTCGACGCCTTTGCGCAGGTAAGGAGCAGAATGGGTGTTATCAGGATGAACCGGCCTTGACCAGCTGTAACGTGGGCGATATGCGCATTCAGGTAGCCAGAAGCCCCTGGGGTCGGTTCCGAAGTGCCTTTTATAGACCTGCACACCCTGCTTAACCTGCGCCTGGATGCTGGTATCCCGAGAGAGCAGGGGAGAATAGCCATGGGTTGCAGCGCTGGTAATAATCTCGATATGCCCCGAATCCTGAAGCTGCTTAAATGCATTCAGTACCGATTTTTTGTATCTGACGCGGAAACTACGCAATACGCGCTCATATCGATTTTTCCAGAAACCGGCAAGGTCCGCGAGATGGTCTTCGCCCGATGCTCGGAAGCTTTCTTCATCACGCTGAGCCGCGAGAGTTTTATCCTGGATGTAGCTCGTGAACTCGTAGGCAAATATCGGGTCCGCGAGCATCTCGGCGAGAACAGGAGTAATTCCGACAGTAATACGCGGCGATACGCCTTCTTCAACAAGGTCATAAAGCGCATCTAAAAGAGGGATGTAGCACTCAGTCGCCGCTTCAGAGAGCCAGTCGGTCCCGTGCGGGGTTCTCCCATGACAGAGCACGTAGGGCAGATGCGAATGAAGCACCAGCATCAGACTTCCCGAGGCTTGGCTATTGGACAACGAGGACTCCTTTCCCTATTCACCGCAAACGAGGATAAAAAACAATCTCAGCATTGCAAGTTTAACACCATGCCACGGCCATGTCAACGCACTTTTGCTTAATAATGAGGATGCAAGTTATAGTTGCCAAAGTATGCTGCTAATGATATAATATGATGCGTTATGGAGGACAGTCCTCCGGACCTGCGATCCATGCGGGAGTAGTTCAGTGGTAGAGCGTCAGCTTCCCAAGCTGAATGTCGCGGGTTCGAATCCCGTCTCCCGCTCCAGAATATAATAAATCAGATGCCGGATTCCTAAACCGGTAATCTCCGAGGCGACGTAGCCAAGTGGCTAAGGCAGCGGTCTGCAAAATCGCTATCACCAGTTCGATTCTGGTCGTCGCCTCCAGTAAATTAAGCTCAAAAAGCCCCATTTCGGGGCTTTTTTCGTAGGTCTAGCTCTTCGGTAAATTTGGAAAAACCACTCTTTGCCACTCTAGCATCTCAAGCAACATCCTGCAGCGCCTCGAGATTTGGTGCCCCAAGCTCTTCGTCAAGGGCTATTGGAACCTCTTCATCCATACCAGGTAACAGGTGCGCATAAACTTCCAAAGTAATGCGAGGATTGGCATGTCCCAGGTATGCTGAGACAACGTGCACTGGTTTTGATTTCAAAAGAATGCTGGCAAACGTATGGCGCAGGTCGTGAAAACGGATTTGCGGCAGTCCAATTTCCTTGAGCAACCCCTTGGACCCTCTCGTTAGGTTATCGGGAAGAAGAGGACAACCGTTGTCGCGAGCGCATATATAGTCTTGATAGACATAATTCCTGCCCATTCTGATCTGTTCCACCAGTCATGGCACTTATCAGCGTAGGGATTGCCCAGGGCGATGATGAGTTCAGGCAGTAATGCACAAGTCTATTGGTGTCGTCCAAACTGAGCACTTTCATCTTCTCTACCTCGTCATCATCAGTAGAAGGCATCGACAGACCTCTTGTATGGTCGTGGCTTACTTTCTTTCAATACCCCAGCGAAACGCCACACCGACGAGGCAGTTGATATTATGCAAGGTGCTGTCAGAAAGCCCCTTTTGCCTTACGCATCCATTCTTTGATAGCTGAACATAGTAGTCTTCAAGGAATTCGACATCTACCGCGTTGACTGGTATGTTCCCGAGTTCCCCATCAATATTCTTTACATACTGAATATAGCGTTCTTTGGTGCTCGCTTT
>Ga0078972_1016478_pt1 | contig 10933 bp, 12 predicted proteins | sample YelNatPaOPGAMG01_FD_67568 | JGI IMG/M metagenome (GOLD analysis project Ga0078972, IMG submission 67568) | Hot spring thermophilic microbial communities from Obsidian Pool, Yellowstone National Park, USA - OP-RAMG-01 (SPADES assembly) (version 2) | ecosystem: Environmental > Aquatic > Thermal...
GTCCTTATTTTGTTTGTAAAGATGGGCCTGTTTTTACTTATGAACAGTTGAAAGATGAACCAGAGGTCTGGGCATAGCCAAAAGAGGATGGATGATGGATGATAGATCATAGATCGTGGATAGTGGAGAACAGAAAATGAAACGGCTTCTTATTGATATTGAGATTTGTTACAAATGTTTAGCAAAGAATAAAAAGTGTTCTGCAAAGTGTAGTTATTTTTATCATAACAGTGATATTCTGAAAGTCCCTGTTGAAAACAATGGTATTGAGAAATTTCTTGCTTATGCAGCACAATATATTGTATGCAGGAGGTGTGAAGAAAAATTCTGTGTTACTGCCTGTCCGAATGAAGCACTTGAAAAAAATGAAAAAGGAATTTTACAGAGGTATTCAATGAGATGCACTTCCTGTAAAACATGTAGTGTTGCCTGTCCTTTTGGGACAATTTATCCTGAAATATTGCCTTATAAGACATCTAAATGTGATTTCTGTATTAACAGGTCAAATGCCCACCAGACAGACGGCGGGCAAGGGAAACCGCCGCTCTGCGTTGAGACCTGTTCAGAAAAAGCATTGCAATTTGTAGAAGTTGAAGAATCACCAGAAAAAAATATTTATGTTATAAAAGAAAGAGTTGCTATACACGGTTTGCCATGGAATAAAGAAGCAAAGGTCGGAGTTCCAAAATGAATTATATATATAATTATCTTGTTTTTCCTGGATTTTTGTTTGCAGGTTTCTGTGGAATGCTTGCAAGTTTTATTGATAGAAAAATTACTGCACGGCTTCAGTGGAGAAAAGGGCCACCACTTTTTCAGCCATTTTATGATTTTATAAAACTTCTTGGTAAAGAAACAGTTCTTCCTTCAGGTGTTTCAAAATCAATATTTTTAATTTCACCGTTGGTTGGACTTTCAGCTATGACACTTGTATCAACAATTTTATGGCTTGGGTTACTATATTCAAAAGGTTTTGCAGGAGACCTTTTAGTTTTAATTTATCTTATGACAATTCCTTCAATTTCAGTTATTATAGCAGGTTTTTCTTCTAAAAATCCTATAGCATCAATTGGTGCATCAAGAGAAATGAAACTTATTCTTGGTTATGAATTGCCCTTTATATTTTCAATATTAGTTGTTATAATAAAGGCAAATTCTATTAAATTGTCAGATATAATAAATTATCAGATTTTAAATGGCCCGGTATTAAATTCTATTTCTGGTGTTCTGGCATTTATTATCGCAATTTTTTGTATTCAAGCAAAAATGGGAATAGTGCCTTTTGATATTTCAGAGGCAGAGCAGGAAATAATAGCAGGTCCTTTTATAGAATATTCAGGACCACCACTTGGAATTTTTAAGTTAACTCGCTGGATGATGCTTTTTGTAGTACCAAGTTTTATAGTTGCAACATTTTTTCCAGCAAAGACATTTTCAGGAAATATTTTTAGATATTTGATACTTCTTGTTATTGTTACTTTAATAAGAAATACAAATCCACGTATAAGAATTGACCAGGCAATAAGATTTTTCTGGGTTCACTGCACGGTGCTTTCATTTATTGCGGTTATTCTTGCACTTTTTGGGAAATAAATTTAGTTGCCTGTTCGCAGGATCAATAAATTTAGCAACTGCAATTGGTATTGATAATATGAGCAAACTTACACTTAATGTACTTACAAAATCAATCTGGGTTTTTCATGCAGCATGCAGTCCTTGCAATAATTGTGATATAGAAATTCTTGATGCGCTAACTCCAAGATATGACCTTGAAAGGTTTGGTATTGTTCTTGCTGGAAGTATAAGACATGCTGATGCATTGCTTGTTACAGGTGTGCCAAATAAGAAAACTGCTCCAAGAATAAAATTACTTTATGAGCAGATGCCAAAGCCAGGGGTTGTAATTGCAGTTGGAACCTGTTCCTGCGGTGGAAATATATTCAGGCATTCTTACAATTTTGTTAAGCCGTTAGATGAAATTATTCCTGTGAATGCTTATATTCCTGGTTGTCCGCCGAAACCAGAAGCAATAATAATGGGTGTTGTAAAGTTAGTGAAGGCGTTGAGGAGGGGGAATAAATAAATTGTAGTGCGCGCCTGCCAATGTTTTAGGCAGGCACGCCTGCCAATGTTTCGGGCAGGCACGCCCATGGCGAGCTATATAAAAAATTCAATCGCGAGTAGGAAAATGGAAATAATTGAGCAAATAAAAGAAAAACTAAAAGATAAAATTCTTGATTTTTTCAAGAAAAACGAACAGAGATATTATATTACTGTAAACCCAGAAGATATAGTTAATGTGTCAAAGATACTATTTTCTGAACTTAATTTGAGGTTTGCAACAGCAACAGGAATTGACACTCCAAAAGGTATAGAAATTCTTTATCATTTTTCGCACGATACAACAGGGAAAATTTTTACAATTAAGGTTCTTATCACTGATAAGAAAAAACCTGAAATTGAGTCAATTTCAAAAATAATTAAAGGTGCTGAATGGATTGAAAGAGAAATCTGGGAGATGCTTGGTGTGAATTTTAAGAATCATCCTGATTTAAGACGACTTTTGCTTGCAGAAGATTGGCCAGAAGGCATTTATCCGCTAAGGCAAGTAGATAGGGATTAGTAGGTAGGGGTTAGGGATGGGAAAGATTAAAAAGTTTGAAGATTTAACAGTTTGGCAGAAAGCCCATGTTTTGGTTTTGGAGATATAATCTACTATGAAACGAACAATTATACCAATAGGTCCATATCATCCTTTACAGGAAGAACCTGAATTTTTCCGTCTGTATGTTGAAGGCGAGAAAGTTGAGAAACTTGATATTGAGATTGGTTATAACCACCGTGGGATTGAAAAACTTTCTGAATCAAAACATTTTGACCAGGTTACATTCCTTGTTGAAAGAATCTGTGGTATTTGCTCAACTTCACATCCTTTTGCTTATGTTCAGGCGGTTGAGGATTTGGCAGGGATTGAAATTCCTGTTCGTGCAAAATATATAAGAAGTATTATAGGTGAACTTGAAAGAATTCATTCTCATTTACTCTGGCTTGGTCTTGCAGGACATTTTATTGGATATAACACTGTTTGGATGTGGTCCTGGAAATACAGAGAACCAGTTCTTGATATTCTTGAATTTATTACAGGTAATCGTAACCATTATGCAATGTTTAAGATTGGCGGGGTCAGACAGGATATAATAAAAGAAGATATTCCGAAAATATATAAAATGTGTGATGATTTATTACCTGCCCTTGATTTATTTAAAGGTGCTGTTATGGATGACCCTGTAATCCATGCAAGGACAAAAGGTGTGGGGATCCTTACAAAACAGGAAGCAATTGACTATTGTGTTTTAGGACCTACTGCAAGAGCAAGTGGTATTGATATAGATGTCAGACGCGATGACCCTTATGCTGCATATCCTTTAGTTGACTGGAAAGTTATAGTTATGCAGAATGGAGATATTTTTGATAAAGCTGCTGTGCGTATTTTAGAAATGTATGAGTCAGTAAAAATAATAAAGGGTTGTCTTGAAGGATTAAAAAAAGAACCTGAAGGTGATATTGATGCTAAAGTTAAAGAAATCCCGCCGGGTGAAGGAATTGGGCGTCATGAAGCACCGCGGGGCGAGGTCTTCCACTATGTCCGTTCAGATGGGACCAACAGACCTGTTCGTCATAAAATAAGAGCGCCATCTTATATGAATATTCCTTCAAATCAGGTTGCTGCAACAAGAGGAACAATTTCAGATGCTGTTCTTACACTTGCAGCTGTTGACCCCTGTTATTGCTGTACAGAAAGATGTGCTGTTGTAGATAGTAAAACCAAAAAGAAAATCTTAACAGGAGAAGATTTAATAAGACTTTCTCAAGAAAAAACAGAAAAATTTAGAGCAAAGATAAATAAATGAATAACTCGTTTCTATTCCTATCCATACTTTTACCAATAATTGGTTCTATATTTGTTCTGGTTGTCGGGAAGAAATTCAGTGGTTTCCTTTCTTTTATAATAATTCTTTTTACTCTTTTTTCTACAATTATGTTAATTCCTCAAGTTATTAAAGGGACTACTATAGTTACTTCTTATTTTTTTGCTGATGCTTTGAATGTTTTCTTTGCTGTAGTTTCTTCTCTTGTCGCTATGTTAATTGTTATTTATTCTCTTGACTATATGAAGAAATATAAAAACCTGACAGGATACTATTTTTTTATAACTCTTTTTTCTGGTTCAATGATGGGATTATTGTTTTCCTCAAACTTAATCCTTATATATGTTTTCTGGGAAATATCTGCATTATGTTCCTGGTGGCTTATAGGTTTTCATCAAGAAGAAGAGCATCTTAAAGCAGCTAATAAAGCATTTTTGATAACTTTTTCTGCAGCATCTTTAATGTTAATTGGATTTATACTTGTTTATTTGAATACCAATACTTTTAATTTGATAGAACTTAAAGGAAGTGATATTTCTTATTTACCATTTGTTCTTATTTTTATAGGTATAATGGCTAAATCATGTGTGTTTCCTCTTCATACATGGTTGCCTTCAGCAGGTGTTGCTCCTTCTCCTGTTACAGCTTTTCTTCATGCTGCTGTTTTAGTTAAAATAGGAATATATGGATTTGCAAGATTTTTCTGTAACACATTTCAGAGTCCTCCTTACATGATGAAATATGTAGCAGTTCTTGCAGCGATAAGTGCAATAATAGCAGGATGTTCAGCACTGAGAGAAACGGATATAAAAAGAATTCTTGCTTATTCAACTATAAGTCAGTTAGGATTTATATTTGTAGGGTTGGCTATAAATTCAAAGATTGGTATAATTGGAGCACTTATATTTGTCTTTGCACATGCTTTAGGTAAGGCAGGACTATTTTTAACAGCAGGTATTATTGAACAGAAAACAGGAACAAAAGATATAAAAAAATTAGGTGGGATGATGAAAGTTCTTCCAATTAGTGGTATTGCATTTATTCTTTGTTCAATTTCAGTAATAGGAATCCCTCCTCTTGCTGGTTTTTTTGGAAAACTTTTTGTAATTATATCTCCTATAGAAAAGAAAGAATTTATCCTTTCAATTCTTGTTATTTTTAGCTCAATATTGACATTGCTTTATCTTTTGAGATTTTTCAATAATGTTTTTTTAGGGCAGGTTATTTATTCAGACATCAAAGAAGATAAAAACTTGATGTTAGTAAGTGTTTGTTTTTTGGCCATATTGTCTTTAGTCGGTGGCATTTTAATAAATTATCCAGCAGAACTTATAAAAATAGCTCAAGAACAGATGGCAATATTTAGATAGATTATCCGGAGGTTTAGTGATTTGGACAAAATAGTATTGTTTTCAACATTGTTGCCAATAATATCAGCACCAATTTCTCTTATTTTAGGGAAAATTCATCATAGAATTAGAAATTTTTTTAATGTTTTTGTTACAGCGTTAACCTTTTCTATTGCTTTATTTCTAATTCTTGTGTTAAAAGAAAATCCTGTCTATTATGAAATCTGGAACATATTTGGCATTAAAGGAATGGTTTTAAGTTTGAATTTAGATTCTCTTGGTCTTTTTATGCTTTGTCTAATTTCATTTTTAAGTTTTCTTGTTACCATTTATTCTTTGTCATATATGGAAAAATATAGCAACTTAAATTATTATTATTTTCTTCTTTTGTTATTTATAGGTTCAATGAATGGTGCAGTTATTGCTGGTGATTTCATAAGTTTCTTTCTTTTCTGGGAGATTATGACAATTTCATCTTTTCTGTTAGTAATTTTTGATGGAACTGAAGAGTCAAAAAAAGCAGGTATTAAATATATAATAATGACAACAGCAGGTTCATTAATAATGATTTTTAGTATAGGAGCCATTTATACTCTAACGGGGACAGTAAGTATTGCCTGGTTAATAAAAAATAACATTGCAGTCACAGGCAGGCTTATTCAAATGGTTCTTATATTTTTTATGATTGGATTAGGAGTAAAAGCAGGTGTTGTTCCTTTACATACATGGTTGCCTGAAGCCCATCCTTCTGCTCCTTCACCAATTTCATCCCTGTTATCAGGTGTTATGATTAAAGTTGGTGTTTATATGATGATAAGAATTTTCTGTCAGATTTTTTCTATTCCTATTTCCTGGCATTTAATTGTTTCATTTCTTGGAGCACTTACAATACTTGTTGGTGTTATGTTTGCTCTTGTAGAACATGATGCAAAAAGATTGCTTGCTTTTCACAGTATCAGCCAGATTGGATATATTGTACTTGGCATTGGAGTAGGGACATTTTTAAGTGTAAGTGGCGCATTATTTCATCTCATCAATCATGCTCTTTTTAAGGGATTGTTATTTTTGTGTATGGGGTCAGTTATATATAAAACACAACAAAGAGATCTGGATAAACTTGGTGGATTGGCAAAGTCAATGCCTTTAACTTTTATCACATGTCTTGTGGCTTCTCTTTCTATTTCGGGAGTTCCTCCGTTTAATGGTTTTGTTTCTAAATGGATAATTTATCAATCATTACTGGAAAGTGGCAGTAAATTAAATATGTTTTTTCTTGTAGCAGCAGTTTTTGGTTCAGCACTAACACTTGCTTCTTTTATGAAACTTATATATTCTGTATTTCTGGGTCAGTTGCCAAAATCTGATATTCAAAATTCAGGTGATGTCCCATGGACTATGTATACTCCACAGGTTATTCTTGCAGGGCTTTGTATTTTATTTGGTATTTTTTCACAATATATATTAAAAAATTTAATCAGTCCAATTACAGGTATGAAATTTGCAAAAATTGCAGGAGATATAGAATTAGTTGGTATTTATAATCCAACACTTACTACAGGTCTTGTAATACTAGGGATACTTATTGGTTTATTCATTTATCTCTTAAGTAACGCTAAAAAAGTTAGAACAGTTGAAACATGGATTGGCGGTGAAACACTTGACAATAAAACTATGAGCGTGGCAGGGGTTGAATTTTACCAGACAATAAAAACAATGGAACCATTTTCTACAATTTACAGAAAAGAGGAAGAAGAAAAACTTGATATTTATCCTGTGGGAATTAGTTTTATTGAATGGCTATCTCAGTTTGTTTTTAGATACATAAATTTGTCAGTTGATAGATTCTATCAAATCTCAGGTAGAATAGGAAATTTATCTATTGGTATTTTAAGTAGAATACATAGTGGAAATGTGCAGTCATATATTCTATGGTGTCTTTTTGGATTGTTAATACTTTTTGCTTTTATAATAGGGCTGAACTAACATGTTAGATTTACAAATTTTACTTATTTTTATGATTATCGCTGCAGTTGTTGCTGTTGAAATTAAGGATATGCTTGGTTCTGTTGTTGCTGTTGGTGCAATTGGGCTTGGACTTTCTATGTGTTTCCTTTTATTACAAGCACCTGATTTAGCAATAGTTCAACTTGTTGTTGAGATACTTTCTTTAGTGATTTTGATTCGTGCTGTTGGTATTAAGAATGGTGTTTCTGCAGTTAAGAAAAGAAAAATTTTTAGTATTGTCAGTGTTTTGTTGTTTATTGGTTTATTTATATATTTTTCTACCAAGGCTTTGATTGAGTTACCATCTTTTGGAAATCCTATAATGAGAGTTGCAGAAAGATATTTAATATCTGGAATTAGAGAAACAGGAGCTGCAAATTTAGTTTCTGCTATCATACTTGATTATCGTGCATTTGATACACTTGGCGAAGCAACTGTTCTTTTTACAGCAGTAATTGGTGTACTTGCAGTAATCAGGAGAGTCGGAAGGAAATCAAAATGATAAAAAAATCCGAACCGGGTATGACAATTATTGTAAAAACAATTACAAGATATACTGTTGCACTTATCTTACTTTTTGGAATATATATAGTTTTGCACGGGCATCTTACCCCGGGTGGCGGTTTTGCAGGTGGAGTTATAGTTGCACTTTCTTTTGTTCATATTATGCTTGCTTTTGGAAAAGAAACAGCAATTAAAAAAATGTCGGAAAAATCATCAGGAATATTAGAGTCACTTGGAGCAATTCTTTTTGTAACAATTGCTCTTTTAGGATTGACTGCTGGATATTTCTTTTTCAATTTTATTACAGGCCAGAAGCCGCTTGAGACAAGTTTTTTTAGATTGTTTAGTTCAGGAATTATACCATTTTGTAATATTGCAATATGCTTAAAAGTCGGTGCAGGATTGTTTGGAATTTTCCTGGCACTTATATTTTTTAAGAAAAATGATTGAATATTTACTCTGCTTAATTTTATTTTCTGTTGGTCTTTACTGCATATTAATCAAGAGAAATCTCATTAAGATTATTATTGGCCTTGGAATAATGGAATATGCAGTGAATTTATTTTTTATTTTACTTGGTTACAGAAGTGGGGGGCAATTTCCTATTCTATCAAAAGATGTATTTGCTCAATTTATTAGGCCTGATAAATCAGGCAACTACATATTTGTTGACCCTATTCCACAGGCGTTAATTCTAACTGCTATTGTAATTGGGCTTGCAGTTACATGTTTGTTGGTTGCAATTGCACTGAGAATATACGAGAAATACGGCAGTTATGATATTGAAGACCTTAATAAATTGAAGGGATGAGAACGGAGAAGAACTCATATGTTGCTGATGCCACTTTTTGTCGCTATACCACTTTTAGGTGCATTTTTGAATTCTCTACTTGGAAAAATTTCAAATAGGATAAGCGATTTTATTGGCAATCTTGTGCCTGCTATACTTGTTGTTCTGTCTTTTTTTTCACTTTTTACACTTAAGTCATTAAATTTTACTCCTATTGTTTACAAGATGGGCGGTTGGGTTCCACCTTTCGGTATTTGTTTTGTTCTGGATGGATTTTCAATCCTTATGCTTATAACAATAAATATTATTGCTTTGACAGCAACAATTTTTTCTATTCCTTATATGGAAAAATATACTGATAAATGGAAATATTACACACTTTTTCTTTTGATGCTTACAGCAATGAATGGTGCAGTTCTTACAGGTGATATGTTCAATCTATTTGTTTGGCTTGAAATTGGTGCTATATCAAGTTATGCTCTTGTTGCATTTGGGACAGAACAGGAAGAACTTGAAGCATCTTTCAAATATGCAATTATGAGTTCTTCAGCGTCACTTTTCATACTTATAGGAATTGCTTTCCTTTACTCTTATACATCAACACTTAATATGGCTGATATTGGTAAGATATTACTTGAAAAACCAAATTCAACACTTGTTGGTTTTGTAAGTGTTTTATTTTTGCTTGGTTTTGGATTAAAAAGTGCACTTGTTCCTTTTCATTCGTGGTTGCCCGACGCTCATCCGTCAGCACCTGCGCCAATTTCAGCAATGCTTTCAGGGGTATTAATTAAGTCCCTTGGAATATATGCTCTGGTAAGGGTTTTCTTTAATATTCTTGGAGTAACAAATACACTATTGAATATTTTTGTTATTTTAGGAATTATTTCTATGGTTTTTGGCGGCCTGCTTGCATTATATCAAAAAGACCTTAAACGTTTACTTGCATATTCTACAATAAGTCAAGTTGGATATATTATTTTTTCATTTGGACTTGGAACTTCTTTTGGAATATTTGCTGGTTTATTTCATTTGATAAATCATGCAGTAGCAAAAGCATTGTTATTTTTGAATTCAGGCTCACTCGTTTATTCTACAGGTGAAAGAGATTTAGAAAAACTTGGCGGACTTAAAGAAAAAATGCAAGTTACTGCAGCGACTTCACTTTTGGGTTCAATGTCAGTTTCAGGAGTTCCGCCACTGGGTGGTTTCTGGAGTAAACTTCTTATTATTATATCTGCTTTGAATGCAAAACATTTTTTGGGTGCAACTATAGCTATTTTAATGAGTATAATTACTCTGGCTTATTACTTAAAATTGCAAAAAATGACTTTTTTTGGTATATTGAGACAACAATGGCTTAATTTAAAAGAAGCACCAATATTGATGTGTATTTCAATGATTTTTCTTGCAGGTTTATGCTTATTTTTGGGGTTAATTCTTTTACCTGGTGTTAAAGATGTTTTTCTTGAGCCTGCTACTAAAGCGATTGAGAATGGCGTTGAATACAGCCGTATAATTTTTGAAAATATACCCTGAGCGTAAGCGAAAGGGTTTAATAGGGGGTATCCTTATGTTAAAAGCAAGAGATATTATGACAAAAGATGTAATAACAATAAGTCCGGATGCTACCTTAGCAGATGCAATAGAACTTTTGGTTACGAAAGAAATAAGTGGAATGCCAGTAGTAGACGCTGATGAAAAAGTTATAGGTATAATTTCAGAGAAAGATATCCTGAACTTTGCTTTTAGTGGAAATCTTAGAAATACAAAAGTTAAAGAGGCGATGTCAAAAGAGATTTTTAGTTTTTCTTCTGACGCAGACATAGACAAAATTTCTTTATGTCTTTCAGAGAACAAATTCAGAAGGGTGCCTATTATTGATAACGGTAAATTAGTTGGAATTATAAGCAGAAGAGATATTATTCGTGTTTTATTATTCAGTCATTAAAAATGAGAAATAAAATTATTTTATTTTTGTTATGTCTTTTTATCTGGTTAGCACTTTCATGGTCACTTGACTGGCAACATATTTTTATAGGCATTATTGTAAGTTTGTTTGTTTGCTATTTTGCAGGTGATTTATTTATAACACATCAGTGGAAACGCAAAGGAATAGATAGATATTTTTGGTTGATATATTATTTTCTGATATTTTTTGTAGAGGTAGTGAAAGCAAATTTAGATGTTGCTTATAGAGTAGTTCATCCTAATTTGCCTATAAGACCGGGTATAGTAAAAGTAAAAACAAAACTTAAAAGTGATGCTGCACTTACATACTTAGCAAATTCTATTACTTTAACTCCCGGGACATTTGTTGTTGACATTGATAAAGAGAATGGTTATTTATATATTCA
>Ga0078972_1016479_pt1 | contig 10933 bp, 13 predicted proteins | sample YelNatPaOPGAMG01_FD_67568 | JGI IMG/M metagenome (GOLD analysis project Ga0078972, IMG submission 67568) | Hot spring thermophilic microbial communities from Obsidian Pool, Yellowstone National Park, USA - OP-RAMG-01 (SPADES assembly) (version 2) | ecosystem: Environmental > Aquatic > Thermal...
AAATGTAAATTCCAAAGGTTGATAATAATGAATACTATATGAAAGATTATCCGAAAAAGGCTCACCTATATCTTCAAGTCGTTGAGCCCAGAGATTTCCGTCTAAAAATATAATGTGATGTTTATCTATTGCCCTTATAGATCTGACAGTCTCTTTATAAAAAGGCCTTAGAATTGCCCGGCCATTATTCTTTATCACAGGTTCATTTAATATATTATATCCTGCGACATTGTCTTCATCTTTAAATGTATCCGCTATAACCTCCCATAGTCTATAGAAACGCTCTCTATAAGTTTTATCCTTCCAGAGAAGGGCCTTACCATCGCTATCAGAGTGCCAGTCTTCATTCTGCGACCCAGGCGCTGCATGCATATCAAGGATACAGTAAATATTATATTTTTTACAAATAGAAACTATCCTTTTAAGAAATCTTAAACCTTCTTTATTTATAGAAAACCTGGCATCTTGATTTTCAATAAGTTTATGATTAAAAGGTAGCCGTATACAATTAAATCCGATGCGGGAGATATTCTTAAAATCCTCTTCCCTAATAAAATTATTTCTAAATAAAACTGTAAAATCGTCCAACCCATTTTTCCCATAGTGTTGCCTAAACTCTTCCTTAAAGCCACGTTCCGGGATATTCCTTCCATAAAGGATATACCCCTCCATCATAAGCCAGCCGCCAAGGTTAACCCCACAAAGATTAATCTTTTTCCCAGTACTATCTAATATAAAGCAATTTTCTATTGTAAGCATAAAATCTTATTTAAAAACGACCCCTGTCTCTTTTGCCCAGAATAAAAGGTCAAGTTCAGCCATTGGTATCCCTATCCTAAAAGAGAAGTCGCGCATCTTACTTTCTATATCAAGATACCTCTTCTTCGTCAAGGTCTTTGGTATCTTTTTTATTATCCCGTATCTTTTTAGGTTTTTTAGTATATGGACATCTAGAATAGCAAGGTCTTTTCCTAATCCTATATTCCTCAAAAAGTGACTTGCCTCTTTATACCCAATGCCTTTTATATTATCTACCAACCAATCCCTTATTACAAGAATATCTTTTGTATTATTTATATATGGCCTGAGGGACAACGAGCCATTCTTTTTAAAAAATTTTCTTGCCTCTACTATATAGTTCGCCTTCTTGTTTATAAATCTTGCAAATTTTATGATAGGTTTTATCTTGGTAGCTGAAGCATTAAAGAGACATCCGCTTGTTTTCAATCTTTTTATAGCCGTGTCGCACAGAATTGCATTTGATTGAGGCGTCAATATACAAAAACATAGTTCTGAAAATATCTCTTTATCATCCTTTTTATAATTTGCCTCAAACTCCCTAAGACGAGTTTTTATCCTGCCTTTTAATGCCTTATAGGCCTGTAAGAGCTCCTTCATAATCCAAGGGCATTCTTTATTGCAAGTTTATCAAAACCTATAATTATCTCCCCGTCTATATCAATAACAGGCACCCCCATCTGTCCAGATTTATCTATCATCTCCTGTCTTGCAACTTGATTCAACCCTACATCCAGCTCTTCAAATGCTATATTATTCTTCTTTAAAAAATCCTTCGCCATATGACAATATGGACAGGTAGAGGTGGTATATATCTTTATGACCTTTGCCATACTAACCCCTTTCTTGACTCAAGACCTTGCAAGCCGTTCGCCAAGTTGGAATGCCTTTTTAAGACAATACTGATGTTTCAACACTTCGCCTTTTTTATCCAATCCAGAACAAAAAATCTCTTCTTCATATTTTAGATTGATTGTGGCAAATAGATTGCGTACTATCGACCTTGCATTATCAAAAAATTTCTTATTCCTGGAGGCCTCCACGCAAATAAAAATGCCTCTCTTTTTCTTAAACCCGGTATCCTTATTCAAGACATATTTTTTTCTCCATACACACTGGAAACGGTCTATCATGATTTTTGTTTGAGCGCTAAGACTTCCAAAGAATATAGGGGATGCGAGAACTATAACATCTGCCTCTTTTATTTTCTTATAGATTTCCTGCATATCATCTTTGATTTTACATAGAATCCTCTTTCCTATATCTTCACACTCCTGACACGGAGAGATTTTCAAATCATTCAAAACAATATGCTCAGTGATAGCACCTTTTTGCCTTGCACCCTCAAGGACCTTTTCAAGCAGGATTTCTGTGTTCCCGCCTTTCCTTGGGCTTCCATTTATGCCGAGTATCTTCATGATATCCTAAATATTTTTAATAATTCTCGCACCAAAGTTCGTAGTAACTCTGTGGATGTGCGCATGCAGGACACTCCTTAGGGGCCTCTTTACCTTCATGCACATAACCACAATTACGACATTTCCATTTCACCACCTTATCCCTTTTAAATACCAGACCCTCTTTTAGATTCTTAAGAAGTTTTCTATACCTTCGCTCGTGTTGTTCTTCCACCTCTGCTATCTCTTTAAATTGTTTTGCAATCTCCTCAAACCCTTCTTTTCGTGCCACCTCCTCTGCCTCTTTGTAGAGTTTTGTCCATTCTAAATTCTCTCCTTTACTAGCTGCCTCAAGATTTTGCATGGTGTTCCCTATTATGCCAGCAGGATAACTGGCGGTTATCTCTAAGTCTCCGCCTTCTAACAATCTAAAAAATCGCTTTGCATGCTCCTTCTCATTATCAGCGGTCTCCAAAAATATCGCTGCTATCTGTTCATACCCTTCCTTTTTGGCTACACTTGCAAAATATGTGTAACGATTCCTTGCCTGCGACTCTCCTGCAAATGATGCCAGAAGATTCTTTTCCGTCTGTGTCCCTTTTAATGTTTTCATATAACCTCCTCCTTTCCCTAAAAACTACTTTAAGACAGCCTACGAGACTGGCTCCCGAATATGGGGAATTAACCCTTCAGCCCGACCTCTTTTTTAGCAAAATTCTAACTAAAGGTTTCATCACGACATGATCGGGAATTAACCCTTTAGGGTTTCATCACGCACGTGAACAGCCTACTTGTCCGCCGAAGCTGAGTGCTAAAACTGCTTAAGCAAAGGCGGAAAGGCTGGGTTCCCGATATCGGGAATTTACCCACGATTAAAGAGAGGCTATGGTTATCCTGTCTAACTCTCTCTTTACCATCTTCGATATCAACTTCAATCTTTTTCTAAAGGTGCACACCTTTATATTTGGACAGATAGCGCTTTTCAAAAAACAATGTGTAAGGTCGATATCCCCCTGAAAAATCTTTATGATATAACTCACCTTTATACTTTCAGGTTTCAGCCTTAAAGAAAATCCACCTTTTTTGCCTTTATATGAGTTCAGAATGTTATTATCAGAAAGTTTTTGCAGTATCCTTCTCAAAAAAGGCCGTGGGAGTTTTAGCTCTTTTGATATATCATCTACCGTGACCAAATGATTCTTATCCCTCCCGGCCTTTGCCATAAATATCAAAGCCCTTAAGGCATAATCTGTATCCCTTGTTATAAATCTCAAATAGCGCCTCCTATTTGATATTATTGTAGTATCATTTAGTAAGGTTGTCAAATAAAATCTTCAACATCGCCAACATATAGGGAATTAACCACCTCTTTTTTAGCAAAATGGTCTAACTAAAGGTTTCATCACGACATGATCGGGAATTAACCCTTTAGGGTTTCATCACGAAAGTAGATAACTCCTTACACCCAAACATCTTGAGATATCTATTTTTTATTACACACTAAGGATTTTCCAGAAAATACTCTGCAAAAGATTATGCTAATTTCATATAGGACCAAAAGTGGCACAGCCAGGAGAAACTGCGAAACTACATCAGGAGGAGTGAAAATCGCAGCCACTATAAATATTATCAAGACTGCATATTTTCTATTTCTAGATAATATATCAGGCGTAACTATACCTATCTTTGAAAGTAAAAGCATCGCAAGCGGCAATTGAAACGCCATACCAAATATAAATGTAAATACCATAATAAAACTTATGTATCTATCCACGCTTATCATCGGCATTATATAACCCTTTCCAAATCCAAGTAAAAATTTAATTGCAAAAGGCACCATGATAAAACACCCAAAACTGCTCCCAATAATAAATGCGACAAATGAAAAAATCCCAAGATATAAAAAATAACCTCTTTCTTTTTCGTATAGCCCCTCTTTTATAAAATGCCATATCTGATAAAATATATACGGAGAGGATAAATAACACCCTCCAAATACCGCTATCTTTAATGTTGCCACAAATGCCTCTTGAGGGGCTAAGAAAATAAGTTTACCCCCAATGGGCCTTATAAGCCAGGCCAATATCCTATCCGTAATAGCATAGACGCCTATAGCTGTAATAAATATACATATAAGCGATTTTATAATAACTATTCTTAACTCCTCAAGATGCTCAACAATTGTAACTTTTCTTGTCATTGTAAATTCACTTAAACTTTTTATTTATCCAAAACCCGCATCTGGAAATGGCGAAACAGTTCCTGGAACTTCTCTATCTCTTCTTTAACATTATGCGCTATAAGTACTGCTGATATTGCACAGATTGCATCCGCTCCAGCCTCTATCACCTCTTTTGCATTTGATAGGTTAATCCCACCTATGGCTACAATAGGAATATTGCATCTTTTTTTAATCTCTTTTATTACACTTACCCCGCAAGGCACTCCTGCATCTATCTTTGTAGCAGTAGGAAATATAGGGCCTATAGCAATATAATCTGCACCAAGGCCTTTAGCCACCATAGCCTCTTCTATATTATCAACGCTCATACCTATAATCTTATCCCTACCAAGAAAATCTCTGGCTATTTTGTAAGGCGTATCGTGCTTTCCAAGATGTACACCGTCACCATCCACTGCTAAACAGACTTCAACATAGTCATTGATTATAAAGATTGCCTTTCCTCTACAAATATCCCTTAATTCAGATGCCTCTTTTTTCATTTCTTCTACGCTAAGGCCTTTTGCCCTATATTGTACTATCCTTACACCAGCATCAATAGCATCCTTAACATCACTGATATTTCCTTTTCTACTGAGGGATGCATCCGTTATAAAATAATAACCTTTTATCATTGTAGTAGGCATCATTTTTAATCCTGATAGATGAATTCAAATCGATTTCATATTTATAAAATATCTCTACTATAATCAAACCTTCTTAATAATATCTCCAGCGACTTTTTTACCAGAGAGGAGCATCCCGCCAAATATCGGGCCCATCCTTGGACCGCCAAATACTGCATTGGCTGCCATCCCGCACACATAAAGCCCTGGCGCCAACTCCTTGGAATTCTTTATAATTGCCTCTTCTGCAAGTTCTGCCTGCATAGAACCTTCCCCTATTATCTTTCCAGTAACTGTCCTTAATAACACCTTTGCCTTTTTTTCAACAATATGCGAAACCTCTGCAGCGTGTCCTGTTGCATCAACGATAAATCTTGCCTTCATAGTAATAGGGTCCACATGCAGATTTGCCATCTCAACAGATGTCCAATTTAGCACAAGGCCACAAACCCTTTTATGGCGAATCATAACGTCCTCTACACTTAAAAGATTAAATATATCTACCCCTGCCTTGACAGTTTTAGAACAGATTGTGGATACTGCCTCTATGCTATCTGCTACATAATAATTATCTTCGTATCTTTCTGTGCGTATACCAAATTCATCGAGAATAGATTTTGCCTTATCCTGGACAACTATCTTATTGAACATCATGCCACCACCCCACATCCCTCCGCCTATAGATAATTTTTTCTCAAATATAACCACCTTTATACCTTTCTTAGCCAGATAATAACCGCAGCACAGCCCTGAAGGTCCAGCGCCAACAATAGCCACATCAACATCAAGGGCATTTAAAAGTTTTTCCTTATATGAACTGATTATGGCCGTTGAAATTTTAACCTCATCTATCTTCATATATAAACCTCCTTATGAATACCTGAAAAATCTTCCCGTTCTACAAAGAAATCAAATTCACCTGATGAAACCTTTAGTTAGACCATTTTGCTAAAAAAGAGGTGGTTAATCCCCATATATTGGGAACCCGGCCTTTCCGCCTTTGCTTAAGCAGTTTTAGCACTCAGCTTCGGCGGACAAGTAGGCTGTTCACGTGCGTGATGAAACCCTAAAGGGTTAATTCCCCTTATATTATAACTAAAGGATTATATTTAAAATTGCACCTACGAGAAATGCTACTGTCAACATAATAAGTGTTGCCTTTAGCATGTCTTTTATGCCTAATTCTCTGGTAAGCACTGTAAAAGTTGCAACGCACGGAAAATAAACTGCAAGAATTGTACAGGCTATTATAAGCTGTTTTGTGGTAAGTCCAAGTGGCCCAAGCATCCCTACAGCAACATCTTTTCTTAAAAAACCTATTATTAAGGCAGATACTGCCTCTTTCGGAAGACCCCAGACATTTGTAACAACAGGCATAAAAATTTTTGAAAAGAAATCTATTATTTTTAAGGCATATAGTATATTTACAAGGACTATGCCTAAGAGTACATAAGGAAAGGCCTCTTTCAAAAACCAGTATAGTCTCAGGCCCAATTTTTTAAAAATAGCTGCTAATTGTGGAATCCTGTAAGGCGGTATCTCCACCAGTATCTCAGGACTTGTGCCCTTCAATAACTTATTTAATATAATCCCTTTTATTATAAATAATAAAAATAGGACACCAAATACAATACCAAGATACTGGCCCCCTCTTTTCCCAAGAAGTCCTATTATCATAGCAATCTGCGCCATGCAGGGCACTGTAATTGCCAAAAGAGTCGCTGCGATAAACTTTTCCCGTCTGCCTTCAAGAAGTCTTAAGGCAAGCGCTCCCGGAACATTACATCCCAATCCTAACATAAAAGGAATAATGGCATAACCATGCAGTCCTATATGATGCAGAAAATTATCTGCAAGGACAGCAAGCCTTGGTAGATAACCAAAATCTTCCAGTATCCCTAACGCCAGATAAAAACTGAATAAATAAGGCAACACCATCACTATATAAAGATATAGCCCTGTGCTTAAAACCCCAAATGATATGCCAAAATCTATTCTCCCATCGACCAATTCTCCTATAAGAAGATGATGTAAAAAACCTGTCCCTGATAGAAGAGCGCTTATCTTGAGTAAAATTGGAAGCCATAATTTTTCAAACATAGGCCCAAATACATAATCTATGAGATGTTCTGCAACAAAACGGATAAGCCAGAAAACGCTATATAGAATAATACCTGCTATGACTAGACCTGACGCAGGTCTTATAGTCCACTCCTCTATCCTCTGAAAAATAGTATGATGATGATGCTTTAATGTCTGCGCCTCTTTTACAATATCTCCTATCATTTCCCACTTTTCAGTGTCAGAGAGCTTCTTCCTTTGCAAGACCTTTGCATCATGAAGGCGTTCTATAAGTTTCTTTATCCCTTCGCCTGACAGACCACAGGTAGTAACCACAGGGACGCCTAAACGCTTTTCTAATTTTTCTACATCTATATAGATACCCTGATGTTTGGTCTCGTCCCACATATTAAGTGCAACCACCATAGGCAGGCCCCACTCCAAAAGTTGAAGTGTCAGAAATAGATTTCTCTCAAGGTTCGTGGCATTGACCACATTGATAATAACATCCCCTTCTTTCAACAATTCTACTGCCACCTCTTCTGCCCTGGATGTAGGCTTTAAGGAATACGTCCCTGGCACATCTATAACTATAGAACCTTCGCCATCCACCGCTATCCTTCCCTGGGTATACTCAACTGTTGTACCGGGATAATTAGAGATTATAATCTTAGCACCTGTAAGACGGGAAAAAATGGCGCTTTTTCCAACATTGGGATTTCCCATTAACAAAATCTTTTTTTCGCTCATCTGTCTGGAACCTCTACAATAATCTTTTTTGCCATACCATATCCAATAGCGATGCAGATATTATCTACCTCTACTGTCTGGGGCCCATGCCAAAAATGCGAACTTATCTTTTTTATGGTTTTACCTTTCCTGATTCCCATATTCTGGACCCTCTCTAAAAAATTATGTCCACCTATAAAATCCCTGACTATACCGGTCTGTCCTTCCTTCATCTTTGTAATGTCTATAAGCATAATAGTCCTTTCTATGTATGTGCTCTGGCGTTCAATCTATTGTATCAAAATATGCCCTTTATAGTAGTCTTACAAAATCTGCACTTGCCTTCTACGATATTATTTTCTATGACCTCAAATAACGCTCTTTTTACCAAAAGACTGTTGCAATTATAACAATAAGTGTCTCCGCCTTCAAGAACATTTCCTAAATATATATAACGAAGACCTGCATCCTTTCCTATTGACATTGCCATCTTAAGCGTTTCCAGACTGGTTGGTCTGGAATTGAGATATTTATAATCTGGATGGAATCTTGAGATATGCCATGGCATATCTTTATCTATACTGGCTATAAATTCTGCAATCGATTTTAACTCATCCTCTGAATCATTCTCATCTGGTATTACAAGGGTTGTTATCTCCACCCATATGCCTAATCTTTTCATATCCGCTATGGAATCAAGAACTGGTTTAAGTCTCGCCCCGCAAATCCTCTTATAAAAATCATCGCTAAAGGACTTTAGGTCGACATTGCAGGCGTCCAGATATGGACTTATCAACCGAAGTGGTTCATATGCAATGTATCCATTTGTTACAAAATTATTGTATAGGCCCAGTTCTTTGGCAAGCCTTGCGCAATCATAGGCGTATTCAAAAAATATTGTTGGTTCTGTGTAGGTATAAGAGATGCTTTTACACCCAGCCCTTTTTGCGCTACGAACAATCTCCTCTGGGTCAATAGTCTTTTCCGATGCATAAAACCCCTCGACGTCACTATCTCTGGATGCCTGTGAAATCTCCCAGTTCTGGCAAAAACTGCATCTAAAATTACAACCTATAGTAGCTATAGAATATGCATATGAGCCAGGAAAAAAATGATAAAGGGGCTTTTTCTCTATTGGGTCAATATGTGACGCTATTATCTTTCCATAGACCTCTGTATATAATCTACCCTCTTTATTTATCCTTACTCCGCATATCCCTTTCTTATCTGGCAGGACCTTACAATGATGCCTGCATAGATTGCAGATTACACTACCTCCCTCCAACCTTTCATAAAACATTGCCTCTTTTAACATATCCTATACATCCTGCTGATAGAATTATAGTGAAGCGCCTCTGGATGGACAAAGTTTATTCAATTGGCACTTAGAACACATTGGCTTACGCGCTGTGCAGATCTTTCTACCATGGTTTACAAGCATATAGTTAAAGTCAAGCCAATCGCTTTTTGGGACTATCCTCAAAAGGTCCTGTTCTATCTTATTCGGATCTTCTTCTTTAGTAAGGCCTAATCTAATTGATAGTCTTTTAACATGCGTATCAACTGCTATCCCTTCTGCCTTTTTAAAACCGGATGATAGCACTATATTCGCTGTCTTACGGGCGACACCTGGCAATGTCAAAAGGTCCTCCATATTGTCAGGGACCTTCCCGGAATAATCCTTCACAATCTTTTTTGCAGCGGCTATAATATTTTTGGCCTTATTCCTGTAAAAACCAGTTGAACGTATCTCTTGTTCCAAAACCTTCTGGTCTGCCTTTGAAAAATCCTCAGCAGTTTTATATTTTTTAAATAGATAAGGGGTAATCTTATTAACCCTCTCATCCGTACACTGCGCAGAAAGTATAGTTGCCACAAGTATCTGCAGTGGATTTTCATGATGCAATGCTGTTCGACTATCTGGATACGCCTTTCGTAATATCTTTATTATCTCTATTATACGTTTTTCAGGTAGGTCCATAAAACCTCCGATTCTATAAAAGCCAGGGTAGTCATTTATAATAGAGAGTCAATATATTGCTGGCAAGAAAAGGCAGCTATGGCACCTTCTCCACAGGCAGTCACTATCTGCCGCAATGGCCTCTTCCTACAATCCCCGCAGGCAAATATACCTTCCTCAGATGTCTTCATATTTTCATCTGTAATAATATAGCCGTCTTTATCCAGAATCAATATCTCTTTCACAAAAGAGGTATTAGGCCTATAGCCAACAAAGACAAACACCCCATCACAATGTAAGTCCTGATAGGTATCTTTCTTGAGATTCTTTATCCTTACAGCTGTTACTTTCTCAGCGCCAAGAATCTGTGTGACTATGGAGTCCCATATAAATTCTATCTTTTTATTCTGAAACGCGCGTTCCTGTAAAATCTTTGTTGCCCTTAGGGCGTCTCTTCGATGCACCACAAATACCTTTTTTGCAAACCTTGTCAAAAACAATGCCTCTTCTATTGCAGAATCGCCGCCTCCAACAACAACCACTTCTTTATCTTTATAAAATGCAGCGTCGCAGGTTGCGCAATAAGAAACCCCTCTACCTTGAAAGATATCCTCTCCGGGAACATCCAATTTCCTTGGGCTTGCGCCTGTTGCTATAATAACGCTACGGGAAGTTAAAAGTTCATCGTTACCATCCCCAAGTTGAATCTCCCATATATTATCTTCCCGCCTCTTTAAATATTTTACAATGCCTGTCTTAAACTCTGCATCAAATTTTTCTGCCTGCTTTTTAAAGTTCTCTATCAATTCCGAACCATTTATCCCTTCTAAAAAACCAGGATAATTTTCAATAGAATCTGCCAGCATAGCCTGACTCAAAATTGTGTAGTCCTCCACAACCAATGTCTTTAGACGAGCCCTACCAGAATATATGCCTGCTGTAAGCCCAGCAGGACCGGCCCCTATAATAATTACATCATAATCTGCCACAAGAAACACCCTTTCTATTTTGTCTTGGACCAAAAATCAATGTCCCTATCCTTACTATGTTAGCGCCTTCCTCTACTGCAATCTTATATGTGTCACTCATCCCCATAGAAAGATATTTCATCTCTAGGTTGGGGAGCTTTAGATTATTTTTT
>Ga0078972_1016480_pt1 | contig 10933 bp, 10 predicted proteins | sample YelNatPaOPGAMG01_FD_67568 | JGI IMG/M metagenome (GOLD analysis project Ga0078972, IMG submission 67568) | Hot spring thermophilic microbial communities from Obsidian Pool, Yellowstone National Park, USA - OP-RAMG-01 (SPADES assembly) (version 2) | ecosystem: Environmental > Aquatic > Thermal...
TTACGGGCTCGAAGCAGGGCAGATTTTAGAACATAGGGGTTTGCCGAACATATCGAAACAATCCCCGCCGCGATGCCCTTTTTTTGGGCCTGAACAATGTCATCTAAGATATGGAAAGCCATACTGACACCTCTGATAGAATATCAACAGAATACCCCCATGGCTAGATTCTGTTCTCGTTTGCCTGAATCCCCTCTTCGCTGGTTATGACCTTCTCAATGTACCGCACACTGCCAGGCGTGATACCTGCCCGTACAGCCAGATCATGCGCTAATACCTGACAGGGAAGTATCTCGACCGTCGGAAGCAGATAACCTGCCATGTCAGGTACCTCGATATTCAATGCTCCCGGGATAGGACGGCTTCCCACCCACACAATTCCGCACCCTTTATTGATCAAGTCCTCCGCCAGGCGGCGCGACAACCGCTGTGTTTCACCGCTTCCCTCAAACACAATCCCCCGGAATCGTTCATCCGCCACTTCGATTGGTCCCTGGCGGAATAAACCGCTTGCCATAGGCACCACCGGCCTGCGACTTGTTTCTTCAATCACCAACGCTCCCCCATGCGCTGACGCTAAAGACGCACCTCGCCCAAGCAGATAAATCGGGCGGCTATCTCCGATAAAATCGCATAATTCCTCGCGTTTTGCAATGACCTCCTGTAAAACCTGTTCAACGGTAGATGGAATTTTCTGCAACTCTTCCAACATTTCATCAAATTTTCCAACAAACACACTGCTTAAAACCAACTCCGTGACCAGCATACCCCCATAAGCAGAAATTACCACCAGCTGATCCCATCGTGAATATGTCGGAATACACACAGTTGCCAGCTTTGCAACCTGGCTATTTGGCTCATTTGTCACCGCCACAGCCGCGATCCCAGCCTGCTTTGCTATTTGTGCTGCGCGAATTAATTCTGCGGTCTCACCCGAGCGCGTGTTCAATACCAGTAGTTTATCCTTGAGCCCTGGCATTAAACCATAAATCAATTCTGTCGTATCAATATATTGGGCGGGTTTACCCAGTTGCATCAGATAATAAGTTGCGGGGATGGTTGCATTCAACCCAGAACCAACACCGGTGAATACAATCTCTTTGCCCCCCCATCCCAACTCCCTGGCGGGTTCAAATGCCGCTTTCCCACCTTTGGCGTGTTGCTCAATCACTCGCCGATAGTTATCCACTTGAGCTAAGATATCTTCCCAAACAGTCATCCTAAAGATCCTTATTCCAATCCTGATTTCCACTTCGGAGCATTTTCCGGGAACAAACTCATCGAAGCTGCTCCTAACATTGCAATGCTTTGTCCTAACTTGCTCTGTTTGATCTCCCTTACTCGTCGAGTAAAATATGGCTCTCCACAACGATAAAATTCTTCTTTCAAAGGGTTTAATAACCAATGTCCAACTTGAGCAATGCCACCACCGACAATCACAACCTCGGGACCAAAAATCTCCACCCAACTGGCTAAGCCTCTACCTAGCCAAAACCCTGTTGTCTTCCATATCTCTTGTGCAGCTTCATCGCTGGCTTCGGCCGCATCAAATACATCAATGGGATCCAAATGACCTTTCGCTTGAAGTATTTCGGTGAGCCTCGTCTCGCGTTGGGCAAGAGCAACATCTTCGGCTCGTCGGCGGATAGCCCTTGCTGATGCCAGACTTTCCAAACAACCACGGCATCCTGCAACACATATTGGTCCATGGGGATCTAAGATAATATGGCCCGGATTCCCTACCGTTCCCTCGTGAAACCGCAAAACCCGCCCATCTACCATCATTGCCATACCAACCCCTGTTCCTACAGTCATCACCATCAAACGCTTTTCCGATTTACCACCCCCAAAATAATACTCACCTAACACTCCACAATTCATATCATTATCCAGAACTGTAGACAAATTGTAACGTTCTTCAAATGCTTTTACAATTGGGTAATGATCCAGAGAATGTAAATTAATATAATCAGGTGCTTTTCCATCAGATTCTAAATACCCGCAAATGCTAATCCCGATACCGGTTAAGCCTGATGTCGTCTCTCTTGCAATCTCTACCAACTGATCTGTTTTGATAAATATTTCATTAATGATTTGTACCGAACTATAAGATTGCGGGGTTTGCACCACCCCATAATTAATGATATTTCCATTCTCTAATACTAACCCTAACTTTGTTGCTGAACCACCAATATCAATACCGATTGCTGCTTGTGTCATTCTATTATTCTACCTGGGTAATATAATTTGAGATAATCAACTTTCCCGGTTCGAGTCCTCTTTGTATTGCCAACTTTACACCAATCAGTTGTGGTGGGGTAATATCTACTAGTGGGCTATAGAATTCATCCATCTCTTCTGATTGGAATACTAGGCATTTTTTCAGGTCGGATAATTTATTGGTTTGATTGGTAAATATCAATACCGGTATATCTAACGCAGCCATATCCGTTGCTAAATTATACAAATAATGCGTCGTTTTTCCTTTGGGTGCAAATATAATAAGCCGATGCTCTGGTGTTATCATCTCTCGTAGACCATGACGAAAAGTTGCAGCAGCCATTCCTTCTGCGACTACCTTTGGGACTTCTCTAAACAATACCGCACTAAACATAGCCGACGCCAATCCCGGACCTCTACCTACAAAAACAGAGTATGTCGAATCTCGAAAAAAATCAATATAAGGCGGAAAACTTGTTTCCCATTCCTTAAAGATATTATTTAGAGTCCCAATAGCTTTTTGTATTTCGTTCCTTGGTTTAGTTAGGTCATGGTTTAGTAATGCTTCAACTAAAATGTTCATTACTGCTATGGTTGCCGTATTAGTTTTACTGCCACAAGCTAATTGCGGACCTGCGAGTATAGGGATACCAATCGTGCTCATTTTCGCAAGCGTTGAATTGGGATTGTTATAGATTCCGATAACTGGCCAACGATTGTGAATGGACTCAAGTAAATGAACAATCTCAGCAGATTCCCCGGATTGAGAAACAAGGATAAAAGTAGCTTTTTTGGGAACCATGTCGATGTGATAATGAAGGAATTCAGAAGTATCCCATAGATGACTCTGGATTCCCCCTTCGCTAAGAATACATTGAGCAGGCATACAGGCATACATTGATGTAGCCATTCCGGTGAAGATGATTAGAGGAGATTTCCGTAACAAACCCACAGCTTCTTCTAAGGCTGGGCTTTTGTTATCAATATATTCCTGTAAAATTTTGTTTAATACAATTGGTTCTTCCAGGATTTCATTGTAAAGAACGTTATCATTGATGTTCATTTTCATTCCTCAGAAATTCGATTGATATACAAAATAGATCACTACGAATAACGCTTTTTGTTGATTCTAATGGTTGATCTGTTTTGTTATATGCCAACCTTTGAAATAGAAACGCGAGTGATCCCGGGGGTACTTCAAGTAAATTTGCCTCGGTTGAACGTAACAAGATGGGTGATATTAAATCTTGAGCTCGGGCAATATTTTGTCCATAATATTTTTCCATCATTTCGTATAAAGAGATATTTTCTTCGTATCTGGCGATGAAATTGGGAAACAACGGTGAAGGCAAAAAAGTGGTATCCAATCCAAGAGGAATATCATTCATCAAGCGTAATCTCACTAATTTAATCACCTTGGAAGATGGATCTATTTTGAGCCTTTCAGCAAGGCGGGGTGTTGCTTCCATTTCTGAAATTTGAAGCGTTCGCCGACCAGGAATCATCCCCTTTTCTAATGTTAAATTGGTTAAACTATATAAATGGGTGAGAGGTAAAGCTATCTTGTTCTGTTCTGCTACAAATGTTCCTCGCCCTTGAATTCGATAAATCAAACCTTGTCGCCGTAATTCATCCAGCGCGCGTTTTATTGTGATAGGGCTCACATCGAGTTTTTCACTTAATTCGTTCTCTGAAGGAAGTCTATCTCCAGGGCATAAACTACCTTCATGAAGAGCGTTAATAATCCACGTCTCCAAGGCTTCTTTTACCTGAATGTAAAGCGGTCTTGAAGAAAAGTGATTTAGGTTGATTTCTTTTTCCCAGGCTGTCAAATTTTCCATAAATTATGTAAATCAGACTATTGCGAGAACGGTATATTAATGTTATACTTAATATACTAAGTATAGTGATTTTATCATAATGTACAAAGACCGTCAATCACACCACTATTCCCAACATATTTTATTAAGGAGCGAATCGATGAAACGTATATATTCATTAATCGGAGTACTATTATTCCTAAGCTTATTGCTCAGCGCTTGCGGAACACAAGCAACTCCTCCTCCCGCACAAGTTACAGAAAATCAACCAATGGCAACTTCTGAACCTGAAGTGGCTACAGAAGCTCCTGCAGAACCGATTACTCTTACAATCTGGTACTGGGGAGAACAAGAAGCACCAGGCATGAAGGACTTTATGGAAGCAGCTGTGAAAGTTTATATGGAAGAAAATCCTAACATCACCGTAAAAGCGGTCTTGCAAGAATCAGATTCCCTGTATCCGGCATTTCGTGCAGCAGCGGAAGCAAAAGAAGGCCCTGATATTCAGTTCTTTTGGGGAGGTGTATTTACTCTCGAAGATGCTTGGCTTGGTAACCTGACACCAATTAGTGATTACTGGAGTGATGAAGAACTAGCAAATATACCAGCCGGACAAAGAGCTGAGACATTTTGGGATGGCAAACAATGGGGTGTTCCATTTTATCAAATTGGAACATTCTGGGCGTATAACAAAAAGATGTTTGCCCAAGCTGGACTAGATCCCGAGAATCCGCCTGAGACTTGGGATGCCTGGCTGAACGCCTGTGATAAGCTGCGCGCCGCTGGCATCACCCCAATTGGCACAGGCTTTAAAGATGGATGGCTCGGTGGGTGGATGGTCAGCTACCTTGGTCAGCAAAACTTTAACAGTATTGATGATCTCATGGCAGCTGTCCGAGGGGAAAAGAGTCTCACTGAACCTATGTACGCAGAATGGTGGTCACGCTGGAAAGAACTTGTTGATCGCAAATGCTTCAATGATGACATCATGTCCCTAGACCTGTATCAAGGTCAAGCTCTCTTTGAACAAGAACAGGCTGCAATGACCAATCATGTCCAACCATACATCGCTGTCCTTGAACGTAAAATGGGTAAGGATGTTGTTGGGGTTATGCGTACGCCAGTTTATGGTAACGGTAAATTCAAAAATGCCATCGGAATACCTGTTCAGACATTGGCAATAACATCCTTCTCTCCCCATAAAGAAGAAGCCGCGAATTTTCTCCGCTTTCTCCATAGAGACGACATCATGAAATTGATGTATGAAAAAGCAGGTGCGGTTACGCCTGACCTCCGTTTCAAACCTGAATGGTTTAATACCAACTCTGATACAATGATTGATAAATGGCGAAACACTTATCCTCTATTCTGGTATCAGTATTACTATCCACCTATCTGGGAATCGGAAGGAGCAATTGCTTTAGGTCAATTGCTGGTCTCTGGGCAAATCACTCCCGAAGAAGCGGCACAACGCTGGCAGGATATCGCCGAAAAGAATCGTCGTGAAAATCCAGAACAGTTGGAGAATTATAAAAAATGGGTATTCCCTCCGGAGATGTTTGGTCAATAAACAGCTATTAGTCTATTAATACATCTCGTAAGTATCACATAACCTGTTAACATTCCTCTTCTCTCATTTGGGAGAAGAGGAATGTTGAGAAATAGTGAATCCATTTATGTATAAAACTCTGATCAATTTTGAAAAACCTTTTTATAAATTAATGAAATGATTATGTCGGAGTAATCATGATAAATAAAATTTCCCTAAAAAAATTAATTCCCTATTTTTATCTTGCTCCTGCATTAGGGATGATTTTATTAGTCTTTGTTTACCCAGTTATTGATCTTATCTGGCGAAGTTTTTTTAAGGTAACAGATGGAAGACCAATTTTTACAGGATTCATCGCTTATCAAAATGCCTTACGCGACCCAATTTTCTGGGTTTCATTTTGGAATAATATCCGCCTTTTTCTATCTGTTCCAATATTAGTTGTCTTGTCCCTTATTTTCTCAAACCTAATCTTTGAACGAATACGTGGTTGGCAAATTTACCGTTCGATTGTCTTCATTCCATATGTCCTTGCCATTCCTGTCGTGGGGATAGTCTTTAGTTACATACTACAAGCAAATGGCGTCTTTAACACCATCTTACGTTCAATCGGTTTAAATGCTTGGGCAAGGGAATGGTTAGGATCACCCTCCACTGCCATCTGGGCAATCATGTTTGTGATTATATGGAAAGAGTTGGGGTTTGGGATTGTTCTATTTCTCGCTCGACTTAGTTCAATATCCGAAGATTTATTCGACGCAGCAAAATTGGATGGCGCAAATTGGTGGCAACAATTATTTTATATAACAGTTCCCCAAATGAGTACCGTAATTGAATTCTATATCATTGTCAATATGATCACGATGTTAAGCTGGGTCTTTGCTTATATTCTTGTCATGACAAAAGGTGGACCTGGAAACAGCACTTGGGTGCTTGAATATTTTATCTACCAAAAAGCTTTTCCATATAGCCAAATGCAAATTGCATCATCCGCCGCAGTATTATTACTTTTATTCGCTTCCGTGTTAATGCTGTTGCAAGCGCGCCTCCGCCGCCAAGTCGAAGTAATGGGAGTATAAAAATGTCAAAACTGATTAACATTTACCGCCTTCGACAAATTCCTGCCTGGGTATTGAAGCAGGGTTCACTACTCTCTCTTACTATACTGACACTTTTCCCACTATATTTTATGTTTATCAATGCATTAAAAAAACGAGAGGATTTCCTGAAAAATTCACTAGGATTACCCCAATCGATTGAACTACAAAACTTCTTGAAAATCCTCCAACATCCTAACCTGGGTCTATGGTTTAGAAATAGCATCATTTTAACCCTTGGTTCTGTTCTCCTTTGCACTGCCATTGCTATCTTGGCTGCATACGCCTTTGCTCAAATGGATTTTCGGGGAAAAGAGACTCTTTTCAATCTTATAACTCCCTTGATGGTGATCCCTCCCATCGTTATGGTAATCCCGATGTTTGTCCTCTTTCGCCAATTAAGGCTTGTAAACAACCTCGGTGGACCGTTAGTCATCTATGCTGGTTTGATGTTACCATTCACGATTTATCTTTTACGGAACTTTTTTGTCACTATCCCCCGCGAGATTAAAGAAGCTGCTTTGATGGACGGTTGTTCAGGATTTCAAGTACTGACCAAAATCTATCTCCCATTATCCCGCCCAGCCCTTGTAACCTCCATCATCGTCAATGCTGTATGGGTATGGAACGAACTACTGATCGCTCTGGTCTTTTTGCAAACCGAGGAATTACGGACATTGATTGTCGGAATAACGACCTCTTTGCAAAAACGATTCACTTTGGATGTGCCCTCTCTTATGGCAGGTCTAACCATTGCTACTATTCCAATGATTGTCATGTATATTATCGGTCAAAACGCTTTAGTGCGCGGGTTGACCGCTGGATACGAAAAATAAAGAATTGAGGTATATTATGAATTCACAAAACGAGTTAATCCCATCCGAGATTTTTGAGACACCCCAAGCAATCCTTCAAACATTAAACGAGACTAGAGCGCAAGCGAAAGATGCTGCCACGCGAATGAAAGAATACCAACCCCGGCGAATTTTTTTCATCGGCAATGGTACATCTTTCTATTCCAGTCTAGCAGCTTCCTATACTGGTCGAATTTTGGCTTCTTCAACCGCTTCTCCTTACGTACTCGCCATCCCTAGCGGCGACTTCCGTTATTATATGCCACAAGTTGATCAGCATGATGTGATCGTTGGCATGTCCGCTTCCGGTGAGTTTCGTGACGTAATTGCGGTCTTTGAACAGTTGGAAAATAAATGTCTGCGTATCGGGATTACCCATGTTGCCAATAGCCGTATCACTCAAGTTTCAGACGCAACCTTGGTATCAAGTGGTGGTCCTAGTAGCGTCCCAGTGATGACGAAAACCTATGCCAGCACTCTAACTGCTGCTCATTTGCTCCTATTAGAATTCTTCGATGCTCCCTCTGAAATTTACAAAAATCTCGAAGACAGCGCTCGCCTTTGCGAAACAGCCCTCCAAGATATCGAAGCGAGGATTTTGTCAATCGTTTCTGATCTTCAGAGCTATCAACACGCATTCTATTTTGGCGCCGGAATAGGCTACGCTACTGCGTTGGAGAGCGCACTAAAAATGAAGGAGATGGCTATGCTCCATGCTGAAGGTAGCGAAGTATGGGAATATGCGTCTGGACCGGCTACAATAGTAGATCAAAATTTTTTTTGCACAGCTTTTTATACCGATCATCCAACCGACAGTGATATAGCCAACTCAGCTAAATTCTCCCGGCAATGGGGGGCGCGCGTTATTGAGATTGGACCACATTCCCAGGCTCAGGACTTTCATCTACCAGTGCAAGCCAATAATTTTGAACCATTTAATTCCCTTTCCCTCGTGCCTCCAGCTGCCTTATTGGCTTATCGCATGGCGCGTGCCCGTGGGTTTAACCCCGATATTCCTGCGTGGCGTGAACGCTATTATGCTCAAGGGATGCACCATCTAATCGGTAAAAATCAATAAAAGGTAGTGCAAATGGTTAAACAAGCTATCGGTATTGATATCGGTGGTTCGTTCACGAAAATTGCATTAGTGGATCAGGCGGCAAACCTCTCCCACCTCGAAGTTATCGAAACAGCTTCCCACAGTGGTGTCGATGCTTATTTTTCAAAAATGGATAGCATTATCGAAACCTTGCTAGCAGAACGCCCCATTGGTATTGGCATCACCTTACCAGGATTTTTAACCGATGATGGCCGCTGCATCACCTATAATCCAAATACCCCTGCTCTGGAGCAGATTGATTTTGTGAGCCGCTTCTCCTGTTTTGGATTGCCCGTAAAAACTGAACAAGACCTCAATGCACCGGCAATCTCAGAGTATTATTTTGGTGCAGGAAAAGGTACCCACCGTTTTATGGCTATTCCCATTGGAACAGGTGTCGGAGTTGGGATGATCATTAATGGGCAGGTTTTACGCTTTACTGGTTTTACTACCGGAGATACAGGCCATATCATCATAGAGCCCGATGGTCCAACATGCAGCGGTGGATGTCATGGATGTGCCGAAGCATTAGTGACAGTACCCGCAATCGAACGCGAAAGTTTGGAAGCTTTCGAAAAAGGACAGGCTGAAAGCTTACGCCAGTATTTGACCGATGGAAAAATACCTGCTCAAGCTGTTATTCAAGCTTCCCGAATGGGAGATCCAATTGCAGTAGAAATCATGACTCGTATCGCGAATAGACTTGGGATATGGCTTTCATCTCTGGCGCCAATTTTTCTTCCGGAAAAGATTGCTCTCTGTGGAGGTGTGGCTGAAGCAGGCGATTTTTTCATTGAAGTTTGTAAAAGACGTTTCTTCTCATTATCCGGCCCCCAGTACTCCCATAATTGCGAAGTGGTCTTCGGAGCATTTAGAGGATTAGCCGGTGTCGTTGGAGCAGCAACTTCGTTTTTGATATAAAGGAACATCAAATGACCCAATACAACCATCGTCAACGAGTATTAGCAACCATACAACATCAAGAAGCTGATCGGATACCCCTGGATTTAATGGGCCAAGCTACCATGCTTCTTGATCAAACATATTTTCGATTAAGAGATTTTCTAGGCTTGTCACCAATCCCACCAGCAAGATTTGGATCAACCGCTAACTATTATGATGAGCGGATATTAGAAATCCTCGATATTGATTTTAGACGTATCATGCTTAAATCAAAGCCTCAATCGGAACCCATTTATAAAGCTGATGGTTCTTTTACCGATGCTTGGGGAATTGGTTTCAAAACAGAAGGTATTTTTGTTAATGTAATCAATCCTCCTTTAGCAAATGTTGCAACGATCAAAGAGGTTGAATTGTATCCTTGGCCTGCTGCAACAACGCTATTTGATACAGAAGGTCTCCGTTCTCATGCAAAAGAGTTATTCTATAACACAGATTATGCACTAGTTGCCCGAAACCCCGTTACTTATGGTTTATTTGATCGAGCCTGTCTAATGATGGGCAACGCAAATTTTATGATGACTATGGCAAACAATCCTTCTATAGCACATGCGCTTTTAGAGCGTATTTTAGCGATATATAAAGATATCTGGACTCTCTTTCTGGAAGAAATAGGCGAGTTTGTTCAGATGGTCGAATATGGAGATGATATTGGCGGACAAAACAATTTATTGATTTCTCCTGTAATGTATCGCACATTCCTGAAACCCAGAGAGGCTGAATTGTTTTCATTGATACGAAACAAAGCTCCTAATGCTGCTATCTTTCGTCATTGTGATGGTAGTATTGCAAAAATAATCCCCGATTTTATCGAAATCGGTGTGAATGTTCTTAACCCTGTCCAAACGTCAGCTAAAGGTATGGATGGGAAGTTTTTGAAAGAAACTTTTGGTAATCAACTCACTTTTCATGGTGCGATTGAAAAAATGGAAGAAGATGAGGAAACGTTAGCAGCTGAAGTAGAAGCAAAAATCGCAACATTTGCCACTGGCGGTGGTTATATTTTCTCATCTTGTAACCATATGATCAATGTCCCACCGGAAAATATTTTATTGATGTTTGATTTAGCTCGAAAGTACGGTAAATATCCTATTTTCTCTGGGCAATAAGTATAAAATTGCTAATTAATCAAAACAATACCTGCGAGGCATTTCTTTTGTGGAGCTAGCAGGTATTTTTATTTTATTATCTACATCATCTGTTCACTTGGCTTTCAAGAAACCCGGAACCTTTAATATTACATGAACGTCTATTTTTAATGAACAAAAATATTTTATACTTTACTAATTTAACCGGATAAATACCTCTGCAGGTTTCAAATATGACTATCAAAG
>Ga0078972_1016481_pt1 | contig 10932 bp, 11 predicted proteins | sample YelNatPaOPGAMG01_FD_67568 | JGI IMG/M metagenome (GOLD analysis project Ga0078972, IMG submission 67568) | Hot spring thermophilic microbial communities from Obsidian Pool, Yellowstone National Park, USA - OP-RAMG-01 (SPADES assembly) (version 2) | ecosystem: Environmental > Aquatic > Thermal...
ACCAGGGGATACACGGCCTCCACCGCCTCATTGTGCATCCGGATGCAACCGGCGCTGGCCGAGGTGCCGATGGACCAGGGCTTGTTGGTTCCATGGATGCCGTAGATGCCCCAGGGAACGTTCAGACCGATCCAACGCGTGCCGAAGCCCGTTCCCCAGTTCATGGCCTTGCGCTGCACCCGCCACGTCCCCACCGGAGTGTTCGTGGCCAGCTTGCCCACCGCCACCGGATACCTGGCCACAACCTTCCCTTCCTGAAACACGGTCAAACGATGGTCCACCGTGTCGATCAGGACCACGGTGCCAACGGCACCGGGAGCCGCCCCGGCCGGTTGGGCCGCGCCCAGGACCGTGAAAAGCAGCAGCACCACTACCAGACGTCGCACCCGTATCCGCTCCTCTTTTTTGCCGGCACACGGTATTATGCGCCGGCGCAAGCGAGGCTAGCCGTCCGGAGGATCATGGTGACCGATCAAAAACCTGCCTCATACACTGTACCGTAACGCAAAGGCTCGATCGTCCGGAGGGCGGCCGGGAGCAAAGAAACGGAGGAAGTGATGGTTTCTGTGCTAGCCACACCCGACATCTATACCCTGGTGGCCGGCAACGGAGAAGGGTCCATGCCCCTGGTGGCTTTCGACCGGGCTCTTCTGGCGGCCGGAGTGGGCAACCTGAACCTCCTGAAGGTCAGCAGCATCCTGCCGCCCGACGCCGAGCCCCTGTCCCGCATTGCCATCCCCCCGGGTTCCCTGGTACCCATCGCTTACGGCAGTATCAGCAGCCAGGTGCCCGGGGAGGTCGTTGCGGCAGCCGTCGGCATAGGCATTCCACCCCACGGTTACGGGGTCATCATGGAGTACTCCGGCCGCGTCAGCGAGGCCCAAGCACACGAAGCCGTGACCCGCATGGTGCGGGAAGCCCTGGCCGTACGCCGCCTGGAAACGGCGCAAATCGTCGTCAAGACCACCGAGCACCGGGTGATGACCTGCGGCTGCGCTTTTGCCGGCGTGGTGCTCTGGTACAGGAACACCCTTCCCGAGTACAAGACATAGAAAGAGAAAGAGAAGGGGGCCCGGGTCAACCGGGCTCCCTTTCGTCACTGCCCTTCCGCCAGGCGCGCCAGCCGCTCGCCGTAGGAGGGATGGTCCAACAAGACGCGTTGCCACCCCCGGGCCGGTCCCGCTTGGTCCAGCCAGGCCAGCCGGCCCAGGTAACCGGCCAACGCCCCGCCCAGGCCCAGCCGGGCCGCGAAGGCGTCCGCGGCATATTCTTCCCGCCGAAACCCGGCCGCCAGGAAAGCCTGCCAGGCCAGGTCCCCCACCCGAAACAGCCACACCAGTAACCCCCAGAACATGGCCGCTGCCTGCCCGGAGGCGTTTTTCCGCGGCCCGCCGCCCAGAGCCAGCCCCAGGTGGATACCCAGCCGGCCCAGGATCCCGGCCAGGGCGCCCGATAGACCCAACACGCGCAGGATCTGGCGCCGGGTGGCGTGACCGCTCAACTGGTGGCCGGCCTCGTGAGCCAGGACCCCGGCCAGTTCCGCGCCGGTGCAAAACGCGAGAAGGGCCGCCGTCACCACCACCGTGCGCCGCCCCAAGGCCCAGGCCAGGGGCAGGGGCCGGTCGAGCACCAGCACCCGGGGCCGGTAGCCACCCGCAAGCCTGCCTCCAACGACGGCGATGGCCACGCTTATCAGGGATTCCTCCGGGGGTGCCGGCCGGCGCGCCCCCATCAGGAACGCCGCCAGGCGTTCATTGACGGGACTGGCCGCCCAGAGGGTCAGGGCGGTCAGGAGCGCCAGAGCCATCCCCCCTGCCAAAACGGGAGACCGGTTACCCGCCATGAGCAGGACCACGGTGACCAGGAGCCAGTCAGCCAGCCAGACCAGGAGCATGATCCCCACCTCCCGCCGCGATCCGCACCCGCCGCACCTGGAAAGCCGGATGTTTAACCAGAACCACCGCTTCTCCCTGCGGCAGGCGCTTGATTTCGTCCGGCTCGATCCAGTAGGGCCGGTCGGGGTAGACGGCACCCGGTTGCCAGCTTCCAGCCGCGTCCGGCCGCAGATGCAGGCGGAAGCCCTCCCGGCTCCCGATGCATCCGGCCAAAAGGTCGGCGCTGGCCGGCACGTCCTGCCGGTGCACGATCTTGACGTTGGTGTTGCCCAACACCTGCTCCAGCAGGCTTTGTCCCCCGCCGGCGCGCAGGTCGGCCAGTTCCTGGACGGCCAGGACCAGGTGCATTCCCGAAGCGCGGCTCTTGTTGAGCAAATCCGCCGCCTCGCGCCCGGCCAGTACCCCGAACTCGTCCAGGATCACGAAAACCGGGCGCCCGCCAGACAGCATCCTGGAAGCCGCCGCCTTCAGGTCCAGCACGAAGAGACGCCCCACCAAACGGGCCTGTTCCGGACAGCCCAGGGTGTCGAGCGAGAAAAGGGCCACCTCGCCCTTTTGCCAGACCGCCCCGAGGTCGATGGACTCCGGTTCCTCCCGCAGAAGCGCCGCCAACTCCCGCGGCGCCACAACGGCCAGCCGGTTGAGCAACCCCGCGGCCTCCCTGCCGCAGCGGTCAATCAGGTCGTTCACGGCCAGGCGCTCCTCTTTGCTGGTCAGCTGCCGCGCCGTCAAAGCCAGTTGGTGCGGTTCCAGGGCCCGGACCAACGAGGGCAGGTCCTGTCCCTGGCCCGCGGCCCGCACCAGGGCGATGCCCTCGCCCAGATAGCGGGCGGCGGCGAACTTGTAGTGCGGTTCGCTCCAATCACTGCATTCCATTAAGCGGTCCCGCAACTCGAGACTGGAACCGTGCCGCAAAGGGTTGTAGGGGACGGACTGGTCCGGCCGGGTCATGTCGAAGTGCAGGAACGGGCGGCCGCCCGCCTCCGCAAGCGCGCCCAGGCGCCGGGCCAGACCGGGGTCGCCTTTGCCGTCCACCACGATCAAGCCCACGCCCCTTTCCACGGCGCTGCTCATGAAACGCAGGAGGGTGGTCGTCTTGCCCGAACCGGTGGCGCCGAGCACCAGGACATGGGCATTGACCGCCTCGTCCGACAGGGAGACGGGCCCGTCCGGCCCCTGGCCCAACCAGGTACCGGGGGCCGCTTCCCGCTCCGGCCGCGGACTTCCGGCCGGCGCCCCGGCGAGGGAAACCGGCCGGTACAGCAGCATGACACCGAGGCCCACCGCCAATACCAGCGTCAGTTCGAGGAGGAGCCGATCCATAAGAGGTTCCCCCCTTCCCACCTGGCCAGGCGCACGAAAGGCAGGCCGGCCAGGGCCGGTTCCAGGCCTTTCTCCGTCCGCCCCGGCCCGGTCACGTACCAGACCTCGTCGTAAGCGGAACGGGTGTAGGCCCGCAGGATTTTCTCCCGCCGCCACGGCGCCTTGGGCGATAACTCCAGTTCCACCGCCACCTCCCGGTCAGGCCAGGTCAGAAGGCCGTCCGGTAACGGCTCCCGCCGCCTGCCGCCGGCCCACAAGCGGCGCCGCAGGACGCGCTCGCTGACCCATACGCCGCCGGTGGTGGTCTCCAAAAGCAGGGCCAGGTCCACCAAACGCCAATCGTGCCAGTATTTGCCGAGATTGACGGTCGAAAGCGGCCGCAAGAAGTGCCCCGCCGCCTTCACGCCGGCCGCGGTAGCCCGGTAAATCCCTTCCACCTTGCAAAAGATACGGTCGTAACGTAGATAACCCTGACGGCAAAGCCTTCCCAACCGGCGCCGGCTGACCTGCCCGGGAAACTTCCGGACCAGGTGCGAATAGCCGGCAAAACCCATACCGTTCACAAAACCGATGATCCCGACATCCACTTCCGACAACCCAGCGACAGCCACAAGCGACCACTCCCCTGTCCTTTTTTCCGGTCTCCGCCGGTCGAGCCCTGCCTGGTTCCCGATTGTCGCCGATCCGGACACCCGATCCCGGGGGCAATCCCCGTCTGGCCCCGTCCATCCCGTGGCCGGGGACGAAAAAGACACCGCCGTAAGCGGGTCATTGGCCTTGAGCGGCAAACCACAGGCCATGGCCTGACTCGAAAGGAGTGATCGACAAGTGTGGTCCGGATTCTAACTCCCGGTCGCTTCCGCCAGGGGCATTTCCGCCACCAGGTCGTCGGGGCTGGACTCCACCATCCCCACCTGATCCTGACGGTGGCGGTCCAGGAAATAGACCCGGTCGGCCGCTACCTCCACGGCCTTGCGCCGGATGCCGGCCTTGTCGTCGTAGGAGCGGGCGTGCAGGCGGCCCTCCACCCCCACCTGGCGCCCCCGCGCCAGATACTGGGCACAGGCCTCCCCCGCCTTGCTGAAAACCACCACGTCGAGAAAATCCGCCTCTTTCTGCCCGGAAGCCGCCGGGCCGCGGTCCACGGCCAGCACCAGGCGGGCCACCGCGGTACCGCCCGCGGTGTAACGAAGCTCCGGTTCCCGGGCCAGACGGCCGATCAAAAGCACTCTGTTCATGTGGCATCCTCCTTGTTGGTGTTTCGCAGGATTTGTGCCTCCTCCATCCCCGTTTGAAAACGCGGGTATCAGGAAGCGTACTTCTTCGATTTCATCTCCAACCCATCCCGACCCACGACCCACCCTGCGGGTGGGTGCCCCGGGGTGGGTGCCCGGTCCGGGGCTTGAGCCCGCCCGGCTTGTCCCACTGTTCGCGCGTTACCAACGGCGCCCATCATCTTCCGCCCCCAGGCCGCGCATCAGGACGGGCTCCGGCCCGTCGTCGCCCACCCGGCAAAAGGCCCGCGCCAGAGGTAGATGATAGAGGGCGCCGTCCCAGGTCAAACGTACCGGCCAGGACCGTCGCCGGGCCCGTGCCGCCAGCCGGCCCAGTTGCCCCACGCCGGCGGCCACCACCACGGTCCGGCCGTCGCCGGGCCGGTACAAGCGCAGGAACTCCTCGAACCTGTTTTCTTCCTCCCCCCCTTCGCGAAACGACACAACCGTGAAGCGCTGGTCGCGCCATAATATCTGCACGCCGCATCCGTAGACCGTCCAGAAAGCCTGACCCCGCAGCGGGCCCAGAGACAGCAGGCGCACCAGGAGAAGGTTGGCCACCACCTGGTTCACCGCGGTCAGGCCGTCCCAGGGCGGCCATGCCGCCGGGGGACCGCCTCCGTAGAGCGGCGGCAGCGGGGCCCCCTCCACCGTGTAAGCGGTCAGTATCCCCGCGCGGACCAGACGTCCGGGTAGAGTGCGGTCGGACGCCCGCCCCAGCAACCGGCGTACCTGCCAGCCGCTTACCAGGCCCAGACGCGCCACCTGCGCCGCCACCGGCGACCAAACCGGGGAAGCCGCCCGGCAAGCCACCCGTAGCGATCCCATGGCGCTCACCGGCACCGCGTAAGGCCCCGGAGGCAGGGAGGGGTCCAGGGCGCTGCGATTCATCCCGCCGGAAGCCGGGTGACCAGCCAGCCGGCTATCTTGCGCCGCGCGGGGTCGATGCCGGTAAGTTGCACCACCACCGGTGTCCCCGGCGGCGGCACGTCGCCCACACCGCGGCAGCATCCACTGACACCCGGTTCGAAGCATACGAAGACGGCGTTCCCGCGGCTGCCGGTAACCGTGGCCAGATAGCGGGCATTTTCGCGGTAGCGCTCCTCCAATCCTCGCCAGGGATCCTCCTGCAGGGCCTTCAAGGAAACTTTGACCCGGCCGACGGCCCGGTCGGCGGCCAGAATGCTGACCCTGATCAACTGGCCGGGCCGCACCAGTTCCCGCGGGTCGGCCACCCAGCCCCAGGCCATCTCGGCGGCCGGGAGCAGCGCCCGCACCCCGCCCACGTCCACCAACGCCCCCCGGCCCGGATATACCGCCTCCACCGCCGCCGTAACGGTCAGTCCGGCCCGCAAAAGGGACCAGGTTACCGGGCGGATCTGTGCCAGGGCCAGCCGACGCGATAGCACCACCTCCCCGGCCCGGCGGCGGATGTCCACGACGCGGCAGTAAAGGAAGCGCCCGGGGAAGGCCAAAATCCGCGCCCCGGCGTCCGCTTCGGCCTCCGGCATCCGTCCCCTGATCCGGCCAAAGCGGAACACCAGGCACCGGCCGGCCTCTTCCTCTTCCAGCCCGGCACAACGCGCCTTGAATACGTGGCGCATCTGCCGGGAACGGTAAAAAAAGATCCAGTCGTCCCCCCCGCGCCACTCCTCGGGAGCCGGTGCCGGCTCCGGTTCCGGTATCTCCCGGATCACCCTCCCACCTCCCACCGTCGCGGTATGTTCACGATGCCCCACAGAAGCTTGCGCGGCCAGTCGCAGGAGACCAGCCGCACCAGCACCCGTTCACCGGGGGCAGGCTGCAGAAAACGGTGGTGAGGTGTGCGAACCAGCATCCCCGGTTCCAGTTCCACCCACAGACCACGCTCCCGCACCCGGTAGACGCTGCCCGGGTACAAGCCGCCTTCCCGGTACCGTGACGGCCCCCCGAGCCAGGGGTCCGGCGTCATCGCCTTCAGGCTGACGATCAGCCTTCGCGCTTCCCGTTCGCAATGCAGGATGCGCACCCGGACCAAACGCCCGGGCGTCAGCAGGAGGCCGGGATCGGCCACATAGCCGTGCGCCAGTTCGGCATACGGTAACCAGGCGGTTACCCCGCCCGCCTCCAGAACCGCCAGCCGTTTCCCCACCTTGATCACCCGGGCCTCGATCTCCCCGCCCTCGACCGCCGTGCGCCAGGTCTCCCGGGCCAGATCCTCCAGGGCCTGGCGGCGCGAGAGAATGACCACCCCGGCGTCCCGGTCGACGGCGGTCACCCGGTAGGGGATGCTCAGCCCCACCAGTTCGGCCAGGCTTTGGCCCGGCCATAGACCGGCCTGTCCGGCGGGCACGATGCCCCTGATCGGGCCGGGCAGTTCCACCACCAGGCACGGTTCACCGTTTACCGACTCCAAACCCCGGGCCAGGCCGTAGGCCAGGTGGCCGTGGCTCAAAGCACGGTAAACGGCCGGCCAGCCCCCCGGGACCGGTGTACTGACACCGGACGCCGCTGTGTCCAACATATGCGCCCCCTTTATCCCTTGTCTTCTCACCCGAAAAAGTCGTCCTCGACCGGCCGCGGGACGGTGACGAGGCCGGTCCGCTCCCCGGCGGCCGGCCGGGTTTCCCGCCCGGAGAGCGGCTCCGCCACCCGCCCCTGCACCGGGGGCATGAGGTTGTTGTCCTTGACGATCCGGTACACCACCTGCCCCTGGGGCAGGAATTGCAGAAAGGACGCCGGAAAGAAGGGCTGTTCGACCTCCTGCCGGTGCAGGCTGTCCGCCAGCCAGGCCGCCGGCCAGAAACCCGATTTGCGAAAAGTGTGCGACTCGGCCACCGCTACCTGCCGTCCGAATTCCTCTTGCCACCATAAGGCCTCGGCGCCGCTCATCCTTCCGAAGACCATCTTGGTACCCACCAGGTCCAGCACCGCGCGCTTGAAAACCTCTCCCTCGGCCAGGGCCAGTTGGTCCACCGACTGCACCGCGAAAACACAGCCCACCCGGTAGGAGCGTCCCAAAGCCAACAATCTTTCCACCTCCCGCACCAGGTAGCGCGGCAGTTCGTCCACGTACAGGAAATGGGGCGGCCGCGGCTGCCACGGCCGGCGAAAAACGGCGTGGATCATCTGCAGGAGCACGAAGCGCCCGAAAACATCGCCCAGATGGCCCAGCGGCCCCATCGCCGTGTTGACCAGGAGGACACCGCCCCCGGCCAGGAACCGGTCCGGGTCCACCGTGGACCTTCCGGTCAGGACGCGGCGCAAAGGGGCGCACTGGACCATGTCGTCCAGTTGCTGACGCACACCGGTCAGAAACTGGTAGGTCTTCTCGGCCGTCTCCCCCAGAATCTCGTGGTCAAAGTAGGCAGCCAGGTCGTTGCCGGGTCGTCGGCGCCGCAGTTCCTGCACCAGACCGGCCAGGCCCGCCCGGTCCCGCAGGACCGCGGACAGGTCGGCCAGGCTCACTTCGTCACCCCGCAACTCCTTGAGCAGCAGGACGGTATTGCGCACCGCCGTCTCCTGCACCTGGGCAAAAAAGGCCTCCTGGACGCCGAACAGGGAGCGCAGCACGGTGCGCGTCACTTCGGCTGCCACCACTGCCTCGCCGGCCAGCGGATTGAACACCTCCGATCCCGGCGTCAACGGATCGAGAACCAGGCAGGGGACCCCCGACGACTTACAGAAAGCGGCGATCTCGACCACCAGGTCGCCTTTCGGCTCGAGAACGGTCAGGCCGAGTTCCTCCCCGGCGGCCAGCCTGGCAATGTCCTGCCGGATCATGGGAGCCAAGACCCGGAAGGTCTTACCGCTGCCGGTCGAGCCCTTCACCAGCATGTGCAGGTAACGGTCCCGGTACGGCAGAACCACCGGCCGGCCCCGCATGGTCTCGCAGATGACCACGTCCGGCTCTCCGGCCGGCGGGCGCCTGCCCTCGCGTATCAAAACCACCGCCACCGGCGTCAGGAGCAGGAGGAGAAACATGATCCCCACGCCCGCCGCGTAAGCTATAAACACGGCCCGACCCTCCTCAACTGCCATCCGGCGCCAAAGACCGGCCCTTCCACCCGGCCCATCCGCGGGCGAAGGCAACGTTGCCCCCCGCCGCGTCGGTCCCGGCTTCCCGGTCCAGATCGGCCATGCACTGGCGAAAACGCCGTCCCCGCAGTGCCGCCTCGGCTGATGATCCAGCCTCCGGCACAATCGTGCACAGAGCCGGAGGAAGCAGGGCTCCCACCTCGTTCAAGCGCACAAGAAAACGCCGGCCCCGCCGGTTCAGCACCAACTGCACCCGCGCCACGTCCAACCCCAGGCGCCGATAATGGTAAAACTCGCGCTGAACATCGTAGAGGACCGGGCGCTCCGGCGTGGCCACCAGGAAAACCCGCTCCGCCCGGGTCAGGATCTGCCGCGTAAGGGCCGGGCCGGCCTCCGGCAAGGTGACCAGCACGGTCCCGAAAGACGAAGCCAGGTCGTTCATCAGACGGGCCGTCCCTTCCTCCATAGCTGCGTCGAACGGCCGGTCGAGCCGGACGCTTTGCAAACCACTGGGATGAACAAAAAGGGAACCCCCACCCCGGCTTGGCCCCTTGGCCCGCCATGCTGCGCCGGAGGGCGCCGTGCCGCCGTCCAGATCCAGCACGACCACTTCTTTGCCCTGACCGGCCAGCCAGATGCCGAAGGCCAGCGCCAGAAACGACCGTCCCACCCCGGCGCGCGGCGAAGCGAAGACGATCAGTCGTGCGCCAACCGCGCTGCCGGGCCCGTGCCCCGGTGGCCGCGTCGGAGGACCGGCGGCCGCCTCCGGCGTTACCCGGTAGGCGGCCGCCGTCTCGGCCACGGCTGCGCACCCCTCGTCCCCCACCTCGTACCGGACGCCGGCGGGTGCCGTCTCCTCCGGCCATCCGTCCCGCCCGGGCGGAATACTCTTTCCCGGGCGGGTACCTTCTCCGGGACGGCAGCCTGCTTTCGCCGGCAGCGTCTTTTTGTCCGACTGCCCGCCCCTGGGCATTGTGGCCGTAAGTGGCGCCGTCTTTCCTTCCAGCCAGGCCGCCACCCCGGCAAAACCGGCCGGCTGCCGAATCGCCCGCGCGACCTCCTCCGGCCGTACCGGATCGAAAAGAAGGTCGTACACGCCCAAGCCCACCACCCGGTGCAGCAAGCCCCGGTCGCAGGTTTCCCGGTCCCCGGCCAGAAGGATCACCCGGACGTCGCGCCGCCGCAAGGCATAGACCACTTCCGAAAGATCCACGTGGCCGGGCAGCGAACAAGCCAGTACCACCACCGAGGCGCCCGCGCGCGCGGCTTTGGGCGCTACCGCCTCCCGGTAAAGAACCCGGCCGCCGAGGCGCCACCCGCCTCCGGTGGCCAAGGCCGCGTCCAGAACTTCACTTCCGGTGGCCAGGATAACCACCATTTCGGATTCAGCGGGCACAGCACCCCACCCCCCGTTATCTCCGTCCTCTCCGGCGCCTACGGCGCCTCCCTGCCTATCTGTCCGGCCAGCGTCAGCACCTCCTGCACGTAACTCCGGGAGTGGTTGTACAGGAAGATGGCTCCGGCCAGGTTTTGCGCCGCCCCGTCGGTTGCCAGCAGGTGGGCGGCCGTAAAGATGGAATCCGCGGCATCGAAGGGATCCGGCGAACCCGTACCGTAAGCCTTGACCGCGTACGCCGCCCAGGTGGAGGGCAGGATCTGCATCATGCCCTGCGCCAGTTCCCCGGTGTAATTGGGCGGCCCCACGGCATAAGGATCGAAGTCGCTTTCCACGCGGGCGATGGCCGCCAGCACGTTCCACGGCACCCCGTATTTCGCCGCCGCCGCCCGGAAATAGGGGAGGTAGGCGGCGGGAACGCCGGACGCCTCCGGAGGCGCGGCCGGAGCCCCCAACTCCTGGGCCAGCCAGTCCAGGTCGCTTCGGCCACCGGCAAAGGCGTCGGCCGCCGTCAGGACCATGAGCCGGTCGTCGGGGGTTGCGGCCCCGTTTCCGAGTTCCCGCGCCAACACGTCGTCAAGACGATGCCAGTCCTCCGTGTAGTCCACCCCCGCCGGTACCTCCCGCGAAATGACGGTTACCGTGCCGTCCGCGGCGGTTTGGGTCCCCGTAACCCGTTTGTACCGGTACACGTAGATGCCCCGGTAGGTATCGGCCCTGGTCAGCAGTTGCACCTCTGTGGTCTGGCTGACCGTCTGGCCGCCCGGCCCTTCCCGGGTCACCACCACTTCCGAGGCGCGGTAGGAGAAACGGGGCGCCATTTCGCGCCCCAGTTCCAAGGCGTCGAAAGACACGTCCGCTCTTCCTCGCGCCTGTGACCGGAAAAAATCGAGAGCGTACAGGAAACTCCAGCCCAACAGGTGCGACTGCTCGAAACGGTAATACGATACCACCGGCGGGGTGACCCGGTCCGCCGCGGCCCGGTAGCGCTCTTTTTGAGCCGCGCTTACGCTGCCCGGGCCCGACC
>Ga0078972_1016484_pt1 | contig 10930 bp, 9 predicted proteins | sample YelNatPaOPGAMG01_FD_67568 | JGI IMG/M metagenome (GOLD analysis project Ga0078972, IMG submission 67568) | Hot spring thermophilic microbial communities from Obsidian Pool, Yellowstone National Park, USA - OP-RAMG-01 (SPADES assembly) (version 2) | ecosystem: Environmental > Aquatic > Thermal...
CGGGGGGGGGGCCGTGGGGGGGGGGTGGGGGGTGGGCCCGGCCCCCCCGGGGGGCGCCCCCGCCCACCCCGCCAAACCCCCACCCAGGGGCCGGGCCGGGCGTGGGCCGAGCCCAACACCCGGCTGCCACCCCTGGTGATGGTGCCTACTGGGGCACGTACTCGACTTTGAGTTTGCCAGCCTTGATATCGGCGATGGCCTGGTTGGCCGCCGCGATGGCCTCGGGCGGGATCTTGCCTTTGAGGGCGTCGTTGTACTTGATGACCATGGCGCCGTCGGCGACCCCGAACCGGTAGTAGGGGGCGTTGAAGGTGCCGCTGCGCGTATCCTGCAGCATCTTGCTGAACATCGGCACCAGGTCCCAGTACAGGTTCACGAGCACCACATCGGGGCCGAGGCTGCTCATGTCGCCGACATAGCCGGTGACGTAGCCCTTGCGCTCCTTGGCGGCCTCGATGGCGCCCAGAGCCGGGCCTTCACCGCACTCGCACCAATAGTCTACACCCGCATCGGCCTGGGCCAAAGCGGCCTCTTTGGCCTTGGCCACGTCGACCCAGTCGCCCACGGCGGTCTGGATCAGCCTTGCCTTGGGGTTGACCGTCTTGGCGCCGGCGAGCAGAGCTTCGCCCATGCTGTGGCACACAGGGATGTCGAAGCCGTAGAGCGCGCCCAGCACGCCGGTCTTGCTCATATAGCCGGCGATGATGCCGATGGGGTAGGCCGCCTCGTAGAAGGGCTGGTCATAGTCGGCGACGTTCTTGGCCGTGCGGTTGATGCCGCCGCCCCAGGCAAAGTTGATGTTGGGGAACTCGGAGGCGACCTGGAAAGTCGCGTCTTGGAAGCTGAACGAGTGGGCGACGATCATTTCGTAGCCCTGCTCGGCGTACTGCCGCAAGACGCGCGCGGCGTCGGCATCCTGCACGTTGTCGGAATAGGCCACGCGCACGCCCTGTTTGGCCAGGGCCTGCGCGGCGTTGTAGCCGGCCTCATTCCACGAGTGGTCCTCCCAGGGGCCGGTCAACACCACGGCCAGGCCGCCCTTGCCAGAGGCCTGAGTAGCGGCCGGGGCGGCGCTGGTCTTGGCCGCGGGGGCCTGGGTGGCCGGCACGGCGGTGGGCGCCTGGGCGGCCGGCGTGGGAGTCGCCCCGCCACAGGATGCCAGGAGCAGCGCCAGGATGGCCAGCACACCGATGACAGCCGTCTTGTGGGAACGCATCGCGGAACCCTCCTTCGCATTGCACATTCCCGGTTGTGGGCCCATGGCCCATCTCATTCCGCAAGTCGAGAGCGCGAGTTTGGCCCGTTTCACCTCCTACGCCATCAGTTTCTTGCACAGCTCGACGGCAGCCGCGGCGTCGGCGGCGTAGCCGTCTGCACCGATCTCGTGGACCCAATCCTCCGTCACACAGCCGCCACCGATAATGATCCGGCATTGGTCGCGCGCGCCCACCTCTTTGAACAGGTTGAGCGTGTTGAGCGCCATGGGCCGGGTGGTGGTCATCAGCGACGACATGCCCACAATGTCGGCCCGATTGTCGCGGGCCGCGTCGAGGAAGGCGCTGGGCGCCACGTTGCGGCCCAGGTCGATGACGCGGAAACCATGGGCCCGCAGCATGGTGGCCACGATGTTCTTGCCGATGTCGTGGATATCGCCCTGCACCGTGCCCAAGACGACCACGCCCTGGGGCTCGGTGGAGCGGCCCTGGGCTGCGATCGCTTGTTCGAGGTGCTTGCCGATGCGCTCGGCCGCCTCGCCGGCCATCATGAGCTCGGGCAGAAAGATCTCGCCCGTCTGGAACTGGTTGCCGACCTCGGTGAGGACGGGGATCATGATGCCGGAGATGATCTCCAGCGGGTCGGCCCCACCCTGCAGGGCCTCGATGACCACGGCCTCTGCGGCGTCGGCGTCGCCCTCCTGCAGGGCGGCACCCAGTCGTTTCTGGATCGGCTCGGGAATGCTCATTCTCCAACTCCTTCGCGGATGCCTCCGGGCCGGGCGCCCCGGCCCGGAGGGCGGCGGCTAACGGCTGGGGCGAGGCGCATGCTTGAGCGAGAGGCCCAGGCGCCCCAGGTCTTCTTTCACGCTGTAGTAGATATCCAGCCACTCCTGCTTGGGCTGCACGGTGTCGACGTCGTACACTTCGGAGAAGGGCCGGCCCCGGTTGGGGTTGGCCAGGGTGCTCTGGTAGCGGGTGAGGAGCTCGTGGGCCAGGGCATCCGCATCCTGCCGCCGGAGGCCGAGGGAGGCTTCGGAGACCTCGGCGATGAAGCGGGCTTCGAGGCCGGTGGTGTGGTCTGTCTTGAAGCCGCCGGTAGTGCCGGCGCCCTGCATGTTAAAGCCGCACACCGTGCCCACGATGGCCCCCGCCGCGCACTCATAGAGGAGCTCCTTCGTGCCCGGCCCCGAGACGACATAGATGTCGTTCAGGGCCACGATGCGCGTGTTGCGCGCCAGGGCCTGGCCCACCATGGCCTGGCACCACAGGCCCATGGGGTCGCTGTTGCAGACGTTCTGCAGGTGGGTGATGGAGAACATGTGATAGTCGGCGTCGTAGAGCACCGCGCCCAGCAGGTGCTCGGCCACCGAGACGACGGCCGTGCCGGCCGCGCCGCCGCCGATGCCGCCGATGAGCGGCGTCATCAGGTCGACGGTGACGGCGCCGATGTTGTACAGGTGGGCCACGCGCGACAGTTGGTCAAAGTCGGTCTTGAGCTCGACCATCTGCGACACGAGCACGGCATCGCTGGGGCGCAGGCCGGCGGCCTGGTCGAAGGCCGCCATCTTGCCCGCGCAGGTCAGCGAGACGGCCACGTCGTTGATGTGCATGCCGGGCCGGCCGGCCATGCGCACCGCCTCGCGCGCCACCGCGGCATCGCGGCGCGAGGCCAGGATCTCGAGGGGCGTGCCCGGAAGGATCTTTTCGCCAAAGTAGGTGGATACCGAGCCGGCCCCCAGGCAATCGACCAGTGGCTCCTGCGCGCAGGAGAGGAGGATGAGGGGGTGGTAGCGCTCGGAGGCGGGGGTGCCGGTGGGCCCCGAGTGGACGACGGGGCGCGCCGGGTCCTCGACCCTGCGGTGGCGCATGACCACGGCGTCTTTGCCGGTGCCCAGGGTGACCTCGGAGCGCACCTGCGAGAGGATGTCGAGCACCTCGTCGCGGGTGAAGCGGATGCAGCGCTCGGTCGTCTGGCAGTAGGCGCCCCACTCGACGAAGAGCTGGAGGCCGGCCTCAAAGATGCGGTCGGCCAGGTCGTCATCGGCGGGCACCAGCACGTTGGGGTCGTACTTGATCCCCTTCTCCTTCACCAGCTCTTTGACGCGCCGGGCGATGCCCAGGTCGAAATCGCGCTCCTTCATGAACGGTCCCGTCTGGGCTCTCTTGATGATCTCGATCAACCAGTTGCTGCGCATGAGAGTCTCCTTTCAAGTCAGCGCAAGGGCAGCCCGAGCTGCCGGAGCTCTTCCTTCACCTGCTCATAGGTCTCTTGCCAGGCAGGCAACGGCTTGAGGGTGGTCAGGTCGTAGACCTCCTGGAAGGGGAGGCCGATGGGCCGCTGGTTGAGCTGCGGCTGGTACCTGGATACGAGCTCGCGCACGATGCGGTCGGCCTCGCGCCGCGGCAGCCCGGCTGCGGCGCGGCCGACCTCGGCGGTGAAGCGCGCCTCGAGCCCCGAGACGTGGGCCGAGTGGATGCCGGCAGCCGAGCGGGGGCCGATGAGCCCGCAGGTGCCCGAGGCGGCCGCCATGATGGCCATGGCCGCGCACTCGTAGAGCAGGGTGCGCGTGCCCGGCCCGGCCACCGGGGTGATCACCACGTCGGTGAGCAGCCGGCTGTTGCGGGCCAGGGCCTGCTGGGCCACGCTGATGGCCAGCATGATCTCGGGCGTCGTGTCATTGTCGTAGAAGGGGTGGGCCGGCGAGACGGAGTGGGTGTTGGTCATATAGATCATCTGCAGCAGGATGCAGCCGCCGACGATGGCGATGGCCATGCCTTCCTTGCCGCCCACCGAGCCGCCGTAGATGGTGTTGTAAAAGCTGTGGATGACGCTGCCGGTGCGCACCAGGTGAGCCAGCTTGGTGAGGGCCATATAGTCGGTCTTGAACTCGGAGATCATGGCCACGTGGTGCCAGTCGTTGGGGCTGAAGCCCCCGTAGGAGGTGGCCGAGAGCTCCGACACATCGGAGACGGCATTCTCCACGCAGCCCAACGCCAGCCCCGGCCGGCCCGCGCGCCGGCACGCGGCGCGGGTCAGCTCGGCCTCGTGCCAGCCGGCCAGCACCTCCCACGGAGAGCGGCTGCGGATCTCGCGGCCGTACACCCGCTCCATGGTGCAGTTGATCATGGCGTCGACCAGAGGCTCCTGGGCATACGACTGGTGCACCTGCAGATAGAGCTCTTCGGGGACGGGTGTGCCCACGCCGCCGCCCTTCATGGTCATGAAGGCGGGGTCTTCCACACGCCGCTTGCGCTCGGTGTGGCGGTCGAGGCCCTCGCCGATGGTCACCTCGGTGGGGGCGGCATCGAGGGCGTCGAGGATCTCCTGGCGGGTGAAGCGGATGTGCCGCGAGGTGCTCACGCAGTACACGCCGAGCCGCTCGGCCATGGCCAGGCCGGCCTCGAAGACGCGGTCGGCCAGGGCATCGTCGTCGGGGATGATGGTGTCGCCGAGCTGGCTCAGGCTGGTGCCGAATTCGGCCTGCAGCCGCGCCATCTCCATGGGCACGATCTGCATATCCCACTGGGCCTCGTCGATAATGGGGCCCGACTCGGTGCGGTCGAGAATATCGAGCAAGCGGGTGGTGTTTCTCATGCCGTCTTTCTCCTGCGCTCGGCCATCAGCTTGCGGCACACGTCGACCGCTTCGACGGCATCTTCGCCAAAGCCATCGGCGCCCACCGTTTGTGCCCATTCGCGGGTCACCGGCGCGCCGCCGGCCACCACCAGGAACCGCTCGCGCAGCCCAAAGCCGTTGAGGAGGTTGATGACATCCTTGATGTAGGGCATGGAGGGCGTGAGGAGCGACGAGAGGGCGATGATATCGGCCTCCTCGCGGCGGGCGGCATCGATAAAGCCCCGGGGCGAGACGTTGGTGCCCAGGTCGACCACCTTGAAGCCGTTGACCTGGAGCATCAGCGCCACCATGTTTTTGCCGATATCGTGAATGTCGCCCTGGCAGGTGCCGATGACGACGGTGCCGAGTGAGCTGCTCTCGGCGCTGCTGTTACGGATGGCGGGCTCGAGCACCTGCTGCTGCACCGCCTTGACGACGAGCCCCGCCTTCATCAGCTCGGGCAGAAAGATCTCCAGCCGGGCGAAGCGGTCACCGATATCGGTCAGCACCGGCTCCACGACCCCCTGGAAGAACTCGAGCGGGCTGGCTCCCTCGGCCAGGGCCGCCTGGGCCGTCTGGATGCCCAAGGTGGTGTCGGCGCCGTCGATGGCCTGTTGCAGGCCTTCCTGCAACGCTTTGGTACGGGTTTCCGAAAGACTCATGTCACTCTCCCTTTGCTCTGTGGTCCTCTCTGGCAGCGCGATGGGCTGCTGCCCGCTCCTGCAACCGCACCGGGCTCCGCGGGAGGCCCTGGCCCACCGTGCGCGATCCACTCCATCGCCGGCTCACTGCGCCGCAGCCTGCGCCCGCTGGCATTCCCGATAGTAGGCCAGGAAGCGCCCGGCATGGGGGTCGGCCCCGCGCAGCAAGTTGGCCACCAGGACCGTCTCGCGCATCTTGGTGGGGTCGACGATGGGGCAGTTGACGCCTGCCGCAATGGCCATGTACAGGAAGCCGGCGTTGATGGCCTGGCGGAGGGGCAGGCCGAAGGAGACGTTGCTGGCGCCGAGGGTCAGGTTCAGCCCCAGGTTCTCGCGGATCAGGCGGATGGTTTCGAGGGTGACGGCGGCGGCCTGGGCATCGGCGCCGACCGAGAGGGTGAGGCTATCCATCAGGATGTCGGCGGGGGCGATGCCAAAGGTCTCGGCGCGGCGCACTATTCTTTCGGCGATGGCCAGGCGCTGCCTGGGCTCGGCAGGGATGCCGCCATCGTCCATGGCCATGGCGATGACGGCCGCGTGGTGTTCGGCCACCAAGGGCAGCACCCGCGCCAACGACGCCTCCTCGCCGGTGACCGAGTTGACCAGCGGCCGGCCCGGGCAGATGCGCAGGGCAGCGGCCAGGGCTGCGCCGTCGTTGGTGTCGATGCAGATGGGCACGTCGACGCTCTGGGCGACGGCCTCCACCGCCTGTACGAGGGCGGCGGCTTCGTCGCGCACCTGCGCCGATTGCACGTTGACGTCGATCACGCCGGCGCCCGCTGCCACCTGGCGCCGGGCTTCCTCGCGCACCAGCGTCATGTCGCCGGCGGCCAGCTGGGCGGCCAGCTCTTTGCGGCGGCCGCCCGATGGGTTGATACGCTCGCCGATCATCACCACAGGGTGGCTGGGCGAGATGACCACTCGTTGCCCGGAAGGGCTCTGCAAGACGGTTTCCATGGCGCTCTCAACTCCGAGGGGCGGGGGCCGGGTGGCGCGAGGCCATGGCCCGGGCCAGTTGGTTATGGCGGGCCACCAGGGGCTCCAGGTCGAGCCCCACCAGTTGCCCATGGCGGACGACAAGTTTGCCGTTGATGACCGACAGGTCCACGCCGCGCGGCGGGCACAGGAGCAGGGCGGCGGCTGGGTCGTGCACGGCGCCGCCGGCCATCTCGAGGCGGTCGAGGCGCACGCCGATGAAATCGGCCGCCTTGCCCGGCGCCAGCTGGCCGAGCTCGTCGCGGTTGAGGACGGCAGCCGACCCCACGGTGGCCAGCTCGAGGGCGTCCATGATGGTGAAGGCAGCGGCGCCCTTGAGCACGCGCTGGAGGAGCAGGGCCAGGCGCGCCTCGTCGAGCATATGGCAGGCGTCGTTGGAGGCCGAGCCGTCGACGGCCAGGCCCACCTTCACGCCCGCCTGGCGCATCTCGCGCACGGGGCAGATGCCCGAGCCCAGGCGCATGTTCGACGCGGGGCAATGGGCCACGCCGGTGCCCGTCTCGGCGAGCATCTCGATCTCGGCCTGGTTCAGCCAGATGGCGTGGGCCCACCAGACGTCGGGCCCCACCCAGCCCAGTTGGCGCATGTACTCGGCGGGGCGCGCGCCGAACCGCTCGAGGCAGAAGCGCTCCTCGTCGCGCGTCTCGGCCACGTGGGTGTGCAGCATGACGTTGGGGTACGACCTGGCCAGGGCGGCGGCCTCGCGCATCAGGTCGGGCGTCACCGAGAAGGGCGAGCAGGGCGCCAGGGCGATGCGCACCATGGCGTAGGGGCGCGGGTCGTGGTACTGTTCGATGACGCGCCGGCTATCGGCCAGGATGGCATCCTCCGGCTGCACCACCTCGTCGGGGGGCAGGCCGCCCTGCGAGCGGCCCAGGCTCATCGAGCCGCGGGTGGGCTGGAAGCGGATGCCCAGGTCGGCGGCGGCGCGGATTTCGGCGTCGAGGGTCGAGTCGTGGGGGAAGAGGTACAGGTGGTCGGTGGTGGTGGTGCAGCCCGTGAGGACCATCTCGGCCATGCCCACCAGCGCCGAGACGTAGACCGCCTCGTCGGTCAGCTCGCTCCAGACGGGGTAGAGGCGCGTGAGCCAGTCGAAGAGCTCGGCGTCTTGGGCGCCCGGCAGGGCGCGGGTGAGGGTCTGGTAGAGGTGGTGGTGGGTGTTGATCAGGCCGGGCAGCACGACCATGCCCGTTGCGTCGATGACCTGGTCGGCGGTGGCCGGCAGTTGGGCCGAGGGGCCCACCTGCTCGATGACGTTGTCGCGCACCAAGAGCCCGCCCCCGGCGATCTGCCGGCGTTGGCCGTCCATGGTCAGGAGCAGGTCCGCATTCTTGAGCAGCAGCGTTGCCATTTGCCTACCTCGCAGTGATGTAAGATGCCGGATCCGGAAAAGCCAGCGCCGCCACGAACAGCTGCTGGAAATCGCCTTCCAGCGGCGTGGCAATGTGCTCAACCCAGCGCGCCACCCGGGCTGCCTCCTGGCGCTTGTGGCGGTTGAGCAGAGCGATGCGGGCGCCGTCGCCCGCGGCATTGCCGACGGAGTAGACGTGCTCCAGGTTGCAGGCAGGAATCATGCCGATGGCCATGGCATGGCGCTTGTCGATGACGCTGCCAAAGGCGCCGGCCAGGACCACCCGGTCGACCGCCTCGACCCCCAGCTCGTGCATGAGGATCTGCGCGCCCACGTAGAGGGCGGCTTTGGCCAACTGGATGGCGCGCACGTCGCGTTGCGACACCACAATGGGCCGGCCGATGGCGGTCTGTTCTGCATCGGCGATGATGAAGGCCGGCACGCCTTCGACCGTGGTGTGGCGGGGCGATTGCACCCGGCGGTCGAAGCGGCCGTTGCGTTCGATGACACCGGCCGCCAGCAGCTCGGCCACAGCCTCGATGATGCCCGAGCCACAGATGCCGCGCGCCTGCACCTGGCGCGCCGGCAGCTCGTCGCTCCACCCGTCGTGACCGATGACCTTGAAGCGCACCTGCCAGGTGGCAGGGTCGATGCGCACTCGCTCGATGGCCCCCGGCGCGGCCCGCATGCCATGGGTGATCTGCGCCCCTTCGAGGGCCGGGCCGGTGGGGCTCGAGGCGCAGAGGAGCCGGTGGCGGTTGCCCAAGAGAAGCTCGCCGTTGGTGCCCACGTCGATGATCAGCACCGTATCATCCTGCCGGTGGGGCTCCTCGGCCAGGATGACGCCCACATTGTCGGCCCCCACGTAGCCCGCCTCGAGGGGCAAGACGTGCACCCTGGCGCCCGGATGGAAGGCCAGCCCCAGGGCCGAGGCGCTCAGGTCGACCGGCTCCTTGGTGACCGGGACGAAGGGCGCCTGGCCGAGGCCATAGGGGTCAAGGTCGAGGGCCAGGTGGTGCATGACGCTGTTGCCGACCAGCACGGCGTCGACGATGTCGGTGGCGGCTGCGCCGGCCTGGGCCGCCGCCTGAGCCGCCAGCTCGTTGATGGCCTGGATCACGGCCTGGTGCAGCCGGTCCTGCCCGCCAGGCTGCTCGACGGCGTAGGAAATGCGCGACATAATGTCGTCACCGTAGGCCACCTGCGGGTTCATCGCCGAGGCGGTGGCCAGGAGCTCGCCGCTCTGGAGGTCGCAGAGGTAGGCGGCCAGGGTGGTGGAGCCGATGTCTACGGCCAGGCCGAGCGCCTGCTCGTGGTAGCCGGGCTGCACGCGGATGATGCGTTGCTCGCCCCAGAGGGTGAGGGTCACTTCGCCGTGGCCTTGGCGCAGGGCACCCGGCAGGGCGCGCAGCGCCGGCCAGTCGAAGGTGACGTTGCGCAGGCCGAAGCGGCTGGCCAGCTCTTGCAGCACCCGCTCGCGGTCGCCGGGAGCATCCATAGCCGGCGGGTCGAGGGCCACGTAGACCAGGCGGATGATCGGGTCGACGGCAATGCGGCGCGGGTTGGCGCCCTTGAGCACCACCTGCTTCTGGGCCTGGCTCTCTTCGGGCACGGTTACCACCAGGTCGCCCACCACGCGGGCCTCACAGGCCAGGCGCAGGCCGGCGGGCAGGCCATGCCGCTCGCCGTAGCGGCGCTCGCGCTCGCCGGGAGGGGTGAGGTGGGCTGCGGCGGAGTGCAGGCCATGCTTGGGGTAGTGGCCCTCCTCCACCCGCACGCGGCACTTGCCGCAGGTCTGCCGGCCGCCACAGACGGAGACGATCTCGACGCCCAACTGGCGGGCGGCTTCGAGCAGGGTGGTGCCCTCGGCCACCATACCGCTGCGCCCGGCGGGCTCGAAGACCACCTTGAACCGGCGGCCGGCCTGCACGTCGTTGTGAGGAGTGGGCGACCCCGCCCGCGTTTCCTCCGGCCGAGCGGAGCCCCGGCCGGAGGTATTGCTTTCAGGTGCCCTCACAGATGGGTCCATAGGGTTCGCTAGGCGGGCTTCCTCACGAGCCGGAAACGGATGATCCCCGGCAGATAGTACTCCTCGGCGTAGAAGACTGGCCGCTGCTCCAGGTTGTAGCCGACCTCCTCGATGTAGAGCAGCGAGCGGCCCGGCGCGCAGGCCAAGAGTTGGGCGGTTTCCTTATCGGCCTTGCAGGGCTCGATATCGGCGATCTGGTAGGCGACGGAGTGGCCGAACCAGCGGGAGAGCAGGGTGTAGACGGGCACGGCCGGGTCGATCTGGTCGAGCAGGGCCGGCAATTGCGCCGCCGGCGCGAGGGTGAGCGGGATGACGTTGGTGCAGTAGATCACCGGGACCTGGTCGGCGGTGAAGATCTTGCGGATGGTGAGGGTGTCGGCCTGGGGGCCGATCTGCAGGCGTTCGGCGATGCTGGCTGAGGTGGGGCCTCGCTCGGCTCGCACCAGCGAGAGGTCCGACCGGTGCCCCGACCTGCGGATGAGCTCGCCGAACTCGATGGATTCGTCGAGGCGGGTCTGGATTTCGAGGGCGCCGCGGTTCACAAAGGTGCCCAGCCCGTGCTTGCGGATGACGAGGCCCCTGCGTTCCAGCGAAGAGAGGGCCTGGCGCACGGTGACCCGGCTCACATCGAACATGGAGGCGATTTCGGTCTCCGAAGGCAGGCGGCCGATGGGGTCGGGCAGATCATCCAGCCGCTTCTGCAGGGCCTCTTCCACTTCCCTGGCCCGGCTCATGCGTTTGCTTCCAGCCATGGGGCAGCCCCTGTTCTCGAAAAGCACACAGCCAGACAGACGCGGGATCGCAGGGTTGTTAGTCGTCTAACATCATACCACCCTTCGCGAATGGTGTCAATTCTGCGGGGTGCATCCAAGATGCGTCCGCGGGCTCTCAGCCAGCAGGCTATGGGAGGCGCTCTCGTGGTGACCGGGTTTCGCGCTCCGCACTATCCCGGTGCAGAGCCTTTCTTGGGGGGTTTGGCAGGCTGTCGGGCGCCCCTGGCCGCCCCCGGGGCGGCCAGGT
>Ga0078972_1016485_pt1 | contig 10928 bp, 5 predicted proteins | sample YelNatPaOPGAMG01_FD_67568 | JGI IMG/M metagenome (GOLD analysis project Ga0078972, IMG submission 67568) | Hot spring thermophilic microbial communities from Obsidian Pool, Yellowstone National Park, USA - OP-RAMG-01 (SPADES assembly) (version 2) | ecosystem: Environmental > Aquatic > Thermal...
GCCGACGAGTCGTGGACGGTGTACGATCGCCCGCTGGTGATGATATTCCGCAACGAGGGGCGGCTCAGCGCGCAGGATATTGAGGCGGCGCTGCTGTCGGCGGGGCCGTAGCGTGAGGGCTGGCGGCCTGTTTTGTCCAAGATTTGGCTAGGGATTATAATGGCACACCGATTAGGGATATGAGGAGGGCATTGTGGCCGGACCAAAGATACTGGTAACAGGGGGCGCCGGTTTCATCGGCTCTAACCTGGTCCACTCGCTTCTCTCCGATGGGTATGACGTTACGGTCTTTGACAATCTGTCGCGGAACGGCTCCAAACTCAACGCGGCCTGGCTGGCCTCTGTGCACGGCAAGGCGTTTCGCCTGATTGAGGGGGATGTGCGGGATTTTCGGGCCGTGGCCGAGGCGGCGCGTGGCAAGGACCGCATCTACCATTTCGCCGCGCAGGTGGCGGTTACCACCTCGGTGCAGAATCCGCGCGAGGACTTTGAGGTCAACGCGCTGGGCACGTTCAACGTGCTGGAGGCCGCCCGCACGGTGGCCGATCATCCCGTCGTCCTGTTCACGTCCACGAACAAGGTGTACGGGGGCATGGAGGACGTGGTCATCGTGGAATCGGCCACCCGCTATGCGTATCGGGATTTCCCGGACGGCATAGATGAGACGCGGCCCCTGGATTTCCACTCGCCCTACGGCTGCTCCAAGGGCGCGGCCGACCAGTATGTCCGCGACTACTACCGCATCTACGGGATTCCGACCATCGTTTTCCGTATGAGTTGCATCTACGGCACGCGGCAGTTCGGCGTGGAAGACCAGGGGTGGGTGGCCCACTTCGTGATTTCGGCCGTGCGCAATCGGCCCATTACCATCTACGGGGACGGCAAGCAGGTGCGCGACATCCTGTTTGCCGACGACCTGGTGCGGGCGCTGCGGATGGCTCCCGAGCACCTGGACCGCACGGCGGGGCAGGTGTTCAACATCGGGGGCGGCGCGGCCAACACCATCTCCATCTGGGCCGAGTTCAAGGAGATTCTGGCGCGCCTGGCCGGCAGGCCGGTTGAGGCGGCGGGGTGGGGGCCGTGGCGGCCCGGCGACCAACTGGTGTACGTGAGCAACTGCGCGAAAGCAAAACAGGCTTTCGGATGGGAGCCTCGGGTCAGCAAAGAGGAGGGCATCGCGCGCCTGTGGCACTGGGTGCGGGACAATCCGGGGCTTTTTGACTCTATGTGAACGGGGGTTGTGGGTGAGAATCCTGTTTGCCCTGACGTACTACAGGCCCCACGTTTCGGGCCTCACCATCTATGTGCAACGGCTGGCTCACGTGATGGCTGCGCGGGGGCACCAGGTAACGGTGCTCACGTCGCAGTACAGCAAAGACCTGCCCGCCGAAGAGGACGACAATGGCGTGCGCGTCGTGCGGGTGCCGGTGGCCTGGCGCATCAGCAAGGGCGTGGTGATGCCGACGTTCCCCCGGTACGCCTGGCGCGAGATTCGGCGGCACGACGTGGTGAGCATCCACCTGCCCCAGTTTGAGGCGAGCGTGCTGGCCGGCCTTGCGCGGCTGGCAGGCCGACCTGCGGTGCTGACGTACCACTGCGATTTGCAGTTGCCCCCTGGCCTGTTCAACCGTTTCGTGGATCAGGTGGTGTTCGTGAGCAACTACATCGCGGGCCTGCTGGCCAATTCGGTCGTGGCCTATACCGAGGACTACGCGGAGAACTCGCGGTACCTGCGCAAGTTTACCCGCAAGCGGTGCGTGATTCCGCCGCCCGTGATGATGCCGCCGGCGGACGCTTGCGGATGCGAGGCGCTGCGCCAGGAGTATGGGCTGGAGGGCAAGAGGGTCATCGGGTTTGCGGCCCGCTTCGCCGCCGAGAAGGGCGTGGAGTACCTGTTGGGCGCGATTCCCTACATCCTGACGGAAATCCCGAACATCAAGATTCTGTTTGCGGGCGAGTACCAGAACGTCATCGGCGAGAGGGTGTACGAGCGGCTCAAGCCGGCGATGGAAGAGTATAAGGAGTACCTGGCCTTCCTGGGCGTCCTGCCGCCCCAGAAGATGGCCGATTTCTTCTCGGTGAGCGATGTGGTGGTGCTGCCGAGCGTGAATTCCACCGAATCGTTCGGCCTGGTGCAGGTGGAGGCGATGCTGTGCGGGACGCCGGTGGTGGCGAGCAACCTGCCGGGCGTGCGCGTGCCGACCCGCGTAACGGGCATGGGCGAGACGGTGCCGATTCGCAACGAGGTGGCCCTGGCCGAGGCGATTGTGCGCGTCATCCGCAACCGCGAGCAGTACGTGCGCCCGCGCGAGGAGATTGAGCGCGCCTTCAGCCTGGAGACGACGCAGAAACTCTATGAAGAACTCTTTGAACGCCTCACCGCGAAGCGCGCAGGGTAGGCCGGACTACTTCGGGCTGCACCTGCCGGAGGTGCCGGCTTTTCGCGCGCTGATTCGCGCCGTGGAGTGTCGGCTGCTGGCCGAGGTGGAGATGCCGGAGCCTGTGCTGGACATCGGCTGCGGCGATGGCATCTTCGCGCAGATTCTTGCCGGCGGGCGGTGGCTGGCGGGGGTTGACACGTGGGCCGAGGGGGTGCGCCAGGCCCGCGCGCGTCGGGCCTATCGGTATGCGCTGATCGCCAGCGGCACGCGCCTGCCGTTTGCCGACGGCGCGTTCCGAACTGTGGTGAGCAACTGCGTCCTGGAGCACATCCCCGACGTGGACGCCGTGCTGCGCGAGGCGAATCGCGTGTTGGGGATGGGCGGGCGATTCGCGCTCACCGTGCCCAGCCATCGGTTCGCGGAGATGCTGTTCGTGAGCACGTGGTGCAGGCGGTTGGGGTTGCGCGGGCTGGCGCGCGCCTACGGCGACTGGTTCAACCGAAAGGCGCGGCATTACCATTGCGACCCGCCAGAGCGGTGGGTCGCGCGCCTGGACAGCGCCGGCTTTGCGGTGGACCGCTGGCAGTACTACCTGTCGCACGCGGCGCTGCAGGCCATTGACCTGGCGCACTACTACGGCGTGCCTTCCCTGCTGTGGAACAAAGTCCTGGGCAGGTGGAACATCGCCCGGGGCAAGTGGAACTACGTGGTGCCCAACCTGTGGCTTCGGCGGTACTACGAGGAGCCTGCGCCGAACCCCGGGGGATACATCTTCCTTGTGGCCACAAAGACGCGCGTTCTGGAGTGATGGGAGCAAGGCGATGACGCAGGGAATCCAGCGACGATGGCTCGGACTGGGGGTTGCGGTCTGCCTGGCCCTGGCGCTGTGGGGGCAGTATCTGCTTGCGCGGCAGAGACCGGCGTTCGCCGACGGGGTGGTGCTGTACGCCATCAGCGCGGTGCTGTTCCTGGTGCTGAACCGCATGGCCGAGCGCGCGGGCATCGGCGAAGCGCCCCCTCAACCGCAACAGGGCGCGCGCCCGCTGGTGTGGGCCAGGCCCGTGCGGATTGGGCTGGTGGCCGCTTCGCTGCTGGCTGCGGGCCTGTGCCTTCGGATCATCATCGGCCGCCCCGCCACGTACTGGACGGCGCTCTACCTGTGGCTCGCGGCCATCGTCCTGTTTGTCGTGGCCTACGCGCACCGAGTGGCCTGGCCTGCGTGGGCCGACCTCAAGCGCAGGGCCTACGCGAACCGCTGGGAGATCGCGGCGGTGGCGCTGATGCTGGTGGCGGGGGCTTTGCTGCGCGGCGTGAACCTGGCCCATGTCCCGGCCAACGTGGGCGGCGACGAGGGGTCGCAGGGGCTGGAGGCCATTGACTTCCTGACGGGCGCGAAGACCAACATGTTTGAGACGGGCTGGCTGGGCGTGCCGACCATGTCGTTCCTGTGGCAGGCGGCCTGGTTCAAGGTCTTCGGCATCAGCGTTGCGACCCTGCGGCTGCCCTGGGCCTTCGTGGGCACGGTTACGGTGCTGGTATTCTACCTGCTGGTGCGCCGCCTTTTCGGGAAGCGGCTGGCGCTGGTGAGTGGGTTCTTCCTGACCGCGTACCACTATCACATTCACTACAGCCGCCTGGGGTCTAACCAGGTGGCCGACGCGCTGTTCATGGCGCTGGTGCTGTACTTCCTCACGCGGGGGCTGTCCACGCGGCAGCCGCTGGATTTCGCGCTGGCGGGGGTGTTCCTCGGCGGGAGCATCTACTTCTACGCGGGCGCTCGGTTGACCTTCGTGGTGGTGGCGGCGTACCTGGTGTTGGTGGGCCTGCTGGACGAGCGCAAACTCCAGGGCCAGGCGTCCAATCTGCTGGTGCTGGCGGGCGCGGCCTTCGTGGTGGCCCTGCCGCTGGGCTACTTCTACTACAAGCACCCCGACGATTTCAACGCGCGGCTGAACATGGTGGGCATCATCCAGTCGGGCTGGCTGGAGCGCGAGGTGCAGATCACGGGCCGCTCGGCGACGCGCATTCTGGCCGACCAGTTCCAGCGGGCCTTCTTCGCGTTCAATTACTACCACGACCGCACGGTGTGGTACGGCGCGACTATTCCCCTCATGGATTTCGCGTCGTCCATATTCTTCCTGCTGGGGCTTGTGCTGGCGACGTTTCGCTGGCGGCGCGAGCCGTACCTGCCGTTCCTGGTGTGGTTCTGGCTCGGCCTCATCCTGGGCGGCATGATGACCGAAAGCCCGCCCAGCAGCCAGCGGCTCATCACGCTGGCGCCGTCGGCCAGCCTGTTCGTGGCGCTGGCGCTCACGCGGACGTGGGACATGTTTGGCGCGGCGCTGGGCAAGGCGCGCGCCTGGAGCGATCGCGTCATCGCCGTCTCGCTGGTGTGCCTGGCCCTCATCGGGACGGTGTACTACTTCCACAGGCTGATGCCCAAGCGGCTGTACGGGAGCCTCAACGGCGAAGTGGCGACGGAGATGGGCTACTACCTGCGAGACCTGGGGCCCGACTATCGCTGCTACTTCTTCGGGCCAGGGCGGATGTACTACGGGTTCGCCACGATTCCGTTTATCGCCCGCGGCGTGGAGGGGGTGGACGTGCTGCAGCCGCTGTCGGGCCCGCCCGACTTCGTGCTGCCGGACAAGGGAGCGGTGTTCGTCTTCCTGCCGGAGCGCGTGTGGGAGTGGAACTTCGTGAAGGAGAAGTACCCCGGAGGCAAGATTCGGGATTTCGCCCATGCCCAATCGCAGGATTTGCTGTTCACGGCCTACGAGGTGCCGCGCAGTGTGGTGGAGGCGGCCAACCCGTAGCGCGGCGTCGGGCATGGGGCTTGCAGGCTGCACATGGAGGACAACTTGTTCGCGCGTCGCACGGCGAGGGAAACCGTACAGAGGATTTGGAACATGAGGCTGGTGTCGCTGGTGAAACGATGGGCCGCACGTGGGGCGCAGGCGGTGGGCGTCGCGGTGCGGTGGCTGCTTCACCCGAGCAACAGCGCCATCGTGCTGGCCGTGATTCTTGCGGCGGCGTTGGCGCTTCGCCTGGTGGGCTTGGACTGGGACAAGGGCAACGGCATCCATCCCGACGAGCGTTTCCTGCGCATGGTGCTGAACGACATCCGCTGGCCCAAGTCCATCGCGGAGTACTTCAACACGGCCCAGTCGCCGCTGAACCCGCGCAACAAGAACTTCACCTTCTGGGTGTACGGCGAGTTGCCGCTGTTTCTGGTGCATCGGCTTGGCGACCTGCTGCACAAGTCGGGATATGGCCAGATTCACCTGGTGGGGCGCGCGGCGTCGGCGCTGATAGACGTGGGGTCGGTGATCGTCATCTACCTTCTGGGCAAGCGGTTGTACTCCAAGAAGGTGGGGCTGGTGGCCGCGGGGCTGCTGGCATTCACCGTGCTGGACATCCAACTGTCGCACTTCTTCGCCGTGGATACGTTCGCGGCGTTTTTCGCCACGCTGGGCCTGCTGTGCGCCGTGTACGCGGCGGAGCAGGGGCGCTGGTGGCAGTTCTTCGTGCTGGGCGTAGTCGTGGGCGCGGCCATGGCGTCCAAGATCAGCATGGCGCTGTTCGGGGCGGTGGCGGGGCTGGCCTGGCTGATGTACGCGCTCCGCACGCGCCGCGATGAGGTCTGGGCCGAGCGCGCGATCCTTCGGCTGGGGCTGCTGGGCCTGGGGGTGCTGCTGGCGTTCCGAGTGTTCCAGCCCTATGCCTTCTCGGGGCCGAGTTTCCTGAACTTCACCCTGTCGCCGGACTTCCTGGCGAACATGAAGGAAGCCCAAATGTACCAGACGGGCAAGGCCGACCCGCCGTGGGGATTCCAGTGGGCCAATCGTACTCCGTACATCTTCCCGCTGTACAACATGGTGCTGTTTGGGATGGGCGTGCCGATGGCGCTGGCGGCCTTTGTGGGGTGGGCTGCGGGCGGCTGGGAGATGCTGTCCAAGAAGCGGATGGCGCACCTGCTGCCGTGGGCGTGGGTTACGCTGCTGTTCGTGTACCAGGGCGGGCAGTTCGTGAAGTCCATGCGCTACTTCATCCCCATCTATCCGGCGATGGCGCTGCTGGCGGCCTTCGGAATCGCCTGGGTGTATCGCGAGGCCCGAAATCGCGGCGCGTGGGCCAGGCGGGCGGCTGCGGCCGTGGGGGTGCTGGTGGTGCTCGGCACGGCCGTGTACGGCGTGGCGTTCGCGGGCATCTACACGCGCCCGCACCCGCGCATGGCGGCCAGCGCGTGGATTTACGAGAACGTGCCCATGGCGGCCACGCTGCACTACCGCGCGGCGGACGGCACAATCCGCCAGTATCAGTTGGGCATCCCGCACGGCCAGATTCTCGCGCCGGCGATGCAGCCCGTTTACGTTTCGTTCTCCCTGCCCGAATCCGGCGACATCGTGGACGTTACCCTGAACCATCTGCGGAGCGACGGGACGGCTCCGAGCACGCTGCGGGTGGAACTGGCCCGCGAGATGTGGCCCGAAGATACCCTCGTGTCGGCGGAGTTGAGCGGCGTTTTCGCGCCCGACGCGGATGGCAAGGGGCGGGCGTATCGGCTTGAGATGAGCGGCCTCACCATGGCGCCAGGCGTGCGCTACGTGGCGAAGTTCTCGGTTGCCGATGGCGCGTCGCTGATCGCCGAGAGCAGCACGATTCTGCAGGAAACCTACGACGACCCGAAAGTGCCCTTCAGCGAGGTGGGGCGCGACCCCTTCCGCAACTACAACATCCCCGAGTTGCGCGTGTACGATGACGAGAGTCCCGATAAACTGCGCCACTTCCAGGAGATGCTGACCCAGGCCGACTACATCTGCTTCACGAGCCAGCGAGGATACGGGTCTATCCCCCGAATGGCGGCGCGCTTCCCCATGGCCACCAAGTTCTACGACTTGCTGTTCGCGGGCCAGTTGGGGTTCAAACTCGTGGGCGAGTTCACCTCCTATCCTCAACTGGATGGCCTGGTGTTCAACGACGACAAGTCCGAGGAAGCGTTCACGGTTTACGATCATGCCAAAGTCCTGCTGTTCCAGAAGGTGGAGCCGATCACGGCGGAGCAGATCGCCGCGGCGATTGCCCCCGCGGACTGGCGCGCGATTCCCCACTACACAGCGCGCGAGGCCGCCAAGTACAAGACGCTCCTGCTCACGCCCGAGGACTTGGCCATCCAGCAGCAGGGCGGCACGTGGCGGGAGATTTTCAACCCCGACTCCTGGGTGAACCGAATGCCGACGCTGGTGTGGCTGCTCCTCGTGGAATTGCTCGGCGTGCTCGGGTTCCTCATCGGGTTCCCGCTGTTCCGCAACATGATAGACCGCGGCTACGCGCTGTCCAAGACCTTTGGCATACTCCTGCTGGTGTTCGTGAGTTGGATTCTGGTGGCGCTTCGGGTTGCCTGGTTCACGCGGCTGACCATTGGCATCGCGTTGCTGCTGCTGGCTCTGGCGGCGGGGGCGGTGGCGTATGTGGAGCGCCGATCCCTGCGGCAGTTCCTGCGGGAGCGGTGGCGGCATCTGGTGGCCGTGGAGGGCATCTTCCTGGTGCTGTTCTTCGCCTGGCTGCTGATCCGCTGGGGCAACCCTGACCTGTGGCACAACTATCTCGGCGGCGAGAAGCCGATGGAGTTCGCCTACCTGAACGCGGTCATCAAGAGCACCACGTTCCCGCCGTATGACCCGTGGTTCGCGGGCGGGTACCTGAATTACTACTACTGGGGCCAGGTGATTGTGGCCACGCTCATCAAGTTCACGGGCATCGTGCCGTGGGTGGGGTTCAACCTGGCGGTGCCCTTGCTGGCGGCGCTGACGGGGGTGGGCGCGTTCACCGTTACCTACCACCTGCTGCCGGAGCGCGTGCGGGGCGCACTGGGCACGCGCATCCAGGGGTGGCTGTACGGGCTTGTGGGCGTCGCGTTCGTCGTGTTCTTCGGCAACCTGGGGAATATGAACCTCATCGTCGGGGGCCTGATTCGGCTGGGGACGCCCGATTTCAAGAGCAGCATCCCGGGGCTGACGCCGGTCGTCCGGGCGCTCACGGGGCTGTGGAAGGTGCTTTCGGGGGCGTCGCTGGGGTTCGCTAGGGAGTGGTGGTTCTGGAACGCCACCCGCACGATTCCGGACACGGTGAACGAGTTCCCGTTCTTCACGTTCTTGTTCGCCGATTTGCACGCGCACCTCATCGCGCTTCCGTTCACGCTGTTGGCACTGGGGATGGCGGTAAACATCGTGCGCGGGGCGCGCGCGGGGGCAGAAGCCTCGCGTCCGGTGCCGAATGCGTCCATCCTGGCGCGGCTGTGGGGGCTGGCCCGCGACTGGGACCTGGGCGTTCTCGTGGGGCTGGCGCTGGTGGTGGGGGCGCTGTGGCCGACGAACACGTGGGATTTCCCGACGTACTTCGTTGTCGGCGTGGGCGCGCTGCTGATTCGGGGCTACGCCCGCGAAGGCCGAATCGCCTGGCAGTGGCTGCTGAAGGTGGCGGCCCAGGCGGTATTCGTGGCGGCCCTCGCGGTGGCGCTGTTCTATCCGTTCCACGCCTACTACGGCAGTTACTATACGAGCGTGGAGTTGTGGAAGGGCCAGCGGACGCGGGTGGTGGAATTCCTGACCATATCGGGGCTGTGGCTCTTCATCCTGTTCGCGTATATGCTGGACAAAGGCTTCGGCAGGGGCGCGGGCGGCGTGATGGGCTGGATCGGGCGCATGGCCGTCCGCCGTGGACAGGCCGCCAGACGGTGGGCCCTCACCCAGGCGTTGAGTCCGACGTTCGCGGGGTGGTGGACAGGGCTGGTGATGACCGTCGTGGCGCTGGCGATGGCGGCCTACCTGCTGATGCAACTGAAGTATCCGGTGGTGGCGTTTCTCCTGTTGCCGCTTGGGGTCGCCCTGGCGCTGTTCTTCCGGAAGCGCGCCGCGCCGGAAGAGCGGTTCGTGGCGCTGCTCATCCTAGGCGGCCTTGCGTTGAGCATGGCTGTGGAGATCGTGGTGCTCAAAGGCGACATCGGGCGGATGAATACCGTGTTCAAGTTCTACCTGCAGGTGTGGGTCATGTGGGCCATCGCCGCTGCCGTGGCGCTGGCGCATTTGGCGGAGCGCAGCCGCAACTGGGCGCGCGGCTGGCAAAAGTTCTTGTGGGGCGGCGTGGCGTTCCTCGTCGCCATGTCGCTGCTGTACACGGTAACCGCGACGCCGGCGCGCATCGGCCTGCGCTACGACGCGAGCCTAGGCCCTTCGCTGGATGGCATGGCGTACATGGACTCGCCGAAGGCGCAGTACTGGGAAAACGAGCGCGTTCTAGACCTCAAGTGGGACAAGGAAGGCATCCTCTGGCTGTTGGCGAACGTGGATGGTTCTCCGGTGATCCTGGAGGGCCAGACGGGCGAATACCATTGGGGTTCGCGCGTGTCCATCTATACGGGCCTGGCGAACGTTGTTGGCTGGCGATGGCATCAGGTACAACAGCGCATGCTGATGCCAGGGGGCACGGTGGAGGGGCGCGCGGATGACGTTCGCACCATCTACACCACGGCGGACGATGAGATGGCGTTGGCGCTGCTGAAGAAGTACGGCGTGTCATTCATCTACGTGGGCCAGTTGGAGCGGGCGCTGTACGGCGAGGAAGGCCCCGCGAAGTTTGACCGATGGGTGAAACAGGGTATCCTGGAGTTGGTGTTCTCCAGCCAGGAAGTGAAGATATACCGCATGGTGAAGTAGGTGGCGTATGGGTTCGGTTCTGGCGTGGTGGCTGCTGGTTACCCTGGCGGGCTGGACGGTTCTTCCCGTCGCCCTGCGGCTGTTCAATCGGCTGCCGGGGCGCGGCTATGCTCTGGCGAAGGCGCTGGGGCTGCTTCTCATCGGCTACGTCTTCTGGCTGCTGTGCTCGCTGAAACTGCTGCGCAACGACGTGGGCGGGATACTCATCGCGTGGGCGGCGGTGTTCGCGCTGGCGCTTCTGTTCTACCGGCGCGGCGGGGGAAGCCTGGACGAACTGCGGGCCTTCATCCGCGAGCGGTGGCGCTACATCGTGGCCACGGAAGCGATCTTCCTGTTCGGCCTTGTGGGCTGGGCGACCTTCCGCGCCTTTGACCCCGACCTGGTGGGCACCGAGAAGCCGATGGAATTCGCGTTCCTCAACGCGATCCTGCGAAGCGACACTTTCCCGCCGCACGACCCGTGGCTGTCGGGCTACGCCATCAGTTACTACTACTTCGGCTATGTGATCATCGCCGCGCTCACGGAACTGGCCGGCACGCCGCCCGCCGTGGCGTTCAACGTGGGGATTGCGTTGCTGTTCGCGCTGACGCTGACGGGGAGTTTCGGCGTGGTGTACGAACTGGCCGCGTGGAAGCGCGAGGCGAGCGACGGGCGGGCGATCGGGTTCAGCCTGTTCGGGCCGCTGTTCGTGGCGCTGGTGGGCAACCTGGAGGGGCTGCTGGATGCGCTGCATTCGCGGGGCATCGGCTCGGCGGCGTTTTGGGAGAGGGGGCAGATCAAGGGGCTGGCCGCGGCCCCGCTAACCCGCCCCTGCGTTCCCCAAAAGCACATG
>Ga0078972_1016486_pt1 | contig 10928 bp, 11 predicted proteins | sample YelNatPaOPGAMG01_FD_67568 | JGI IMG/M metagenome (GOLD analysis project Ga0078972, IMG submission 67568) | Hot spring thermophilic microbial communities from Obsidian Pool, Yellowstone National Park, USA - OP-RAMG-01 (SPADES assembly) (version 2) | ecosystem: Environmental > Aquatic > Thermal...
ATTTATTTATTTTTTAAAAACATTGTTTTTGGATTATAAAAATTTAGTTTCATTTTTAGGAGATTATTTATTTGCTTTTTTAGAAAATTTTCCATTAGTTGAATTTATTTTAACGCTTTTAGGTATTATAATTTTGTTTTTTGCATTAGAAATGTTTTTTTCAAAAAGAAAGTCGTTTTTTAAATTTTTAAAACATTCAATTTAATATGAATAACGAAGAAAAAGAAAATAAAAAAGGATTAAAAGATAAAATTTGGGGATGCTTGCATCATGATTTTTCCAAAAAAGCGGTTTTAACTCTTATAATTTTGGTTGTTTTAGGCCTTGTTTTTATGGCAGGAGTTAAATTTGGGGAAATAAAAGCAGGATATTATTATGGTTGGTTAGAAAATTATAATCGTAATTTTGCTGGCCCGCGCGAAGGATTTTTTAGAAAAGGTCCAATGATGATGTTTGGCCAAGATTTTTTTGAATCGCATGGAAATTTTGGAGAAATAATTCAAATAAACAACGACTCTTTTGTTATTAAAGATTTGAAAAACAATACCGAAAAGCTTATAATAACAAACTCAAATACTTTAATTAAAAAAGGATTTGAAAATTTAAAATTTAGCGATTTAAAAATAGGCGATAATGTTGTTATAATTGGTTCGCCAAATAATCAAGGTCAAATTGAAGCTCGTCTTATTAGAGTTTTTTAAAAAATATGAAAAATTTTATTAAAAAAATTTTTAAAAATAAATTATACGGTTTTATTTTTGTTGTTATTATTTTAGGTTTAGGATATTTTTCTTATGTTAAGTTTTTTAGTTCTTCAAATCAAACGCGCTATGTTTTAGCTGAAGTTAAAAAAGGAACAATCGATGTTTCTGTTTCAGGAACAGGATTTGTTTCGCCTTTAAATAAAGTTGATTTAAAATCAAAAGTTTCTGGAGTAGAAGTTGTTTCTGTTCCTGTTTCTGAGGGGCAAGAAGTCAAAGCAGGAGATTTAATTGTAAAATTAGATACAACTGATCCAGAAAAAACAGTTCGCGACGCCCAAATTTCTTTAGACAATGCCAAATTATCTTTAGAAAAATTAAAAATGCAATATGACCAGCTTTTGCGCGCAGATACTTTAAATAAAAACTATGAAGATGGAATGAATATTTTGTCTGATTTGTATAATAATTATTCTCAAATTTTAAATAATTTAAATGATATTTTATTCGGCACAAACCTTTCTTCTATAAATGAAACAAATATTGAATATTATTCCAGTTATGATCCTAAATTTAGCGAAGTTCCGGATAAGTCAAGAAGAATGTATGATGATTTAAAAACATTATATTCTAAAGATTTTGATATTTACACTCAAGCTAAAAGAGGGCAAGGCGATTTAAGGGGAGACGCTATTTTAAAATCTTATGATTTGGTTTTAGAAACAGCGGATTTAATTAAATTAACTCGCGACCCTGTTTTAAGTCTTCAAAATAATTTAATTTTAGATAACGCTATTCATAAAAACGCAAACTTAATTAATTCTCATGCTCAAAGTTTAACCAATTATTCAAACACAATGAGTAATTATTTGAATAATCTTTTAACAATTAAAAATAACATTAATAGTTATAAAGATTCTATTTCTTCTTATCCGATTGATATTAAAAATCAAGAACTTGCTGTTAAACAAAAAGAAAACGCTTTGCTTGACGCGCGCCAAAAACTTGATGATTATTACATCCGCGCTCCTTTTCCGGGAATTATAACAAATATTACTGTTTCTAAAGGAGATATGATTTCTGGTGGAACTGTTGCGACTTTAATTACAAAAGATAAAATAGCTGAAATTTCATTAAATGAGATTGATGCCGCGCCTGTAAAAATTGGACAAAAAGCGATTTTAACCTTTGACGCTTTACCTGTAAAAACATTAGAAGGAAAAGTTTATGAAATAAGCACGGTCGGCGAAGAATCTCAAGGAGTTGTAAGCTATACTGTTAAAATTAATTTTGAAGACGGCTCCGGAGATGTAAAACCAGGGATGAGCGCAACAGCAAAAATTATTACACAAACAAAAGATGATGTTTTATTGGTTTCAAATCAGGCCTTAAAAATTTCAGGCAGAACAAATTATGTTTTAAAAGCTTTAAATGTTTCTCAAAATGATGTTAAAAAATCAATTAAAGGAGGAATTGTTTTAAGCTCAGAGCCTCAAAGAGTTGATGTAAAAACAGGTATTTCTAATGACGAATTTACTGAAATTACAGAAGGATTAAACGAAGGAGACATTATTGTTTTAAGAGCAATAACAGGAACTTCAGCGTCAAATTCAACTCCAAATTCTTCCGGAGCGCAAGCCCAATCTCAAAATAAACCTCAACAATCTTCCGCTGTTTTTAAATTCCCCGGAACCGGTGGAGGAAGATAATTTAAATAATATGATTGTTTGCGAAAATATTACAAAAATTTATAAAAACGAAGATATTGAAACAGTTGCTTTAAAAAACATTTCTTTAAAAATTAACGAAGGCGAATTTGTCGCAATTATGGGTCCATCCGGATCAGGGAAATCAACTTTAATGCATATTTTAGGATGTTTGGATTCTCCAACAAGCGGAGAATACTTTTTGGACGGCGAAGATGTTTCAAAATTAAATGATGACGAACTTGCTGAAATTAGAAACAGAAAAATAGGATTTGTTTTCCAGGCTTTTAATTTACTTCCAAGAACAACTGTTTTAAGAAACGTGGAATTGCCTTTAATTTATGCTGGCGTAAGTCCGAAACAAAGAGAAGAGCGCGCAAAACAAGCTTTAAAAGAATCCGCTTTTCCTGATAAATTTTGGTATCATTATTCTAATCAATTATCAGGAGGAATGATGCAAAGAGTTGCAATTGCAAGATCTTTAGTTAATGATCCTAAAATTATTTTAGCTGATGAGCCAACAGGCAATTTAGATACAAAAACAGGAGAAATAGTTTTAGAAACTTTTCAAACCTTAAACCAAAAACAAGGCAGAACAATTGTTTTAATTACACACGAACCTTATATTGCCGAACACGCAGAACGTATTATTAGAATCCGCGACGGCGAACTTGTTGACGATTCTAAAAATCATCATCAACGAATTATTAATAATAAAAAATAAAAATATGAAAATTAGAGATTTAATTTCAGAAATATTTATTTCTTTAACAGCAAATAAAGTTAGATCAGGATTAACTATTTTAGGTATTGTTATTGGTATTGCTTCTGTTATTGCTATGATTTCAATTGGGCAAGGAGCTTCAACTCAAATTCAAGGCAATATTGAAAGTTTAGGTTCAAATTTATTAACAATTGTTCCGGGGTCTGTTAGGCCAGGAATGGGGATTGTTTCTTCTGGAAGAGGAAGTGCACAAACTTTAAAAAACGAAGATGTTGATGTTATTTTAAAAATAAATGGCGTTGATGCTATTTCTCCAGAAGTTTCAAGAAGATTTCAGGTTGTTTCTCCAAGTGGTAAAAATACAAATTCAACTATTTTTGGAGCAACAGCAAATTATGCTTATGTTAGAAATGTTTCAATGAAAGAAGGGGTTTTTATTTCTGATACTCAAAATAGAAGCTTAGCCCGGGTTGCTGTTTTAGGTCCTCAGGTTGCTGAAGATTTGTTTGGAGATGAAGATCCAATAGGAAAAAGTATTCGTATAAACAAAATTAATTTTTATATTATTGGGATAACTGCTCCGCGCGGCGGAGGCGGATTTGTAAATTATGATGATATGATTTATGTCCCACTTTTAACAATGCAAAAAGTTTTAGCAGGAGTTGATTATTTATCAGCAATGGCTATTAAGGTTCAAGATAAAAATTTAATTTCAGATGTGCGCGATGAAATAATTTACGCTTTAGCTGAAAAACATCGTGTTGATCCTCAAAATCCCGATTTTACAATTGTTTCGCAAGAAGATATTTTAGGAACATTAAATCAAGTTATTAATACTTTTACTATATTTTTAGCTTCTGTTGCTGGAATATCTTTGCTTGTTGGAGGAATTGGCATTATGAATATGATGCTTACTGCTGTTACAGAAAGAACGCGCGAAATTGGTTTAAGAAAAGCAATTGGAGCAAAAGAACATGATATAACTTTGCAATTTTTAATTGAATCAGTTGCTTTAACTTTTATTGGAGGAATTATAGGAATTTTATTAGGAGCATTTATTTCAATTTTAATTTCTAAATTTGCAGGAATAACAACAACAGTTTCTTTGTTTTCTATCCTTTTGTCTTTCGGAGTTTCGGCTTTAATTGGAATTATTTTTGGTTATTATCCAGCTCGCCGCGCCGCAAAACTTAACCCAATTGAAGCATTAAGATATGAGTAATTTGTTTTATTTATTAAAGATTTGTTTGCAATTTTCATTGCAATAAATTTTTTTATTTAAAATTATTAATTTTAGTCGCGAATTTATTTTTACAAAGATAATTTTTTTCTAATGCAGGTAAAATTTTTTGACAATCTCCTTTTAAAATAAAATCTTCATTGCCAAGATAAGACGGTTGATTTAAATTAATAGCAATAATTTTTCCGTTTGGATTATTTTCTTTATACCAAATAGTCATTTATTTTATACGCCATTTTCTTGGTAAGGGCCCATTAGATAATTGATAAATATGATTTATTATTTTTGATAAAATTGTTAATCTATTTTTTAAATTTTTTATTTTATAAAAATTTTTTATATAATTACCCAATTTTTTATCTTTTTTATTGATAATGCTTATTATTTCATTTGGTTGTCTTAAAAAATCTCTTTTTATTTTGAAAAATAACTCAATAACATTTTTCATTAAAAGATAACTATTTAATTCAAAGGCTACATAATCATTATGTATAAAATTTCTTTGGACTTCTCCCCAAAAATCATCAATAGAATATTTATGCTCTAAGTTCCATTCGCAATGTCTTAGAAAGATATTTATTTTTCGGATATTTTTTTACCCCTGTTTTTACAAAACCGCTATTTTCGTATGCTACGATAGCTCTTGTATTAGCAGGTCTGACTTCCAGATAGATTTTTGAAATACCTAACTTTTTTGCTTTTTTAAGCAGTAATTTAATTGCTTTTGTTCCGTATCCTCTTCCCCAGTATTGTTTTTCGCCAATTACAATTTGGGCCTCATACCAATCGTTTTTTCTTTTAGCAAGCACGATATGGCCAATAACTTTTTCATCAAGCAAAATCATAAAATGATAATCTGTAGGGTTACCTATCATTGCCGAAAAATATTTTTCTACTTCTTTATCAGAAATTAATTTTAAAATACCGCTTGTTAATTTAAGCAGTTCTTTATCTCTCCACCACCGCGCAAAATATTTTTTGTCAGATGGCTTAATTTTTCTTAGTGCTATTTTAAGCATATCTTATACTGCTATTGTAGCATTTAATTCTAAAATAGAAAAGGAGGTTTAAATTTCTTAAACCTCCTTGCAAATGAAAATTGAGTTTTCGCCGAAGCGGCGAGCTACCCAAGAATCCTCCAGCCATCCCAAGAGTTTAGGGAAGGATTCGCTCCATCGAGCCATGCCTCGCGCGCTTTCATTCACGATCGCAAGTCCCGATGTTCGGATGAGTTTTCGCCACTGAAGTGGGGAAATTGAGCGTTCATCGCCATAATCCCCGATTTTCCCCCGCCCGTTGGGGACGTCAATCACCACGAGTTGCGCGACCCTCTTTTGTTCGAGGAGAGCGCGAGCGATGTCATCATCGCAGTAGTGCTCAAGCACACCTTGACTGAACGCGATGTCGAAAACCTTGTCCCTGAACCCCATTCTGAACATATCAGCTTGTACGCTGATGAGGTTTGGGAAAGCAACCTCGAATCGTTTAACCCTCTCCACTAGTTGAGTGTTCGCATCCACTGCTGTTACCCGGTATCCCATGCTTGCCAGAAGTACGCTTGTCAAACCGCTTCCGCATCCTGCTTCAATCACCGTAGCTGGTGGGCTCGCAACGCGGCGAATCTGCGTTATCAGCTCTCTTAAAATAAGAGAGCGATCAAACAAATTGAAGAATTGACCATCAAGAAACTCTGTCCATTCGTTTATGTCGTGCATTTCTTACCTCCGGAGTTCTAGTGTTGAGAAAAATGGGCCGAAAAACTTTCGTTTTCCGGCCCGGATTTTGCCACGTTTAGTGACAGTTACTAGGCTTCTGGCAGGTGCAGAGTACCTTCAGCTTTGGCAGTGCCTTAACTCTGAGAATCGGTCGCGGCTGCTTCTGCTGCGCCTTCCGCATGGCATTCACCTCCTTTCTGTTGGGAGTTGGAAAAGTTCTGAATCTGGCACCATTGCTTCTCGCAGTTGTTCTCGGAGAATTTCTTGAGTCATGCGGCGGTAGAAGTCGCACATCCGTTCGATTTTTGCGGTTTTTGTCGCCCGAGCGAACTCTTGCGTAATATTGCAACCGCCGCCACACTGTCCTTCGATCATACAACCCTTACATATCTCCATCGCTCCGGTGAGATGATCTCTCACGAAACGATGGTAGGCGGTGCCGGGCGCATGGAACGATTGGATTTCCGAGAGACTTCCGAGTTGGGTTGTGCTGTAGCCGCATCCATAGATGTTTCCGGATGGGTCTACGCACATACTATTGCCGCGGACCGCGCCGCAGAATGCCACACGGCTTTCGAGTGTTGATGTGTTAAGGTTCTCGGCTGGTCGTGACCAAAATCCGGGAACATCAACGCCTCGTGCCGCCGCGTAGCGCCTAATCCGCATCAGCTTTGCGACGACATCCTCAATCGGAACTTCCACTATATCGACAACGTCGATATCAATCCTGACGTTCTTCATGCCTCGGGCTACTGCCCAATTGACAATTGACTCGTCAAGTTCGTGAAAATTCTTTTCAGTGACTGTCACCGCGATGCCATTGAGCGGATACCCCGCTTGCGCCAATGCATCGAATCCGCGCATGATCTGAGAGAATGTGCCGCTTCCCGATTTCGTCAATCGGACACGATCATTCCCCTCGCGCAAGCCGTCGAGACTGGAAGCGATCTCGACGCGATGTTCTTTGAGAATCGAGGCGATCTCTGGCGTAATGAGTGACGCGTTCGTATTAATCGAGAAGTGGAACTGAAATTCTGAGCTGTAGGTAGCACGACAGTACTCAAGCACTTGCTTAATAACCGGCCATGCCAACAGCGGTTCACCTCCACCAAAGTTAATCTCGGCGACATGCTTTCCGTGGCTACGAAGAATCTCGAGATACCGATCCACTGTCTCCTTGGCTATATCAAACCGCATAAACTTTTTTGGATTGTTGATGCGATCGGAAATCTCCAAGTTGTTGAAATGAATACAGTAGGTGCAACGGAAATTGCACGCTTCACTCATAATAAGTTCGAGATAGTCAATCAGCGAACCGTTGATGATTTCCACTTCATGCGCTCGCATTTTTTCTTCGAGGAACGCCCGGTCGTCAAAACCTTCTGGAACTAGGAAATAACACCGAAGCAGTTCCTCAATTGCCTCCCTATCTTCACTAGTCAGTTCATCGCCAAATTGCGAACGCATCGTTCTCGGTGCCGAGAAAGATTCGAGAAACTCGAGTGTCTCGATGGGAACGATTTTGGGGTAGCCGAATAGCGAATGCCAGATCACCGCAGAGTTGCCGTCTTGGACGACCTGTGTGAACGGCGATTTCATGTAAGAGACGTCAAGATTCAGCATTATTACACCCTCATTTTCTATTGTCAATATACTTAGTTTATAGAAACTTATCATAAGTTTCTAGCTAAGAGATACTATAAATATTATAACATTAAATTAATATTTATGCAATGAAGCGTATTGGGTCATCTAAAATGTAAGTGAAATAGCATTGGTTAGGACATTTAAAAGGTAAGCGAAATAAATTAGGTAAAATGAGATAAAAGGTCGGAAATTAAGGTAATTTATCTCATTTTACCACTATTATGGATATGCAATCTAAAAACCAATATTTAAAAGCATTAATAGAAAAAAGAGGTTATCTTTTAAGGTCAAAGAAAGAAAAATCAAAACTTTTAGATGAATATTGCCAAACTACTGGAATGAATAGAGATTATATCATTAGAAAAATTAGAAATGGGTCTTATCTTAAGCCAAACTTTGGTAAAAGAAAAAGAAAAAAATATTATGATGGTTATGTCAAAGCAGTTTTGGTTGAAATTTGGGAAATATTTGATCATCCTTGTGGACAAAGATTAGAATCTTTACTTAAGGATGGTTGGGCAGATAAATTAAGTCAATTAGGAGAAATTAATTGTTCAAAAGGAGTCTTAGATAAATTAAAGAAAATTAGCTCAAAAACAATTGATAGAAAACTCAAACATCAAAAAGAAATAGAAAGAATAAGGCAAAAGTATGAAAAAAAGATTCATCCCTTGCTTTATCAAAAAATACCAGTAAAACTTTCTGATGAATGGGATAGGTCTCAATTAGGTAATATTCAAACTGATTTAATAGAACATTGTGGTGGTTCAGTAAGGGGAGAATACATAAATACTATCTCAAATACTGATATTTCTACTGGTTGGTGGGAAGGAGAAGCTATCATAAGCAGAAATCAAGATTTAACTTGTAAGGGTTTAGATAATACAAGAAAAAGATTTCCTTTTGATTGGAAAGAAATACACTCTGATAATGGCACAGAATATATTAACTGGCATCTTTTTAGATATTGCGAGAAGGAAAACATTGGATTTTCAAGATCCAGGCCTAATAAAAAGAATGATAATTGTTTTGTTGAACAAAAAAACTGGACACATGTTAAAAAATATGTTGGTTATTTAAGATACAATACCAAAGAAGAACTTAAGATTTTAAATGATCTTTACCATAATGAATTAAGGCTTTACAAGAATTTCTTTCAACCAGTAATAAAGTTAGTATCTAAAGAAAGAATAGGTGGCAAAATTCATAGAAAATATGATGTTCCTAAGACTCCTTATCAAAGAGTTATAGAATCAAAAGAAATACTAAAAGATAAAAAACAAGAATTAAGGGAAATTTATGAATCCTTAAATCCTGCTGAATTAAAAAGACAAATTGATAAAAAATTAAACTTACTTTATAAAGCTTATCAAAAGAAAAATAAATCACAAAAGGTCGAACCAAAAAAGAAAATTAAACCAAATTCACTTACTTCTTATATGACTCAACCAAGACATATTTCGCTTACATAGTTAAATGACTTGACACGTGAAGCGTATAATGCAACCCTATTTTGGACTTTTGAGACAAATTAATGTTTTGCGACCCTTGGTTAAATATTATTATAAATTTTATAGAGAATAATAGGGAATAATGTGTTAATTCCATCTTGGATTTTTTGGATTCTATAATATAATAATTAATTTTTAAAAAATTAAATATAATTTAAAACTTTTTTCCTATTATTACTATTTTTTACTTGTGCGGGATACCGGAATTGAACCGGTGCCTGCTCCTTGGAAGGGAGCCATTCTGCCGCTAAACTAATCCCGCGTAATTTTTATTTTATATTTTTTATTATTTTTGTCCAGAGGTCTGGGTTTATTTTTGTGTTTACCATCCATAATTTTATATTCTTGATCCTTGATTCTTGATTCTTGATCCTTAATCCTTGATTCTTAATTCATAATTTTATATTCTTATTAATAAGCCCGGGTGGCGGAACTGGCAGACCTGCCTGCCGGCAGGCAGGCGCGCGCAGCAAAAGGAAAATAAAAATATGTATTACGTTTATGTTTTAAATAGCAAAACGAAGAAATATATATACGTAGGATTAACAAATAATTTAAAAAGAAGAATACATCAGCATCAAACAGGAAGAGAAAAAACAACAAGACCATATAGACCATTTGAAGTTTTAAAAGTTGAAACATTTTCTGATAGAATACAGGCAAGACAAAGAGAAAAATATTTAAAATCAGGTATTGGAAAAGAATATTTAAAAAAGTTATTATAAGTTATTATGATAATTATTAGCCCGGGTGGCGGAACTGGCAGACGCGCACGACTCAAAATCGTGTTCCTTTCGGAGTGTGGGTTCAAATCCCACCCCGGGCACATAACAAAACTCAAAATTCAAAACAAACATAATCCGAATTAATCCGAATTTGCGAATAATACGAATGAAAATAAAATCCAAAATTCAAATTTCAAAATTCAAAATGACAATTCAAAATTCAAAATTAATAAATTTAAGTACTTGTCATTGCGAGGAGCGGAGGGACGAAGCAATCCTAATCGTTCCGTCGCGTCATTGCGAGTGTCGATGCTTCGGCACGAAGCAATCTCAAAAATGAATTATGAATTATGAATCAAGAATTATGAATTATGAAAAAATAAGGCATTTTTTTAGCTGAAAGTGTTATGATGCAGCATAACACCTAAAAACTGGAGTATTTAATTTTTCCTCCAGAGGAGGATCCTCCTTCGGAGGACAATTTTCAATTATCAATTTTAAAGAGCTTTTAGTTTTATAAGTTTTAAACTGTAGTTTTGAATTTTATCTGATCAAAATTCAAAATGATAATTTAAAATTAAAAATTAACAAACCCCAACTTTTATCTTTTGTGCCGCGGGAGGGAATCGAACCCCCGACGCAATGCTCTTCAGGCATTCGCTCTACCACTGAGCTACCGCGGCAGTATAAATAAATATATTAAAAAATTTTTATAAAAATGTAAACCTATTATTTTAAATGTCAAATAAATGTCAAAATATTTATTCTATTAGAAAAAATCGCCCAGTACTACAAATGGGTACTGTGCGTCCCGAACCCATTTATATGATTCGGGTCAAACCCCCGACGCCCCCGATGCTTCGGGGCGCTCTCACTGAGCTACCGCGGCGGATAATTTGAATATTTTTATTATATCTAATTTTAAAATTTATTCAAATTTTATAAGGAGATTTTAAATT
>Ga0078972_1016487_pt1 | contig 10928 bp, 11 predicted proteins | sample YelNatPaOPGAMG01_FD_67568 | JGI IMG/M metagenome (GOLD analysis project Ga0078972, IMG submission 67568) | Hot spring thermophilic microbial communities from Obsidian Pool, Yellowstone National Park, USA - OP-RAMG-01 (SPADES assembly) (version 2) | ecosystem: Environmental > Aquatic > Thermal...
GAGAAGCGGTAGCAGGGGATCCGAGGATCGAGGCTGATGCGTTCCAAGGACTCCTGGTGCGATATGCGGAAAAAATGAAGGCCTGCGCGATCGTCCGAGGACTCCGCGCGGTCTCGGATTTCGAATACGAATTCCAATTGGCTCTGATGAACCGAAAGCTCAATAGAAACATCGAAACGTTTTTTCTCATGACAGCTCATAGATATTTGTATGTCAGTTCCCGTATTATTAAAGCGACTGTCTTAGCGGGCGGCTCGCCGGAAGGCCTTGTGCCAGACAATGTACTGAAGATTCTCAAAGAAAAATTCCCCATGATCAACAATCAGAAACATAACAAAAATAAAAAACTTTTGGAGCGCGTATGAAAACATGGCTTTCTCAAAGGGTTCTTCAATTGAAGCCCTCGGCTACGCTGGCAATCTCGGCCAAAGAAAAGGAACTCAAGGCCCAAGGCATTGACGTCATCGGTTTTGGCGCCGGTGAACCAGATTTCCCCACCCCTGTGCATATTCGGGAGGCCGCGAAGCGTTCGCTCGACAGGGGCGAAACCTTTTACACGCCAGTTGGAGGGACCGTTGAACTCAAGAAGGCCATCGCATTCAGGATTGCGCAAGATTATGGTCTCGAATACGAGCCTTCGGAACTGCTGGTATCCTGTGGGGCAAAGCATAGTCTTTACAACATATTCCAGGCGATATTGGATCCAGGGGATGAGGTTCTCGTTTTTGCCCCTTATTGGGTGTCCTATCCTGAGATGATATCCCTTTGCGGCGGCGTCCCCGTGGTGGTACAGACCCAGGAGACCGAGGCTTTCGTGCCGAACATCGAGGTAGTCCGGTCACTTGTGACTCCTCGCACCAAGGCCATGATCGTCAATTCTCCGTCCAATCCCAGTGGGACGGTTTATCCACCATCCACCTTGAGCGAGCTCGCGGACTTGGCTGTTCAACACGATCTTATGGTCATTTCGGATGAAATTTATGACAAGCTTCTCTACGACAACCTGACTTTCGCGCCTTTCCCCACTTTCAAGGGTATGAAAGAACGCTGTATTCTCGTTAATGGCGTCTCTAAAACCTACGCCATGACGGGCTTCCGCATTGGGTACATGGCCGCCGCCAACAAGTCCATCATCAAAGCGGCCACCGACCTCCAAAGTCAGTCAACGTCGAATCCCAGCAATCCAGCCCAGGCCGCGGCTGTCGAGGCCCTCCAAGGCCCCCAGGACGAAGTGGCCGCCATGAGAAGCATCTTCGAAAAGAGACGCAACCTCATGGTTTCTTTGATCGACGAGATTGAAGGCATCTCTGTGACCAAGCCACGCGGCGCCTTTTATGCCTTTGTCAATGTGGCCGCCTTGTTCGGCAAAAATGGGATCAATGATTCCAACGACATGGCAGCGTACCTGCTGGAAAAGCATCATGTGGCATGCGTACCAGGAGGAGCTTTTGGCTCTTCGAACCACATCAGACTCTCCTTCGCAACCAGCGAAAAGAACATTGTAGAAGGCATGCGGAGAATAAAAGAGGCTTGTCGTGAGTTGCTATGAATGACTCCAGACCGCTGATCCTTCTGACCAATGATGACGGAATCTACGCCGAAGGACTCCGATACCTGCGACAGGCATTGTGTACGATTGGGGAGATCTGCGTGGTGGCGCCGGTCGCAGAACAGAGCGCGGTAGGACATTCCATCACTTTATACGATCCCATAAAGGTGCATGAAATCCAGTTAAATGGAGAAACCTATGGTTTTGGCATCAGCGGGACGCCGGCTGATTCGGTGAAATTGGCGCTGTACGCGCTTCTCCGAAGGCCCCCTGACTTGGTGGTGTCTGGCATCAACAACGGCGCCAACCTCGGCATCAACGTGCTCTACTCCGGAACCGTATCCGCCGCCACCGAGGCTGCAATCTTGGGCGTGCCTGCCATGGCGGTCTCGTTAGCTCAGAAGAAAAATCCTCCCTACGATTGGGCGTTGCCTCACATTCAGGCTGTGGCTCGATGGGTATTGTCCCAAGGGTTGCCGAAAGGGGTCGCGCTTAACGTCAACATACCAGCCCTGCCGCCCGAAAAGATCAAGGGTTTTAGGATAACCAGACAGGCGCTGTCTCCCTTTCGGGAAACAGTCGAGCCGAGAGAAGACCCGAGAGGCAACACCTATTATTGGCTTTCCGGGCAGAGCGCGGAGACCGAAACAGACAATGACATCGATATCATCGCATTGGGGCAGGGATATATCTCTCTTACCCCGCTGTTTTACGACCTCACCGCTCATGCACATGTGGAGGAATTGGCGTGCGCCCTGAAAAAGATATGACTATGGCTTCTTTAGACGCGGATTTTTCCGATATCGAGGCCATAATGTCCTATTCCTTCAAGAGGCCGTACCTGCTCCTGGATTCCCTCACCCGGCGAAGCTATTGGCACGAAAACAGAAATAGCTGCGAGCATCACAACGAACGACTCGAATTCCTTGGCGACGCGGTCTTGGGCCTCGTCATCGCGGAAAAGCTCTACGAGGAGTTCCCAGAATTTGAAGAGGGAGACCTCCAGAAAAGCCGCGCGAAATTAGTCAATAGGACGACCCTCGCGAATCTTGCCAGGGATTTGGGCATCGCCAAATTCATCCGCATGGGACGGGGAGACGAACTCTCAGGGTGTCGCGACCGCGATTCTATTCTCGCTGATACGCTGGAAGCGCTCATCGCGGCGGTTTTTCTTGACGGCGGTTTTCCAGCGGCAAAGGAATTTATTCTGAGGGTGTTCTCCGACTTGATAGATACCCTTCCCACGAGTTCTGAAGAACAGGATTACAAGAGTCTCTTCCAAGAGCGGGTCCAATCCTCCATGGGCCTGACGCCCACATACCATGTGGTCGCGCAGTGGGGAGAGGAACACTGCAAGACGTTTGCCGTAGCCGTACAGGTCGGCGACAATACAGTAGGTCAGGGAACAGGCCGCAATAAGAGAGAAGCTGCCCAAAACGCGGCGCGGGACGCATTGAACTCGCTTTTCAAGTAGTCCCACTACTGTGTCGTGAGGGATCAGCGCCGCCCAGCGCGAGCAGTTCTCGACGAAAACCGAGAATTCATCAGCGACCTTTGTGCGCGACTGGTGCACGCTGAAAATGGTTCGTCGCCCTCAGCTCGTCGCAATAACAAAAAGCATTGCTGCGTCCTTGCGAGTGAAGCGACGCAATATCGTGGAAAATGTTCAGGAAAACATAGCGTTGCGCAAGGAGTTTCCCACGGACGCTCAAACGACTCTCCACTGGCCTCCCTTGGTCGCCGGCACGCTGGTGAGGCGCTATCAACGATTTATCTCCGAAGTGAGACTCGACGACGGCGGCGTCGTGAAAGCGCATTGCCCCAACTCCGGCAGCATGTTGGGTTGCAGCGAGCCGGGAAGAGTCGTCTATGTGTCGCGAGCCCAAAACAGCAACCGAAAGCTTCCCTACACGTGGGAGCTTATCCGCATGCCAGGCTCGCTGGTGGGGATAAACACCCTCGTTCCGAACCGACTCGTGCATGCTTCTGTCGCTGCGGCCGCAATCCCGGAATTGGTCGGCTACGACACGATCACACGGGAGGTGGCCACTGGTCCCGGCGCAAGACTGGATCTGCGTCTGGAATCGCCCCAGCATCCGGCTTGCTTCGTAGAGGTCAAGAACTGCACCCTGGTGGAAAACGGCGCGGCGTACTTCCCTGACGCGGCCACTGCCCGGGGGGTGAAACACCTTGGGGAGTTGGAAAGACTCGCAGCGCAAGGATGCAGAGCAGTCATCTTTTTCGTGGTACAGCGCATGGACGCCAAGGTGTTTCGACCAGCGGACGCCATCGACCCGGAGTACGGCCATCGTCTCAGAGAGGCGGTAAAAAAGCATGTGGAAATTCTCGCCTACGATGTACACATTTCTCTTACAGGGATCTCTTTGAGAAAAAGGCTGCCATGTCAATTGTGACAGGCCCTTTGGGGGATCAGAATCATTATCAAGAAAGGAATTGAACCATGACCACTGACTTGGATCGCAGGGAACTCCTTAAATCAACGGGGCTTTTTGCCGCGGCTGGACTTTTATCGTCGTTCCTTGGGCAGGATGCCCTCGCTGCTGACAAGGGCAACGCTCCAGGGACCTTTATGCATAAATTGCCGCCGCTCCCATATCCAGAAGACGCCCTGGAACCTTATATCGACAAGGAAACCGTGAAAATACATCATGGAAAACACTTTGCCGCCTACATCGACGGATTAAACAAGACCTTGGAAGCCCTTGAAAATTGCCGCAAACAGGGCAATTTTTCTGCGGTCAAAGCGTTGAGTCGCGACCTTGCGTTCAACGGCTCGGGAGTGGTCTTGCATTGGCTGTATTTCAACACCATCGGTCCAAACGCAGGAGGCAAACCTTCCGGCGTGATGAAGGAACTCATTGAGAGAGACTTCGGCTCATTTGAGACGTTTTGGAGCCAGTTTGCCGCAGCGTCGAAGTCCGTCGAGGCGTCGGGATGGGGAGTCCTTGCCTGGGAACCATTCAGCAAGAGATTGGTCATTATGCAGGCAGAGAAGCACCAAAACCTCACGTCCTGGGGGGTTATGCCGCTTCTGGTCTGCGATGTGTGGGAGCACGCCTATTACTTGAAATATCAAAACCGCCGCGCGGAATACGTGGACAACTTCCAAAAGATCGTGGATTGGAAAAAGGTTGAAGAGATGCTGAAAAGGTACGGTTCGACGAAATAAGCCGTTCGACTCGGCCAGGTGTGACGGCTCTCCAATAAATCGCCATGCAGAAGCATCGGATGCGCCGCCGCCCCAGTCTTTGGAGCGCGGCGGCGCTCAGCGCGGCCAGCGCCATTCTCTTGTGAGGCGTGAGGCGCGACCAAGCAATCGCGGCCATGTGCACTGACACGATTGCCCCGCATCTGACGCACGTGCGCGATCCACGCCCTCTATGCATTGCACCGCTGCGACGCGCAAAGAGGACTCGACAAAAGAGCTTGTTTTCATTATAATGTGTGCAGGATATCGGATAAATGGATGATCAACGAGGGAAGCTCATATGAGACACTTCTCTATTATATTGTCGATCCTTCTCGGTGCGGTCTTTTTCGTATGCGTTGCGCATGCTGCTGAAGAACCGATCAAGTGGTCCGCGCCTATGCAGCAATATCCCAACCCTTGGTCGCCGACTGCTCCTCCCGCGCCGTACTATTACTACCCCAATGGATACAACTACTCAGGGGGCGCCTTCGGCTATGGCACATACGGCGGCTCACAGGGCTATTCAGGCCAGTACCAACGGCCTTACGGCTATCAGCAGCAAGGCTTTTCCGGGAATCCCTATCATTCGTATTATAATCGCTAACTTTCCGTCCGCGAAGCCCCTCAAAAGACTCCTATAGTCTCATTACCACGCTTCGAGTTGCTCTCTTGTCGCCCGAACGATATCGACTACAGGTACAAAGCTCACCTCGCGGGTTTTGCGATTCCTCAGTTCCAACTGACCGGTGGAGAGCGCTTTCTTCCCAATGGTAATTCGCACAGGGATTCCCATCAGGTCCGCATCCTTGAATTTGACGCCAGGTCGTTCATCACGGTCGTCGAGAAGCGCATCGATGCCAGCATCCCAAAGGTCGCTGTACACTTTTTCAGCAGCCTCGTCGATGGCGCCGTCCTTGCCGCCCACAGGAGAGACAATCACCTGGAATGGAGCGATAGGAGGGGGGAAAACGATGCCGTCGTCGTCATGGTTCTGTTCAATGGCGGCGGCGATGATGCGGCTCACGCCTATGCCGTAGCACCCCATCACCATAGGGGTTTCGATTCCATCTCGATCCAAGAACCTGGCGTTCATGGCCTTGGAGTACTTCAGGCCTAGTTTGAAAATGTGACCCACTTCGATGCCGCGACTCAAAGTAAGCGTCCCGTCGCATCTTGGACAGGCGTCGCCGGCCGTCGCGCAGCGAAAATCTCCGTAGTTATCCACCTTGAAGTCAGTCTGGGGATTGACTCCTGTGAGGTGCATGTCGGAACAATTCGCGCCCACCACCGCCCAGGTCATTGCCCTCACGGCGTAATCAGCCAGTATAGGCGCGCCTGCCAAACCAATCGGTCCTGAGAAACCTTTTGGACCGCCCGTGACGTCTTCCACCAACCTTGCGTCGCCAAGCTCCAGCACGCTGACTCGCAGAAAATTCTTTACCTTGATTTCGTTCACCTCGTGGTCTCCCCTGGTGAGTACTACCACAGGACCGTTTTCCGTGGAGAAGACAAGCGTCTTGATGATGTCCTGAGGCTGCACTTTGAGGAAGGCCGCAACCTCTTCTACGCTCGTGAGCCCTGGTGTGGAAACTCGCTCGGCCGTGCAAGGCTCCCACGACGCCGGCGGCGCCATCGGTCTCGTCTCCGCCTTTTCCAGATTTGCTGCGTAGTCGCATGAATCGCACGCCACGATAATGTCTTCGCCGGTGTCGGCAAGTACCATAAATTCGTGGGAAAAACTGCCTCCGATGGGGCCGGTGTCAGCCTCCACTACCGCAAAGTGCAGCCCACAGCGAGTGAAGATGCGGGCATAGGCATCCTTCATGACCCGGTAAGATTCTTCAGCCCCCGCCTCTGTCGCGTCAAAAGAATACGCATCTTTCATCACGAATTCTCGACCCCTCATCAGCCCAAAACGCGGCCGGATCTCATCCCGAAACTTTGTCTGAATCTGATAGAGATTGAGCGGCAAATCCTTGTATGACCGCACCTCACGCCGCACCAGGTCTGTTATCACCTCTTCGTGGGTTGGACCTAAACAGCACTCGCGATCGTGTCGATCCTTAAATCTCAGGAGCTCTGGTCCATACAGATCCCAGCGGCCAGACTCTTTCCACAATTCCGCCGGCTGCACCATGGGCAGCAAAACCTCTTGCGCCCCTGACGCATTCATCTCTTCCCTTACGATCTGTTCGACTTTGCGAAGCGAGCGATACCCCAAAGGGAGATAAGAATAGATGCCCGCGGTGAGTTTGCGGATCATTCCCGCCCTGAGCAATAGTTTATGACTAATCACCTCGGCGTCAGAAGGATCTTCCTTCAGCGTCGGAATAAGCAGCCTCGACATTCTCATACGTTTTCCCCTTATCTTTGCGAGCCCGTTGCATCGATGGTGCAACCTTCTCTGTGTAATCCATACGGAAAGTGAATGCAAACAACATTGTCGCTTTTTATCGTTCCCCGTCTCGCGCCGTTTGTGTATTGTGTCCTGTATGTAGCACGAATCCCGACGCCATAAAGACAAATTCATGCAAGGGAGCCCTCCTGGCCGCGCATCAGCGCAACGAGTCGCTAGTTTGAAGGGAACGTACTGAGATGACTACTTTGTTTCTACTCGACAATCGACACAAACGTCCTGCATACTAACGTCGAAACGCCGCCCTTTAGACAGGCGCGTATCAGGACAGAGGAGTTGGTCCGTCAGTGGTTTTTCGTTCTCATGACATCCCTCGATTGCTCGACCCTTCGGCTTTGCGCGACCGGGCATCGGAGGCATGGAGATTGGCGTCTCCCTGTCGATTATGCCCTCGTGGTTGCGGCGTAGAGAGGCCCGCCGGGGAGCTGGGCTACTGTGCAACCGGTCCAGGCCTCCGCATAGGCGCTGTGACGCCGCATTTCGGGGAAGAACCCCCGCTGTCTGTGGACGGAGGCGCCGGCGCTATCTTCCTGACAGGTTGTTCCATGAGCTGCGTATATTGTCAGAACCACCAAATCAGTCAGGGATGCGTCGGACATGATACCGAACCCGATCTCCTTGCGCGTGAGATGTTGAAATTGCAGAGAATGGAATGCGCCAACATCGACGCGGTGTCGCCTTCTCACCAGCTCCCCGGTTTCTTGGAAGCGTTGGCCATCGCACGTGAGAACGGCCTGCAACTGCCGCTGGTGTACAATACCAATGGCTACGAGACGCAAGAAACGCTTGAGATCCTCGATGGCGTGGTGGACGTGTATCTTCCAGATTTGCGCTACGCGTCCAATCAGAACGCGTTGCGCTACTCCGATACGCCTGACTACGTGGACGTGGCCAGGGAGGCTATCCTCGAGATGCACAGGCAAGTTGGCAATCTCGTAGTGGACCTCCGAGGCCGCGCCGTCCGAGGCATGATCATACGACTGCTCGCGCTTCCCTCAGGCATCGCTGGCGTCGAAGAAAGTTTGCGATGGATTAAGGATAATCTCCCTGCCAGCGTTACGCTGTCCCTCATGTCCCAATATGCGCCCCTTCACAAGGCATCTGCATTTCCGGAACTCAACGCCGCCGTGGCCGAAAGTGAATATGAGCGGCTGGTGGATTACGCGTGGGACATGGGGTTTGAAAACGTGTACGTCCAAGATATGAGCGCAAGCGCGTGCGGCATACCAGACTTTGAGTCGCCTCAGCCCTTTGTGTGGGATGAGGAATCATGAGGATCCACTTTTTGCACAACGCTGTCAGACCGATCCAACCCCGTTCTTCTCGGCGGCGCCTGAAAACTCACGATTGACAAGACGTTGCCAGGCAGCTACTCTTGAGCTCATGGAGCCATAGCGATCGCAGCGCGGGCGCTGAAAGAGCCGTCGAGAATTTTCAGTCAGGAGGCCAGGATGGAAATAAGAACCTTTGAGCTGGAATTTGCGCGATTCATCGAAAAGTTCAGGGACCATATTCGCGAGGCGTTTTTAGAGGACACCATACATAAGAGAGAACTCCTGACGCACTACCAACTGGGCGAAAAGATGCTCGAAGACCTGGCCAACAGCGTTCTCTCAGAATTCACCAAGAATATAGATAAAAGGACATCCGTAGAAACCATTGCGGACAAATATGTCCAGCTTGGCATTAGGTGTCGAGAAGATGGCCTGAGTTTCTCAGAAATGACTCGCGCCTTTATTCTGCTCAAGCGCCATATATGGATCTTCTTCCAGGACAGCAATTTCGCGGGGCAGCCTTTTGACGTGCGCTCTATCGTGGCGCTGAACAACCGCACCGCCTTGTTCTTCGATCGAGCTATCTACTACTTCTTGGTGGGATATGAACAGGCAGATTCTGAAGAGGCATCGGAGCTGGAAACCATGTATGACGCCTTTGTAGAAAAACTCAAGCGAGACATAGTTGCGAGTATGCACCGAGACAAGGCATGATACATCATCATGGTCGAGTAAACCGCAGGTAGGCGCAGTCGGAATACCCGCAACGTCGAAAGTCTTTGCAGGCGCCGACCGCTCAGAAGGGATGCATTTTAGTACTCTCTGGCGTCATCGGGGGCGAGTAGCGGCAACTCACTCGGCTCAGAACTGTTGGCGAGCCTTTGTCCCCACGCGTCAGTCCTCTTCGTCGTCCCGGTGTGTATCTCTCCGGACAAAATCCTCCAAACGAATGACTTTGTCGTGCGACGATCTCGGTGTGCATGGCTCTTCCTCGCATTCAACAGCCTCCACGAGTTTTCTCAGGTTGGGGTCTTTGGCGACCGCCTCGTTGATCTTACGGTCCAGTTCAATCGCCTGATGATCCAGAAGGCCTGTGGGGACGTCTAACCCAATAAGGGAATTGATGATGCCCACGAGCCGAGCCACTACTCGAGGATTTTTTTGGAGATACGCGGGCGCATGCCCCCAGAGACTTGCCGCCTCAATTCCTGCCTCAGAGCATGCCCGCAGGAGATAGGAGTGAATGCTGATTGGGCCGGAATAGGCGGCTGGCGTGATGCTCTTGTGCGCCTCGCAGAGTTCCGAGACCATGAATGACGTTGCCGCCACCACGCTTACCATCGGCGGGCTGAGATGAGAGACTGCGTCCTGCACCCCGCCAAGCGTGTAAAAACGCTCTACCCCGAGCTGTTGCATCACGCCGATAAGCATATCGGAATAAGACTGCCAGCTATACGCCGGCTCCCTGCCCAAAAACAACACTAAATCATGCTTGCCGCTGGGATTCTTGTGGAACGAAAAATTCGTGTCGAGAACTTCCATCTCCAAGATAACTCCGTCCTCGATGCGGGCCTTTGGCCTGTCGATGGTGTAATTGGAGAATGCCTCGTTACTCATGGACGCGAATACCTCCGGCTGAAGCACTGCATGGAGATACTCGAGGGTGTCGCTGGACACGCAGCCCGCGTTGGACCAGCCAAAAAATCCTGCCAGCATGACAGGTCTTTTGAGCCGAGGCGTCGTTCTCCATTCTACAAGGAGATTGAGGAAGTCTTTATCAATCATGTGTTTCTATTGCTCGAAAGGCTGCATCAGGATACGGCAGATGGTTTCTCACGAACATGGCTACACTGCTTCGGAAGTACCCTTTGCCATAAGTTTCACTGCCTCTGTTAACAATAGTGTCTCTCGCCATGCCATGCAACATACAATACAGCGCGCCCAATAAAAACTTGGTCTCGGCCTCCTCGCCCAGTGGCAAGGGATCTGCGGGAACGCCCCCATTTGTAATCGCAGGGCCTTCATTCATTCCCCCCTCTGCCGGTTAAAGCAGCATTGGTTTCGCATCGCAACATACCGCTCACCAAACCCTTCAGGCGCGAAAAGCTCGTCCTGACAATACGCCTTCATTTGCCTTCGTCGCGTAAATCCATCCTCCGCCGACCACCTCATCCTCTCTGTAGAGCACCGCGGCTTGTCCGGGCGCTACCCCGCGCTGAGGCTTATGAAATCTCAAGGTGAGCACTGTGTCTTCGACAGCGGCCGCCGTACAAGAAACAGGCGCTGAGGTGGACCTTACCTTGACCCGAAAAACCTCGCCCGGTTTCACAGGCCTCTCACCCAACTCATTGAACTGCTCAATGTCTATGCTGTCAACGAATGTGTGCTCCACTGGCCCCACTACGATAGTATGGGTCTGCGAGTCTATTGCCACCACATAAAGGGGATGCGGGGCGCTAATCCCCAATCCTTTGCGTT
>Ga0078972_1016488_pt1 | contig 10927 bp, 10 predicted proteins | sample YelNatPaOPGAMG01_FD_67568 | JGI IMG/M metagenome (GOLD analysis project Ga0078972, IMG submission 67568) | Hot spring thermophilic microbial communities from Obsidian Pool, Yellowstone National Park, USA - OP-RAMG-01 (SPADES assembly) (version 2) | ecosystem: Environmental > Aquatic > Thermal...
CTTCTTCAAACGCTCAGTCTTCGCAATAACCTCACCAGTCTTAGCAATAACAGAATCAACAACACCCAAAACCCCAACAATAGCCCTCTGCTCATCAATAGATAAGTAAGGAACAACAAATTTTTCAAGTCTGTCTTTGGACAATTCCTTAAATGTGCTACCACCGCTTAGATTCTGCAACATTTGCTTTTTCCTTAAAAGATAGTAGCAATAAAACTCTGGCGAAATCTCTGAGTGGGGTTTTGGTATAAGTCCCTTACAACCCTGATTAAACGTAGCAGGTTCTTCAAGCACCGCCACATATCCTACAGGAGCTCGAGTTGAAACTATTATAGAACCGCGTGGCATGAGTGCCAAATTAGTTTCTTTCAGCGCCTTCTCGGTTATTTTCCTTTCACCGCTCTTTATTCTAATATCGCCATCCAACTTACTCAAATCGGTCGGCGTAATCCAGTTTATCGTCCCCTTATCCCAATAATCCGCTCGTTTTGTAGATGGCGTAGTGCCAGTTTCGACTACAAACAAATCTTCGATTTTCCTTATCTCCCAATCTTGTGGAATTTCGCCTATGGGTGTTGGCTGAAAAATCTCTTCCCTATAAAAGCTCACCATAATTCTCCTCCCTCATAGGCTTTCACTATGGCCATGAGAAGACCAATAATCATAGCAATTATAATCATAACCAGCGAAAAATCAAGAAGAATCGGTCCCATTATTAATGCAGTAATTAATGAAGAAACAAGCATTGCAACAAGTAGACCGATATCAAAAACTGCTCCGATAATAACCGCAATTACAAAGAAAAGCAAGGCTCCACCAACATATGCATAAAGTTCCCAGCCAGTAAAATTGAAAAATTTGTATGAAATGGCAAGAGAGATAAGCGAAACAGCAAAAGCAGCTATTTTTGCAAGCGCTGACTCTTCATTACCCACTCTTTTCACCCACAGCAAACGCAATTTCCCTTAAGTGTTGTTCGAGTTTCTCTGCGATTACTTGCCTTTCTTTTTCGAGTTCTTTTAGTTCTTTGTATTCTTTTGTTATGTCTATTTGTTCGCCTTCCTCATCCGCAATAACATACAAAGTCACATTCAAATTGTAGTCATTCTGCCTTATCTCGTCCAAACCAACAACCCTTGCAAAACCCGGTTCTTCGCTAAAACTCTTATACGCATTAACAATCTTCTCAATATTCCCCTTCCCGAGAATGTTCAGCTTCCGCACTTCAGGATGCTGCTCAAACTCCTTTGAAGCGTTTATGAAGACGATCTTATCCTTTCTCTCCTCAGGCTTCTGCTTCCTGAAGACGATAATTGCGCCTGGCGCCCCTGTGTTGTAGAAGAGCTTCTCCGGGAGGAGTATCACGCACTCGACGAGGTCGCTCTCCAATGCCTTAAGCCTTATTGATCTCTCCTTGCCCCCCCTGAAGAGGGCTCCGTTGTCTATCACCACCCCGACCCTCCCGTCGCCCTCGTTCGCTGACGCGAGCATGTGCTGGATCCATGCCCAGTCCGCGGACTGTCTCGGGGGGAACCCGTACCCGAACCTCTGCCTCCAGAACTCTCCCTTCTTTAGCACCTCTTCGTCGTACCCGTCCTGGTTCCATGGGGGATTGGCTATCACAACATTGAATTTCTTGAGACCGTCGCCTTCCTTGAACTTCGGGTACAGAAGTGTATCCCCTAGCATGAGGTTGCTGTCGAGTATGTCGTGGATGTACATGTTCATCTTCGCAAGGGCTAGAGTCTTTTGGTTCGCCTCCTGACCGTAAAGGAACAGCCGTTTAGCCTCCTCTTCGCCGTACTTCTCGGAGACGTGGTTGTGGGCTGCGATCAGCATGCCGGCAGAACCGCAGGCTGGATCGTAAACGCTCTCGCCCGGCTTGGGATCGAGCATCTTCACGAGCAGTGCTATTACTTCCCTGGGAGTGTAGATCTCCCCTTCCTTGGCCTTGGTCGGTGCAAAGTACCTGAGTATCCACTCGTATGCATCCCCAAGTATGTCTGGAGAGACCTCGTGGAGCCTCTTCTCGCTGAATAGTTCGACTAGCTGCCTGAGTATTTCGGAGTTCTCCCTGCTCAGTGCAAACTGGTAGAATTCAACGCTGTCGACCACATCCTTCAGATCCGGATTCCTCTCGCCCATCTCCTTGAGTGCCCTGGAGAAGTTCTCACTCAGTTTGACGACATCCTTCCTCAGGTTATCCCAGAGGTACTCTTCAGGGAGGTCGAACTCGTGATAAACTCCTTTCTTCGCTTCTCTTTTAGCCTCCTCCTCGGTCAGTCCAGCTTCGAGGGCCTCCTTGTACGCCCTCTCATACTCCACGGTCCACTTGTCGCTGATCCTCTTCATGAAGAGCAGAATCAAGATGAATTTGTAGTCTACCCTTGTCCTTATTAGATCCGCGGCCTTCTTCAAGAGCGACTCGACTTCTCCCCTGCTCAACTTCTCTGATTTGATCGTAAGAAACTCTTTCGAAAGTCTCTCTTCTGGAACCATTCTGTAAATCTTCTTCCTTGCATCGTTTGGGTCTGATTCCACCCGCAAAAGTCCGGCCTTTCTCAGCTCGGAGAGGAATACTGGAACTTCTTTCTGCTGGTCCTTGTTCTTTTCCTCAAGAAGTTTGCTTGCCTCCTCGAACCTGAAGGGGTTTTCCCCAAAATTATTGATGAGAAGTTCGTAACGTCTCTTCAACCAATCTTGAATCAAGACCAAACTATTTCACGCTCTACACTAGCCATATTATTACCTAAGCATATTTAAAGTTAACTTATCTATTAAGTCAAACTAATGTTTTTTGGAAGGATGGGTCGGTGCGCAAATGCTTTGCGATTGTTATAAAAATGAAATGAAATGAAATAAAAAACGAAGGGGCGTGCTACAGCCTTGGCTCCCCTCCGCACACCCTCCCCGCGACCACCATCCCGGGGTAAGTTAGCCTCAAGGGCAGCCCCTTCTCTGCCGCGCTCCCCGCCTCGATCAGGCAGGCATCCCTCAGGCTCTTCAGGCTCCACTTCACAGTCGACTCAGGCAGCCCCAGATCCTTCGAGAGCGTCCTCACGTACCAGGAGTATGTCTTCGGGTCGCCGTGGTCCTCCCTCAAGAGTATGTACTTGAGGATCTGCTGCTGCACGTCGGTCATGACTTTCTCCGCAAGCCTCACGAGGGACTCTTCAAGAATTTCAGAGGGGCGTATGGTGGATCTTACGCTTACGCGGGCCTCAACAGAAAAGGCGTACACCTTTGCTCATTTCGCTTTTCGCCCTCCAACACAGACTGGATATTATTCCATTCGAGCGTATTTAAGGATGACGCATCCCGGGGCTTTCTTCTTTTATTTCCCCTCTCTCCACATCCAGGATCCGCTCAAGTTTATAAAGGGATCCTCCGTCTAAACTGACTTCATCCTTTGGGGGCGTGCCTATGGTGAACGGGTTCTCCGTCGGCTCAAACAGGGACTTCCGCCTTATGATGATATCGGCGGCCGTCTTCGCGATGACTGACGGGCTCACCTACACGATACTCCAGCTCTACCTAAAGTCGGTCGGGTTCACCGGCACGAACGTCGGGAGGTTCGTCCTAATCCAGGGGATCTCGGCAGCCCTCCTGCTCCTGCCCCTCGGGATGATATCGGACAGGGTGGACCGGAGGAAGCTGGTCGCCCTCGGCACAGCCTCCAGCTCGACCGCGGTCCTGATCGTCGTTGCCGCCCGGGATGAGCCGATGATCATGCTCGCAGCCTCGCTCTTCGGCCTCGGGAGCGCGATGTACTCGCCCTCGCTCAGCGCCCTCATCTCCGAGAAGGTCGGGGACGGCGACCTCGAGGCAGCCTACACCTTCCAGTCCGTCCTCGTCCAGGCGGTCTACGGCTTCAGCGCGATGATCGGCTGGATCCCGGAGCTCCTCGCCGGGTCCGGGTATGCGCTGCCCGACGCTTACAGGATAAGCATAATCTGGCTCGTCCCGCTCGGATTCGCCGCCGCCCTGCCTGCGCTCAAGGTCGGGAAGTCGGGGGATCGCCCCAGGAGGGGCTTCAGGATAAGCAGGAACCCGGTGATCATAAAGGTGACGTTCACGCAGGTCCTCATCGGGTTCGGGGCAGGGCTGTCCATCCCCATGCTCTCCTACTACCTTAGCACAAAGTTCGGGGTCGAGTCCGGCCCCATAGGGACCATCAATTCGATCGTGAGCTTCCTTGCCATACCCTTCTTCTTCCTTGCCCCCTCGCTGGCGCAACGGTTCGGTTCCCTCAGGGCGATCGTTGTGCCGCAGGTCCTCTCGATACCGCTCATGGCGCTCCTCCCCCTAAGCCCGAGCTTCGGCGTGGCCGCCCTCCTGTTCATCTCGCGGCAGATACTGATGAACATGTCCTCGCCGCTACTCACCGCGTTCATAATGAGGCACGCCAGCCCGAGCGAGAGGGCGACGACTTCAGCGTTGACCTCGATCGCGTGGAGGATCCCCAACTCCATAGCCGCGCAGATAGGCGGGTCCGTCTTCGACTTCAGCCTGGACCTCCCGCTGTATGCGACCGCTGCGATCTACTCCGTCTACATCACCGTGTTCTTCCTGCTCTTCAGGGACATGGAGAAGTCGCCTTGAGGCAAGGTTGTACGAACTTTAGAAGGCTGCGGAACTGTCGGACGGGATGCCCGCCACCCGGACATTAAGAAGATCATAGCCCCTTCGATACCTTGACCATCTGCCTCTCCATGAATGCCATTCATGCATGGAATACCGAGGCCTTCCACGAAATCTCCGCGAATGTGACAATCATCCTCGCGTCCCTCTCCATCAAGGAGTCTGTGCCACGATAACCCTTGAAGAAGAATCCTCTGGCAAGCCTTCAGCTCTTCAATTGTTGTTCGGTCCCTCCATTCAGCTCCTCTACCTTTACCCCATTTCTACTCGCTGTTTCAACAAGCTTGAAGAGGATCTCTAGTTCTGCCTCGAGCCTCCCCTTTCTCCCCATCCCTTTGCTTCAGCCCATAAGCTGCGAGCCATTCAGTATGGGGCATGCAGAGTTGCCTTTTCTTAGCACCTCCTCAAGTTCCCTGTTCCAACAAGCCCACGCCTTGGCAACTCAAGTTCCCCGCCAGAGAGGGGGAGTGGGGGCATCTGGAAGGGGCTTTCATTTGCATCACGGGCACCATTCATGCCGCATTGTTATGCCTTCATCTTAATATGTCCGCGCCGTACAAAAATGCATCATGGCATCAGATGGCACCCTCTTCATATTCGTTGATGAGGCGGGCGATCTAGGCTTTACTCCAAAAAGCAGTAAATTTTTCATTATAGCCTACATAATGCTCGACAGTCCTGAGAATGCTAGAACTACCCTGCGCCGCCTCAAGAGGGCTTTGAGGAGAAAGGGGCAGAAACTCAATGAATTTAAGCATTCGAAAGACAGCCCTGACGTCCGGAGGGGTGTCTTTGATGCCATATCAAAAATCCCTATAAACGCTGGCGTCGTGGTGATCGACAAAAGCTTCGTGAAGAAGGATCTGCGGAATAAAAGGATGGTTCTCTACAACTACCTCATTGCTGACAAAATCGCTTCTGCGTTGCTCAGTTCTGGCGCATCAAAGGCGGTTCTGATTCTAGACCGCTGCATGTCAAAGGAGGCTCGGGATCACTTCAACGAGTACTTCGTCAAAAAAGTGTTTTGGAAAGAGGTTGAGGCAAATAAATCTTGTAAAATAATCGATATCAGGCATGATTATTCTTATGATGAACCAAACCTTCAGATCGCAGATTATTTCGCTGGAGCATTGTTTAGAAAGTTTGAGAAGGGGATCGAGGATGAATACATGTTGATTAAGCATGCAATAAAATATACCGAGGGGTGGGGGGTCAATTGGTAAAAAATTGGTGGTCCTCCCCTTCGTCCTCGTCCCGCATCCACGGGCATCATCCTTTGGGGCGGAGTTCTAGTGGTTTAACCACCAATTATTTTTAAGGTTAACTGACTTAAATCATTTCCTAAATTACAAAATATTTTCATCCACCTCCCTCGTCCTTGGTAGGAGGCGAACGCGAGAGTTGCGAACATGACGATTGCCTTGACGAGAGAAATTAACATTTTTTTCCATCACTTGATTATATAATTTATTAGACCTTCCCCAGCAGCCGCCTCTTCTTCTCCTCGAACTCCTTCTGCGTTATCGCCCCCGCGTCCAACAGCTCCTTCAGCTTCCTTATCTCGTCCAGTGGTGATACGGCCGCAGTTGCGCCGGCGGCCATACGCACCTGTCCCTCTGGCTTTTCCTGGGAACCGCGCTTCCTGGCTCTTCTTCTCTTCAGGATTATGAATGGGGTGACGATGACCGCTACAATCATTGCCGTTATTATTATGAGGCCGAGCAGTATGTCGGAGTCCAGCTCGTTGATGTTGCGGTAATTACCGTCCACGATCGCGGTTCCATTTGAGGGGCCCGTTGTGCTAGACAGGCTAGGTGTCGATATGCGAGTGAAGTAAATGTGCTCGCTGTATACCGTAGCATTGTTGACGTTCCACCAGCAGTAGCCACCGGATATGGGGGTCTCCCCGACGTTCCTTGCCACGTGCACGTCGTCGAGCCTGTCGAACTGCTTCCACGTCGGGTCAACCTCGACCCACCCGTATCCCGGAACGTATGCCGCCGCCCACTGGTGTGCGTTTTTGACGTTGTCGCTGCCGTTGACGCCGTTGTAGCAGTCGCCAACGATCGCGACGGCGGGTATCCCCGAGGCGCGGCAGAGTGTTATGAAAAGGTTGGAGATGTCAACGCAGACGCCCTTCCTGAGGGCCAGCGTCTGTGGCGCGGTGTACTGCTCTGCCGACTCGCCCCTCTCTGAGGCATTAAGCTTGTCGTAGTCGTACTTTATGTTGTCCGCGACCCAGAAGTACATCGCTCTCACCTTGCCAAAAACCGTCGTTTGGTTGGCGGTGAGCGAGCTGGACAGGCTCTGGATCGAGGTGTCGTTCGTCTCCCAGTACTTCGCATAGCCCGTGTACTTGAGGAAGTCCGAGGGTATATCGCCGAGCGTCCCGTTGAAGTCGTTGGTTACCGGCGGAAGGGCCAGTAGCTTCACGTTGAAGCGTACCACTATGGTGAAGTTCTCGCCGGGGTTCAGCTCGAGCGGGCTGAACCTCGCCCTGAGGCCGCTATAGCTGTAGGAGAGGCCTATTGGCACCGGGTCTATGCTTAAAAGGGTGACGTCTTGCTTAGGGAGCATAGTATACAGATTAACGTCGAAGATGGGCGACCGCTCGGCATCCGTGCCATTGTTGGTGAAGGTGTAGACCTCCTCCGCATCGTAAGAGGCGACGAGCCTCTTGTTATCCGACGAGAGTATCCGGCTGGAGTAGAGATCCGTCGAGTGCACCAAGAAGGTCGTGTTCATTCTGGCAGGCCTATAGGAGCCGGTCTCGGGCACTTCTAGACTCGCGGTCCAGTTGCCAGCGACGTCCGGAGTGAATCTTACCGTGAAGGAGCCGTACGTGGTGTTGTGGTCTACCTTCGAGAAGAGGCTACCGTCCGGCCTGATCAACGAGACCGATATGCTGGCGTTGCGGACCGGCACCATCACGTAGTTCAGGGACACCTCCTTGGAAAACTCGGCGTAGTCGGGCGCTACGTTGCATGCAACGACACTCTCGTACGTGTGCCTCGTCACGTCGATCGTGCAGTTTGATCCCTCGACCTCCGCGGTGCCGTTGCCGTAGCCGTAAGCTACCGTTGCAGAGATGTAAGAGGCGCCGGCCGATGAGGCGTTCACCGTGAAGTGTAGATACCGGGTCTCGAACGGGCGCAGACTGCCGATAACCTTGACGCCGGCGCCACGGAGGTTAAGGATCGGCGGAGCGATCACGGTGGCGTTGGTCGAGTACGCAGTCCCGTTGCCGAGGTTGCTCACCGCAAGGACGAGGTCCGCGGGCACCTCTGCCATGATGCTCCCAGACCAGTCGGAGACAACGACACGTGGCACGTAGACCCAGCCGCTCGTGTCCTGCTTCGCGGCGAGATCCACGTTCAGGTAGTAGTTTGTGTCATAGCTGACGTTCTGCATGTGGGCCGTGAGCACGGTTCCGCCGTCCTGAGCCGTTTCTGCCTTTAGAAGGGACTGATCGTATGAGCTGGCGGAGAGCCAGCCCGGAATGTTAACCCTGATCGCCACGTCCTTCTTGTGCGCGGTGTCCAACACGGCCCACATGGCAAGGTGGTAGCGCTCCTGCTGCGGAGCCTGCCTTACCTGCGTTATGTAGTTTGCGTAGTAGCCGACCCTGAAGTAGCAGCTCTGCCCGGCGTGGATCTCCTCCCTCAGGCGCACCGGCAGCCATCCGTTCTCAACCTTGTAGTTTGTGCCGAAGTTCAGGGGCCCCTTCTCGTCCTCGGTGGTGATGCCGTAGGCGCCGTCGCCGACGTAGACGTACCAAAGGTCGCGGGAGTGGTTGCTGTCGAGCCAGGTGAAGCCGTAGTCGATCGAGACATGGACCGTCCTCTCATCCATGACCGTTATCGTGGTGTTGAACCTCTCCACGACATGATCCTTTGACTCGATGATTTCGTGCGGCGCAGCGAGGGGGTGCGATCCGCCGAGGGGTGCCTGGCCTGAGGACAGGACCGCGGAAGGTAACATTAAGAAGATGAGGAGTAGGGCAGCGCAGGCAGAGCTTGCCCTGCGATCAAGCGGTATGGGATACCTACTGTCGTTACGTGACATTTGTGGACGCCTTGGTGGTTTGTTCTATTCTAATTTCTTCCTTTTCCTTCTCCGGCGCCTCCAAAGGAGGACTGCGATAATAGTGAGGACCAGCAGCGGCCAAAATGGAAAGAAAACGAAACTCATGAACATTGCGAATGAGATTATCTTCCAAGCCGCAGCACACATAAGCACTACGGACAGAATGAGAACTAACTTGGCATACCTTGCCGCCCTCGCCCTCTTCTTCCGCCTTAAAACTAGGTAGACCGGTGAGAGCACAATAAGCAAGAGGAGGCCCGCCACGAACAAGTACGTGAGGGCCTCGCCCACCATGTCGGGCGGCGGCGCTTCGCCCTGAGGATAGACGGCGATACTTCCAAAGAACTCCACTGGGGTGTCCATGATTATCGGCATGTAGAAGCGGTAGCTGTAATCGCCCTTGCTGGCGTTCTCTGGTATCTTGAAGTATATGCGGAGGACGGCGCTCCCGCCACTCTCTATGCGGCACCCGAGGGTTTGGCCAAGGTATGTGTCGTTCGTGCCGTAGTAATCCGACCAGCGCGAGGTCATCACCATGGATGCTGAGTGTAGATCGGACGCGTTCATGGTCGAAGGGTCCCACGCGAACGTCCCTATGCCCGTTATGTTGAGCGCGGCCTCGGGGATATCAACGGATTCGGGGCGGTTGTTGCTGACCTCGACGAGTAAGTACCCGATGTCGCCAGGATGGTAGTAGCTCTTGTCGAACTCATAGTGGGCGCCCGCGGCAGAGACGGCGGGCACCAGAAACAGGAGGAGACCCAATACAACGAGTAGCACTGTCCTCCTACTGCGCGGGACTCGCTCATGACTGCAAAACGTCATCTTGAACTTGCCTCAACCATAAACATTTAATTTGGATTTATAAAGAGCTTGTGATGGTCAGTAGAGAAAGAACACCTACTTAAAGTTTGCCATTAGGTTGAGGCGCGAAATTAACATGTTGAGAAAAGAGAACCGGGCAAGCAGAGAAAGAGAGGAAGAGGGAGAGGAAGGATTAGTCGAACTAAAGACCATCCCTCTCGCTGAAGCAAAGTCCAAAGTCTTAGAGTATGTGAAGAAGCACCCTGGTTGCTGGACCAGTGACATTGTAGTAGACTTGGGCATAGATGTCGATGTCGTTCTGAAGGCGCTGGAAGAATTGAAGAATGAGCGCAAAGTCGAATGAGATCTCCTGCGTTCGTCTCCATTTCGGTTCAGCTTCTATTTCCATCTAAGCTGGAGACTGCCTTCTTCCTTGTTCCTCCAGCCTCTTCTCGAGCTTCTTCACATTCTTCTTCAAATACTGGTCGTAGACCATCATCGACTGTGCTATCCTGACGAGTAGGAGGTCCTAAATGTCCTTGTTTGGCTTCACATCCTTCTGTGTTTCTTTTTGTGCTTTTGCCTGCCCCTGAGTCTGAGCTTGAGCCTGCGGTGTGTACTCCGGGGGAGGGAGGCATGGGATCCCGCCCTCTGTGACTGCCCCCTCCGCTCTTTCCGCAGCCGCTGCTCCTGAGCCCGCGCTGATGCCAGTATTCGTGCTGGTGCCCGCACATGCGCCTGCAGCTGCGCCTTCTTCTTTACCAGCTCTTGTGCCGGCGTCGGCGCCGCGCCTTATCGACGCGACCTCGACCGCCACCCTCCCTCCGCTCAGCACCACGTCCAGGTACGCCATGGGCGGCTTGACGTGCGCAACGACCTCCGCATGCCTTCCGGTCCGCTCCTCAAGTTCATTTGCCAGGATCTCCGCCTCGTCGATGAAGCTTATGCCGAAGTAGTCCTGCGGATTCGCCCTTCTTTTCTCTTTCTCTTTTTCTTTTCCATAGCCGGCAGGTGCGGGTACCAGATGACCCCGTACCTCCTGCCGAACAGCGTTATCTAGGTCCTTCTATCCCCGTCCACCTCGGCGAGGTCTGCCCCGTAGGGCTGGATCTTTGGTTGACCAGCCTCCCGCCGATTGTTCAGCTTGCCATCCCTGCTTTATTATACTTCAAAAGCCCAAAGAACCTCAAATGCTGGAGGGCCTCCCTGTACTCGGCCTTTATTTCATACTTCATCCTCAACATATCGATTCTTGTATTGTTGTACTTCTTGCAGCCCTCCATCCTTATCCCCTCTAATTCGCGGCAACCCACCGATAATAATTTTGGGTTTGCCCCTTTTAAGGTTAAGGTCGTGATTTATAAGTTTTGGGGCGCCCAGAAAGCTCCAAACTTCA
>Ga0078972_1016490_pt1 | contig 10925 bp, 10 predicted proteins | sample YelNatPaOPGAMG01_FD_67568 | JGI IMG/M metagenome (GOLD analysis project Ga0078972, IMG submission 67568) | Hot spring thermophilic microbial communities from Obsidian Pool, Yellowstone National Park, USA - OP-RAMG-01 (SPADES assembly) (version 2) | ecosystem: Environmental > Aquatic > Thermal...
TGGGCATGTCCGGGGGGCCTACAAGAAATGAGTAAAAAGACGCAATCAAATCCAGCCGCTCTTTAAGCTCGGCATTGGCGGGATCGGAGAGCACGCGGCAGATTGGCTCAACTGCATCGAAAGGGAACAGCATGTACTGGCTTTGTACAAACCACTCTTTGTTCACTTTCACATCGAACGTGGCCTTGCTCAGAAACTGCATACCCCTGAAATATCTTTTGAGCTCTTCAGATGTCGTATAGTGGCCGCGAGGGACATTGCGAGGGTCGTTCATAAATCCTTGGACGCACGCATCCACGTCGGCAGCAACGGATGAGTCAACGGCAGCGTCTGGGTCAAGGAGCTTGCGGGCGGCCTCGACAAATGCCAAGGCCTGGCCCTGGAGCCCCGTCTGTTTGAGAGCATCCATCGCTTCCATGAGGGACGGGAGCAGCGTGTTAGTCTCGTATTCCATCAAGACCTTTTGGGCCCTCAGTTTTGCGTTTTGGAAGAGATAGTTCGACGAGAGATAGAGGTCCTTCCCCTCGTCAAGCTGAGCAGCAGCCCATCCTGTAGTATCCGCGGTAATAGGACCGAGGAAGGAAGGGGGTTTTGCAGCCGGCTTTTGGCGGGCCGCTGGTACGAGCGTCCAGGCGCATAGCCCCGCAATCAACAGAACGATGATAAAAAGCCATAGCTTCCCCTGCACTCGATTCATTGTTTCCTCCTTACGGAAACCCGCCTGCCTTGGATTGACGACGCGGCTGCCGCGTTTCCTCTGAATCGCGCCATGCTCACAACCAATAATCGCACTGTAAGAGAAATCCTGACAAAAAAATCCTCGCGGTCAAAAGTGGGGGTGTCTTTCGTCATTGCTCAGCATCATTCCGACGGAAATTTCGAGAAACCGTATATACCCCAAAATGGGTGATTAGGGGCAAAAAATTTGATGGCGCGCTGGGCCGTTAATACTTGTGTGTCGGGTATCTGTGCGAATGGCTCTCCGCACAGAAGCAGCCGCACGCGCGCACGGGCCTCAAGGGCGGCGTCGCGTGGGACGCCTTGACTTGCTGCAAGACCTTACGGTAAAGGTAGTGCACAAAATGAAAGGTTCGATGCCCAAGCAGCGGGGAATCAAACGCTGCCGGTGACCGGGAAAGAGCGACCTGGAGTTACTCAACCCGTCAGGTCCGGGAGGAAGCAGCGGAAGTAATCTCGGGGGTCGGCTTTTACACCCGATCACCGGCTGCGGGTGGTTCCCCCCTCCTCTTGCAAGGAATCGCAGTGGAATGCCTTCCTACCTCGTGCTCGCACGCAAATACCGACCAGCCCGTTTCTCAGAAGTCATTGGTCAGAATCACGTCACAAAAACGTTGATGAACGCCCTCGTGTCTGGGCGGGTGGCTCATGCGTTCCTTTTCTGCGGGGTTCGGGGAGTGGGCAAGACCACCATAGCGAGGATACTTGCGAAGGCGCTGAATTGCTCGGGAAGGCAACCTTCTGACCCGGAACCCTGCAACAAATGTCTTTCCTGTCAAGAGATCAATCGCGGCGCAAGCATAGACGTACAGGAGATCGACGGCGCGTCAAACACATCCGTGGACAACATTAGGGAAATTAATGAAAACCTAAGGTATCCGCCCGCGTCCTCGCCATACCGAGTCATCATTATCGATGAAGTCCACATGATCTCGGTCAACGCCTTTAACGCATTGCTGAAAACGCTGGAAGAGCCGCCGGCCCATGCAAAATTCATATTTGCCACCACCGAGTCCCATAAGGTGCCCGCCACCATCAACTCGAGGTGCCAGAGGTTCAATTTCCGGACAATCTCGCTGAGAGAAATTATCTCCGGCATGGCCGCAATTCTCGAAAAAGAAGGAATCGAAGCATCTGAAGAAGCGCTGGCGTTGATAGCCAGGGAAGCGCAAGGGTCTTTTCGCGACGCCCTGAGCCTATTGGATCAAGTGGCGGCGTTCGGCTCAACCCGCATCACCGAGGAAGACGTACTTGCAGCGCTGGGAATTTCCGGTCGAGCGAGTTTCTCCAAATTGGCCAGGGCGATCATCGAGAGGCGAGCTGACGAAGCTCTCCTCATACTTCATAAACTTTTCCAGGATGGTTCAGACCCAGAGCAGTTCCTGTTGGACTTCATTCATTACATGCGAAACATGCTTATGGTGAAGACCCTTCCACAGAGCTCCCAAACAGAGGGCATTTTGGATGCGCCGCAATCTGAGCTCTCCGAACTCGAGGAGTTGGCTTCTTTGACCTCTGCTGAGCAACTGCAACTCTTTTTTTCGTTGTTGCTCAAGAGCGAGGGTGAAATTCGGCGTTCTCTGGATCCTTGGATTTTCCTTGAAATGACTGTGCTGCGGGCGATACACGCGCCGGATGTGGTCGATTTGAAGGAGCTGCTCCAGAGGATCGACGGGCAAATGGGTCGTGCGAGCACGAGGCCTCCTCAGAATTATGTCGAGCGCAGGCCTGTTCCCCAGCGGTCCCAACCTTCGGTCCCAGTGACATCTTACGAAATCGAGGCGACGCACAAAGGACCGCAGGAACACACTGAGACAGACGCACAAGGCGGTTTCACGATCACCGGCATCATGCCCGTTGCGTCAGGGCCGCCGGACGAGGTGTGGCTGGAACTGCGAAATCGTCTTGCGGCAAATGGTTGCGACCGCTTCATCGTGTCCCTCATGGAGCATGGCAGCCTCATATCTTATGGTCCTAAAAAGGTAGAAATTGGTTTTCACAAGGCTTTTTACAGCAAGGAATTTGAAAGCCGTCTGCAAAACAAGGCCGAGGTGAAAGAAATATTCAATGAATTTTTTGGCGGCGCACAAATCAAAGTGCTCAATCTTACTTCCGAGACCACCCTGGCAAGTCCGCAGCCTTATGACGTCCCCTCGGACGGTCAGTCCGATCTGGATCGCGCCCTCAAATCAGAAGCGCTCGAAAATCCGATCACCAAGGCGGTGCTCGCAGAATTTGACGACGCAGCCATTGAAGACATCAGAATTATAGCTCCCAAAGGCTGATTTCTGGCCTTCTGCTTGACAGGCCGCCATGAACGCCTTAACTTAGAGTGGTTTTTCAGGGCATCTGAAGACACACAGCGTATAGAGGAGAAAAAGATGGCGGGATGTACAAGTTGTTCAGGTTGCAATCCCTATTCTGCAGCCACGAAGAAGCCCGAACTGGAGAAATTGGAAAAGGGAGAGCGCTCTCCCAACCCTCGATATCCACTCGTCTTTGTGGGCAGGCAGGCCATCTATACGGAAAACGGCATCCAAATGATCGTCACGGTGTTGGAAGATCAATGCGATGATCAGTGCGATTGTTTCGTCCTGAAACCGGCGCTCATATTAAAAGATCCCAAAGAAGAATACGCAGTAGGCAAATCTTTTGAGGTGAGTCAAGCGGCTGGAGCGAGTCTTTGGAAGCTGCAGGGCTTGATTTAGGGCGTCGAGGCGCCGCATTCGAAGGAGCGCACACTCCGCGAAATACAAATTGTCATAATGAAGCGCTTTACTATCCAACAATTGCAAGACCATGAGCGCAACGGCGGGCGGCCGGTGCTGATCGCGGTGGGGGGCAAGGTTTACGACGTGTCTTCCAGTCAGCGGTGGACAGCCGGCGTTCACATGAAGCGACATCACGCATGGGCAGACCTCACCAATGACATCAAAGCCGCCCCTCATGGAATGGATGTACTTGACCGCTTTCCGCTGATCGGAACCGTCGAAGAACTTCCTCAAAAACAGTTCACAGGGTTTCGTAGCCGCGTCGAGCTTTGGCTCGAGGGGCATCCTTTTTTCCGACGACATCCGCATCCAGCGATCGTTCATTTTCCGCTTGGTCTGCTGCTTACCGCGCCGCTGCTGGCCGCCTTGGCATACTTTTTCAATTCCGCGGCCACCGAGTGGGCATCCTTCTGCTGCCTGGTTCTTGGCGTCGCTACGGTCCCAATGGCTATTGCGACAGGATACGTCACATGGTGGCTGAATTATGAGTTCGCCCCTTCCGCGCTTATTCTCAGAAAAAGGTTCCTTGGCTGGATCGCTTTGTTCCTCGGCGTCGCTCTCATATTGATTCGAGCGTCCTTAATGTGGGACCCCTTTTCGCATACTTTGGGCCAGCGGCTGGGGTATTTCTTCGGCTTGGCGCTGCTGTCCCTCATTACCGCGTACATCGGATACCTAGGTGGAAAGCTCACCTTTCCGTATGACTAGCAGCGTTTTTCGGGACGAGAGACGTCTTGGCGCGTGGGCGACAAACAGGGGATGAAGTATTGACGTCAGGCGATATGAACGTTGTACAACAGAGTCGGTGGCAGCTTTACCTTGGCCTCTCCAGGACGCCTCACGGGCTGCTGGACGTGGCCACGCCCGCCATGGCCGCCCTGCTCTGGCTTGGCGACTTCCCGCCGCTTGCAGTCATCGTCGTTGGATTCGTCACCGCGTTTGCCGGATACAACGCAGTCTATGCCCTCAACGACCTAATCGATTATCGCATAGATTGCGACAGGCTCGCGCAAAAAGAGGACGCGTCCACGTTCTTTCATGTGGACGAAGTGTTGGTGCGGCATCCCATCGCCAAGGGATTGCTGAGTTTTCAACAGGGCCTGATCTGGTGCGTGGGATGGGGCATCGTTGCGGTTATTGGGGCTCTGTGGTTGAATCCTTTGTGCGTGGCGGTCTTCTTTGTGTCGGCTTGTTGCGAGGCGCTGTATTGCCGACTCTTGAAGGTCACGCATCTTAAGATCATCCCGTCTGCTATCGTCAAATCTTCCGGAGGACTGGCCGGCGTGCTCGCCGTGGATCCGAGCCCTGCATGGGGTTTTCTCGCCGCGCTTCTCTTATGGCTGGCGGCCTGGGAGGTGGGTGGTCAGAACATCGCCAATGACATCGTGGACAGGGAAGATGATCTGAGGGTTTCCGCCAAGACCACTGCGACCGTCCTCGGGGTTCAGGAGGCGGTGTTTCGCGTAGTGGTAGCCGTTTCCATGGCGTGGTTTGGCGGGCTCGTGATCTATTGGTTTGCAGGCGACGGATTAGGACGGGTTTACCCTGTGGTCGCGGTGTTGCTGGGCTGGTATCTCCTCATCGCGCCGGCACGGCGTCTTTTCTTTGATCCAGGGCCGGCAACTGCGGCTGACCTCTTCAACAAGGCAAGCTACATGCCGGTGTGCTTCCTCGCGCTCGCGGCCGTCAGCATACTCGCGCCGGTGTGATTCCTGCCGAGCGCGCGATCGACTGCCACAGGAGTTCTTCTGATTCAGCCCGACGAAAAACAAAGCATGCTCATGAATTGGCCTGAACGGGTCTGGATACACAGTCCTGTTCGCCGGTTCGTACAGGCATTGGAAGTCAAGACGTGGCTGAGCTTATGCGGCCGGAGGAAGGTTCATCTCGCCCTCGAAATAGGCTGCGGCGCGGGACGCGGGGCGCAAATGGTCGCTCGGATGATGGGCTACGAAACTATCGTCGCGTTTGACCTCGAAGAGCGTCTTGTCAGAAAGTCCATCCGCAATCGGCCTCGGGCTTTGGCAGAGAGGCTCGAGTTTTTTGTGGGAGACGCACAAGACCTCCCCTTCCCTGACGTGTGTTTTGACGCAGTCATCAACTTTGGCATTATCCATCATGTCATCGACTGGCGGCGGTGTATAAGAGAACTGGGTCGTGTGACAAAGCGCGGCGGACTTTTTTGTTTCGAAGAGATTTTCCCCGCCTTGTACGCGAACGCCCTCCTTGGCAGGATGCTGAGGCATCCGACGCAAGACCGATTTGATGAAAAAGCGTTTCTGGAAGAATTGAGGCGCAACGATTTTCGACTTTTACCCCAGGTCAGGACTGGATCGAAGTACAGGATTATAGGGGTTGCGGAAAAAATACCGGAGTAGCGCCTGAGATGAAAAAAATTCTCCTATGGTTGGCGCCGTTTGTTATGCTCTGCGGATGCGCCCTTGACCTGCAATCGATCAAGGACGAGATTCGTATACCTTTTGTGAGCGATCAGGGCGCCGCGCAAAAAAGACAGAGCTCCCATGAGACCCAAGATGGCCATTCTCAATCTTCACAACTGGGCGCCGATAAGCAAGGCCAACGGTCCGGGCGATAGATTTGTGTTGTGGTTTCAGGGCTGCTCTTTGAAGTGCCCGGGTTGCTTCAATGTCCAAACGCACTCGACCGCGCCCCATATTCTCAAGGCCCACGACGACGTCGCAGACATGATCCGCCGAATGGGCGATAAAATCGAAGGCGTGACGATTACCGGTGGCGAGCCCATGGAACAGAGCGTCGGCTTGCTGGAACTGCTTGAGGCCCTTCACAAGAGCGCATCCCTGTCCGTGGTTCTTTATTCCGGCTACACATACGAAGAAATACGCATACTCCCTCATGGGCCGGAAATATTGAATCACGTGGATATTCTCATCGCAGGACGTTTCCGCCGATATCTCGCAACGCTGAAAGGCATCGTCGGCTCTTCAAACCAGGAGATCCTCTTCCTGAGCACGCGATATACGCTTCTTGACCTTGCCGACTGGAGCGAGGCGGAACTGATCATAGACAAGAAAGGGCGGATCACCGTGAGCGGGGTTCAGGCGCCGACGTTGGCCATCTGAGCAAGAGCAGCTCTCATTCTGGACAACAGCTCAAGAGGAAACAATGGAGTCATCGTTTATTGAAGAACTTGACAACTGTATTCGAGCTCGATTCACGGTAATATGCGTGGTGTCCTTGGAGGAGGAATCCATTCTCGAGCAACTGAGGACCCTCTGCACCCACACCAATCGCCGGCTCTATCGGTGGGACCACGCGGATTATTTTCAGGTCTTGTGCGGCGACGGGGCGGCCCCCAACGCAAAAGACCCGTTAAGCGCGCTCAACGCGATTGAGCATATGGACAACGACGCCATTGTGGCGCTCTGCGATTTTCATCAATGCTGGCATGGCCAGCCGAGGGTCGTCAGAAAGTTGAGGAATCTAGCGGCGAACCTCAAATTTTCACGAAAAACCGTGATCATCACTGCGCCCACATGGAAGATACCTGACGAGTTGCGCGACGAGATCGTCGTGATGGATTTTCCGGCGCCAGGTCTCGCCGAAATGGAACTGATCCTCTCGTCACTCACCTCTGCGGCCGGCGTCAAAATAAATTTGACGCCAGCGGGCAGAGAAAAGTTGCTGCAGGCAGCGCTGGGCCTTTCGTGCAGTCAGGCGCGCAGGGTGTTCTCGCGGGCCATCGTCGCAAAAGGCGGACTTGATGAACGCGACATAGACAGCGTCAACGCAGCGAAGAAGCAGATCATCCGCGATCTTGGAGCCCTCGAGTTCTTTTCCCCTTCTGAAACCATCAGCGACGTGGGCGGACTGAACAACCTCAAAGAATGGCTGCGCACCCGTGAAAAGGCGTTCAGCAAAGAGGCAAGGACCTATGGTTTGCCAGAGCCCAAGGGCATCGCGCTCATCGGCATCCCTGGTACGGGCAAATCCTTGACCGCAAAGATGATTGCCGGTCTGTGGCGTTTGCCGCTGGTGCGGCTCGATCTCGGCGCATTGTTCGGCAGCTTCGTGGGGCAATCCGAGGAAAATACTCGGCGGGCCCTGTCAGTCGCTGAAATCATCTCCCCTTGCATCCTCTGGATTGACGAAATAGAGAAAGGACTGTCAGTGTCAGGCGGCGACGGCGGCACATCCATGAGGGTCTTTGCGGGCATTCTGTCGTGGATGCAAGAAAAGACGAAACCCGTGTTCGTTGTGGCCACCGCAAACAACATCGCCCTCATCCCTCCCGAGCTCATGCGCAAAGGAAGGGTGGACGAGGTCTTTTTCCTCGATCTGCCCACGTTCCAAGAGCGACAAGAAATCTTCGAGGTGCATCTCCGAAAACGACGCCGACCTGTGCAAAACTATGACCTGGATCGATTAGCGCAGGCATCCCAAGGCTTTGTAGGCGCAGAAATCGAGCAGGCAGTTATCGACGCCATGTATTACGCATTCAGCGACAGACAAGAACCAGGCCGAGATTTTACCACTGACGATATTCTCATGGCGTTGGAAAAACAGGTGCCAATAAGCCGCTCGCACCGAGAAACCATCGACGAGCTGCGCAAATGGCTGTCAGAAGGTCGCGCCCAGTCCGCCTCGCTGCCCGAGTAGTTTCACGTCTGGGCCTATAGTCATTCTCAAAGCTTATCACGAGATTGCCTCGCCTCGCGCGTGGCGACATAAGAGGGTCTTTTGCATTGCGTGGAGCCGAAGGCGCCGTGGCAATCTCAGCCAATATGAACCAATGAACCAAGGCCTCATATGCGCGTCTGCGTTCGCGAGCCGCTGTAGATAAGACGTGCGCATTCGATTTCAGATTCGCGCCATGGTTCGGTTCCGTGCGTAGGGGCGGGTTTCAAACCCGCCCCTACCATAACGATGATTCCGTGAACGTGGTTCGGCACGACGATAAACGCATTCAATTCAATGTCTGCGTAATGATGCGGCAAATCTTCCCACGCTGTACGAACCATCCGGCCCGGGGACAATCATATCCCTGCAGGTGGATGGACCGACGTTGGGGATCGTTCGGTAGGGGCGACCGGCCGGCCGCCCCTACACCGGTCGTTTGTACGGGATGGGCGGTTGTGTTATGTTGTCCGCACCGTTTGTCGTTCATAATCCTCGTTCCTTCAAAAAACGGGCCACGTCCTTCATCCGAATTTGCCCGAAAATCAATTTCGGCGGCAACGCATCCGGTAGGGCGACGGATTCAATTTCAGATTCGCGCCATGGTTTGGTTCCGTGCGTACGGGCGGGTTTGAAACCCGCCCCTACAGTAGCAATCCCTTGTAATCAGGTCACTGGCCCCGACTATGCGACAATAAACGAAGACAATACGCCAGACAACATTCGTCGCAATCCCTTCCAATCAGGTCACTGCCCTCACCAAACCCCGTAGGGGCGGGTTTGAATTGGATATATCTCGGGTTTACCTATCTATAGTTTCGCCTTTTTTCATAAAAGTGCCGTTGGGATGGTGAATAGTGGTTGAAAAACAAGGCGTTCCGCGCGAACCCGTTTTTTGGAAAACAAACGAATGGGAAGGAGGAACGCCAAGTTGAAAAAAGAGATATCACATCCTTTCGGCATTGACGACATAAGATTTATGCGATGCTTCAGTGCGCCAAGTTACCGCATTTTCATAGCCCTTGTGGTAGGTTGGGTGCTGACTGTGGGGAAGCACACCGTGAGCCAAGTGATTCTGACCATGAAGCTCCATGAATCGTGGCATTTTGCCGGCATTTACCGATTTCTGGGCAGAGGTCGATGGAGCAGCGACCTTGTATCTTATTACCTTTTCAGAATGTTGGTAGAGACGTTCAACACGATTGGGGGTGAAATTGTGGTGGTTGTTGACGACACCTTGAACAAGCACTGCGGTAAGGCGATCTGCGGAGCGGGTTGGCAGCATGATGGTTCCGCCCCGAAACAGTCTGAACAGAAGGGTTATGGCGTGTGCTTTGTCATCATAGGTCTTGCGGTTCGTCTTTCTGGAATCAGTGACCGGGTGTTTTGTCTCCCTTATGCTGCCCGGCTCTGGTGGCCACCCAAGGCCCAGGTTAAGCCCCGGGGTCTTCCCTACGAGACAAAACCTGAACTGGCTTTGGACCTTATAAAACAGACTCATTCTTGGCTCCAAGAGGGAGAACGCCTCAGGGTCGTCGCTGACCGTGGCTATTGTTGTGATACGGTCATCAAAGGACGTCCCAAAGGGGTACATATTACCGGAAGGCTTCGAACCGATTCGGCATTGTTCGCCCCTGTTGAGCCACCGACCATTCCACGAAGAGGCAGGCCTCGTAAGAAGGGGCGCCGATTGCCGACCCCGGCAACCATGTTCAAAGACCCGGGTCTCACATGGTCTGAAATCAGCGCCAAGTGCTATGGAAAACAGATCAAACTGATGGTCCATCAATTCACGGCCCTTTGGTATCATAGCGCAGGTCAAGAAGCGGGTTCTGTCGTATTGTGTCGTGATCCAAGGGGACGTCACGGCGACGTGGTATTCTTTGACACCGATATTCAGGCCAGACCGAGCCAGATCATTGAGCGATATGGTAGTCGCTGGAGCATCGAGATGACCAATCGTGAAACCAAGCAGCTCCTGGGAGCCGCCGATCCTCAGTGCCGGAGAGAACTCTCGGTCATCCGCTCTCCCATGTTCGCATACTGGTCTTACTCGTTTGTAGTCCTCTGGTTTGTGCGACAATTTGCCTGTGCAAGAAAATTGGTGGTGGCTCCCGCTCCATGGCACCGTCAAAAGAAGTCTTTCACCTTTTCCGACATGCTGGCCGCAGCACGAAGGAGTCATTTCTCCATAAGAATTTCATCGGAGGCCTGTCATAGGAACAAGTTGGGAAAAATCAACCGGTCGCGCTATCCGCGCCGATTTGAACATTCAGAAATCGCGAAACTATAGTAGTTTAAGTCTGAATTAATATGTCTTAATGTGTCTTAAAATGACTGAGGAAATGGGCTATCTTGTTGATCTTGTTAGTGAAACAGTCGCTCGTGGCAGGCGGAGACAGGGGTTCGAAACCCCTTGGGACTGCCAAAGATTCCAATGTGGTGAGTTTTCCGCAAAAATAGGGCCAAAGGCCGGAGCAATCGAGGTCAAAAGCGCATCTTTCCGGCCATTGATTTACGTCCGCGTGAAATGCTCTTCCAACCCCTAAAATAAGACGCGCCATTAACCATTAAGCTGCACAAGTGTAATTGTCGTCAATGCCCAAATGTCGTTGACCTTGAGCAGCTACCCGCGCCTTGAAACTCCCGTCATACCTCTTTCGCATTCCACTCAATGAAAAGCCTCCTTGTCATCTCCCCAAGTTCTACATCAACAAGGTCGGCTTTTCCCCCTTAATTCACTGTCCAGTTTTTGGGGGC
>Ga0078972_1016494_pt1 | contig 10921 bp, 12 predicted proteins | sample YelNatPaOPGAMG01_FD_67568 | JGI IMG/M metagenome (GOLD analysis project Ga0078972, IMG submission 67568) | Hot spring thermophilic microbial communities from Obsidian Pool, Yellowstone National Park, USA - OP-RAMG-01 (SPADES assembly) (version 2) | ecosystem: Environmental > Aquatic > Thermal...
ATTATTTGCTTGATGGGCTTTATGTTATTTGTGAGTTTTCTGATAGTGGAGATGTATTAAGGGAGTATGTGCCAGGAGTTTCAGTGAGTATTGGAGGGAGTGTTTATTATTATCATTATGATAGGTTAGGAAGTGTGAGGTTTATTTCAGATAGTAGTGGTAATGTAGTAAGTGAGTATGTTTATGATGTTTGGGGTAATTTAGTCAGTAGTTCAGGTTCAGTCAGTCAGCCGTATGAGTATGTAGGAAGAGAGGGTTATTATAGGGAGGGAGAGTTGTATTTGCTTGGTCAGAGGTGGTATGATTCAGAAGTAGGCAGGTTTATAAGTAGAGATCCAATAGGTGAAAAAGGAGGAGTGAATTTGTATGTGTATGTGGGGAATAATTCGGTGAATACAAGTGATCCAGAAGGATTAGGTTCGTTAAAAGATGATACCATAATGAAATGTAAAAAAGAATATGAAAAATGTCTTGCGAAATGTACAAAAAACATTGCAAAATGGAATTTACCAAAGTTGATAGTGTGTATTGGGGGATGTATTAGAGATCTATATTGGTGTATGAGAGTGGCATGCGAAGAAGATTATTCACTTATTGGAAGATGAAGAATGAAGAAAAATTTTTAAAACAAATAATATCTATATTGTTTTTATCGTTTAGTATATTTGGATTTAGGTTCCTTACTAGTATATATCTTCTTCTTATATCTGGAAACATAATTGTGAAACTAAACTTTCCCTTAAAGGTTACCTCCATTTTATGGATTGTATTGGGTAGCTTTGGACAAGTAATAGTTTCATTTATTGTAGGGATATTATGTTTGATACGGAAAAAACAAAAATTATATGGCTTGAGTACAATTTGTCTTTCATTTTATTGGGAAATTTTACTTGCCCCCGTTGAATCTTTACCCCCGAATTGTTTGGGTGAAATTTTACTTTTTATATTAAGCATTTGTGCCTTTTTTATAGGTATTACATTTAAAACAATCATAAAAAGAACTTCATTCCACCTACGAAGTTGATAACGAAAAATATTGTTAATTATATTCTTGATGGTTTGGCTGTATTAGAGGAGTATGATGGTAGTGGCAGTGAGTTAGTTTCTTGTGTTCCTGGTATTTCAACCACCAAGGGAGGACAAACTTACTACTATCATTATGACAGGTTAGGGAGTGTAAGGTTTATGAGTGATGAGGCAGGAGAGGTAGTTGGTGAGTATGTTTATGATGGTTGGGGTAATCTTGTTTCTTCTTCAGGTAGTTTATTTCAGCCGTATGAGTTTGTAGGAAGAGAGGGTTATTATAGGGAGGGAGAGTTGTATTTGCTTGGTCAGAGGTGGTATGATAGTAGTGCAGGCAGGTTTATAAGTAGAGATATAATTTCAAATCTTAATTTATATGTGTATGTAAAAAATAATCCTCTTAAATACATTGATCCACTGGGGTTACAAGGCACATTAATACGAGGGAAGATATGGGGTAATTGGTGTGGAGCAGATTGGAGTGCTGGTCATTTTGGTTCACCGACTAAAGAAGAATGGAAAAATGTAGGAGGAATTGATATTCTTGATGAAATATGTAAAAAACATGATGCTTGTTTTCAAGGAATAGATCCTGTAAGTGGAGAGCCTTTATGTCCAGAAAAAAGAAAAACCAGGGCAGAATGTAATAAAGAAGCATGCGAAGAAATAAAAAGAATAGATTTAAATGAATTAGAACAACCACCTGGAGAAATTAACAATGTTTATAGGGCTTATCAATTTTTATACAATTATTTTTGCTTTGGAAGTAAAATGATACCCGGGCAATGAAGAAAAAATTTATATATATAGGTATCTGGAGTATGATTATAATTTCTATTATGTTGATTTTCTCAGGAGTTAGATGTGTTTCTTTTTTATTCTTAAGTATTTTCTTACTTCTTTCAATATATCTGAAAAAAAGATTTAACCCATCTCTAATATTGTTTTTTTCATATTTTATCGTTATATTTTTCTTTGCTGTAAAGATTTTATTGTCATTAAATAAAGCACAATTTCAATTAATATGGGTAGAAATATATCCACTGATTGCTCCTTTTGAACGCTGTCATATGAATCTTTTTCATTTTTTTCAAAGTATTTTCTCAGAAGTTTTGAAAATAAAAAATGAAAATATATCTCTTGCGATTTCTTGGGTCTTCTTCCCTTTCCTTTCTTTTTTAATAATTGGTGGAGTATTCTATTATTTAATTGGAGTGTGGATTGATGTAATTTATCATCATTTAATCATTGTTTTAGATAGAAATAAAAGAACAAAAAATAATTTAATTCTTTTAATGAAAAGTATTGTTTTTTTCTTGTGTTTTGTATATCTTTTAGTTTGTTTTAAAGTATGGGATAAGTTGAATTATAAACATACACTTTTCCTATCTTCATATGAAGCAGAAAAAGATTTCAAAAATAAAAAATACCGATATTTAATCTGGGGAGAAGATAGTGGTCAAAAAAGATATTTCTCAGGAAGAAAAATAGGGGATATTGAGATATGGGTAGAACCTGTAAATCAGAAATTTTTATTACCTATTTATTTAGATAAACGAGATTACATAGAACATTATAATCTTACCATGTTGCGACTTTTAGAATTTCAAACGAAAAACAATTTTAAGGAAATAGAATGACTGAAAAATGAATGGATTAAGGAGGGAAAGGATAGAGGAAGGAGAAAGGGTGAATTATTTGCTTGATGGGCTTTATGTTATTTGTGAGTTTTCTGATAGTGGAGATGTATTAAGGGAGTATGTGCCGGGAGTTTCAGTGAGTATTGGAGGGGTTTCTTATTTTTATCATTATGACAGGTTAGGAAGTGTGAGGTTTATGAGTGATGAGGGAGGAAATGTAGTAAGTGAGTATGTTTATGATGCGTGGGGTAATTTAGTTAGTAGTTCAGGTTCAGTCAGTCAGCCGTATGAGTATTTAAGTTTTTATTCAGAAGGAGAGATTGGATTGTATTTAACAGGAAAAAGATGGTATGCCCCAGATATAGGAAGATATATTTCAAGAAATTCTCCATATTTGTTCAGTAATAATAATCCAGTTTCTTCTTTACCAGTTTACACACCTCCTATTTCAGATATAACCACTCCCGACAATCCCAAAGAGCCACCTATTGAGAACCCATACAAATGTGCAAAAAGAATTTCTGACGAAGTATTTGAACTTAGAGAACCAATTGAAGGAGATAGATGGGGCCTATGGAAACATTGTGTCGCAAGTTATAGGATTGTGAGGGAATGTCCTGGTGGATGGTTTACTGCGTTTATAGTCGGTTGGGCACAGGAAATAGGGAAATGGGATGTAGATAGTCTGTGTGATTTAAGGGCAAATGCAGTAGGTAGAGGGAAAGCATATAGTAATAAAAGTTGTGAAGAAGCATGTGTAGAAGCCTGGGAAAAAGGTGAATTACCAAGGTGTTGTGATAAAAAATGAGTAGAACAAAAAAGATTCTCTTTAAAATCTGGCAGTTTATTTCAATATTTGGATTATTTATTGGTTTATTTTTTTCTTTTCTGGGTTTTCTTTATGGCCACTGGCAAGCAGAAAGGCGTTTATCCGAACATAAATATCTCCTTAATCATATATTACAGACAACAAGACCAACAATAAAAGAAATTGTTGCAGTTTTTGGAGAAGGATGGTATTATTCCAGTTTATCCGATAAGAAAAAATTAGAGGATTGTCATTTTCCTAAAGAAGTTATTGAAAAATTTAATCGATATCCTTCTATGTTGTTTTGTGGGCTTCCATCAGCAAAATACTTTATATTTTTTGACAGAGAAGGTAGAATGGTTGATTTCTTTGTGAAAGGTCAATGAAAATTTTATTTCCAGATTTGAAAAGAAGAAGAAATGACCTATAAGATAGATTAAATCGCAATTGTTATATATCTTCTCTTCCCCACAAATAAAAAATCAATTGAAAGATTTATATTCAATTTAAAGGAAAATTTCATAGTAAATGGAAAGAAGAATAAGAAAGATTAAAATTTTTTTATTTTTGATTTTTTTGAGTATATGTTTAAACTGGATATTTTTTATTAAGATTCAGCAAAAGGAAAAGTCATTTCAATATTTAGTGAATTTAATTGAGAAAATAGGTCTTGATATTCAAAAAAATAAAAGAGTTAGTGAAAAAAATATAGAAGAAATAGCATGGATTGTACAAAAAACAAATCCTGATTTATCTATAAGTTTACTTCAGGACTTATTAAAACTTAATCCAGATAATCTCTTTTTAATAATACAATTAGCCTCAATTTATGATTTAAATGGATATACTGATAAAGCAATAACATTACTGGAAAATGTTTTATCCAGGTTAAAAAAGGAAGAAGTTGATTATCAATATTTTGTTTTTCTTGGAAGTTTATATGAGAAAAGGGGTAATATAGAAAAAGCATATGAGTGGTATAAGAAGGGGTTAGAAAACTGGCCTGTATATGATTTAAAAAGAGAAAAAAGTAAATGGCCAATTATTTCTAATAAACAAAGGAAGCAATTAGAAAAACATTGTAGAAAATTAAAAAAGAAATTAAAGACAAACAATATGTGAAATGAAAATAAAATTATGTAATTTTCTCTCCCAATTAAAAAGGATTGCATTTCACTTTATGGGCACATTGAAAAAAGGTATAATAAAATAAAAGGGGTAAAAAAATGGAAAAGGTGTTAATATTTTTGAGTTTCTTTTTAGGGTTCTTGAGTGTAGTTATGGCATTTGTTTTAAGTTGGAATACGAATAAATTGGTAAGGACAGAAGATGAGAGAGCAAAAAGTTTAATAAGAGAATTAGGAGAGATGACAAAAGAGACACAAAAGATGATAGAAAGAATGGACAAGAGACATCAGGAAACTATGGAATATCTTGGTTCACTTATAAAGGCAGATGGAGAAAAAACAAAAGAATTGATAAATAAGATATTAGAGAAGATGCCAGGGTAGAAAGATATGAATGGACATGTGTTATGAATTTTGTATCTGGCTCTTCCTTTAATCCAAATCTTAAATTAAAAAGTTATAAAATCTCATAACATTTTTCTTATTGTTTTTATCTTCTTTATAAAAAAAGTAAAAGTTGACATCTGATAATGAGGGGATATAATTTTTAAAATAGTAATAAGGAGAAAAAATGGTTGAAGCAAAAAATCTTACAAAATTTTATGGAAAGACAAAAGCAATAGAAAATGTTAGTTTTTTTGTTGAAAAAGGAGAAATTGTAGGACTTCTTGGGCCAAATGCAGCAGGAAAAACTACTATTATGAGAATATTAACATGTTTTTTAACTCCTACTTCCGGTACCGCTATAATTAATGGATACGATATTATTGAAAATCCATTAGAGGTTCAGAAGAGTGTAGGGTATCTTCCTGAAAAAAATCCTTTATATGAAGAATTTACAGTAAGTGAATTTTTGAATTTTGTCTGTGAAACAAAAGGTATAGCAAAGAAAAATGAAAAAATTAAAAAAATTTCAAAGGTTATTGAAGAATGTGGTCTAAACGAGGTAAGAAATAAAATGATATACAAATTATCAAAGGGATATAAACAGAGAGTTGGGATTGCGCAGGCACTTATTAATGAACCATCTGTTTTAATTCTTGATGAGCCAACAATAGGACTTGACCCGAAACAGATTATTGAAACAAGAAATTTAATAAAAAATTTATCAGGGGAAAGAACAATTCTCCTTTCAAGTCATATTTTGCCAGAAGTAAGTATGATTTGTGAAAGGGTTATAATTATAAATGAAGGAGAAATTATTGCAACCGATACAGTTGAAAATTTAACATCTAAATTAAAAAAAGGTTTTGAAATATATCTTGAAGTTGAAGGAGAACCGGAAAAAGTTAAAAAGGTTTTACAGGAAATTTCCGGTGTTAAAAGCATAAAACCTGTTTTACCTCATAAGGAAAAAGAAGTAAGATTTATCATTCAAGCAGAAAATGATATAAGAAAAGAGATATCAGAAAAAATTTTAAATAGCGGTTTTGGACTTTTAGGTATGAAAATTAATGAAATGACACTTGAGGATATTTTCTTGAAATTAACAACAAAGGAATAAAAATGAGATTTTTATCTGTTTTTAAAAAAGAATTTAAAAGTTATTTTATATCTCCGGTTGCCTATGTGGTTATTCTTATCTTTAATCTGATTTCAGGGTTCATTTTTTATGCACTCTGTGCTTATTATTCAATTATTTCTATGAGATATTCTGGGACTCCTTATTCATATTTTACTTTTTCTCCCGATGAAATGATTGTCCGGCCTTTATTTTTTAATATGGCTATAACTTCTCTTTTTGTTTTACCTCTTTTAACAATGAAACTTTTTTCAGAAGAAAGACGGCTTGGAACAATAGAACTTTTATTTACCTATCCCTTGAGGGACTCTGATATTTACTGGGGAAAATTTCTTGCCTGTTTTTCTGTATTTACTATCATGACTCTGATACCACTTATATATATTTTTATTCTTGAAAAATGGGTAAATCTTGATAAGGGTGTAATTTTTAATAGTTATTTTGGACTTCTTCTGCTTGGAGGAAGTTTTATTTCAATAGGTATTTTGATTTCTTCACTTACTGAAAGTCAGATTGTTTCGGCAATTACAACTTTTGGTGTTTCATTACTTTTCTGGATTATTGGATGGGTTTCTGAGATTTTACCAAAATATTCAAAATTTTTTGATTTTATTTCTCTTTATAATCACTATGAAAATTTTCCAAAAGGTATTCTTGACACAAGGGATCTGGTATTTTATTTAAGTATTTGCTTTTTCTTTTCATTTTTAACATTGAGAATACTTGTTTCAAAAAAATATAGGGGTTAAAATGGTTGAGAAAAAATTTTTTTACAGGATTAATGCCTTTTTGATGGTTTTGATTTTTCTGGGCATTCTTATTTTCATTAACCTGATTTCAGAAAAAAATTATAAAAGAATTGATTTAACCAAAAACAAAATTTATTCCATTTCTCCACAGACAAAAAAGATAATTAAAAATTTGAATTGTCCTGTTGAAATAATTGCCTTTTATAAGGAAAAAATAGATGAGAAAACAAAGGAACTTTTTGAGCAGTACAGAGCAAATTCAAACTTTATTACATATAAATTTTATGACCTTGATAGAGAAGTTCTGCTTGCAAAAAGATATGGAATTACAAGTTATGATACTATCTTAATAAAAAGTGGAGAAAATTATGAGAAAATATATACACCTGAAGAGAAAGATATAACAGGGGCAATACTAAAACTTACAAAAAAAGAAAAAAAGAAAATTTATTTTACAAAAGGTCATGGTGAAAAAGGGTTAGATGAAAAATTGAGTAATTTTAAGAAATATCTTGAAGAGGAGAATTATATAGTAGGAGAAACATTTATATTAAGAGAAGGAATACCTGATGATTGTAATATCCTTGTAATCTGCGGACCAGAAGTTGATTTTGTTGATAAAGAAATTGATGAAATAAAGAAGTTTGTTGATAATGGTAAAAGAATTCTTTTATTTATAGATACAGGCAATTTCCCGAATATAAAAAATTTTTTAGAGTTATATGGAATTGAAATTGATAATGACATGATTGTTGACCTTGCAGGAAAAAAATTTCTTGGAGACCCATTAACTCCTTTAATAATTGACTTCCCATATCATGAAATTACAAGGGATTTTTCTAATTCTGCATGTATCTTTTCTTCTGTAAGGAGTGTTAATTTAAAGGAAAATCTTTCATCCGAAATTAAGGGAGATATTCTTGCAAAAACAAGTTCTGCTTCCTGGGCTGAAAAAAATATAAATGAAATAGAAAAGGGCAGAGTTAAATATGATGAAAAAGATGAAAAAGGGCCTGTTTCTGTTGCTGTTTTAGTTAAAAAAGAAATAAAAGAAGGAGAGTCAAGTAAAAAGTCATGTATTGCTGTTTTTGGTGATTCTGATTTTGTGACAGATAAAATGATAGGATTTTTACATAATAAAGATTTTGTCATGAATACAGTTAATTATCTTGCTGAAGAGGATATTTTAATTTCAATAAGAGAAAAAAAAGAAGAAAATCAGTTTTTAATTCTATCAGAAAGAGCAGGAAGATTTTTATTTTATTTTCCAGTTGTTATAGTTCCTGTTTTGATAATTATTTTGGGGAGTTATATCACAATTAGAAGAAGAATTTTATATTGAGAAAAATGAAGATATTTAAAAAAACACTGTTTCTTTTTTTCATATTAATAATCACTGCGTCCTTTTATTATTATCAGATTAAAATTGCTCCAAAAAAGAAAAAGAAGGAAAATAAAAAATTATTTGTTTTTGAAAAAGAAAAAATAAAAGGGATTCTTATAAAAAATGGAGAAAAAGAAATTGAAATCACAAAAGAAAATGGAATATGGAAGATAAAAGGAAAGAATTATGAGTGTGATAAAAATGAAATAGAAAATATAATGAATAAAATTTTGTCCCTTGAAATTGAGAGAAATATTGGCAGAGTGGATGATTTAAGTATCTACGGACTTTTATATCCTGAAAAATTTATAGAAATTTACAAAGATGGAGAAAAATTTACTCTTTATATTGGAGAAGAAACTCCTTCAGGCAGTTATTTATATGTTACAAAAGATAAAAATGAAGTTTTTCTTGTTTATAAATGGGATTTAAAAGATATTATTGAAAAAAATATTTTTGACTTGAGAGACAAAAGAATAATTCCTGTTGACATAATAAAAACAGACATTGAAGAAATTGAATTGAAAAAAGAAAAAATAAAATTTGTATTGAAAAGGTCAGGAGAAAACTGGTATATTGAAACTCCTTTGAGAGACCTTGCAGATAAAGAAAAAATAGAAAAAATACTTGAGGATTTACTCGAAGGAAAAATAAAATCGTTTGAAGAAATAAAGAAAGAAAAAGAATGTGGACTTGAAAACCCAAAATTGCTAATTAAAGTTAAAGGTAAAGGGAGTGAATATTTTGTTAATCTTGGGAATAAAAAGGATGATTTATATTATGCCAGAAATTCTATAAAACCGTATATATTTTTGATTGACAGCAGGATTTTTGAAGATATCCCTGATGATGTAAATGAATTGAGAGAAAAGAGATTGTTTGATATAGATATTTCAGAAGTGGTTGAATTTTCAATAATAAAGAAAGATAGAGAACTGAAATTTAGGAAGGAAAAAAATTCTTATTACATTGAAGGAGAAAAAACGAAAAAAATTTCAAAAGAAAAAGTAGAAGAATTCCTCAATGATTTGAAATATCTTGAAATTAAAAATTTTATTGAATATTCGGATGAAAAATTGAAAACTTTTTTACTATCTTCACCTTTATTGAAAATAATTGTTTATACTGATGAAACAAGGAAGGAAATCCATTTTGGAATGAAAACAGAGAATGAAGTATTTTGCTTTAGTCCTGAAAGGAAGATTATTTTTACAATCCTTTCATCAGATTATTCTAAAATTGATAAAGATGAAGAATTTTTTATTAAAAAAGAAGAAAAAAGGAAATGAATAAAGGGATAAAAACACTGCTTCTTTTAATCCTTTTTACTATAATCCTTTTCCCCTTTATTAAAATATCTCAAAAAAAATCTTCTTCAAATATAAACATTATAGAAGGAGAAATAAAAGAAGGAGATATCCTTGGAAATATTTTTAAAGAGAGTGGGCTTTCAGATTATGAAACAGGTAGAATTACGGAAAATTTAAGAAAAATTTTTGATCCAAGGAAAAGTAAAATTGGTGATAAATGGGAATTACATTTTTCATTAAGAGGTGATTTTTTAAAATTTAAATATTTCAGTAAGCCATTTAATTTTTATATTGTTGAAAGAAAACTTGATACAGGTGATTTTATTTCTTACACAGAAGAAGTTGAAAAATTTAAAAAAACATTTATAAAAAATGGGATTCTTGTCAATTCCTTATACGAAAGCATGACAAATTTAAATATAAATCCTGAAATGATTGTTCAGTTTGCTGAAATTTTTGAATCAAAAATCGACTTTTTTACAGAATGCCAGAAGGGTGACAAATTTTCAATTATATGGGAAAGTTGGACTGATAAAAATGGTGAAATTCTAAAAGATATAAGAGTTATTGCTGGAAAATATGAAACAACAAATCAAAAATATTATGCATTTTATTTTGAAAAGGGTGATTTTAAAGGTTTTTTTGACGAGAATGGAAAAGGACTTGAAGGCGCATTTTTAAAAGCACCTTTATCTTACAGAAAAATTACATCATTTTTCTCTTATTCAAGATTCCACCCGATTTATAGAATTTACAGACCGCATCTTGGAATTGATTATGCTGCACCCACTGGAACACCAGTATCTTCTATTGGTAATGGAACTGTAATTTTTTCCGGCTGGATAAATAATGGATATGGAAAATGTGTAAAGATAAAACATTCAAATGGTTATATTTCTTATTATGGTCATTTAAGCAGAATTGAGAAAGGGATAAAAAAAGGAGTAAAGGTAAAAAAAGGAGAGGTTATAGGATATGTTGGAATGACAGGTGCCGCAACAGGACCCCATCTTGATTTCAGAATTCAAAAGGATGGTAAATTTATAAATTTTCTGAAACTAAAGTTTGTTTCTGAAAAAAATATCCCAAAAGAATATAAAAATGAATTTGAGAATTTAAAAAAACAACTTATTGAACATCTTGGTTGAGGACGGTTACGGGTATTGTATATTGTAAAAAATGAGTTATAATTAATAAGTAGGATTGCAAAGATATGTTAAAATAAAAAGGTAAAATTAGCCGGGATGGCGGAAAGGAAGACGCAACGGACTTAAAATCCGTTGGGAGCTTGCTCCCGTGAGGGTTCGAATCCCTCTCCCGGCATTCTTCTTTGAGAGAACCCGAAACGGGAAAAGGGG
>Ga0078972_1016495_pt1 | contig 10921 bp, 11 predicted proteins | sample YelNatPaOPGAMG01_FD_67568 | JGI IMG/M metagenome (GOLD analysis project Ga0078972, IMG submission 67568) | Hot spring thermophilic microbial communities from Obsidian Pool, Yellowstone National Park, USA - OP-RAMG-01 (SPADES assembly) (version 2) | ecosystem: Environmental > Aquatic > Thermal...
CTTTCTGGGGAGGCGGTGTTGATACTCAGCATGTATTTTACAAAAAACCAGAAGAAGTTTATGAACATGTAAAAAATAATATCCTTGCTTTTGCTCCTGGAGGAGGTTACGTCTTTAATCAGGTTCACAACATTGTGGCAAATGTACCTCCAGAGAACGTAGTAGCAGCTTACAAATCAGCTTATGAAAATGGGCATTATCCTATAGCAAAAGTATAACTACTCTTAACTTTAGAACTTTTTCGTTATCAAGTTAAGTGCCAGTCCTCATACAAACAACAAAGCTAAATCCTTAAATTTAGCTTAAGATCATAATTTTTCATGAGCTCAAGTGAACTTTCAATTGGTGTTGACCTAGGTGCTACAAACTTAAGAGTAGCTATTGGAAACAAGGAAGGTAAAATTTTGTTTAAGTTATCAGAAAGAACTGTTAACGAAGGAGACGAATATGCAATTTCAAATCAAATCTATAAAATGATAAGCTCTGCTCCAAGAGAGCTTCTAAGTAAGGTAATAGGCATAGGAATAGGTAGCATAGGGCCAATGGATATTAAAAAAGGAATAATTTTTCCTCCAAATTTAAACTTTAAGTTCGCCTCTCTTACGGCGCCTCTAAAAGAGAAACTTAATCTTCCAGTCTATCTCTTGAACGACTGTGTAGCTGCAGTTGTAGGCGAAAAGAACTTTGGAGCTGGAAAAGAAGTTGACAACTTAGTTTATATTACGATAAGCACTGGTATTGGGGGAGGTGTATACGTTAATGGAAACTTACTCTTAGGCAAAGAAGGAAACGCCCACGAGGTTGGCCATACTGTTTTAGACTATAGAGGAAAACTAGTATGCGGTTGTGGAAAGCCAGGTCACTGGGAAGCTTACTGTTCAGGAAAGAATCTGCCAAGATTTGCTAAACTTGTTATGGAAGAAGAAAAAATAGAATCAAAACTTTCAGACATGATTAAAGATAACTTTTCTTATGTAACTTCAGAAATCATATTTAAGCTTGCTAGAGAAGGCGACAGACTGGCGAAGGTTGTTGTTGAAAGGTGCTCAGAAATAAACGCGATGGGCTTTGCTAACGTAATAGACGTTTACGATCCTTCTTTAATTACAGTGGGTGGCTCAGTTGTTTTAAACAACTTAGACCTAGTTCTTGAGCCAATAAAGAAAAAAGTTAGGAACTACGCTGCTAACAGCATTCCAGATATAATTCCAACTCCTTTAGGTCAAGACATAGTACTTTATGGTGCAATTGCAACAGTATTCAATCCCCCAAGACTTCCAAGGAGATAAAGCTTTTTTCTTTTGTTAAATTTGCAATAAGTTATTTTTAAACTGGTTTGAAAAGGTAAACTTTTTATGCTCTTTCTAGCTAGCTATGAGAAGGATGAAAATACTTAGCTTAAATGGTGATTGGTTGCTAAAAGGTTACAACGAGCAAGAAGGAGAAAAGGAAAATGCATTCTTGTCTGAAGTGGATGAAAGTTCATGGATAAAAGCTAATGTTCCAGGTGTTGTACACTTAGATCTAATTAAAAACAAACAAATACCAGATCCCTTTTTTGGTTTAAATGAGCTTGAGGTTTCTTGGGTTGAAGAAAAAGACTGGTGGTACAGGAAGAAATTTCTTGTAGAAAAAGAGTTACTAAGCCATGATCGAGTAGAGCTTGTTTTTGAAGGCTTAGATACGTTTGCTACAGTTTGGTTAAATGGAAAGGAAATAGCAAAATTCTCAAACATGTTCCATGAACATACTATAGATATTAAGAACTACTTAAAAGAAGGAGAGAACCTTTTAGTAGTTAAGTTTGATTCTCCAAAAAGGGTTCTTGAAAATGAGTACAACAAGAGAAGCATAAAGCTAGGAGCTGCATTTTATCCTCCAGTTGTTTACGGAAGAAAAGCTCAATACTCGTTTGGTTGGGACTGGGGCCCTAGGCTACCAACTTCCGGAATTTGGAGGAATGTAGCAATTCGAGCTTACAACATATGCAAGATTGAGAGTTTTTACTTTTCAAGTAGCTTCAGCAGTGATCTTAAGGTTGCGAACATTAAGGTTAACGTAAGCCTAGAAGCATTCAAGGAAGAAAAAGTAAACGTTTCAGTTAGAGTATTTGGCTTTGGTGAAGATCAAACAAAAAGTGAAACAAGAAGCTTAACTAAAGGGCTAAACAACCTTACTTTTGATTTTACTGTAAGCAACCCTAAACTTTGGTGGCCCAATGGCTACGGAGAACAAAACTTATACAACTTAGAAATTAAGGTTGAAAGTGGCTCAGAGGTTTTAGATGAAATTAAAAGGAAAGTTGGTATAAGAAAGATTGAAGTAGTACAAGAAAAAGATGAAGAAGGAAAAACATTTTATTTCAAGGTTAACGACGTTCCAATATTTTGTAAAGGTGCTGACTGGGTTCCTGCAGATTCTTTCCTTCCAAGGGTTTCTAGGGAGCAATACGACTACTTGCTAAGCAAAGCAAAAGAAGCAAACATGAATATGATAAGAGTTTGGGGAGGTGGCGTTTACGAAGATGAAGCCTTTTATGAACTTTGTGATGAAAAGGGAATCCTCATATGGCAAGACTTCATGTTTGCATGCGGTGAATATCCTGAAGAAGAGTGGTTCCTTAATCTGGTTAAAGAAGAAGCCGAGAAAGTGGTAAAGAGACTAAGGAATCATGCATGCATTGCGATTTGGTGCGGTAACAACGAAAACAACTGGGGCTACAAAGCGCACTGGTTTGGCGTTAAAGATAAATTTTACGGAGAAACGATATACCATAAGATTCTTCCAGAGGTTTGTTCTAGGCTTGATCCTTCAACACTTTACTGGCCAAGTAGCCCGTTTGGAGGAGAAGACCCAAACTCTCAAAGTGAGGGCGATAGGCATAGCTGGGACGTTTGGTCTGGACTAAAAGACTATACTGAGTACTTGAAGGACAACGGTAGATTTATAAGCGAGTTTGGATTTCAATCTCTTCCAAGCTTAAAAACAATCTACAAGTTCACGTCAAGAGAAGATAGATACTTTCAAAGTAAGGTGGTCGAGCACCACAACAAGCAGGTTGGTGGTCCTGAACGTTTGTTACTTTTCCTTTCAATGCACTTCAAATTACCCTCTACCTTAGAAAGGTTTGTTTACCTTACGCAGGTAAATCAGGGCGAGGCTCTAAAAACTGGGATTGAACACTGGAGAAGGAGGAAGTTTAAGACTGGTGGAGCTTTAATTTGGCAGCTCAACGACTGCTGGCCAGTAGCAAGTTGGAGTTTAATAGACTACTACAACGAGCTTAAAGCTTCTTACTACTACGTAAAGAGAGCCTTCGATCCACTGAACATAAGCTTGTTAGTTAGGGAGGATGAAGTTGAAGTTTGGGTTGTCAATGATTTTCTAGGATCAAAAAATGGCAAGGTGAGGTTACTGCTTTATAGCATTGATGGAAAGAAGTTAGCAGAAAGAGAGGTAGAAGTTAACATTAAACCAAACTCTTCTACTTTACTTTTAAAACAAAACTTAAAGGAGTTTGGTTACGATAAAAGCTTTAGTGGTCTTGTGGCTGGAGTGTTAGAAGTTAAGGGATGCTATGCCAGATATGATACTGTTCTATTAGAAAAGTTGAAGTATATAGAACTTCCAAAGCCTAAGCTTAAATTAAAGATAGAAAAGCTAAGTGAAAAGAAGTACAAATTAACTATAAGCGCAAACAAGTTTGTTAAGTCTTGTGAAGTAAGGTTAAAAGGGTTAAACGCAACATTCAGCGACAATTTCTTTGACTTAATTCCAAATCTAAAGAAAGAAGTAGTAGTTGACCTAGAGCGCCCAACTTCAAAAGCGGAAATTAAGAAAAGGCTTTCCCTTAGATACTACTAGAAAATGTTGAAGGCAGTAGTCTTTGACTTAGACGGCACGTTAACTAGCATTGCCTTTGACTACAAGAAAGCGAAGACTGAAGTTCTTTCTTTCTTAGTTAGTTCTGGGGTGAGTGAAAGGTTGCTTGATGAAGCTAAGTCAATTTACTTAAACATAGAAGCCGCAGTAGGTTACATTAAGAAAGAATTTGGAGAAGACCGCGCTAGAGAAATAAGAAGAAAGGCGTTTGAAATAGTGGATAGCTACGAAAGACAAGAGATTGGGAAGACGTTCTTAAACGATGGTGCTCTAAGTTTAATTCATTGTATTAAGTCAAAGGGAATCAAAGTTGCAGTATGCACTAACAACTCAAGCTACACGGCTCTTTCAATCTTAAGAGACTTAAATTTACTTGACTTAATAGACGTTATAGTAACCAGAGACGACGTAGAAAGACTAAAACCTTACCCTGACCCTCTTCTGTTAGTTTGTAGTAAGCTTAAGATAAGTCCTAGCGAATCCTTATTTGTTGGAGACTCATTAGTTGACTTATTAGCTGCAAAAGCTGCTGGAACAAAGTTTGTTCTTATTTCAAAAGGTTCTATTCCTCAAGCTTCAGAAGCCAATGAAGATTTTGTTTTTGAGAAGGTTAGTTCCTTAAATGAAGTAAAGAAATTTGTTGGTTGTTAGCAAATTATACTTTGGGATGTCTTAGTCCTTTTTAAAGTATAGCGTTTAAATAACCTTGTAAAGAGCACTGTTCTTATTACAAAAAACCTTATAAATATGAAGCAAACAATATAAAATCACAAAGATGTCTCTCAACATAAGAACTCTAAAGTTAGAGGAATGGGATAGCTTTATGCGATTTCTTGAGAGAAGCTATGGCCATTCAAGAAATTTCTTTCCTAGGGCTTACCCTCAACTTTACAGAAAAGAAAAGGATGCACTTTCTTCATTCATAGTTCTAGAAGACAATGGAAAGATAGTTTCGCATGTCGGACTATTTCCTTTAGAAGTATTTAGTTTTGGAACTCGCGTAAAAGTTGGAGGTATAGGAGGTGTTGCTACACTTCCAGAAGAAAGGAAAAAAGGTTACATGTCTAAGCTTTTAGATTACGCGTATATGGTGATGAAACAGAATGGCTGGCCACTTTCAGTGCTTTGGGGCGACAGACAAAGATACTACTCTTTCGGTTGGGATATAGCTGGGTTGAAGTACTCTATAACTATAACTACAAGATCTCTTGATTGGGTTGGTACAAAAGCTGTCGAAGTTAATGAAGTTTCACCAGAGGATGCAGTTTCTTTTGTAGAAAAACTTCACAGCACTTTGCAACTTAGGGTTGAAAGAAGGAATCACCTTCTTAATTTAAAAAAGCAGGGCATAAGGATATGGGTTGGAAAAGAAGGTTACGTTATTTCTTCTGGAGAAACAGGCTCTCCTAGGATTATAGAAGTAGCATCTTCAGAAGGAAAGGAACCAGAGCTCATTAGAGGTGTTATGGAACGTTGTTTTGGTGACTCTGCTTCTGTAGAAATAAACGTGTTTGATACTGGTAGACTCGAGCGTTTACTTAAGGTAGCTTCATATTGGACAATAGTTCCTGAAGGGCAGTTTAGAATTGTTGACATAGCCAACTTACTTGAGGCCTTTAAAGGCTTACTTTCGAGTAGAGCTAAAAACGTTAAGGATTTTGACTTATGTATTGGACTTAAGTTTGGTAACGATGTTGATACTGCTACGGTCTTTGTGAAGGACGGAGATGTAAGCGTTGTAAAAGGCAAGCATTCTAAAAACTATGTTGAATTAGATGAACGTGAAGCTGTGCCTATATTCCTAGGAGGTTCTACTTTAGGCTTTGAAAAATTAAAAGAACTAAGTACGTTGCTTCCATTGCCTATTCACATTCCTTCCCTTGACCATGTATAACGTCTTTTAAGTAATACTACATTTTTAAAGTAGTTGTTTAACTTTAGTTTTTTCCAAGTTCAATTAATCTTTTTACTGTTTCCAAGAATGCATCTAAGTTTTCTTTCGTCGGATAGTTAGAAAATTCATAAACCTTGTCTAGCAGTGAAAAACCACACTCAGAAAGTTTTTCTTGAATTTGCTTTTGTGCTGTGCCTCCCCAAAGCTTGGTTATGGCAGCACAAGCTGTTTTTCCACTCCCAAGCTTCTTTATACTTAACAAATCTAAAGTGTAAGACATTGGAGGGAACAAGTTCCCTTCATATGTTGGTGCTATAGCTATAATTCCATAAGAATCTATAACGTTCGAAAGAATGTCGTCTAATTCATTTTTTGCTACATTGTAAATCTTCACCTCTTTAACCTTTCCTTCTAAGTATCTCTTCACTTCGTTTACGAATTCTTCAGTAACGCCATACATAGATCCATACAAAATTGTAATCTTTTCTTTGTTTTCTAACTTACTCCAAGATTCGTAGTTTTTTATCATATCTTTTATTCTTGACCTCAAAACTATTCCGTGGGCTGGAGCAATAATAGAAATGTTTTCTAAGACTTTATTTATTTTCTCTATGTCCTTTAACACCATTTGCCTATACTTCGAAACAACGCTTGCAAAGTAATCTTTTGCATCTTCTAAGTATTCTTCAAACTTTACTTCGTCATCAAAACTAGGTTCTCTTGCTCCAAATGCCCCGAAGGCATCTGAACTAAATAAAACTTGTTCATCCTCAAGTAAGAGCATCATAGTATCTGGCCAGTGTATCCAAGGGAGTTCAATTACCTTTATCTTTTTCTCATCGATTTTTATCTCTTCTCCATCTTTTATTGGTTGAGCTTCGATACCAAACATACTTCTTAAGAAACTTGAAGCAGTTCTAGTCGAAACTATTTTTGCTTCAGGGAAGTTTTCCTTAAGCTTCTTTATAGTCCCACTATGATCTGGTTCAGTATGAAGAACAGCAATATACTTAAGTTTGCCATCTTTTGTGATTTCTTTTACAGCTTCAATAAATTCTTCAGAAAATTTACTTTTTGTTGAATCTATTAGCATGTAGCTATTTTTGTCTCTAACTATGTATGAGTTATAGTTTATCCCTTCTGATATCTCCCAAATTTCCTCAAATTTTTTAGTAGTTTTATCCAATGTAGTTATAAGAAGTACATCTTCCGTTAGCTTTCTAATTCTTATGTCTTGCATGTTTCTTGCTTCTCTTACACAGTTTAAAAATTTTTCACCTATACAAAAACTATTGAGCCAAACTTACTTGGAACATGAAAATTTGGTTCTTCTGTGTAAGTTGGTGACCATGCATAATAGTAGTCTCCCTCTGGTGTTCTTTCAATCCTAAAGAAGTTTATTTTCCACACATCTCCTATATTTGGTTTAGCAGTTTTTTCAACGTTTAGGTCTTCGAATGGAATCTTCAGTTCACTTATCCAGAACTTCCCTCCACCATCATTGTTCTTTTTTTCATGCAACTTTCCAAAGATTTTTACTCTTGACTTTAAATTGTTAGACTTCCATCCTGGATAAAGTTGAGGTTTTTCATCATAGGTAATGTATCCTTCCCATATTACGTTCTTTGGACTAACTTCAATTTCATAGTAGTTTCTACCACTTCCACCTGGGTCAATAAACACCTCATCAACTTCTTCAAGGTAAACAGGATCTCCTCTGCTTTTGTAGCTTGCCCATATGTTCTTATCTTCATTTATAAAAATAACATAGAGTGCATCATTACTCCATTTCGTCATAAATATAGTTGTATGTTTTACTTCCCCAACATTGTTCCAGTTTCTTAGCTTCCCAAAGTTAGCTGTCAACCAAGAGCTTGGCTTTAAGAAATCATTTTCTTTATCTTCATCTTTTACTCTTACACAAATATGTCTTGGAAGTCTCTCCATTTTCAATTACTTTATTACTTCTCCTTAATATATAAATCTTTTTAGTCGCTTAGTTTAATGTTATGTGAAACAATTTCTGCTCTTTTGTTATCTTCTACAACAAGTGTAGCTCTCCTTAAGGCCCAGCAACTTCCAACAATTGAAACAACTAAAGAAGCTGGGTGAATTGAAGCATAGTCTAGATGAACGTCTAGAACGGAAAATTTTCCCCCAAGTCCATGAGTCCCAATTCCTAGTTTGTTGGCTCTTTCCATAATTTTTGTTTCTAGGATAGCTATAGCTTCCTCTTCATGTCTTTCTCCAACCTTCCTTTCGTACAATGCTCTCTTTGCGATGTTTGTTGCTATTTCGCTTGTTGGCCCTATGCCAATTCCTAAAAACAAAGGCGGACATGGCTTTGCCCAAGCTTCAAAGACATCGTCAACTATAATTTTTATCATCTCTTCTTCTTGAGAAACTGGCGGTAGTACCCTTGTAACTGAAAGAACTTCAGAACCTCCTCCCTTTGGAACTACTGTTATCCTTAATATGTTGTCTTCTGGATATTCCCAAGTTACCCACGGCAAAAATCTTCCAACGTTTCCTCCTAAGTTCTTTCTGGTTAAAAAGTCTATAGCGTTTGGTCTAAGTGGAATTTCTTCATTTGCTTCCCTTAGTGCTTGTATTATTGCTTCTCTAATCTTATATTCTTCAAAGTTTCCTCTTCTCACAAAAAAACTAAAAGTTCCTGTATCTTGGCAAATCGGTCTACTCTCTTTGTCAGCTATTTCTACGTTTTCTATGATAGCCTTAAGAAATACTTTTGATAACCCCTCTTCTTTTTCATATGTTTCTACTAACTTACTTTTTACATCACATGGCAAAGAGGTTACAGATACTTTTATTGCCTCTTTTATGTAATCCTTTAGTTTCTCATCTTTCATTCTTATTCTCCTCTGCTATTTTCCTCTTTATTTGATCATAAAGGTTATTTCCAAATGAATCTATTGCTACAACTATCGGTCCAAATTTTTCTACTTCTAATACCCACATCGCTTCAGGAACTCCAAGTTCTTCCAGAAAGTAGTTGTCTTTAACTTGTTTTATTGATTTTGCAGCCAATGCTCCAGCTCCACCAGGATATATACCATAAAAAGCCTTGTTCTTCTTGCAAGCTTCTACAGTAAGTTTTCCCATTCCACCTTTTCCAACTATTCCTTTTATGTTAGTTAGCTCAATAAATTCAGCCTCATACTTCTCCATCCTAAAACTTGTCGTTGGACCAACCGATAGTATAGCCCATCCTTTTTCTGTTTTCTTTATTACAGGACCTGCATGATACTCTACTAAGCCCGCTAAGCTTATAGGCAAGCTCAATCCTTTTTTAATCATTTCAATTATCTTAAGTTGAGTTCTATCTCTGCTTGTGAATATAGTTCCAGATAAGTATACTACGTCTCCAGCACTTAGTTTCTCAACATCTTCCTCTTTTAAAGGAGTTCTTAGCTCTAGCATTTTATTTCAACCAGAGAACGTATTGTGATCTGCTTTCTTGTATTTAAGTTTAAGCTAATTCTTCAGTTTAATGACTTTTAAAAAGAAAAGAAGAAAATTTAAGCTTTAGAAAGACCATCAAGACTACCAACTTAAGGTTGTCCATGATGTTATCTACCTTTCTGAATAGGAACTTAAAGTTCTTATAACCTCCCTAAGCATGGGCCTTTAAGCCTTAAGTTACTAGTCTCCTTAAGAAAAGAGAAAACATTTATATAGCCAGAATAGTAAAACTTACTATAATTATGTACGAATTTGATACTATAATCCTAGAGGATGAATCAGGAGGCTATGTTGCTTTCGTACCAGCTCTACCTGGATGCCATACTCAAGGAGATACACTTGAAGAGTTAATGAAAAACGTAAAAGAGGCGATCGAGCTATACCTAGAAACTTTAACTGATGAAGAAAAAGAAGAAATCCTTAAGCAAAAAGTAGTTGGTATACAAAAAGTGAAAGCTATTGTTTAGGGTTCATCCTATAAGTTCTCAAAAACTAATTAAAATCTTACAGAGAGCTGGTTTTAAAGTAATGCGACAAAAGGGTTCTCATGTTATCATGACGAATGATAAAAAGACCAGAATAGTAATACCTGTTCATCCTAAAAAAGAAATTAAGCCGGGATTGGTTAGAGCAATAATAAAGGAAGCTGGGTTAACTAGAGATGATTTTATAAGACTCTTAAAAGAAGAGCTTTAATTCAAAACTTATACAAAGTGCGTTGATCTATGCAGAAGGTTAATTTAACAAAGAAGCAATCTTATCTGCTTTGAGTTGCAATCCTACTCCTAAAGAATTGAAGCCGACGGGTTATTCTAAGCTCCCTTGCCCGATTTTTATAAGGGAACTTACGCAAAACTTAAAGAACAATTGCTATAGTCCGGTAGTTTTTAAAACAGATAGAAATTAAAATAGACATAAGATTGTTTTTTAACGCTAATGCTCATAAGTAGAACTAAAACAATAAAGATGAAGCGTTTTGACATTCTCCACGACTAAAGTCGGGAGATTCCCCAATCTCTGCTTCCTCGCCACTAAGCCTACAAGGCATAGGCGAAGAAGCTTCACTTGGAGTTAAGGGCTTAGTCAACGAAGCCCCGCCTCTAAGCATATAGCTTAGGGCAACTCCATCAGCACCTTTAGATGCTTCATCTCTTACGTAGTTAGTGTTCATCAGTGGTTTATAAACTTTTCGACAATTCATCCCACGATTAAAAATCGTAGGCTTTCTTGTCGAGTTTATGTAACGATGGAAACTCTTTCTAATATGTCCTCAATTCTATAACCTTCTTTGAGCATCTCTAGGATCTATTAAACTATTGTTCCAGTTCCCTTAAAAGTAGGCTTACAATGACAAATTTCAGTACCAATATGAAGTACTCATTAGCTTTAGTTCTCATAGTTTAAGCTTAAGGACAAATTGAATAAGTTTTAATCTAAATTTACCAGAAAATGGCCTTAAGATCATGGAGGAGAAAGCTTTACTTAAAGGCTTTGTAGACGTTTTCATCAAGTTGAAGCACCTTCAAGGTTCAAGCGCTTATTTTTCTAATTAAAGCGAAACAAAAAAGAATTTTGAACAACTTGAAAGTTACGTAAAAAAGTTTGAAAACAAAGATGAGGAATAATCTTATAATCAACTAATTACAAAGTTAAACCTTGAAG
>Ga0078972_1016496_pt1 | contig 10919 bp, 9 predicted proteins | sample YelNatPaOPGAMG01_FD_67568 | JGI IMG/M metagenome (GOLD analysis project Ga0078972, IMG submission 67568) | Hot spring thermophilic microbial communities from Obsidian Pool, Yellowstone National Park, USA - OP-RAMG-01 (SPADES assembly) (version 2) | ecosystem: Environmental > Aquatic > Thermal...
TTTAAAAAGTATTGTTTCAATTCCTTATAGGTAGGCTCGAAATTGGAATTTTGATGTGGCGATTCAAAAATACAGGTAATATGGTTTCAATTCCTTATAGGTAGGCTCGAAATGAAGGTGAAACTTGCTCATGAAATTTTGACAAAGAGGAAAGTTTCAATTCCTTATAGGTAGGCTCGAAATTCTTCAGGGGCTTGAGATTGAAAAACAATTTGGCAGTTTCAATTCCTTATAGGTAGGCTCGAAATTCTGAGAGGGAGCAGGCATAAATTCCTTTTTTAACCCGGTTTCAATTCCTTATAGGTAGGCTCGAAATTATGCACCAGGAGAATTCAGTTTTCCTGTTTATATGTTTCAATTCCTTATAGGTAGGCTCGAAATCACCTGTCGAAGCGGAAGCTGTCAAGACAAACAAAAGTTTCAATTCCTTATAGGTAGGCTCGAAATGTTGAGCAGTGACACAAACCTGACAGGTTGAGCAAAGTTTCAATTCCTTATAGGTAGGCTCGAAATGGGATACAAAAAGGATTCGAACTCTATGATGAAATGATGTTTCAATTCCTTATAGGTAGGCTCGAAATGAAGTATCTTTCTTCGGGGATAGTGGTTTTTTCGGTTTCAATTCCTTATAGGTAGGCTCGAAATGACTGCCAGGGTAGAAAGGAGGTTTAATGTGTATATGGTTTCAATTCCTTATAGGTAGGCTCGAAATGGTTTTTTGAAGGACTTGACAAGGGTATAAAATAGGTAGTTTCAATTCCTTATAGGTAGGCTCGAAATATACGATGAAAATGGCGGTAAGCTTCATATCGTTCGAGGTTTCAATTCCTTATAGGTAGGCTCGAAATCCCGACAACTTCCCCGTAAAAATCTTAAAGAGATTCAGTTTCAATTCCTTATAGGTAGGCTCGAAATATGACATTTTTAAGAAAAAACATCGATTCTAATACCCCTGTTTCAATTCCTTATAGGTAGGCTCGAAATATTTTGATGTGGCGATTCAAAAATACAGGTAATATGGTTTCAATTCCTTATAGGTAGGCTCGAAATCCATTTTCTTCCTTACCCCAAGCCACTTTTGCTTTTTTAAATTTTCCATTGCTAAGAAACCTTTTTATCATAATTTCCTTTATTTTTCAATATACCCTCAGTCGTCGAAGGTTCAGGTTTTTTACACTACTGGAGGTAGACAACTTTTTCATGATATTAAGTTAAATTTCAAAGAGCCTAACTACCTCTTCCAGAGGTTAGCCTTACTCTATCTCTTCAAACGATAAGTCCTTCATTGCAAAACTTGAAAATTTCAAACCAGTTAGCCTTACTCTATCTCTCCAAAATCTTTTGACTCTAAACATAATCTACCTTTTACAACTGAGTCAGCCTTGGCTCCATCTCTTCAAGCCTTTCTAAAATTTTCAACCTCAACTCCTGCACTATCTTCCAAAAACTTCCCTTCAATCTCATAAAATAATCTCTTCTAAAAATCGAGAAAGAAATTGAAAAACTCAAATCAACCTTTAATCTCATAATATAATCTCTTCTCCACCTTTTTCTATTCCTATTACTTCCTTTTTAGTATACCAAGTGTTGGTAAAGGTGTAAATTAAGATAGAGTCTTCTTCTAACTTTATAGTCTTCTTTAGCTCGGTTTTTAGCTTCTCCAGCTTTGCTTCAGTTATTTCCCCTTCAAATACAGATTTTTGAACCCAGTAAAGGTACTTTCTGCAAATCTTTAGAACCTTCGCTACTCTTTCTTCCTCAATCTCTTCTGCGGAGTGCCATCTACCGTTCACGAAACGCCATCCCATCTCCCTATATAACTCGCTCTCACTCCTCCACCTCCCGTTAACCCACAAAAAACCGAGTCCGTGCAGTAGTCCAACATCTTCAGGCGACGACTTCATCGCAAGAAACAAATGAAAAATCTTCTCAGATTTGAGACCTGCTTCCTCCGCTAATTCAGCAAGCCTAATCTGCGCTTTTATATCACTCTCAGCTGCTTGCTCCGCATACCTCGAATATTCATCCACTCTTTCTTCACTTTTTACTATGCGCGCTACATCTGTCTTTTTGACCCTAACCTCTCCGAACCGCCCTGTTATGACGATGGTTTCACCTTCTTCTCGGATGTTTCCCTTCAAAACGCCACCTTCTTTAAGAACGACCTCATCCGCATAGATGAAAACGAGACAACCCAACACGAGAAGAAGAAAGAGAAAACGCATATGAAATCCCTCTTCCCCATCTAATATACGCCGTTTGAGGGCGACTTATTCTGTAAAGAATGCATCAGCAGTAAAAATTAGTTTTTGTTCGCCATTATGACGACCCAGACGAAATAGCGCTTATTCCCCGTACCGAAATCGTGGTCGAAATAGGCAAAACCGACTCCAAACTGGTCGAGAGAGCCATCGTTGATTGTTGTATTATTCTTGAGATGGTTTTCCCAAACGAGATTTGCATTACCTGCTTTTTCAGCGGTGTCAACCACATCAATTTCGACTTCGCCTGATATTTTCGCTGCATAGGCGGAGTCGATAGCAGCAACATCGGCGTGTATCTCGGCAGACGAGTGAGCAGTTGGACTCAAGGTTGGGTTTTTCGCAATCTCATCAGCGTATTTTTGTGCGACCTTGGCAAGAACCGAACTATATTCAATCGGCTTGCCGGCATCATTACGCGCTTTGTAGATTATCTGCGCAAGAGAAGTAGCAGGAGAACTGCCCGAACCGCCTCCACCGTTCCCTGAACATCCTACCAGAACCATTAAAATTCCAAGTAAGCCGATGAACAATCCTAATCTCATACACTACCTCCTACAAAACGCATTAGTAAAGTATATATAATATAGACGCACTTTTCATCAATTATTCTGTCATAACATTATGAAATTTTCGCAAGACAAAGCGTTTCAAACTCGATGGTCTTTTTCCGTCGTAAGGCAGTAATGAGTTAGGACATCTTTCGAACGGGCTAAAAGCGCATCGCTTTGAAGATAGAATCGTCGAGTCCTGGTATAAATTTTCTAAAGACTTCTTCTGTTGCTTCGACCTGCATTTTAAGAAGCGCAATCATCTCGTCACGGCTTCTGTATGTGAACGGGTCGAGTTCCGCAAGACGGCTTTTAGGTAGTCCTTCGACTTCGTCAGGAACGAGGACTTTTTCGCCCCAGATTGGATGCGGCTTATATTTTACAGCGCCTCTTGCGGCTTGCAGAATAAACAATTCCGTCTCTTCAATGCTCGGACCTGTGCCGCCGACCGCTTTTCTCCTGCCACCTATCTCTTCAAAAACAGGTTTCGCTTTCCCTTTATCCATAACATATTTTGTGCCGACCTTTCCTGTGGTGTTGAAAAGGAAAATCTCGAATGGCTCTCCCTTTTTCTTCTCCGCCCGTTCCTTTCGTTTAAGCAGAATCTCTTTGAATCTGTAAGTATGGTCTGAGTTGGTTGCGGATTTGCCTGCTATGAAAGGGTTATAAAGCGGTTCGTATTTTTCCTCAGCGATACCTTCTGTGCTTTGAGCTGGATGTCCGACGGTTCTGCCTGCAGCAAGAACAGCAGCAGCAAAATCTATGTCTTGTATCTTCACCCAAGCGTAGTCGGTGAGATATCCAGGCGAAATAAAAATGCCAAGGTTCGGCGGAAACTCTATATCAATGTTCCCATCAAAATAGGGCTCCATATCCGCAAGATACATTACTGTGCGTGCGTTTCGGTTCGGAAGTCCACGGTATTCGAGAATCTCGTCCATAAAATTCGGGTAGCCGTCCTCGCTGACACCTGTATTTTCGTGAAGCGCACGCGGACTCATTCCCGCTTTGTAGATTGCAATCTGACGCTCGTTGACATCCTCTGTTTTCGTCCAAGCGCCTTTTTCACTACCGAGACAGCAATCCTCAAATAGTGCGACTATGTCATCGTTCTTTATCTTCTGCTCCTTCACGAGAGACAGAACATCAAGTCCGTGGTTTTTGAACCAGTCCGCATTGCTCTTATCAAACACATACATCGAGTGGGTCGATTTTCCACTGCCTGTCAAGCCCCAAACGAGCATTCCAATCTTGCGCCACTTGCCGTTAACATCTTTTACTACAAACTGCTTTGTCCCTGCGTGGACGCCTGTTCCGCCTTTAAGATAGACATAATAAATCCAGTGCGTAAGCGCGCCTTTTTTCACCTCCCCTTGATAAGAGGAGACGGAGATAAGAGTAAACCAGTGCTCTGGGAAGCGGATTACGAAAAGCGGCGTTTTGGTGCCAGGCATCGTTGCAGGTGCCCATAAGCCAGGCAAGACGAGCATTTCCATATCAGGCTTCCCCGAAGGGTCGGCAGGATAAACGAGTTCGCGCCATCTCAGCGGAAGGTCAGGATAGCGTGAATCTGTCCAGATACGACAATGGAATTTTACCCGCGGATGGTGTCCGAGAGCGCCGTCAACTTTAATCAGCGGATTCGGTGCGAGGATATATTCAAGTGCGCTACGCATAAGTAACTTGTGCTGTGAATCCAAATGTCCGCTATCCTCAACTACCGCAGAATTGGCTTGGCTTCTGCTCCAGATATTGCTTGCCCAGCCTAACGAACCATTCTTATAATTCTCGCCGTAAAACTCCGCTTGCTTCCTTAATACCTCGTATGGCGGATTGTCGTGATAGGCTTTCAAACCGTGTGCTTTCTTATACTCGATTATTTTATGGAAAGATTCGATAAACGCTTCGATTGTCATCTTCTCGAGAGAAGGAATGAATACTCCCATCGCTGCTCCCCCAGAATAATAATGGAGGCGAGCGGATTCGAACCGCCTACCTCCTGCTTGCAAAGCAGGCGCTCTCCCAAATGAGCTACGCCCCCTCAAAACGCCATATTTTCGAAGTGCAGAATAACAGAATCTCTATTTGTAATCAAGAGAAATCGTTAATAATGTTAATGCTTATCGAATGGAGGATACGGGATTCGAACCCGTGACCTTTTGGCTGCCAGCCAAACGCTCTCCCAGTTGAGCTAATCCCCCTTATTAATTATAAGCATATGAAAAGATTTTTGTTTGTCAAACGAAAACATCATCTTACGAAAAACTCCGACCTGTGTTCAGGGTTTCGTGCAGTGTAGTTTTTAGCCACCCCGCCGAGAACAAGGCGTTGTTTTACGCGTTCGTTGCCGAGAATGATAATGGGTTGCGTAAGGACAATAATTCTTTTATAATGGGCTTGGAAAGGGAAGGAGAGATGGTATGGCGGGGAAAGAGAGGCTTCCGTGGGCGCTTGAAAAACGGGCACTTCTTTATGAGAGGACTGACACGGACTTTGCTTATTGGGGAGACCTTTTTTTCAGTAACGAGCGGTATGCGGACGCGCTTGAGTTCTATCTTGCGGGGAAGGTCGTCGCAGGGCTCGAGAAGATGAAAGGTTTTTCACTTGAAGAAGGCGACTATTACATACTTTCGAAGATAGCGGAGAAGTTTCCCGATATGGTTTCGGTTGATGATTGGCGCGAACTTGCTGATACTGCGATGAAGAAAGGCAAGTTCGCTTATGCGGTTTGGGCTTACGAGAAATGCGGAGAAGAATCGCTTATGCGTCTTGCGGCGGAGAAAGCTGGAATCGAACTTCCGAAACCAAAGGAGGGAGAACAGAACGAGGAGAAGGATAAGAAGAAAGATTAGGATGTTCAGGAAGCAAGAGAGGGTAAAGGGTTTGGAAGCGGCGTATCTTGAGAGTGAGCGGGGTGTTATTAGTTTGAAAGGGGTACTGCGTATAGGGCGCGGGCAGGGCAACGATGTTGTTATAGATGAGGTGCGCGTTTCGAGATACCATTGCCGAATAGAAAAAACGGAGAACGGCTGGGAGATTGTTGATTTGGGCAGCCGTAACGGGACGATAGTTAATGGGCGCAATGTGATGCGGAAAGTTCTGCTCGATGGAGACGAGATAAGGGTCGGCAAGCAGAGGTTCGTTTTTCACGGCGGAATGGGTGTTGGGACGGACACACACTACGGAGCCGCGATTGATGAATCTTTGGGGGACAGAAAAGAGTTACAAGCGAGAAGAGAGAGTGAGCAGGAGCGCGCGGTTTTTGAAAAACTTTTGTTCATTAACCGTTCGCTTGCCACCGAGTTGAACTTGAAGAAACTCCTTTCGGTGATTATGGAGAAGGTGCTTGAAGTTGTGAGGGGCGAGCGTGCGTTCCTCATTCTGTCTGATAAAGGCAAACTGACGACTTTCGTATCGCTTAATCTTGACGGCGAGCCCATCAGGAAAGCGGACTTAAAGGTGAGCCACTCGATTGCGAAGACGGTGTTCAACAGCGGAAAACCGATATTGAGCGTTGATGCGCAGGAAGACGAACGGTTCAAAGATTTTTTGAGTGTGCATGGACTGAAATTGCGCTCGGTTTTGTGTGTGCCGCTTTTAGTTGGTGGTGAGACAATCGGCGTTCTTTATGTTGACAATCGGTTTGAAGGAGGGGTTTTCAACAGTGACGATTTGCGCATTCTTGAACTGTTCGCTGACCAGGCGTCGGTTGCGGTGAGGAATGCGCGGTTGTTTGAGGAGAACCTGAAAAGGAAAGTGGAGTTGGAGGCGGCAATGCGCCGTGTGGAAGAATTGAACGAGCACCTAAGGCGACTTGTTGAACAGAAAGAGCATGACCTTCAAGAAGCGCAAAAACTTCTTTCTGAACAGCAAGCTTCTCTCAAATACGAATACCCGACGGTTGTGACGAGAAGCCCTGCAATGCTTGGAGTTCTTCATTTGGTTGACCGTGTGATTGAGATGGATGTGCCGGTTTTGATTTGTGGAGAGAGCGGAACGGGGAAGGAGTTGATTGCGCATGCCATTCACGAGCATAGCAATCGCTCGCGGCATAGATTCGTTGCTGTAAACTGCTCTGCGATTCCTGCGGAGTTGATGGAGAGTGAGCTTTTTGGGTATGTGAGAGGGGCGTTTACAGGAGCGGAGCGTGATAAGCCTGGCTTATTCGAAATATCTGACGGTGGCACTCTTTTTTTGGACGAAATCGGAGATATGCCGCTGAATATGCAGGCGAAACTTCTGCGCGTCATCGAGGAAAAGAGAATAAGACGGCTCGGTTCAAGCGAAGAGATGAAGGTTAACTTTCGTATCATTTCAGCCACGAACAAAGATTTAATCAGAATGGTCGCAGAAGGAAAGTTCAGGGATGATTTACTTTTCCGCATAAATGTGGTTACAATTAAGATTCCACCTTTAAGGAAGCGCCCTGAGGATATTCCGCTTTTAGTCGAACATTTCCTTCAGATTATTTCACAGAAGAGCGGGAGAGAGAAACCGTATATCACACCTGATGCGATGGATATTCTTATTCATCACGATTGGAGTGGAAATGTAAGAGAACTGCGGAATGAGATGGAGCGTGCTATTGCTTTGTGTAGTGGAACGATAGGAGTGGAGCACCTTTCGCCACAGTTGGTTGACAAGGTACTCAAATCTACCGAAGACTCTGAAACGACTGCCCGATTGAATGCGCGAATTCTCGCACAGGAGAATAGGAGCCTTTCTGAGATAAGGCAGAGAGTTCTCGATGTGGTAGAGAAGACCGCGATTGAGACAGTTCTTGTCTCTTCTGGCGGAAATAAGTCGAAGGCGGCGAGGATACTCGGCATCTCAAGGCCAACTCTCGATGCGAAAATTAGACTCTACGGGATAACGGTTGAAAAGAAGCGCCTTTCTGAGGAAATGGACTCGTAAAAGAGAAAAGTTTCTTCTTGATTGTCAAGAAGTAAGGTCTAAAATTGTCGAGGAAAGAGGGAAAGCGATTGAAAAGGCTGTTTTTACATAACTTACATAATAGACTTGGTGCGCACTTCGTAGAATACGGTGGATGGGAGTTACCGCTTTATTATGAGTCCATAATCACTGAGCATACATATGTGCGAGTTTCGTCCGCCATATTTGACCTGTCCTATTTGGGAAGAATCGAGGTAAGCGGTGAAGGGGCGGAAAGTTTCCTTGAACGGCACACGACTCGGTCTATTTCGCGGAAGATGTTGGGACGCGGATTTTATACTCTGATGCTTAATGAAGGCGGGACCATTTTTGCGGATGGGATGGTTTATAAGTTGTCAGGAAGGATAATTTTGAGCACTAATCCTTTGGTAACGGAAAAGGTTTATAAGAGGCTAAAAGATGATGCGCCTTCTGGGGTGAGTGTGCGTGATGTGAGCGAAGAATTGCTCTGCTTATCAATTCAAGGGCGTCGCGCACAGTTTCACTTGCAGAGACTTACCGATATGGAACTTGTGCGCTTAAAAAGCGGCTCATCTTGCGAAGCGTATGTTGTGGGTGCGTATGAGGCGGTTATAGGGCGTGTCGGTTATACGGGAGAAGATGGTTTTGAAATTCTGATACATCCTTCGGGTGGAGAGCAGTTTTACAGTGCGGTTCTTGAGGTTGGTACAAGTGAGTATCTGATACCGGCGGGAATCGGTGCGCGCAATAGTTTACGGATTGAGGCAGGTTTCCTTCTTTACGATGCGGAGATTGATGATAACACCTTTCCGACGGAAGCAGGACTCGAACGGTTTATTGACACAGACCACGATTTCATAGGGAAGGAAGCGTATCTGAAGCGAAAAGAAGAGCCGAAAACGCGCTGTCTTGTTACTTTGAATGTTGAGGGGAGACGCATTCCGCGTGAAGGAGCGCAACTTTTTGCAGGAAATGAACTCGTCGGTGCAGTCACGCGCGGGACATATTCTCCTGTCTTGTCGCGTCCTATTGCATTGGCTTATATTAAGCCTGAGTTTTCCCTGCCTGGCACAGAAATCAATGTAGAGATTCGCGGCAAACGAGCCAAGGCGACCGTGGTGAGGAAACCGCTTTATATTAAGAAACTGGCAGGACGATGAGATATGGAGCGATGGCGCCTCATTGAGACCCCTCCATCTGATGGTTCGTTTAATATGGCTCTTGACGAATCGCTTTTGTCTTGTGTTGAACAACCTGTTCTCAGATTCTACCGCTGGCAACCACCTTGTCTTTCGCTCGGCTATTTTCAGACGACCGAGGGGGTTGACTTTGGCGAGTACAAAAGGAAAGGATATACGATTGTGCGGCGTCCGACAGGCGGAGGTGCGATTTGCCATAAGGACGAGTTGACATTCGCTGTGGTGACGCCTGTGAGCCATCCGATTGCGCGTTACACAAAAGAAGCCTATGCCATAATACATGGGGTAATCATTGATGCGCTTGCGATGGTAGGTGTTTCTGCCAGAATGCGTGGAACGCTCGACGAGAATCCTCCTGAGCGCTTCCTATGTTTTGAGCGGACCATCTCCTGCGATATAGTTTGTGAGAACCGCAAAATCGTAGGAAGCGCTCAACGGCGTTGGAAGAACGGGTTTCTTCAGCACGGCTCTATTCCGCTCGAATATAACCCTCTTGTTCCCACATCTGGATTCGTAAATCTCACTGCGCCGCAAAAAGTCTCATACGAGACTATGAGAAATGCGATTGTGTTTGCCTTTGAGAAAAAATTAGGGATAATTTTCGAGGCTTCGCAACCGACGGAGACCGAACTTGCCCTTGCGCGGAGACTCGTTGACGAGAAATATGCGAACCCAAAATGGACTTACAGAAGATAATAACTGCTTAGGAGATTAGGAAATGATAAAGATTGAGCGTGCTTTGGTGAGCGTGTTTGATAAAAGCGGAGTTGTGGATTTCGTGAGGACTTTGGAGAAGGAGTTCGGAATTGAAATCTATTCGACAGGAGGGACAGCAAAAACACTCCGCGATGGAGGAATCGAGGTGTTCGACATCGGCGAATATACGGGCTATGGCGTTCTTCTTGACGGAAGAGTGAAGACATTACACCCGAAAGTCTTCGGAGGGATTCTTGCGAGGCGTAATGTTCTTACGGATATGCGCGCACTCAACGAGCGTGAGATAGTCACCTTTGATATCGTCGTGGTTAATTTTTATCCTTTTGAGAAGGTTGTGGCGAAAGGAGCCGACCTTGCTGAGGCGATTGAAAACATTGATATAGGTGGTCCCTCGATGGTGCGCGCCGCCGCGAAGAACCATAAGTTCGTCGTCGTCGTTACATCGAAGGAACAATACAAGACGGTCATTGACGAGATGCGCAAGAACAGAGGGGCTGTTACTGACGAGACGAGCCGTATGCTTGCGGTCGAGGCATTCTCTCTTACTGCGCATTATGACGCGCAGATAAATGCTTACCTGAGAGGATTGAGGAAAGATTCTACTCCTGAACGGCTTGTTATGAGTTATGAGCGGGTTGGTGGACTTCGTTATGGAGAGAACCCACATCAAAAGGCGACTTTATACAGGAAGACTACAAAGGTAAAAGGTTCGATTGCGCAGGCAGATGTGTTGTCCGCTGAGAAAGCGCTCTCTTTTAATAACTATCTCGACGCCGAAGCGGCATTGAACTGTGTACGCAACCTTACACATCCGGCGTCAGCAATCATTAAGCACACGATTCCTTGCGGGCTTGCGCTCGGCGAGGATTTAAGCGAGGCGTTCAAGAAGGCTTATGAAGGTGACCCGACGAGCGCATACGGTGGTATTGTTTCGTTTAACCGAAAACTCGATTCTAAGACCGCAAAACTCATAGCGACAAACGAGAAATTCTTTGAGGTAGTTGTTGCTCCAGGCTATGATGAGGATGCGCTTGAAATTCTATCTAATGGTGCTAAGTGGTCGAAAAACCTGCGGATTCTGAAAGTCGATTCTGTCACTCCACCTGATGAGTTAGAGTTGCGTTACATATCGGGCGGTCTCTTGCTCCAAGACGCAGACACGGTAAAAGACGATTTCTCTGAGTGGAAAGTCGTAACAAAGAAGAAAGTCTCTGATGAGCAGATGAAGGATTTGCGTTTTGCTTATCATTGTGTACGCTGGGTCAAGTCCAATGCGA